>ERZ1292629.1283-Hain-H43-01um-R1-1283-length-25063-cov-5_pt1 | contig 25063 bp, 20 predicted proteins | sample MGYA00564399_ERZ1292629 | MGnify/ENA primary metagenome ERZ1292629 (study PRJEB36523, sample SAMEA6512636) | groundwater metagenome | collected 2019-01-08 | study: AquaDiva: Metagenomics assemblies of 32 groundwater samples
TCGCGTTGACGTCGTTGGGAGAGTGCACCGTGCCGTAGTCTGGCTGGAGCCGAGGGACGACCGCGTAGTACCGCCTGTCAGACGCGAACATGATGCTGACCCTGAGCTCACCCTCCACGCTCTTGAGCAGGGGTACGTGCGACAGTTCCAGCGGATCGTCCTCGACGAGCCTGAAGAAATTGTTACCCCACTGGAGGTAGGGGGCGACGACCTTCTTGCCATGGACGTAGTGCGCCCGCACGAATGGGGCGAGGTCCTGTCGCCTCTTGACAATGTTGTTGTTCCGGTTCACCTTCTTGAGGAAACGAGAGAGTTCCCGTGGCGTGACGGTCTCAGGACCGGCATATCCACCGACACGTTCGCTCCTCACCAGGACTACCCGTCGTCTGCCGAGGAACTTCCTCATCTCGGCCAAAAAGTCACGTGTCTCGGGCAGCCCATCGATGTACGACGCAAGCCTCCACGACAGCGACCTCTTGGTTCCGGTGCCGTGCGAAGAGGCAGGGACCCAATTTGTCCCATCGTAGGTCAACCGGGGGCTACCGAACTGCGCCCTCTCTCCCTTGACCTCGACGTAGAACGACGGATCGCCCGACACCAGGACGTCAGGATACTCGTTCGTCCCACCGGTACGCCGAGCGTCAAGACCCGCGGCCTCCAAGGCCGTGACCACCGACGCCTCGAAGTGAGTCGCGAGAGTGAAGGAGGCGGAGGAATCCACCTACTCGTTCGACCCGCTTCTCCCAGTGTTCGGCCGCCCGTACGTCCCTCGTGAGACTGGACCGGCGCCGGTGAAGACGCCGGCCACCGAACTGAACGTCTCCCGTACCAGTTCGTCGGTGAGTTCTCGGATCAACGTCTCGAGTATCGGAGGTTCACCGCCGGCCGACTTGGCACCGCCGAGATCATTGATCACGAACTTGCCATCTCTCTTCATCAGGTTCCCACCGTGGAAGTCGGCGAACTGGATCCCGGCCAACCGCAGGTCGTTCACGATCTCTGGCATCGAGAACTTCGACATGACCTGGTTGAACCGGGCGACATCGCGGGCGACCGTCGCCTGGAGTTTCTTCTCCTTCATGGGAGATGGCGGCGAACCCTCGGGATAACCGAGGTCCTTCCTGACCTCCCCTTGTTGGAACTCGCGGTAGGCCTGAACGATCCCGTCCCAGTTCGCGGTCGCCACGACATCGATCAGCTCGTTCCTGAAAGCCGAGCCCATCACGAAAGAGTCGAACTCAGCCTTCTCGTCGGCCGAGAGGTTCGTGAGGAACTCCTGTTCGATCCCATAGATCTTCTGTCCCTTTGCCGTCTCATCCCTGAATCTGAACACGTCGAAGACCTTCCCGATGTGCTCATACGACTTTCCGCGGACATAATTGGCATTCCGAGCCTCGTGCTCGTCGGTCGTCACTTTGAGGACCCTGCGATTGCCGATGTCGTAGGCGACTCCCATTTCACCCGAACCGAGCTTCTTGAGCCTCCTCACGTCGACGTGCTTCTTCTTCATGAGGACGTCCGAATTCGAGACGAGCACCGCCATGATCGCGTCCTCTCCACCCACGTCGTCCAATTTCTCTCCGATGATCGACTCGACAATCGTGCCGTCGATCCGGGTGTTCGATTCGGACACTCCGAGTTCACCCCTGAGCTCCCTGTATATCTCGGAGAGAACGTCTGGATTCGAGACCAGGTGGGGATCTACCACCTTTTTGAAGGCCTCCAGGTCGTCCCTCTCGAGGATCTCACGGACCTTGAACCCGTCCTCGTCGCGTTGGTCGTGCCTGACGACCACGATCGGTGGGACACGGTCCTCCTCGTCTGATCTGGCCACCTGCTTCTTCACGTCCTCGTACCTGTCCGGACCGACCAACACCTCGACGGCCGTCTCGGGCGTGACGGACGATCCAGACCTCATCGTCAGGTCTGACAAGAGCGTCGGCAGGAACCCGGTCTGCACTCCGCGCACCTCGGCCCGGACGATCTCGAGCTTCGAGACGACGTCAGGGAGGCTGGCCTCCATCATCTTCTTCCTCAGTTCGAACGAGAACGGGTTCCTCTCGTCACGGTGGAGTCCCGCGACGAAGACGACCACCCGATCGTGGGTCCTCGCGAGCCGCCTGACGAGCGTGGCGTGACCTCGGTGAAAGGGTTGGAACCGGCCGATGGTTACCCCCACCTTGTCGGCCCGGGCCTCTCCGAGCGCCCGGATCACCCCCTCGATCACCTCCAGCACCTCCGGCTCACGTCCCCCCTGCACGGCGGAGTACCCGAGGTCGATCACGACGTAGTCAGACCCACGCTTCATCAGGTTCCCGGGGTGAAAATCGACGAACTTTATCCCGTGTGACTTGAGCTCGTCGATCATCTCCGGGAGGTGCAACGTCTTCTCGAGGAGCTCGACGAGCTGGTCGACGCGGGCGACGGTCCCGGCGGCGTGTGCGGACGAGAGCTTGCCATGGATCTTCTTGACGTGCGACTCGACGTAGTTGTAGATCAGCTCAACGATGATGTCCCAGTCGTAGGTCCTCTCGAAGATGTTGTAGAGATTCGTCTGTCTGATGGCCTCGCGGAACTCGGCGGCGAGCCCGGCGGGAAGCGGTTGGAGACGCTCTTCGATGATCCCATAGAAAGAGGTGTCCTTGAACCTGAACACGTCGTAGATCTCGACGACGTGCTTGAGCTTCTTCCCCCTGATGACGTTCGACGCGAGCGCCTCCTGGCGGTCCTGGGTGACCTTCAATACTCTCCCGGACCCCATGCCGAACGCCACTCCCTGCGTCCCCTTACCGAGTTTCTCGAGGCTCGGGACGGCGATCCCTTTCTTGGCGGCCAAGAGGTCGGAGTTCTTGACGAGGACGTGGCGCACGAGGTTCTCGTCGACGGGGGCCGTCTCGGACTTCGTGGCACCGACGGCGGTCTCCAACACAGGAAGTTCGGCGTGTGGCGACTGCGAGACCCCGAGGTCGGTCACGACATACTCCGATCCGGCGATCATCAGGTTCCCGGAGTGGAAATCGTTGAACTTCACGCCGATCGAAACCAGCTGCTTCAGGATCTCGGCGATCTTGAACTTCCTGACCAGCTCGAGCTTGTCGGTATGGTCCGAGAAAGCCTTCTGGAATAACTCGTCGGGGTCTTTGATTTCGCCTCTGTTGAACGTCTTCGCGACAGCATCGACGATCCATCGGATCGAATCGACCTCTTTCGCCTCCTGTCCGGACAGCTTCCTCAATCTCTCCTGGACGATCCCGAACCCCAGGGCGAGCGGCCACTCTTTACCGAGTCGGAACACGTCGTAGATGCGCACGACGTTCTCGAGGTGTTTCCCATGGTTCTGCACCCGGAAGCTCGCCATCGCCTCTGAATCGTCAGTCGTGAACTTTATCACGCGACCGCTGTTTCCGATGGCATAGGCCGTCCCGTATGAACCGTTCCCGAGCCGAACCATGCGTGACAGGTCGTGACCGCGGGCGGTCACCTTCCTCTTGATCTCGTCCGACGGTTCTCGGAAGGCGTCGAACCCGTCTGCGTCGTCTGCCACGGGAGCCTCAGAATGGTGGTCTCTGGGGACGAGCTTCCGGGTCTTTGCTCGATCGGTCGTCGTGCCCTCGAGCACGGGGATCGGTTCACGACGCCCGGAGAACGAGTAACCCGGATCGATCAGGACGTAGTCCTTACCGCGGCGCATGATGTTTCCACTGTGGAAGTCGGCGAATTCCTTCACACCGACCGCCTTGAGACCGTCAGACATATCGTCCAACCCGTACTTCAGTCCAAGATCGACGATATTGCTCTCTAGTTCTCCATCACCTTCGGCCGCGGAGACGGCGGCCGCCTCGATACCATCGTAGAACGCCTCACCGGTGTCGATCGTGGCGATGAACTTGTTGAACTCGGCCCAGTCGCCGGCCGAGAGGGACCGGAGTTTCTCCTCGAGGATCCCGTAGATCTCGAAGCCCATGTCGTCGTCGTCCGGAAACGCGAAGACGTCCTCGACACGGACGATGTTCCACTGCGGCCTCTTCTTCAGGGCGAGGCACACGTTCGCCTCGGACGCGTCGTTGGTGACCTTGAGGATCTTACCATCGAGCGTCTCGAACGCGGCACCCCGAGTCCCGACCCCCAACGGGACGGGATCGTCGGGTAACCTGACCCCCCGACGGACGAGCTTGTCCGCCTTCGCTCCCAGGATACCGACCCACCTGGCGATCTCTTTCTCGGAGACCGTCTTGCTCCCGCGGGCCGGGACGAGCCTCTGGTGGCCTGATCCCGAGCGTGCGCGGGGGGCATCCTCCAACACGGGTATCTGTGCGGCCGGCGACTGCGACTGGCCGAGGTCGGCGATCACGTACCTGTCTCCCCTCTTCATGAGGTTCCCGGCGTGGAAGTCGTGGAACTTCACGCCGACCGATTGCAACTGGGAGATTATCTCGGGGACTTCGAACTCCCTCAGCGACCTCTCGACGCGGGCCGGATCGTCATCGCGGCCGGCGACCTTTCGCCAGTCTCCGTCGTGGATCGCCCGCAGGTCCTCGGACCTCGCCATGTAGGCGTCGCTGACGTTCTTGAAGTCGTGGGCCTCGAACTCGTCGAGCGGCTCGAGGAGCTCCTGCACGATCCCGTACTTCCCGGCCCACGGTGCCGGGAACGCGAACACGTCGTACACCTTCACGATGTTCGGTTGCTCCGGACGGTTCATCACGTTGAAGCTGGCGATCGCTTCGGACTTGTCGTCCGTCACCTTGACGACCCGGCCGGCGCCGATGTCGTACGCCGTCCCGTGGCTCCCGTCGCCGAGCTTTCGCACGTGCGAGACGTCGAGCCCGTGTCTCGAGAGCAACGGGATCATCCTTTTGTAGAGTTTCGCAGGACCCGTGACGGCATCGACCTTGGGTTTGACAGCCTCGTCGATCCCAAGTTTTCCGGCGAGCTTCGCGAGCCTGTTCTTCCCGAGGATCACTTTCATGACGGCCACCCTCTGCGTGTCGGGATCCATCCCCGAGATGTCGTCGGCCAACCTGTCCATCGCGGCGAGCAACGTGTCGACCTCACCGAACTCCTCCTCCGTCCTGGCATGTACCGCCGCGTCTGGTGTCGCACTCCGCCCGCGAGAGAGCGCCACCGGTTCATCCCTCTCGGTGGTCCACCTCTCGCGCAGGCTGACCAACGACTTCCGCGCGGCGGCGACGCTCTCTCGGAACTTCGAGAGGAACTCCCCGGGCATCAGGCCCTTCTCTCTGACGTAGGCCGCGATCGCCAAGTCGACCGACTTTCCGGACCCGCCGCCGGCGGCCCTGACGATGTGGCCGACGATCCCGGGAGAGAGGATCGAGCGTGACCCGACCGCCCCATCGGCGAGGTCTGACCAGAGCCGTGACATGATCCCAGGCTCCCAGCCGCCGGGACCGACGACTCCCTTCCGTGCCATCTCTCGGTGCCGCCAGAAGTGTTTGTTCATCTTGGTGAAGAAGTCACGGTCGACCAGCTTCGTCAGGTCTCCCGACCCGAGGTCACGGAACACGATGCCCTCGACGTCGCCGCCGCCGAAGGCCGAACGTTGTCTCGGAAGCACCTCGGAGCGCATCTTGTCGGCGACGGACCTCTGGAGCTCCGCGAACCTCTCTGCGACCGCCATGTCCCTGTCACGTCCTCGCCCGATCCGCGGGAGGAGGTCCACCAGCTCCGAGAGCTCCGGTTGTAGCTCGACCGCGAGCGTCTCGGGATCGATGTCGGGCCGGAACTCCAACCTCCACGATCCGGACAACCCGGCGGACGAGATCTTCGATAGGAGCGCACGCGATTCGGAGGGAGGGAGGGGACGTCCACCGACCGTCACGACGTGCACGACGACGGCGTCGGGGCCGTACCCGAGGGTGTTCGGACGTTCCGAGGTCAGGACGTCGGTGTCGAGCTCGACATCGTCTGGCCAGGAGTCCACCGATCCATCCAACGCGCGGTGAGCCGCAGCGACGGCGGCGAGAGCGTGGGTCTTGTGATAGGTCGAGGCGTCGGCCACGTACGTCCCGTGCTTCGTCTTCGACAGGAGACGGCCGGACCTGACGGTGAACTTCACGTTGGCCGCGCCGTCGATCTTCTCGACGGCCTGCAGCTTTCCCGAAAGGTACCGGTCGAGGAACTTCACGAACTGTTCCGGGGAAAGGTCGTCGAGGTGTGGGATCCCCTCGGAGAGGGCCCTCTTCACGGGTTCCTCGTCGTCGGGCCGGGGCGGGACCGGATAGGGACGACCCCGGGTGCCCCCGATATTCTTCCGAGCGCCAGTCAGCCCGTAGGGGGCGTCCTCGCGGACGTGGGACACGGCGTCGTCACCGCGCCTGGGCGGTGAGGTGGTCGTCCAGCCGGTCGATCCTCTCTTCGAGACGGACCGTACGCCCCTTCACGTCGTCGATCCGATCCAGCATCGCCTCCTGGGTCCTGGAGATCTTCTCCATCGTCTGTACCATCTGGGCCTGGGCCTGGACGATGGACCTGGGGAAGTACCAGAGCGGAAGGCCGTCTCCGTCGTACCGCTCGTGCATCTCGAGGAGCCTGTCGGTGTTCTTGGAGACCTCGTCTAGGGTCACCTTGGCCGCCACACCGTTCTGGTTGCGGCCGTTCGTCAGGACCTTCGCGGCGAGCTCGTCCCTCTTGGTCCGCCGCCCGAACCACGCCTTCACGGCGACCTCGACGAGCCTCACGACACCGATACCGACCGGTATCGATGCGATCAAGAGGGTCTCGGACATGTCAGTTCACCTCCACGCCGCGTTCACAGGGAATTGTGTAACCCCCTGAAGAAATACGCGATCTTTCCCGTCTTCGTGACGAGGATCTTGAGAGGATCGGGGCTCTGGTCCCAGGTGAAGACGATCTCGGTCGCCCCCGGGAGGGTCTTCGACTTCGGATCGACCGTGACGCTCTGGACGGTCTTCCCGACGAGCTCGTCGGCGACCTTCTTGTCGGCGTCGCGCTCGCCGTCGGCGGGTTCGTCGAGCTCGGCATCCTCTGGCGGTTCGGGATCGGCGCCGTCCTCGCCCGGGACCTTCCCGTCGACCTCCTCGGGCTCGTCTTCCTTACCGGCCTCCGGGACCTCGGGCTCCTTCGGGGGCCGTTTCGGCTTCGGAGGACCCTCGTGGTCCTTCGGGGCCTCGTCGGGAGGCTCTTTCTTCTTCTTCTCGTCGTCGGCGGTTCCCGTCGTGAGCTTCGGAGCCTCCGAGAGCCCGACGAGGCCCGCGACGAGCTCCTCCCTGATGATCTCCACGAGCCGTGACTTTCTGATCTTCATCTGGACGATCCTCCGACGATCGCGACGAGGGCGCTGCTCGGTAACTATCTGGCAGATCGCCGATTCTGACCGAGGGTCAGGCTTCTCGAGTCGCTTCCCAACTCTTCTTCTCTTCGCGGGCGGCCGCGAGGTCGGCCCAGTGGAGGTACAGGGCCAGGAGCGGTTCTCGGTTCCTATATGGTTCGTTCTCTTTCACGTGCATGCCGTCGTGAAGCTTGATCGCCAGGTACTCCGTGGCCTCGAGCCTGATCCCGTGTGACTGCAGGAGGTACAGGCTCCGTTCGGAGGTCGTCATCCACGTGCACTTCGGGTTCGGGACGTACAGCTCTCCCTTCCGGCGCTGCCAGTCTGTCGGATTCGGCACGTAGCCCTCGTGCTCGCCGTCCCCGGACTTCCCGAGGTCGTGGAACAGGGCGACGAACACGAGCGCCTCGTCGGAGAAGAGGCCCGGACACATCGCATCCGCGAGCTTCTTCAGGTATCTGACGACCCGGAGCGAGTGGTCGAGCAACCCGCCCGGGAAGCAGCTGTGAAAGTTCTCACGGGACGACGCGGGCGACGTGAGGTACCACGTCCCGGTCTGGGACTCCATCATCTCGTCCACCGACGATCGCCTCGGATCGGGGATGATCGCCTTCAGCGACCGGAACGCCGCCAGGTTCTTCTCGAGCTGCTCGTCGGTCAACGTGTCACCTCCCGCATGTCGCCGTAGTTCTCTCCCACGTGGACCTTCACCCGGAAGTCCACGTCCAATCCCGGCACTCGGGCACCCTCCTCCAGCTCGGAGGCGTACACTCCCAGGGCGACCTCAGAACCCTGTCCCGGTGGCAGGTCGAGGACGACCTCGTCGTGGACCGGGAACACGAACCGTCCCGGCCCCGAGATCGTCGAGAACCGGGCCAACGCCCTCCTGAACGAGATCGCGCTCGACGTCTGGAAACGGAGGGCCATCAGCTTCCCGTCGTGGTCTCCCGGGTCGGCCGGCACCCACGTCCCGTCCGGCATCGAGATCCGGCCGGACTCCCTGGCCTCACGGGACGTGGCGGTCCTCAGCTCCACGATCGGAGCCAACGCCCGTTCGGTCATCTCGACGATACGAGAGGCGTCGGTCACGGACAACCCGGTCTTTGACGCCACCGTGTCCGGGGTCCCGCCGTATGCCGCGACGTAGAACGACTCCTTGACGATCCTACGCTCGGCCGGGTCGCGGGGAGCGTGCCCCAGCACGATCTCGGAGGTGCGGGCGTGGAAGTCGGACGCGCCGGCGTAGAGGTCCCTGAATGCACGGTCTGGGACCGCACCGACCATGCACCGTTGGTCCTGGGCGTTGAAGTCGAGGGACGCGACGTGTCCGCCCGACCAGGAGCTCACGATCGCCCGGCGGACGTTCCCCTCCCTCGGCAGTCCCATCACCGGGAACGAACCGTGTGACGTCCCGATCCGGCGCGTCCGGCCACCGTGGACGTCGAAACGGGGGAACACGATCCCGCGGGGCACCTCCGAGAGCCTGTGGAGCAGCCTCTTGCAGACGGGATCTTCCTCGGACCCCCACCGCGACGCCACGGTCCGATCGACGGCGAAGCCCGTCTGCTCGGCCGAGAACAGTAGCCCCGCCACGGCGAGGTCGGTGAGGTGTGCACCACGTGGTGGCAGGTCCCCTCTGGCGAGGCCGGAGAGCCACAGGCCACGGACCACCTTCACGCCCTCTCGGAGGGCCGCCGACGGTACCCAGCGTGGGACCAGTGCACCCAGGGGGTGGGCGTTTGGATCGATCCCCGCGTGCGAGGCCGTACGCACCGCGGCCCGGAGGCGCCGCCCGGCCGACTCGAACGCACTCCACGTCTCCGAGGGCAACCGCCTCCGACCAGCGAGACGGCGGTCCCCGAGCCACAGGGAGACGTCGAGGAGTCCACGGACGTGCGCCGGCTCGAGCCCGACGTCGAGCAGGTGGCGTGAGTCCGCGCAGACGACCGAACCGGCGTCGGTGATCCGGGAGGCCGCCTCGCCGACCGAGAGCTCCTCGACGGAGACGTCCCCCTCACGGCCGGCGCTCGCGAACCACACCCGGCGGGACGAGTCGACGATCAGGTCACAGAAGATCACGTCCCCTCGTCTCCGTCGACCGGACGATCGTCACACTCGCAGGGAGGACGGAAACACAGTCCGAACGACCCCGGGACGAGGTGGGGCGCCGAGCGCAAGCAACGATCGTGGTGGCCCATCTTGCACGCGAGGCACACCGGATCGGCGTGGGTCGGTTCCCGACCGCCGTAGAGACAACCGACGTACTTGGCCCCGACGGCGGTCACCGACGTGACTTCCACCGGGCGGCGCGCAGCTTCCGTTCTTCGAGAGACGGAGCCTGTCCCAACGCCTTCTGTGGCCATCTCCCGCCGATGTCGGTCTCGGTCCCACACTCGACACAACAGAACGTGTCGTAGTACGTCGTCGTCTCGTCACGGGCGTGGCTCTCGGTGTGGTACACGTCATGCTCGGTGACGAGCAACGTGGCACCGCAACCGAACCCACCGTTCCCGGCGCCGGTGCACACCAGCTCGGCGCTCCAACCGGGCCGCGAAGATCCCTTCTTGATGACCTCCACGTTCACTCCTCCGACAGATCGGGATCGGTCGTCCCGTCGAAATGGGAACACTCCTCACAGAGGTAATGGCCGGCGCCCGCACACGGCCAATCTCCCAGTCTCCACGCACGCGGCGCGTAACTCGAGCACCTCGCATCTCTGTCCCTGATCCCCGGCACACCGTCTGGGGTCGGGAAGGTCGGCGGCGCCCAACGACGGTAGGCGAACAGGGCCACCCGACGCCAGAGGCGCCGCCAGGCCGACTCACGATCGACGGTCACCGTCGGATCCCCAAAGACACCGTGTCCATGGACATATCGTACCACGGAGACTGGCAGAAGCGCCGACCTTCAGTCAGGTCGGGACTTCTTCTCCCGGACGTTCATCGCCTCCGTTGGGTGCCCATCGGATCTGACCCGTCGGCCATCACCGAGAGGGTCGTGGTGAACTGTCCCTGGGAGATCTTGTCGACCTTCCGGTAGACATTGAACAGCCCGTCGACCTGCGGGACCCCGACGTTGAGCCAGAAGTTACCGAACATCGTGAACACGTGGTTCCCGACCGTCGTGATCTCTCCCTTTATGGCGCTCATGACGACGTACTGTTCCGGTTCGGAGGCGCCGGCGAGGTCGCGTACGACGCCGGCGTTCTCCTCGACCACCGACTTCCGGTCGCGGAACGCCCGCTCGATGAAGGCGGAACGCATGTACTCGTCGAGCACCACGTCGAAATCGACGTCCTGGATGTACGAGAACCCGTGACCGACCCGGACGACGGGGACGCCGCGGTTCCGGACCTCGGTGAGCACCTGCTCGGGGGTACGACCACGTCGAGACACCCGGTCGGCGACGTCGAACGGGAGTGCCTCGTCGAACCTGTCGAAGACCGAGAGGACGAAGACGTTCCCTCCTCCCGGGACGCGCCTGGTGTCGGTCCGGAACGCGATGCTCGCCGGACGTGAACTCTGACGTCCCGACGTGTCCCAGTTCGTCGGATCGTTGATGATCTCCTTGAACTGTCCGAAGGTCGGAAGCACCTCGAAGGCGCCGGCAGACGAGTCGATGAGCGCACCGAGTGCCTCCTGGGCCCTCCTCGCCGGGACCGGGAAGTCGGCTATCGACGACCCACCGAGGTCACGTGCGCCGAACGCCTCCGACGTCCTGCCGACGCCGGTGGCGAAGTTTCCCATGTAGAGCTCGACGCCCTGGTACCCGTGTTCGAGCACCGTCCTCCTGATCGCGGGCGCGAACATCGCGTCGGCGATGTCTCCGAAACGTAGCAACCTGTCACGTCCGCTGACGAGTCCGATCGACGCGATCTTGTCGAAGGCACGCTGCGCCTCGGCGCGGGCGTCCCGGTCGCCGACGCGGGAGGCGACCCGGCGTGGAGGGACGCGGCCGGGGTCGGTCGGGGGCGGAGGGAGGCCCGCCTGGCCCACCCTGGCGTTCCTCATCGCGACCTCGGAGTTCTCGAACATCTGGAGCTGGAAGCGCATCTCACCGTTCGCCTGGAGCTTGAAACGGTACGTGGTCGGGGTGACCACCATCCTCCTGATCCCGGGTATGACGAGCCCGTTATCAGAGATGCCGTCTCCGTTGAACAGCGGGTTCTTCCCCGCACCGGTCCAACCGTACTCGAGCGTGAAGAAGTTGCCCTCCTGGAGGAGGGAGCGCCAGGTACTGCTTCGGTCGTCGCCCGAGAACACCACCGACGGACGGTGCACGACGAACGAAACGTCGACCTTCCTGAAGAAGATGTCCCCGTACGACTGGTCGGTCTGCACCGACACGTCCTCGAGCGACACGAGCGGCCGCTCCAGGAGACCCTCGGCGCCCGGGTGGCCGAACTGCGGTGGCTGGACGAGGTCGAGCTGGATCGGGCGACCGGGCCACTGGTTCCCGTCCCTCCCGACCCGGGCGATCTTGAGGTACGGCACCGACGATGCCAACTCGGCGGCACTGGCCGACTCGAGCAGCTCGATGGCACGCTGTCCGGCGAGCCGCGCCGGCCTGATGTCTGGACCGGTGACGAACCCGCCGCTCACGTCGGGATGACCCTATCGAGGAACTGTCGGACGTCGACCGGGATCCTGAGGACGGTGCCCGGCGCGATCCCGAACGGGTAGACGATGTCGTTCGCGAGGGCGATGACCCACCAGTACCTGTCGTCACCGAGGAAGCGGGCGGCGAGGTGGTCGAACCTGTCGCCGAGGCGTAGCTCGTAATCGACGGTCTGGATCCCGCGGAGGAGCTCGTGTTCCTTGAATCCGCGGAGGGCCGGGGACGACCAGGTCGCCAGCGCGCGACCGCCGTCGACCGTCGGGTTCCCGAAATACCTGCTACGTGCCACCGGTCACCTCCACACGCCACGGCGATCGGGTGGTCCGAACGCGTTCGGCACGTCGATGGCGTTATTCGCGGCCGGCGTCCTCACGGTGGAGAGCCCGGTGCCACGACCGGCGACGAGGTCGTCCGGAGTGAAACGGGCCGTCATCCCACCGAACTCTCCGTCACGGCCCCGCCCGATCATCACGTCGTGGAGGGCCAGGAACGACAGGGTGACGTTGATCGACATCGGGAGCTTCCATCCCTTCTTGAGCTCCCACCTCGAGTCGGTGTAGTCGTACGACAACGACTTGATCACACCAGGGAGACCCGCCTGCCGGCTCTTGATGAGGTCACCGACCCGCATCCGCACGACGGGGCCCGACCTCATGAGTTGGTCGACATCGTACTCCGGGTAGACCATCGACGCGAGCCACTCGAGCTTCCTGTAGATGACCGGCAGGTCCTCGGGAGAGAACGCGTGCACGGCGAACGAGAGCGCGACGTTACGCGCGGTCGAGGCGTAGGTGACGACGGGATCGGTCCTCCCGTAATACGACGACTCCTTGTAGTCGGGAGCGAACTCCTGGGAGATGTTCGCGATGAACGGCCTGAAGTACACGGTACGTAGCATGTCGCCGACGGGCCGCAGGTCAGTGAACGACAGGGGGACGTAGGCCTCGTCGTCGGTCGGGAGGGCCGAGACGTCGCCCGGCCTCGCCAGGTGGCTCCCGTCGTCTCCCTCCCGGGGGAACGACGCCGGTATCACCCCGCCCGCGAACGACGACGCGGCGAGCGGGTCGTGCGACGACGGGCGCGGCCTGAGTGTACCGTCGAGCGCGGCCGGAGTGGGACGGCGCTCACCGCCCAGCCTGACCGACTCGGGTGAGAAGATCTTCTCCAGCGAGACTGCGCCGAACACCCTCCTCGCGACGCCGGGCTGTAGTTCACGTCGTTCGAGGACCGAGAGCGCCACGGCGGCCGACCGTGCGTCACCGACCGGGAGCTCAATCGTCGCGTCGACCATGGCCGCGATCGTCGGGGCGGACCTCTCGCCGACGTTGCGCGTCTCCAGGGCGAGCTCGAGCAACGGCCGACCGGCGTTCTTCTGGTCGATCCGTTGCACCCTGTCGACGAGCGAACCGTCCTGCGACGATGCCCCCGAACGACGGCCGGCGGCGTCGTTGGTGACGTTGTGGATGCCCGCCGAACCCACCCCCGTCTCGACATTCGGTGGGCCGCCGGGATTCGCGTACACGCCGCCGTGACGGCCCTCGGCCCAGTCTTTCTGGATGTCCACCCCGTCGGCGAGGGTCCGCGAGGCACGCGAGCCCATGGCTCCGACGGTCGGTTCGGTGAGTATCGGGGTGACCGATCCGCCGCCCAAAGGTGCACGCTTCGTGAGGTACATCGGATCGAAGATGTCCCTCCTCCCGTCGGGATGGTCGTTCAACGCCCAGAGCAGGCCCTGCTGTGCGGTGAACAGGGTGAGCCCAGAGATGCCGAGCCCCGCACCGACGTTCGCGATCCACTTTCCGAATGCGGTGGGATCGTCCGCCCGCATCCCGGGAGCGACCGCGCCCGAACGACGGTGTGTGGGGACCGGGCCGGGCGGCGGCGGGCCGTTCGGCGAGCCGGGTTCATTGCCCGGACGCGATGACGCGGCCGAACCGATCTGGGCCAGGATCGACCGGATCGAGCCGTCCTGTGTGGCGGACCTCTTCAGGTGGTCGTCGGATGCCATCACATCCCCCTGGCGCGGAGCGCCTCGCGTACCTGGTGACGACCGACCTTCTCACCGTCGAGGTAGACGTCGCCGGAGACGTACCTCGTCACGACCGCCGGCGACGAACCCCCGCCGGAGGCGGCGTAATTCACGAGCCTACGGGCCGCCTCACCGCCGGAGCCCATCGGGTTCGGCATCCGACCACGGGCCATGGCACGCAGGGGGATCACAGCCTCAGGACCGGCCTCACCGACGAGCCTGTTGGTCGGACTCGAGAAGATCCCGCCAGAGGCGGTCGCCTTCGGGGCCGTGAGGTCGGCGAACCCCTTGTCGAGGAGCTTGTACGCCTCGACGAGGTTCAATCCCCCATCGCCCATCTTCCCCCCGCCCATCAGGCTATGCACGAAGTCCTTGAGCGGATCGCCGCCTCCCTTGTGGCTCGCCGCGAAGAGCTTGTAGTCCTCCCTGTTCCTGAGCTGCTCCGTCATGAAGTACCGCTGTTCGATGTCGATGTTCTTGAGCTTGTACTTCAACAGCTCGGTCTCCGACTTCTCCTGTCGGGTCTTCAGCTCGTCACGCATGCTCTTCTCTTCGTTGTACTTCCTCGTGATGGCCTCGTACTCCATCTTCTGCTGCTTGCTGAGGTTATGCATCACCCCATTGATCATCAGGGCCTGACGAGCCTTGGAATACTTCGGTTCCATCTCCTTGAGCTTCGCGTCGGAGATGTCGGCCATGATCTTCCACTTGGCGACCTTCATCTCCTCGGTCTTGATCTCGACCTCGTGCATCTTCGCACGCATCTCCTTCTCGAGCTGCGCGCCGTATCTCTCCGAGTCCCTCGCGATCTTGTCGATGATCTTCTGGTAACGGTCGAGCGCCTCGAGGAGCCTCGCCGACGTCTTGCTCGTCAGGGGGCTCGCACCGCTGAGGGCGTCCATGCCGAATCCCGAGGCGGTGGAGAGCTTGGCGCCGGCGGATCCGCCGATCGCCCCGCCCATGCTCCCCATCTTCCCGTACAGGGCGGCCGCGGCACGGCGCTGTTCGCCCGAGAGCATCCCTCCACCCCGCTTCGCGAGCCTCCGTGTCGTGGAGCGGCCGAGCGACATCTGCTCGCGGTCGTTCCTGGCGCCGAGCTCGGCGAGCTCTTTCTGGGCAGAGAACAGCTTCTCGCGGTTGGTGAGCTGCTCCTCGGCCTGGCGCCGGGCCTTCATGGCCCTCTCGAGCTCGGTCTCGCTGTGCGACCGCCGCTTCAACCAGCTCCCGATGCCGGAGATCAGCCGGGCAGCACCGTTCCCGATGGCGGCACCGGCGATGCTCCCGAGCGGACCCAGGAAGCTCCCGAGCGCGCCGCCGAGCGCGCCGCCGACCGCTCCCGACGTCCCACCTCCCATGATCGCACCGACGCCGGCACCGATCCCGATGCCCCCGAGCGCGCGGCCCGCCGCCCGCCCGAACCTGCCCGGCCGGCGAGCGACCTGTCCGTCGCCACCGTCGGAGTGGATGCGAGAGTAGGCATCGTGGAGCGCCGGGTCGGTGCCGGGCGGCACCATGAGCTCTGCACGGCGTTGCGCGATCTCTGACTGACGTCCGCGGGCGTCCTGGGACAGTCCGAACAGGGCACCGACTGGCTTCGACACGTTCGAGACCACGCTGTTCGCCCCCTGCAGGGCCTTGAACGCGATCCACCCCTTGAGGATGGTCCCCATGTACGGCATGAGCCGCTCGGCCAACGGCAAGATCATCCGCATTGACATCGCCATGAGCTTGAACGCGTCACGGAGGAGGCGGTAGAAGTCCCTGACCATCGGGAGTATCGACCGCAACGTCCGGGCGACGTTCTTCGGCGCCATCGCGTCGCCGATGCCAGAGGCCAACCCCTGCGCGTCACCGGCCATCTCCTTCATGAAATCGTTCCAGTCATCGTTCCCGGCGAGCGCGTTGAAGAATCCCTCGATCTTGGCGGTGACACCGCCCATCACCTGTCCGAACGAGGTGAACTTCGTCTTGCTATATTTGGAGAGGCCGAGCATCACGAGGAACGGTTTGATCGCGTTCGCGATCGCGACCGTGATCCTGTCCATCGCGGCGCCGAACGCGAACATCGTCTGGACGGTCTTCCTGAGCTGCAATTGCATCGTGTGCTGGGCGGACTGTTCCTTCTTCGCCTCGGCCTGTTGCTTCTTCTTGAAATCGGCGTAACTGACCCCCGCGTTCTGCTGCGAGAGCATCGAGGCCAGCTCCTCCTCGTTGAGCTGGGTCGTCTGGGTCAGCATCCTCCGCTCGGAGTACGAGAGTGTGTCCCAGGTCTTCCCGACGCCGAGGAGCTGTTTCCTGATCTGCTCGAAGCGCCGGGCCGGATCCTGGTCGAGGAGCATGTCGATCCCGTTGACCGCCGTGCCGAACGTGACGTTCATCTTCGCCGCCGCCTCGGCTCCCGACTCGAACGTGTCGAAGACCTCGGACATCTTCTGGAGGTCCTTGATCGCCAGCCCGAACTTCCGGGCATAGGCCGCCCCCGTGACGAACGCCGTGAGTCCAGACTTCCCGAAGCGGGCCATGTAGGTCGACGACTCGGCGACGTCCTTCGTGAGGACGTTGACCGACACGTCGGCGGCCTTGGCCCCGGCCACCAGCTGTCGGCCGACGACCTCGGTCGCCTCGGACGACGAGAGGCCGAGGTTCAAGAACGCGCGGGACAGGCGGCCCGCCGCCTCGCCGCCGAGGTCGAAGCCACGTGCGAGCTGGAGTCCGAACTTGCCCCACCCCCGCATCTCCCTGGTCTGCATGTTCATCTTGCCGAACGCGACACCGAACTCGGCGAACATCTGGAGGCCCTCGCCGAAGTTGTCGGTGAGCCCACGCATCGTCCCCTCCCAGCGCATGGCCTCCCTGCGGTACTCACGGAGGTGGGGAGACGCGCCGCCGACCTTCTTGTTGAACTCTCCGATCGCCCTCGTCCAGCGTTCCTGGAGCTCGTAGACGCGCTGGATCCCGGAGATGATCCCTTTGAAGATCCCGGTGATCGAGAAGATGTTCAGGGCGAGGAGGGACTTCCCCATCTTGTCGAAGCCCTGGGAGATCTTCTGGAAGTAGCCCTGGCGCTGCGCCGTCCGGCCGAGGTTGTCGATCTTCTTGGTGAGGTCGTCGATCTTCCGCGTGTAACCCGAGATGTCGTGGCCGGCGGCGCGGGCCTTCGTGGCCGAGGCGAAGAGGCGGTCGAGCTGGTTCGACGCGTCGCCCATGCTCCTGGCGATGTCGACGCCGCGGCGCTCGAACGAGTCCATCTTCCCCGAGATGGCGTCGAACGCGTTCCCGATGTCCCTGAGCTTGCCCGCGTAGCCCGAGACGGAGTCGAGCCCCGGTATCCTTCCGCCGCCGGCCACCTGTCACCTCACGGGTGTCGCCGCCCGAACGGGTCCACGTGGCCCTCGGACGGCGGAGACTGGCCGTTCGCGGCGGCCGCCTGCTCGGCGCCGCGCGTGATCCAGTACCTGCGCAGCTCGACGGGCAAGGCGGAGGCCTCGTCCATCGTCAGCCTGTACTTCGTGCACTCGAAAACTTCGTCCATGACCGCCTTGAGGTACGTCCCCGCGGAGGACCACCCGTCCTCGTCACTCAGGCCAAAAGAACTCCGTGCCCATCGGCACGGCCACCTCGCTCGTCTCGCCGCACGCCGGGTCGGGACACGTGATGGACTGGACCATCACCACGCCCGGGGTGATCTTCTCGATGTGGCGGCGCAGGGCCTTGCTGTCGGCCGCCGGGAGCGCCGGGATGATCCTCGAGAGCCGCGTCCGGTCGGTCACGGCGCCGATCCTCTGCACGTGGTGCAGGAGGGCCATCGTGACGTTCTCCTCCGGTGCACCGGGAGAGACCTTGGCCCTCCCCTCGTCGGCCGCCTGCCGCGCCGCGCGCTCGCTGGCGCCGGTCATCAGTCCGAAGATCACCTCCTTCTTGATGACCGGGAGCGTGAACGCGAAACGGTTCTTCCCAGGCTCGACCGGGTCGACCGTGAGCTGCCTCAGCGGCAGCCTGTCGAGCACGAACGTGTTCTTGAAACGCCGCTCGCAGCTTGGGCACTGGACCTCGACCTCGTAGTCGGCGCCGTAGGCGGACACGCGCAGGGCCACGAGTACCGCGTTCCTGTCGCCGACCAGCATCTCATCGGGGTCGACCGACTTGTCCAGGACACACGCCCGGATGAGCGAGCCGATCGCGGTCCCCTTCTTGAGCAACGGCCGGGACGTGAGGATGTTCTCGTCACGCGCGGTCATCGCCCGGACGTCCAACGCGGACCGGCCGTGCAGCGGCGAGTCCGCCGGGTACACCTTCCCGAGGCTCGGCAACGGGACGGACGCCACGGGCGGCGCGTATCCCGGATCTCCGGGGAGCAGCTCCGTCGGGTCGCCCTGCTGCTGCTGTTGGGCCGCCCCGAGCTGGACCCTCTCTCTCTCGTTCTCGGTGGACATCCTCACGTGACCTTCCTCCCCGGTGTCCCGGGGTCATCTTCACACACGTATAGGTAGAGGACGGCCAGAGTTCTGGCGAGAAGAGACGCCGCGAATGGGCTCAGCGGCCGCCTGGCGGGGCGAAGTAGACGATGTGGCGCCTCTCGCCCGCGACGTCGACCGACGCCTCACGGTCCTCGTCGTGGACCTCGGCCGGGTTGTCGAGGGTCATCAGGACGGCCTCGTCGTCGAGCTGCATCGACCTGAGTTCGTCGGACACCCGCGTCCAGTCCTCCCGGTGCAGGGCCAACCGCAGGTCGGCCAACCTGACCCGGACCGAGTACGTCTCTCCGTCCGTGAGGTAAGAGGCCGCGTCGACCACCTTCTTCCTGAGGCCGGCGTCGCCCTCGGCGAGGGAGAACACCTCGGACATCGTCGGACACCTGACGATCTGGTTCATCATCGTTCGTCGATAAGTAGCGGACATCACAGTTTCTGGGAGGGTGTGCCGTCGGGGGTGTCGCCGACGAACGCGAACCTCAGCCCCGAGCGGGTGCACCGAACGGTCCCGTTGCAACACCGGTTGACAGAGAGCGGGCCTATGCCGAACGCCCTCGCGGCCGCAAGTCCACCGACAAAGTGCTCGCCCGTGTTTAGACAGACGACGGGCTTCGATTGTCCGACAGACATCTTCTCGCGCATCGCTTCTGTGTACACACCCTTCTTCCCTTTGTTCCAAGGGACGTGCCCACGCATGCTCTCACGCATCCTCTCGACAGAGATCGGATCGCGTTTCTTTCCGAAGAACGGATGTCGCGTTCCGGCGGTCGCCAATCTACACTTTTCGATCGACTCTTGTGTATGTTTGCAACCACGCCCCCCCCCCCCCCCCCCCCGACTCTGATTCGTGAGCCGATGTCCGAGAAGACGAAAGTAAGCGATGTAGAATATCTCTGCCTCGTCGAGTCTCTCCTTGATATCGGGCCCATCGTCGAGATTTTCAACCACCTCTATGGTCGGACGAAAGCCCGCTGCGAGCAGACTTCGGACCCAGCAGTGTGTGATGTCTCGTCTTCTCAAAATAGATTTCGACATCCAATGGTCGAATGGACGGTCTAGTCCTCTCGACGATTGACCGACGTACCTGAGAAGACCGTCACGAGGATCGATCAGTCCGTACACAATGAACTGACCCGGAGAGAGGCCGATCACCTCTCCCTTCTCGTCTCTCACTTTCAAACGGCTGTGCATTGACGATGTAGGCGATCGAGTGGTCGTGATTGCTTTCTTTGTTGTCCCGACCGCGTCGCCGTTGTCCTCGTTCGACCAATGTCGTGATGACCTTCTCTCTTCCCCGACGAGAGACTGTCCGAATCGACGCAGACCGCTCATGAGCGGTCCGCGTCGAAAATAGTGCGCGTTTTTAGGTGGTTAGAGATCGCTTAGAACAGCGTTATCGAAACGAAGAACGAAAGTGATCTCGACGTTGTCCGAAGTTGCGTAGTCAAGATCTCCCCAATTCACGTCCTGTCCCCACGCGCCCGCGAGATCCCAGATCTCGACGACCGAACCGACCGGATCGAGCAACTTGAGGGTCACGTCTTTCTTGTAGAACGACGCGTACCCGGCGCGGCCGGTCACCGGGTCGTAGTTCCGCCTGAGCCACATCATGACCTTCTGCGCCGCGCTCGGGGCGATCGGGTCGTGCATCGTGATGTTGATCGGGCTCCACGACATCTTGCCGGCGAGGTACCGCTTGGTGTTGATGTAGTCCACCACGGTCTCCTCGAACGTGGCCTGCGGCCGCGCGGCGGTCTTGAGGACGAACGCGTCGATGCCGTCCATCGTCAGAACCCAACGAAATTTGCGCTTCGGTTCGTAGGAGTTCGCCAACATCTGGTTGACGCTGAGAATCTCGGGCATCTTCGTATCCTCCGGGTGTCCCGCGACCTCGCGGGAGTCCACCTGGCGTAACTACCTCGACGTCGGGCATATCACCGGTCGGACACGTTTTCTCTCTCCGCAGACCGACAGACGGCGTGGAGACGGCGTGACGTCGGTGGGATGGAGGGTGGAGGGTGGGTGGACCATGGGCCGCCGGCGGAGGGGGCCGCCGAACGTCACGGACGTGGCTCCGACGTCAGGTCTGAGAGCCTGTGGCCGGAGGCGTGATGCCGTGCTTCTTCTGGACGTCCTCCTCCTTCTCGGAGGCCTCCTCGATCGCCTCGGCGAACTCGTCGAACTGGCCCATGACCTGCATGTTCCAGCCCGCGGGCGGGTCGGCGAGGACCTTCTTCGCCTCGTCGATGCAGCTCCCGTCGATCTGGACGATCCGTCCCGGGCCGGCGTCCTGCAGGGCCCGCTTCGCCCGCTTCCGGAGCTTCATGTCCTTCTTGCACTTCTCGGCCGCCAGGATCGCGACCTGGTAGAACCGCCAGAAGTCGTAGGGCTTGTCGAGCTCCTTCACGACCTCGTTCCCCCGCGTGAACACGCGGAGCGCCGAGGGGGCGCCCGTGTCGTCGAGGACTGTCACGGGCGCAGGGATGTACACGTACATGCGATCTCCTTTCATCAGGGCGCGGGCACTGAACCTCGGTCTCCCACGCCGTCTCAATCGTCACCGGACGTAACTATGTCCTCGGTGGGGAAGGGGGGTCGCTCAGCCGACCGGTACGACGACCTTCTCGACGACGGGGGCCTTGGCGACCTGGACCGCGACCGTCGGGGTGCTCGACTTCAGCGCGGTCACGGCGGCGTCGAGGGCCGCGGGATCGTCGGGCGGATCGAGGTCGAGCGCGGTGCGGACGGCGGCCGCGATCACGTCGAGCGCCTCCCCGACGGACACGGGGTCGAGCCCGGCGGCCACGAGGGCGTCGCCGACAGCGCCTCGGCCCAGGGAGAACTCCGAACCGAGCACGGTGACCCGGCGCTCGAGCCCGATGCCGACCCCGCCGTCGACCACACGGAACGTGATCGGACCGTCCGCGAGCTGCGCATCTGTGACGTACTTCGAATCGATGATCATGTGGCTTCCTTTCTCACGAAAAGAGGGTAGACGTGCACCGTCCCCTCTGGGCTGTCGTTACCTAGTGTCTCGGGCAGCCGTCAGGCATCGGTGCAGAGCACCAGCTCGGTCGTGATCGCCGCCAGTGCCTTGGCGTGGATCCGCTTCTCGACGTTGTTGACCCGGCAATAGAGGGCCGTCTCACCCGCGGCCTCGGCGTCGGCCCCCACCTTCAGGCGAACGATGGAGTCAGAAACCAACTCGATCATCTTCGCCTTTGTCGCGTGGGTGGCACCGTAGGTGTACACCAGTCCAGAAGTGTTGGTCACACCTCCCATGAGGAAGGTATAACCCGTATCTGCCAAACTGTAGTGACCTCCTCCGGTAACAATCCCACTTCCGACCAAGAGGTAACCACTCGCCGGGAGGTTGAGATACCCGCTCGTCGTGAGCGACATCACGTCGGCCCAAGCTGCCCCGTTGATCGACTTCTTCCAATAGAACGTCCCACCCGAGGATGTCCACTGGGTGGGCAAGAAGCACTGGGCCATCTTGACGGGCTGGGTCGTGTTCCCGGTCGTCTCAAAGCACTGCCCGGTCCAGACAAGCATCGGACTCATCTGGACGGTACCATCGATCGCATCGGTCGTATTCGTCAGCTCGAAGCCCTGCACCGCCCCCGAGCCCGGAACCGCAGCGCCCATCGCGTTGTACGTGTGCGTCATGTTGCCGGTCGCGGACCAACGGGTACGGACCGTGCTGGCCGTAGAGATGTCCACGACATCCGCAAGGGTCGCGTGGGTGGAACCATACGCCTTGATGCCAGACGAGGCGCCAACGCCGCCGTAGAGCGCGAATGCCGCCGTGTTGACTGCCGCATTACCGATCTGGGTTCCTTGTATTCCACATATACCGCCGTAGCTGACGTTCAGTGGACCGGTAATCACAACACCGTTGTTCCCGGTGTATATAGACAGAAGCGGCGTTGACCACGCCGCTCCGTTCACACTGGAAGCCAGGTTCCATGTTGAAAGGGCCAGTGTTCCACTCTGGACTGGAGTGACATACGCTGCGAACCGGACGCTCTGATTGGCCGCGCCAGTCCAACCCTGTCCGCTCCACACAGTGGCCGGCGACCACTGTTGGGCCGCGTCTGCCGCCGCGGTGGTGTTCTGCCAGGTGTACCCGGCGACGATGTTGGCGCCGATCGGGACGGTGGTCGCGGACTCGTTGACGGTGGAGACGATGGCGCCGTTCCAGGCGATCGTCGCCTTGTCGTCGTAGCTCGCGCCGTTGTAGACACTCACCTTCGTGAGGTAGCCGGCGCTGCGGACCGTCTTCGCGTAGACCTGGAAGTCCGTCCCAGCCCCACCGGCGGCGACGTTGCCGAACATGCGAACGAACCCGGCTCCGATCGCGTTGATGGCGAAGTCCGCCGCGCCAGTGAAAGATATAGACGAGGTGCTAAGCGTCGTCGTATTCGCCGATGAATCACGCACCACGATTGACGCCGAGCCGGACGATGTTCCTGCATTGAAGGTGATCGCATCCACCCATGCCGCCGCCCCGACCTTCCGCGTGAAGACCAACGACGAGTCGAAGACCGGGTTGGCCGAAGCTGGCCGTACCTGGAGCCCCCACTGCGTGGTCACAGGCAGCAGAGTGCCGGTGTCATGCGCCGTGCCCGACAGGACGAGCATCGGGCTGCGCTGGACTGGCGTGCCCACGAGCGCGTCGGTCGGGTTGCGGAGGACCCACTCGCTCGCCTGCGTGGTCAGGACGTTCGCGTAGTCGTGGGTCTGGTAGCCGGTGGAACCGGCCCACGTCGAGCGAGTGACCAACGCATTGACGTCTGCACCCGGGCCGGCCGCAGGGGTCGCGGTGGCGATGTAGACCGCGCCGCCCGCGCCCGTGCCGGTGCCCGCGCCGCCCGCGACGGTGAGCGACGCGCCCGCGATGTCGGTACCCGATCCGCTGTGGGCCTTGAAGGTCTGGGCGACCGGGGCCGCAGCGTTGGCGCCCATTTGAAGAGTCGCAGCCGTGCCACTCAGCTCCATCTTCTTGGCGCCGCCGACCGACCACGAGAGCAGTGGCCCCGCCTCGGCGTACATGCCCGTGCTCGCGTACGCCGAGAACGAGTGTGCCGGCAGCTCGGCCGTCCCGGAACCCGTCTTGACGACGCCGGTCGCCGTGACGTTACCGGTGACGTTCCAGTCACCGTCTGGCGGAGTGTACGGGTCGGCGGGAGAGACGTTGAAGAGCGGCACGCTCGGTTACCTCCTTCTCAGACGTTCTGCCGCACGAAGTAGAGCTCGGAGACCATCACGGAACCGCTGGCCTGCTGGAAGGCGCAGGTCCAGGCCTGTGAGCCGAGCGGCACGGTCGGCTGTTCCCAGAACCCGTACGCACCGACGCGGCACGTGTGCGACGGGGTGTCCTCGGCGAAGCTGGCCGAGGCCCCGAGGCTCAGGGCGACGGCGCCCGGCGTGTGGGACTGGACCCACAGCCCGACCCTCTCGGGATCGGCCCTCGCCAGCACCTGCGAGCCCAGGCTGGCGGTGACCACCGAGAGGGACGACGAGTTGAAGAACAGCGAGTTCGGTGCGTACATCATCGGCTCCCGTCGACGGGGCTACCGCCCGCCGAGATCACGCCGCTCAGGCGTAGCTGGCGGATGGCTTCCACCAGAGCTGCACGGTGAGGTTCTTCTGGAGCGTGGTCGCCGCCGAGAGGAGCCTGCAACGCACCTTGTTCCCGGCACGCAGGGTCCCGGAGCGCACCGGCGAGGCGGACGAGGCCAGACCGTAGTCACCGAGCGACGCCGAGACGGCCGGCCGGTGGGCGTCGTTCGTCCAGATCGAGTTCCAGGCGGCGTCCGCGCCGTCGGCCGACGAGCTGACCTGGATGTCGACGGTCGTCACGCCGCCGGAACCCGACATGCTCGCGAACGCCGTGCAACCGACGATGACCCGGTCGCTCCGGACGTACTCCATCCCGATGACATCGTCGACGGCGAGCCTCGTGTCGGCGGTCCCCGAGTTGATCGCGAACGTCGAACAGAACGACGCCGTGACGTGGCCGGCCCAGGCGTCGACCTTGTCCCTCGAGTCGTTGACGATCCGGTCCTCCTCCACTCTCTCGTTGTAGTGGGGGGGGCGGGTCTCGACGTCGAGCTGCTCCAGGTTGAGGACGGGTGAATTGCTCATCGGTTCGCTTGCTCCTGGCTCCTTCGCCTAGGTCTCTCTCTGCCTCTCGGTCTTCTCTCAGTCCTCGAAGAGGACGCCGGTGCTCGTGATGACGAAGTTGAGTCCGATCGCCTCGGCCGCCCGGGTGGGCTGGAGGAAGATCTTGCCGAGCATCTCGTTGCGGTCGACGATGTCGTCGGTGTTCGTGGTGGAGTCCATGACCACCTTGAACCGCTCGATGCCGCGGAGCTGCCTGACGTTCTCGAGGATCGGATTGACCGCGTTGCGGAAACGCTGCCACGACTCGGGATCGTTCGGCTCGAAGACGAGGATCTTGGCCGCCGCGGCGACGGTCTTCTTGGCGAAGATCATGAGCCGCCTGACGTTGATCCGGTCGAGGGCCGACGACTTGACCTGCATCGTCTTCTGACCCCAGACGACGATCCCGTTCTCCGGGAACACCGCGATCGGATTGATGCGGTTCTCGTAGAGGTCGCTGCGGTCCTG
>ERZ1292629.694-Hain-H43-01um-R1-694-length-37111-cov-5_pt3 | contig 25039 bp, 27 predicted proteins | sample MGYA00564399_ERZ1292629 | MGnify/ENA primary metagenome ERZ1292629 (study PRJEB36523, sample SAMEA6512636) | groundwater metagenome | collected 2019-01-08 | study: AquaDiva: Metagenomics assemblies of 32 groundwater samples
ATTAACTTTTTCATGAACAGCTGTTATTGCAATCTTTCTACAAGACTCATCAAATATTTTATAATACTTGTTTTTCCATTCTTGAAAATATCTATAAAAACTTGATTTAACAATCTCTTCTTCATAAAAGTTCTTACAACCAGAGTAATCATTGTTTGGCAAATTGCAAACACCAACTTTCAAAGATCCCTTTATTACCAATTGATAGTCTACTTGTTTTGAGTGACGGTGCCAGGCAGCTATTGTACCGGGATAGACAATCGATATATTGATGTCACCTTTTCCAATTTCTGGAAAGCAGTCACAATATCTTTGAGCTCTATCATCTTCATTATAACGCAATCTTATATCTCCTTATTAAAAGATCAAGCAATATCTAAGTTCTTTTGTTTCATCAGTTGTAGATTGTACCAATGTTAAAATACCAACTTTAACTGTCTCATCATTTTTTCTTAAAAGAATAGGCACGTAAGGTCTACTTTCTTTTGGGTCAGAAATGATAAATGGAGCTACAACTAGACTATCATCTTTTATACCAAGTTTATCTCTAATATACTTTTGCACTGATTCAAAATTAGAAAGTCTATTATGTATCTCTTCATCTACACCAGTTAGTTCTATATATTCAGGTTCTTTTGAATCTTTGTATATGGGAATTCTTATCATTTCTGTGCTTCCTTAAATTAAATCCATTTTCTTTTTACGAAACGGACTAATATCAAGAGTTCTTGCAAGATGTTGTATTTTTTCTTTTTCTTCTTCTTCAGATTTTAGACTAACACTATCTGGAGTAAACCAATAATTGCAATCTCCCCAAATCGCGTAAACTATTTGCTCAGCTGTTTTGTCACATTTATATTTTGACCAATTATTAAATACATCTTTAGTTTCATCATCCATGTTATCGTAAATCTTCATAGCAATATTTGCTATATAACTTTGTCTTAAACCATCATCAGAATATAACACTTTGCCCATTGTTTTTCTTGCTTCTTGAAATGTCATAAATGTCATCATTTTACCTCTTTTCATTTTATATGAGATTTTCTTTATCTTCAATTGCATATAATTCTACTAAAACTTCATGAATACCATCTTCAAATAACTCTTTCTGAATAGTTCCTACTGTGAAATAAGGAACTTCACCTTTTTCATACATTTCTTTTGCATGAATATATTGTTCTTCAAACGAGGGATGTAAAAATTTATGACCAACAATATTATCATGTTTAGACATTTTCTTTAAATCTTCTAATCTGTAGCTTTTAGCAAATTTGATAGTTACCTTTTCATCTAAACTATTCATTATTTCTCCTTTATATCACTTTTAATTTTGTATACTTTTTTCAAACCATCAACTACTTTAGATTTTATCAGTTTCAAATCTTTTTCTTTTTTAAAAATGTTATAGTATTCTTCAATCCGAGTTTTCAACAGGTCACAAAATCTATCTATTTGATTTGTTCCAACAAGAGCTTCTAACTCTAACAATTCATTTAAATCAATACATATTTTTAGTTCATTTTTGTCTGTTATAATACTATTCATAGTCTTCCAATCTCTCTCAAAAATCTAATTGTTGCAGACTGCCATGTTGGTAACTTTGGTCTCAATGTATTTACCAAAGCTGAATACAATGGTCTCTTGACATCTGAATAATGAGTACTTGTAGAAATTGGATTGATTAAATTTTTATCTTTTCCAAGAACTTCAAGAATAAATTGAGCAAAATCAAACCAAGATAGAACACCTTCATTGACAACATGATAGTGACTATTCAACCAATTACAATAAATATGATTTGCAGTTGATCCCAAATTCTGTAACAGATTGATTAAAGATTCTGCTATATCAACTGTATAACCTACACTCATTATCTGATCACAAACTACATCTATTTTTTCTCCTTCTTTCAAATTGTCCAACTTGTTCAAAATGATATATGGAAAGTTTGTATTGTTCTTTGATCTACTTCCTGTTTTACCAAACAATCCTGCTACTCGAATATTCAACCATTTCTTACAATCATTCTCAAGAGTCTTTTCTGCCATTGCTTTTGTGAGGCCATAGAAATTACAAGGATTTAGTTTCTCATGTTCTTTGATTGGTTCTTTCAAACATTGTTCAATATCAATTGGCACATAACTCGTGTTTCCATTATAACCAAAAAATGGTGTATGAACTACATTACAAACTGGTCTTGTAACACAATTATTTTCTTTATAGTCAGCATCTTTGTTTCCAAAAATATAGTTCGTAGAAAAATGGACAAATGTTGTATCATGTTCATTACACAGTTTTGATATATCATGAACAGAAGCTACATTGATATCAAGAGCTTTGACAGGATCTTTTTCTATTTGGTCAACAACATGATAACTGGCACCGTGCAGATAAAAATTGGGCTGAATCTTGTCAAATATCCATTTGCTTTTTTCTCTATCTGTTACATCCCAATCTATTCTTTCAAAAGCATCAACTTCAAATTTTTCTTGGTTTTCTTTTCTATTTAGAATTTTTTGAATATCTGTGCAAAGTTGACCAGAACGACCTGAGATGAGTACACGAACTTTATCACTCATTTTTAATTTCCTTTATGCTGTCTAAAGATTTTTGTATAATTTCATCTATAGCATCAATTGCCAAATTTCTTCTTTTATTATGAACAGCTACAAGATCAGCAGCAGAAAGCCTTACTTCATCTTTTTGTGTTTTGTCTCTCCTTTTATCTTCGAGGTCCCAAAGATAAAATGTTTGATTGTTCAATTCTTGTATTTGAACTAACAAAGAATCTGATTCAATTTGTGTCACATCTTGATCATATAGTTTGTTCTTACTGAAAGTTGCCGGTCTTTTGTTTGTCACAATATCATTCAATACTCTAGCTATTTCTATTATAATCCAACCTCTTTGCTTTTTTAACTCGGTTTCATCTTTTGCTAAATATTTGTACTCTTTCATTCTTCTCTCTAGTATGCAAAGTTGATCGAACAAACCCCCTATAGTTGTCATTCTTTCTTTTCTACCCCACTTTCTTGAATACATAAATCAGATCATTGTACACAACCGGATTCATCCCTTCTCTCTTTATATCATCATAAGCCTCTATAAGAGAATTTGGAAACTCAAGTTTATATTTCATAACTGCTTGTTGAACACCAACCATATTTTTGTCATGAAGAATCAGATAGCCATATTGCTTCAACATAGGAACATACTTTCTCATATCATGTCCTACTGCATCTTCACTGTGATTTGCATCTATGAAGATCATTGATATATCTGCTAACTTGCTCGGATCAAACTTTTCAGAAAACTCTCTATAGTTTACAACAAAATTTTCTACTTCCCATTTTTTTATATTTGACAAAAATATATCATGAATACTGAAATTCTCGGGAGCTTTTCTAAAGTACTCAGTAAGAGGATCTGTATTCATTGAATGCTGATGATCATGTGGATCTATTGTTATTACCTTATAGTTGCTATCCGGGAATCTTTCTTTAAGAGTTAGAGCAAGTGTGATAGTAGAAAGAGCAAACCAGCTTCCAATTTCAAAAATGTTCCCTGGTGGCATTGTTTGTACCGTATGATGAAGTGCTAATACTTCAAACCCTGTAGTCAATGGCCCTGTAACACATAAAGGATCTGAAGTTTGTTGGTAGTGATCACAATTTGTGTTGATATGTGGTAGAAATTCTTCAAAAGTTAATTTTTTATTCATCAGCTCTCTCATAAGTCTCTTCGAATATCTTGAAGTCTATTGGATAGGGATAACCTTGAGAATCTATAGCCAAATAGCCGTTGTCACAGTGAAGCTTTCCTTCTTTTGTCATGACTGTAAAAGATCCCTTAACTCTTAAAGCCTTTGTCAATAGTTTTTTCCTATATGTAAGAAATCTATCTTTATCAATATGCTCTTGTATAGTCTCTTTGTCGAAATACAGACTCATTCTTTTTCCTTTTCTTTATCTAAGTTCTCAAGTCTTTTTATAAAGTCTTCTAATTTCTTTTCTTCAATCCAGTCATCAAAATAATTTTCAAGATTCAATACTCTGAACAACAAGTTCTTTGTCATGGTTCTCAATGCTATCAATCTGTCTATTGTATATGCTTCATACAATGTGTCTTTGACATAATGTTTTATACTATCAACAAGACCATTGAATTCTAATTCTATGAAGTTCAACCTTTCTTGTTCATTTTTTGAGAACATATCTTTATTCAGTTTATATCTTTGCTCCACATTGACACCCTTTCTTTAAAAGATCGTTCATCTCACAAATACAAGTTTTATCTAAATCAAAATCTTCTAATACAGTATCTTTAATTGATAAATCTATTTCTTCCATTCCATCTTCATCTATCTTTACATCTATAAATTCAAAATAGAAAAATGTGTTCTTTCTTTTATTTCTCATGTTTAAGATTTGCTCTTTAAAAATAAATTGATTTCCAGTAATAGTCGGTAAATACTTGTAACCTATTTTAGTTCCATTATTCTTTTTATATTCTCTTATTCCTTTCAAATCATGAGGCAAGTTCTTTGCTTCTTGAAGTGTCATATCTTAGCTCCACATTGACAGCCAAAGTTAAAAAGATCTTTTGAATTACAGTAGCAAGTAGTTTCATCTAAATCTTCTAAATGATAGGTTGATATGTCCATTTGAAGCTTACCATTTTCATCTTTTATTGCCCTGATAGCAAAGAAAGCAATTGGTTTTAATGATTCTCTTTGTAGTTTTATTATTTGTGCATGTTTCGAAAAAATATAAAATGTATCAAGTTGTAGCTTATTCATGTTATTTGAAAATTGATCAAAGTTATCAAGATCAATTCCAACCAATGATCTTAAAACTTTTGCTTTTAAAAAATCTTTCATATACATATCATAGTATACATTCATTCTATTCTTCCTTTCTTATCCAACATTTTGCCAATATTCCCTTTGACACATCTTGAATATATTCGTACTTTAGTCCAACTTTATTCATCAAACAATCAAAAGACTTGTTTGAAAATATGGTACAATGCTCACCTTTGCCCATTGTTTGCCATCTATGCCACAGCATCTTAGCATTCTCTTCATCGAAAGAAGGAAGTCCCAAAAACATCATTCCATCTTTTTCCAACCAATACACCCAACTTTCAAGAAACTCCGAAGGCTTAGAGATATGCTCAAGAGTTTGATTACAAACTATTACATCATACTTTTTGTCATAAACATACTCTACATCTAACTTCAACTTACCACTAATTTCTGTAAACAACTCTTTACCTTTTTCTATACTCTTCTTGTTTATATCTATTCCATAAGCATCAAATCCAACTTCTGTAGCAGCCTTCACAACTAACCCTACAGAACACCCAATATCAAGAAGTGAATGATCTTTGGGTTCAATGTGTTTCTTAACTTCTTCTATAAACGGTACTGAATACTTTTTATATATTTCGTCTTTTCTATATGAATATTCTTCATGAAGATCATCAGTCTGATCAGGATGTTCATCAAGTCTTTCTCTTTGGACCAGATCAGTTTCTTCATCTATAAAATATGCCCATTTTGGTATATTGAAATAGAACTTAGTTGGCTTGTTGGTTAGAATTGATGAAGGAGTACTTCTAACTTTCTCTATAGAAGTAACAACATGTTCTGGCTTTATTGTCTTCATACAACAACCTTGAATGTCGTTGTTGCATACTGGAACAAATGTGAGCTGTTCACCTCTTAGAGAGAAGTATTGTTTATGTTTACAACCCAAACAATTCAAGCTATTATCAACAACATAGAAAATTTTCTCTCTATTTGGATTGCTGTAATACGGTAATGCTGCACCAGCTATGATGATACAAGGAACTTCTAATGCTCTTGCTATATGCATTGGACCTGAATCTGTTCCAATGAACATGTCACAATGTTTTATCAAAGCAATCATTTTTTCTAGACTACACTTGTTATACTTGCTATCTGTCAAGCCAGAGAAATCAGAGAATCCCGGTTCTACAACTGTATAGCTTTTGTCTTTAAGAGAGTGAATGACTGATCTATAATTGTCACTTCCCCAGGTTTTTCCTGGCCATCCAGATCCATCAGCTACAACTACAACATAAGGTTTCAGATGTTCAAAGCTTTCCAATTCATCTGTATTCAATCTTGGATACTTGTCTTTATAGCTATCCCAAGCAATTCCACAAACTTCTCCATAAGCATCAATAAACGGTGCACCAATTCTTGATTCATAAGCAAGATCAAGATCATATTTCAATTGATTGTTTGTACTTGAAAGGAAATCTTGGAGGAGTACATTGTCTTCAATCTTAATAGTCTCGTCAGGTTTATGATAGAAGTATTTTACAATATCTGGTTTGCCTGTATAGAATGTTATCTTAGCTTCTGAGTATTTATTTTTTAACTTCTTAATAATGGGTTCTACTAGAACAACATCACCCATTCCCATTGTTCTTTTTATACCAATAGACTTAATGTCTGTAGTTACTTTAATTGCTTCTCTTATTTGATTGTTGTAATCTTTGTCAAAGAAGCAGCTTCCCATTACTGTTGGAAATGTTCTTATTATTTCTATATTACCATCTACCAGTCTATTCTCATCTCTTATTTCTTTTCCATTTGGTGCACCAATTTGCATTGCAATCTCATCTTGAGTTACTTTCCTTGTAGGTGCTCCAAACTTTATCCATTGAACAACTGTAATCTCATCTGGAATTGTACCAATAATATGAGACTCAATCCACTTCTTTAACACTAAACCAGGAGAGAAAGTTTGATCAGGTTGATTTTGATTTGTAACACAAGATTGCCAGTCGGGCTTCAATTCTTTATAATGAACAATTTCATCCATTATAATACGTTCTACTTTTGGAGGATTGTCAATTCTAAAGCCAATTGTATTAAGAGGATGATCTGCATTGTCAACATCTCTATACTCAATATGACTTAAACTCCATCTTGCTTTTTTGTTGTACTTGAAGTCTTCAAGATGTTTTTCAATGTGTCTTGGAAACCAAAGAACATTTGTTACTGTTTTATAGAAGATGATCTCTCCGTTTGACGTGTCTATCAGTTCTTGAATATGATCTAGACTTAATTTTGCTTTTATAAACTTTACATTCCACCTATCTTCATACTTTGATCTTAGTACTGCTAAATCAGATACAGAAGAAATAATCAATTCAATATTGTTATAAGTTTGTGAAAGGACATTCTCTATAGCAGCTTGAATGTGTTTTTCTTCTGTATCTTCAGCCATCAAAAGTACAGTTACAAGAACATCTCCTTTACTTGAATTCATATATCAGTTTATTCCTTTCTCAACTTTATAATTTTTTCTAGTACTGTATCTATTCTTCTCAATTCAACTGTATCTTCTACGTCTCCGAGCTCTATGATCTTTGTAAGAAGAATACAGTTTTTGTAATCTGACCAATCTACACTAAAATTACTATCTTCTTTGCCATTGTTCTGAAGCTTTACAATTTCATTCAGAGCATTCAAAGTATAGAGTGTATTTGTCTCTTTCTTTCTATGAAGTGAAATTGTATTGTGAATGACATCAGAAAAAGTTACTTCTTGCTTCACAATGTTGTATGACAGAACATAGCTATTTTTGTCTTTTGCATCTCTGAGAAGAAATATTCTATCATTAATTACATCAAAGTTCTTAGCTATCAATTTAAGAACTGAGCTTACTTTGCTTCTATGATTGATAAATGTAGCTAGTAAAACAGTTTTGTTATTTTCATTCATGACAACCTCTCTTTTTATGTTTTTAGTGGTTCTCTATTTCATTATAGTAAATAATTCACAAAATATAAAATATTATTTCAGTGTTTGCCTGAATATGCTAGACCCAGGGTCCCTCCGCTATATGAAGCACTAATTATTTTATCACCTTTAATTTTTAACTGTGGTGTCTGTTTATCTTTACTTCTGAAATCTTTTATATCTGGTCTATTCACTGTTGATATATCAAAACTTTTGGGTGTTGCCATGATATTAGCAAAAGACATGGGAATCTTTGCATCAGAAGTTTGAACCAGATCTTCTGTTTCTTGAGCGCACATTGTTCTATATACCAGTTCTTTGATCAAAACATTGAAATTCTTCTTTCCTTTTGTTTTATTTCTGTAATACTCAATTCTGTTATTAAGTTGTCTTTGATATTCATCGTTGATATTCAAGTTTTTATACAAATCCGGAAAATTGATACTACTATCATCATCTGGTATACTCTGCAACAATCCAATTTTTTTCTTGTTGTTATCACTTACATTTTCTGTTTTTACTATTCTCACAGAAGCCGTATGTTTTGCTATCATTTTTTCAGCACTCTGTGCTACTTTAGGATCTATTCTTGATAGAATTCTTAAATAACCCTGAGCTGAAGCAGCAGCTCCCATTGAAGCAGATTTTTTAGTTGCACTTTTTACAGATATACCCTCTAATCGTACGGGATCTTCATTTGCTATCACAATATCTACAGTTGGAAAGTTGCCAGCTTTTGGCAAATAAGCCTCTTTACCTTGACTCAACAAATTATAGTATACAGCTACTTCACCAAAATCTTTAGCAAAAGTTGCACCTTCTTGTGGACTTAAAGAATCAGCTTCTCTGTAAGCAGAGGCTAAAATATTTGGTAGATTTTCATTAAACAACTTAAGTTTTGTAGATGAGTCAACTTTGTTTTTCATTATATTGTCTATAGACTTTATCATATCTTTGACATACTTTCGAGTCTTTTCTGGAGCACCAGCTTTGCTCATAGAATTGAAAATAGACTTATTAACATCATCTATAGCTGCTATGAAAGTATCAGGTTTCCTTGCATCTAGTTTGGGTCCATAAAATTCTGATTCAGATATATCAGCTCCGAATGTTTGTTCAAAGTTTTTGATTTGTTCTGTTGAATAGATTTCTGAACCTTTTGTTATTGTTCTTACTTCTGACAATATAAGATCTGTCTTGAATGAAGCACTTTTCTCTGTACCGCTTCCTCCCTTGAGTTGTGGGTTCAAACCTGGTATTTTTTCTTTAAGTTTATCTAGATTATTGACTACTATATTCTTCATATCTTTTGGATCCATAGAAAAGCCTTCCATAGCTGTTTTATTACTCATATCATTGTTATAGATTCTTGCAGAAGCTATGTTTCCAGATATTTTCATACTATTAGCAACTTTGATGTCATCTTCGTTGAACTTTACATCTTCACCGTTTACAGCTAATGCCATCTTTGCAAACACACCTTTTATAGCTGGCATTTCTTTATTGTAGTCAATTTTTTCAGCATATTTCTTTAGTCTAGTTGTGTCTTCATCTTTGAAATAATTTTTTGTTGCGACATGTTTCTTTGTCGGTTCAACAACCGTATGTTGTTTTTTTGTCTTTGTTAGTTGTTTCTTTGTTGTACTCTTGTCTGATTGTTTTTCACCTTTAACTTTTACTAACTTATCTCCTTTTGTCTGAGCTACGACATCCCCGCTTTTTCCCTTCCATTTTCCCCAACCAGCACTTTTCAATCCAAGTTGATGAGCTTTATCTGAAGCTTTGGATTCAAAGAATTGAAGTCTAGTTCCTTCATTCAAAGAAAAAGCTATGTTCTTTCCATCTTCACTTGAGAACATACCAAAACCAACATACTTCAAATCATTCTTCAAAGCTAATCTATATGAGTAATCAGTTTCTTTTACAATAGAATCAACTTGATTCAGTTTTATCTTTTCCACTCAACTTCTCCGATAGTTGTTTTAAATTATTTGCTATATCAGTTAACTCCTTGTCAGAGCAATTAAACTCTTTGACAAGTATGTTTGAAAGGTTGTAGTAAAAATCTATTGAACATTCAACATCTTTGTTGTTGCTAGATTCAACAAATTGCTCAACTAGCTTCTGATCCATTTTGTCAAAGATGTATTGAACAATATCTTCATTTGTCAATTGAACAGTTTTTACAAACTCTGAATCGTTCAATATTGGCTTGTTACCATCTTCTTTTTCTCCATTTTCTAGAAAACTATTGAGATCATCAATAACTTTTCTTACTATCCTCTCTTGATTTCTTCTACTGTTTACTATCCATTCTTCATATTGTTCTTTGTCACCAGTGAATGACATGAAGTCGCCAACTTTGAGATATACCTGTCCATCAGAAGTAGATCTTATTTTGTTCTTTATATAACTTTTGATGTGATTCTTTACTTCTTCGAACTTCTTGTCATCATGAACATACATCTGTCTTATGTCAAGGAGAGATTCCTTAAGCACCCATTCATATACATTTTGAACTTTTCTGAGAATTTCAAGTTTTGATACTGTAACTTCTTTTGCATTTTTGGGTTGAAACTCTTTCTCATCATCAGATGTATACTGATCTATATACTCTTTGAATGCTGGCACAAGTTTCCTCTTATCAAATCTGAATTCAGTTTCTATTGTTGCCATGTTTCAAACTCCCTTAAATTTTTTCCTATTTTTATTGATGGTGTAAAAACTACATAGTTGCTCTTGAGCATAGGATCTTCTTCTGAAAAATACTTAAATATGTTACAAAGACTGTCAACTTCTTTTTCTTTTGCATCAAGTATTATCTCATCATATACAGTAGCTATTACTTTTGATTCATACTTGAATTCTTCTAAAAACCAGATCAACTTACAAACTAGACTTGTAATCAAAAATGAGGCATCTGACTGTGTGATGTTATTGATGCTCTTGCTCTGAGCATCAGATTCTGTTTTAAACTGAATTGTTTTATTGTAACTAGTTTTTACAGTTCTATTATTTATTAGCCTCTCTTTTTCAAGGATTAATTTGCTCTTTAAAGCAAAACGTTTTTCTAACTCATCAATTACAACATCATCTACAAGAACTGATCCGTACATGTACTTTATAATGTTGTTCTTTGTTTTTTCTCTATCATAGTTTATTTTGTCAGCTATATATTGATAAGGATCAGCTTCTTTGCATTCAATTTGAAGTCTGTGTAACAGTACTTTGAATTCAAAACATTGCCAGTCTACACACATCAGCTCACCATCTTTGAACTTTGACTTTATAATTGAACCAAATTTGTTTTTCTGGAATGGATGAAATGATGAACTCAATCTTCCTGTTGATGTTTTGTCAAATTCATAGAAAACAAAAGCTGTACTGTCTCCTTTATGGTATTCATTGAAATATCTTTTTATATTCTCATAACCATATCTATCTACTTCATCTACATCTATAGAGATTCCAGTATTTTCTAGTTTAGCATAGAACAAAGAAGCAGTCTGGGTAATTTTTCTATAATCTTTTTCATTTTCTATCTTTGTTTCTATTACATCTTTAACATACCTCAGACAATTAAGTTCTAGAACTACTAGTTTATCTAGAAGAGAATGATCTATTAATTGCCAGGAGAATTGTCTAAAACCAAACAAATTTTCATAGAATTCTATTAGCTTTTTATCAAATGGTTGTTTAGCTATAGAAATAATCAGATCATCTAACAAGCTAACATGTCTTCCAAGTGCATTATAGAGCTGGATTCTAATATCGCTGAAGTTAGATATTATATCTAACTTTTCTATGTTTTTTAAAAGAGTCTTGAAGAAATACTTCAGATCATAGAGATATATAGTTATAGATTTTTTATATACTATAGTTAATAATTCTCTAAAGAAGTAAGCTGGGTTCTTTATGTCATAAAGAATGTAGGTATCATCTTCTACTAAAATAGCAAATCTAACTACTAGATTTGTATATTGGTTGCTTTTTATAGATATACAAATATAGTTGTTTCTAGAAGAATTTATTTTTTCTAGTATTTCTATTTCTGAGTAATTAAGATGTATGGGCATTTTAAAAACCTCTTGTTTTGGGTTATAACTGTTTGATTGTAGTTATAGAATGATAATAAAATTTATCTTATTTTTAAACTTTCATGAACAATTATTGAAGGGATTGTTGCTAAGTAGTTTAACATTATCTCGGTTGCAGATAGTGGTCTGTTAAAGACTCTGGTTAGTCCTGCTGTTCCAGTAAGACTAGATACTGAAAGTGTAATATCTCTCCCAACTATCAGTCTAGTATCTGAATTGACAACAGGGAGTGCTCTCATGCTTGCACTGAAAGATGCACTTCCTCCATTTACATAAGCCCAAGTTCCGGAGTTGGATGCTGTTGTATTGAAACAAACAGCAGCTAGATGATACCATTTTCCAACTTCTATATTCCCAGCTGTTACAGAGCTAGCTCCAACTTTGACAGTGAGCATTCCATTTGATTCTTTCATAGTCATGACTTCTGTAGCACTTGAACCAATTGTAAAGATATTTGTATTTCCTGTTTGAGCTAATTTGACATGCATCATAACTGTCAGACCATTAGCAGTTGATGCATTAAATAGATGACTGCTACTACTTTCTATGAAAGAATCTCTATCTAGTCTGAATCCACCTTCACAAGGAGAATATGTCCAACCTGTAACAGTAGCAGAAGTTGAATCACCTGAAGCAGGTCCCTTTATATATCCAAGAATATTATTCCCAGATCGATCAGCTACAGATGTCAGAGAACTTCCAACTTCTTGTCTATTGTATGTATAAAGTAAAACTTGACTTTTGCCAGTAGTACCATTTGTTGGAAGTGTATCAGGTTCAGGTCTTATCCCAGTTCCAATATAGTTTAGATCATCTGCTTGTTTTGTAAGTCCTGTTATTGTCATATCACCAAACAGAATGTTGGAATCATTGATGATGACGTCAATTCTATTCCCATCTGTTATAACAGTTGTTATTGTATATAGATTTCCTTCAGCTGTTGTTGAATTAGTTTGAGCAGTTACTGATCTTGGATAAACTCCATTTGCTCCTGTTGCTGATACTAAACTACCTGTTGATCCGTAATACAAAGATAAATTCCCAGAAGCAGCTTCTGTTGTTGTCTTTCTTACTCTACAAAGAGCTAAGAAGTTATTCCCAGTCAAAGCTTTGTTGTTGACAAGCACAAACAACGGCTGTTCATTGTAGTTACTTTGATTTGTCAAGAATCTGACTTTGTTTTCTATGATTAAAGAATTTCTATCCATATTGTTTAATTACATTCTCTTTATATTGTCCATAAAGTCTTCGATACTGTATCTGATACTTTTATAAAATCTCCCATCTTTTGTTAAATCTATATCAACTTTTTCCACAGTTTTAGCATCTATTAATTCATCTATTAAAGTATTTTTAGCTTTTCTTGTGTTTACATTTTTTTCTTCAAATTGCAAACTGATTAAATCTCTAGAGAAATACCAAACTCTTATCCAACCTAACTTATAAACGTCTTTATGTATTTTGTTCAGTATTCTATCATCAATAGATTTTAAATGTTTTTTGAAAAAATGCACACATAAGAAATCTAAATGGTTTTTAACATCATACAATTTTCCATTATTATCAATCCAATATCCATGAGTAGATATTAATAATGCTTCTCTCAGTCTCATTTACAATCTCTTTATATTGTCTACAAACTGTTCTACTGTTGTAATTTTGCTTACAACTATCTTTTCATTTTTATAAAGTACATCTAAAAATTCATTTACATCATATTGTTTTGTTCTATAATATTCACCATCTTGAGCAAAGTCTGCTGTTATATATTTTTTATTATAGTTTTTAGCTTCATTTACAATCTTTCAATCTGTTCTAAAAACTGTTCATAATCATACTTCTTTTCTTCGAATCTATATATGTTAGCACCTTTACAAATAGATACAATAATAGTTTTGATATTTTTGTCTTTCATTACTTCATCATATAATGTTTCAAAACTTTTACGTTTTGGCATGTTCAATCTATAATTAATATCAAGTTCATTTTTCATTTTTCTAATAAATATAATACCAAATCTCATTGCAAAACTGTACATCTCATCAAGATTATCTTTATATTGGCTAAAGTTTTCTTTTACCCACTTATCATGATATGCACCTGTATCTATTAGTTTTCCCATTTCATCTATGACATAGCTTTTGTTGTGTATAAACTCTTTTATTATTGTTCTTAGTTTCATCTATAATCTCAATCTAACACTGGCCAAAACAACTGTCCACTCTTCCTTGTTCTACTTGGACCAATGAATGATGTCTCATGACTTCCTTCAACAACCTGTAAACCATCTATGTGAAATAAAGCACCAGCATTGTTTGAAGAATTTAATTGAATAATATCTACTCTACCAGTACATGTTAAAGGATCAGCCGAGCAACTTAAAGAATCACCAGTAAAACTAGTCCCATAAGTAGTTTTATTAAGTCTAGCACCATTATATTTATCAACTAGATACTTTTGAACTCTTTGGTGTTCAAAAGTAGTAAGAGCTCTATTATAGATTACTATTTCACTGATATCACCACCAAAATATTGTGATGTTCCATACATATTTCTACCAAATCCTAAATTTAATATTTTTTTATTACCTGTGCTTAAATTTGTTGAAACTGTTGCTGTATGTGAAATGCTATTTCCAAATGATCCCCCTGCAGTGGAATTAAGTGGGGGTAATATTGCAAAATTGGGTGATGTACTATCAGCTCCAGTTACACCATCAGATGTAGATAAACCCCTTTGCCATTGAACAGTTCCTTGATCCACTGTTTTAGCTGTTACAATATAAGCATACACAGCTCCCAATGTTGAACTTATATTGCCAAGTGACATAAATGCTCCAACAGCACCACCAGTTATTGTATGACGTAACACAGGAAGAGAATTCATAGCAACTCCTCCGTTTGCTATATATTTGGGTCTTTTTGTTCCATCAGTTTGTGTAGCAGTTAATGCTATTTCACCCTTACTCACCCACCCACTTACACCACCAGTAACATCTTGTTGTATTGTAGAAAAATCACTTGAATCTAACCATACAACAAGATTTGGCACACTACTTGGTGAAGCAGAAATAGAATACGCAGATAAAGAATTTTTTGTTATTATTGGCCACCAATTATCTGTATATGTGGTTGCTGTAACAGAAACTGCTGATGTTCCCAATGTGAATGTTACTCTTGCTGATGTTGAACCAGAAACAGAACGATATCTAAAAGATGTAGTATAATGATTTCCATTAAAAAGTAATGCTGAATTCGATATTGTTTGATATATTCCTGTATCTGCAGATATTGTATTAACTTTTACTCCAGATGCTCCGTAGAATATGTTATAGTTTTCATTTGTTATGATAACTCCAGTTCCAGAAGCAGTCCAAGTATTGAATTCATCTTTTATTAGATTCTCTGATCCCATTTCAAGAAGTAGAGTACCATCAGATGGATCAACTGCACACAATCCCCCATGATCAAGAGTTCCCCCCAACAGATTCTTCAAGTCACCAGAAGCAGACAAACCATTGATAATTGTTGTCTCTGATGAAATAATATCAGATCCTTCAAAACCTGAGGGTGTTCCTGAATTGTTGTAAGCTGTACTATCAATTACAGAACCTGCTATTCCTGAGAACAATTGAATAGCTGATATTGTTTCAAAACGCCACCAAGCAGCCAATGTGTCAGCTGAGGGCTTGAAATCATTCAAAGGTGGTGATAGATCTTCTGGTGCACTACCAATTGCAGTAACTGATGATAATCTACCAACTGAACTAGCAGAACCAGTTGCTATCCACAATCTTACTTCATCTAAAACTCCACCCCAGTTGATGCCTCTTTCTCCAAGAGGTGTTCCTGTCAAAACTTCTGTTAAAGAACTTGCAACCATAGAACTCAAACTAGTATTAGACATGTCTTGCATGATGTACATCTTTTGTTCACCACTAGCATACATGCACATCACATGATGCCAAGCCGTTGTTGTTATTGCTTTTTCACCTGTTAATACATAGTCAAAAACTTGATCATGATTAACTCTAAACTCTACATAGTGAGCAGAAGGGGAACCAGTGTATACAACACTACATATATAAAATCCATCAAACCCAGATGTTTCTCCAGAACTTCCTCTCATTATTGCTTGATCATAGTATGTTGATCTACTTGCTGCAGTAGAACTGTTTCTTTTAATAAATGCATCAACTGCAATGTTCTCTGCAGATGCTCCAGATACTCCAACACCCTCAACTAAGATAATGTTTTTGAAAGTCAATGATTCATCAACACCATCCATTGGAATAGATTGAACAGACAAAGCCCCTGGTGTATCTGTCAGATCAATGATCTCTGGGTCTTCAATTAGTCTGTTGAATAGAGTTTGAAATGCACCAGTAGAAGACTCGTGAATAAATCTAAAAGCCATTGTTTTTTACCACTCCTGAGTTTTTCTTTGTCATACAAAAATATGTGAAAACTGCTGTTTTTTCAAAAATACCTTCTAGATTTCCTACTACGCAGATGTGTCTCGAGATGATGTGTAGCTCGAGCACAGTCGAGTTTTAAAACCATAGATTTATATGCATATTTTTTGCATTCCAAACTGAGAATAGCTTTAGTGATATACGAGACAAACAGTTGCTGTGTCTCAGATTGAAGCTTAATGTACTGTACTCTTTTGAAATTGAGAAAACTTTGTCATAAGTCTACTTGAACACGTACTGAAAAAGGGAGATCCGTGCTCTTTCTAATTGGTTTTGCTAATTTCCCAACTACTAAAAGATTATTGTCATCATCATACAAACCAATTGTTGTTATGCTTGGTTGCCAATTTCTTCCAGAGGAAACAAGATCTGGAAAATATTGAGATGCACTAGTAGATGCTGTAAACGGATCTTTCATGTAATCGCCACAAGCTGATAGATTGAATGCAGTTGGATTTAGTGTAAAATTGAGTTCATTTGGATTGCATCTGCAAAATACACTCAGTTCTGTATGCTCAACAACAGCTTTATACTTTACTGATGTTACAGCTTGTACTATACTTGATAGTGAAGCTGATGTAGATGTTACAACCATCATTCCCCAATTGTTCAAGAATACACCAATTGTTGTATCAGCTCCATCTTTCCTCTTCAATTCTCCAGAACCTGAATCAAAATAGTCACCAGCAAAAGTTCCTGTAACAGTAGCAGTAAATGTTCCATTCTCTATTTTACAATCAAAATGTCTTTTCTTTATTGCGTATATTCCAATGTCACTTGTAAGAGCTGTATATGTTGATTCAAATTTCTCATTATAGAGAAGTTGTCTTGTAACATAAAAATAACCTGAGTTTGAACTAGTTATACCAGCTGTTATAGAAAATGCAACTCCAGTAAGATTGTCATCTATTGTATAAGTCAACAATCTACTTGTCTCAAAGTTTGTGTAAATGACATCATCAGGTTCTATCTTAACATAAGAACTTACTATATCATCATTTACACGAATTGGAAGAGTTGGTGAATTCAGCATTTTTAAAAGTCCAGTCTACTGTCAATTTGAATTTTGGAAATGACATCTTTCTTTGCTGGAGAAGATAATTTTCCAACAGCTAAAAGATCACCTTGATCATTATAGAGTCCAACACTTGTTATATAAGTAGTAGGATCATCAAAAATTGTGTTACCGGTTTCTCTATTTATACCAGAACTGTTTTGTGTATAGTTTAATTCACTTCCTGATACAACTGAACTAAGGATCAATCTAGCTCTATTGTCAATTGAATTGAATACAATTCTTTCAAAATTAAAAGCACAATTGTTGATACCAGTTACTGAGAAACCAAAATCTCCTGTTGTCCCAGATGCAGGCCACAAGAAATTTAATTTTGCGTGATCATCATCATTGTCTAGAGCAATTACCCCAAGTTCATAGTATACAATACCTGTTCTGTGCATTGTTCCATCAACAGCTCTTCTCAATATTCTTCCTTGAGAATAGTCATTGTTTATGATATTTTTTTCTGGATTGTCGACATACAAGAAAGTTCTGTTTGTTGATGAAAGAGTTGTATCTGTTTCATTGTCACCTGAAACTGTTGTATCTCTGACATCATAAAGATTTATATTAGCTCTGCCTACAACAGCTCCTGTTATTGCATATTGTGAAACATCTAAAGCAGAAAGAGTATTTCTTTCTCTAAAATTAAACCAAGCAATCAAACCTGCTGATGTTGTTGCTCCAGCAGTTAATGAACTGTTCTTGAAATTTGAAAAACTTATTCCAAGATTGCTAGTAGAACTTACAGTTTTGTTGATGCCATCTTTGATTCCTGTTGTTCCATCTGTAAGACGTATATTCCACATTCTAAAGTGTTGTACCTGTCCATCATAGGCACCAGCTAATCTTGAATCACCAGAAGAACAAAGAACTCCTCTATCACCAGCTGTATCTGTTTTGTCTCTGTTGAAATTTGAAACACCGATATAAAGATTATTCCCAGCTGAAGTAGAACCATCTTCAGGATCTGTATACTCAATTGAACTAGTCCTTATTGGAACTCTCTGTTCATACATATTTGCTTGAACAACAGGACCACCAGCTGCGTCTGCACCACCAAGTCTCGGATCTGTTTGTTCTCTATTTAGCAGTTTATAACCATCTACATAACCCAAAACTGCTCCAGCTCCAGATTCTACAGTTGTAGAAGATCCATCAACTCCGTTAACTCCCCAACTTACAACAAGATGATGAAATTTTCCATCGAATATATTTACACCAACATCTCCAGGGACAAACAGTCCAGAAGCTTGAACGTTCTTTTTTGCAAATGACTCTGTAAAAGTTCCATTCGCTGTAACAGTTCTGATATAAAATCTGAATGCATCTCTGGTATCATCAGGATTCTTCGTAAGTTCTAATTTCATAAATGAATTCTGTGTTTCTGTTGTTGTTCCAGCCCAAGCAGAAGATGACAATCTTCTCCAAAGTATAACAGCATTGTTATTATAGGGTCTGAGTATAGTTTCTATTGTCAGAGCACTTGTGGCAGAGTCTAAATTTGCACTCATCGCAGGATTCCACGGAACACCGAAGAATGATTTTTCTGTAACTCCAGCTGCACCTCCAAAGGGGTTTTTAAGATCTAGAGCTGTAACCAAACCTGTAGAAGTTCCTGTAACAATACCAGTTCCTGATGTGTTTGAAATATTTGCTTCAATTCTCAAACTACCTGGTTCAATTGAGTTCTTGAACAGATCTCTTCTTATATTGATCAATCTAACAACAGATATATTTGTTGCAGTACTGGTACTCTGTAAAGCTGTAACTCCACCTGTGAAGCCCTTGTCATTCCTGTATAGAAAACCTTGTGTATAGTTGAACAAATTCTGATGACTCAACAAAGAAGAATTATTTGTAGATGTTCTGTAATATTGATCAGCAGAAGACAAAAATGTACCAACAGTTCTTTCAGCTGTAATTGAAGAACCTGGTATAGTTGATTTATCAAACTCAAACTTGTACTTCAATTCTCTGGTAAGAGTCAAACCAAATGTTGGTGGACTATTAACATCAAAGAAAAGAATTTTGCCAAGAGATCTGATTCCTGTCAAGAAGTGAATATGAGAGGCAGAAGGAGAAGCAGTAGAAACAGTTATTGTTCTCTTTTCAGGAAATTGAATGGGAATGATCTGATCATCTGTAAATGCTTTGAACATAGATATTATCTAACTCATTGTCTAAGAATAACTTTCAATACTGTAGCTGGATCGAGAAAGTGATTTCTCGGCTGAAGGTTTTCAATGTGGGTGGTGATACTTTAGCAACAGCCAACAAATCACCATCATCATTGTACAAACCAACAGTTGTTATATAAGTTCTTGGATTTGCTGTCAATGAACTTGTAATTGTTCCAAGAGTTGTATTTGATATAGCTGTTGGATTGTTTGTATAATTCAATTGCTTGTTGAATGCTCTACAAAAAAAGTTTGTTCTCTTCAACATGCTCATAGATTGGAATGACAATTGAGTGCAAACAACTTTGGCAGCAGAGGCAGATCCAAAAGTGAACCCTGAAACTGAATCACACAAGAAATGTGGCCAACCTGTTCCACCGTGAAATACAAGAGTTCCTGATTCATAGAAAACAGAACCAACAACATTTGAAGTATTAGAGTGAGAAACAAGCGATCCTTTTCGTGCAATAGATCCGGTTATAGTAGACTCAGCAACATCAATGTATGTATTGTTAGCAGATGTACCAAAAGCAAATACAGCTGTAATTGTACCAGAAACTACATTGTCATCCATTGTAGTTCTACCAACCTGTATGCATCTAGCTAAGCTTGTAAATGATGTATTGTCATGAGCAATTGGAATATTGTTGCCGGCTGTAGAAGAAAAATAGTAGTTAGCAATATGACGAAAAGCTGATGATAGAGGGATAGTTGTAGCTGTACCTTGAGCGTTGTTCAGAAACCCTGTATCAGATGCTTGACATGTAAACGCATTGATATTTCTTACTTGAGCAGCTGTCAATGCTGTGATCTCATAGGATGTTTTTGTTTCTACAGTTTCTATAGAAATGTCTTGATCTTTATCTAGATTTATTAGAGACATGTTTTAGTACTCCGTTTGTTATTGTAAATCATATTTCTTTCTAAGATGTGTAAAAAATTGATACAGTCTTGATCTGAACTTGTTTTTGTATTTTGTGTTCTTTAGATACATTGATTGTAGAAAATTATCATCAAAAAATTCTGCTTTCTTCTCTTTTCTTAATTTGGGATTAGAAGCAAAGCTATCAACAAATGAATCAAATTTTGATAAGAGTATATTCTTTAAAACTTCTCCCAACTCATCAATATGTTCTTCTATATTATTAGCACCCTCTTGAAAGTAAGCATTGAATTCTTCTGGTGTAAGATAATACCTTTCAATATCACCCTTGTCTAAATATAGAGCTGATTTTGCTGAAGTATGAAAGTCTTTTTTGAATCTAATTGAATCAAGATAGTGTATGAATTCATGAACAAATATATTTTTACTCAACATGTAGGGCAAAGGCAAAAAAATTGAATTATAGCTTTTACCCTTAAATTTGAGTTTGCCAAAAGTAGCAGAAGAATCTTTTCTCAAATACTCTTCACTAGCTAATATTACTATAGCTAAATCTTGATATTGTTTGTCTATCTGACTTGCTCTCAGAACATAGTAGCCGGGAACATTCCATTCAAATCCTTTATCTTGCAATATCATGGCAAACTTATCAACATTCTTCATCCAGTTCTTATACTTCATAAAGAATGTGGCAGCTTGTTGTCTATAACTTCTATCTACTTCTGGATTTGCTTCTCTAAGTTTCACGTTATGTCCCACTTGCGCTTATCGTCAACTGAAACGTAGCTCTGCTCCCCGTGTTAATACCTGTCAGATCTATATACACGGTCCCTGATTTTGAGCCAGCATTAGTGCCTGTTAGTATTGTAAACGTTCCAACATTGTTTGTAGGTGTAACTCTACTGTTTTCTAACTTTGCAATATCAGTATCTCTAGAAACAGCAGACCACCCTTGTGAATCTACACCATTTACAGTCTCTACAGTAAGAACAACTGAATTACTGAAATCTGTAGTAGCAACAGTTGGCTTCAAAGAAAGAGTTGCAATTTTCAATGAACCCTTTGGAAGAGTTATTAGTCTATAGTTCAGAGCTACTGCTTCATTTGATACAGGCTCTAACACAGGAAGATTTGTTATATCAGCATCAGGATCAGAGTTTGCTGCATTGTAAAGTTGATAATTTATTTCATCGTCAGCACTTTCTCAATTCTTGAGTTCTGTTATTTGTTTTTGACCATTATAAATAATGGCAATTAGATATTTCTATCTAATTCTTCGACTTCATTTTGTTATATTCGAAGATCGGACTGTCGCATCATCTTATTAAAGATGTCGAATCGCTCAGTCTCTCAGGCTGCATAAAGTTTAAATTTTGGCTTGCCCCTTGTTGTCCACTGCTGGATGTTCAAGTCAATCAGATTCGATTTTCATCTGTATATCACTATACAGCGCCTCCGCTTTTTTATTTAAAGGCAAATTTTGTTATTTTAAAGCTTCCATCATTCTTAGCTAGCAATTCTCTTCCTTTTCTTGTAAGAATGCAATCTAGCACTGCGGTGCTTGAATCTAAAAAAGACATGTTGTTTATCTCCTATAATTTATACAAATTTTAAAATTCTTCAATTTTTCCATTAAACCAGATAATGAAAAATTTGCAACCTATTGTTTTTATTATCTCATTTCTTCTTTTTTCATCTTTATTTTTTTGTTTTATTCCTTTGTGCCATTTCTCATTATATTCTACTACTACATTTTTTTGAACAAAATTTGTGCATTGTACATTGTGTTTTTATATTTACTAAATTCTCAAACCAGTTATCACATTGTTTGCACTTAGTATTACATTTGAACCAAATCCATGATGACATGTTTTTCTCTCCTGTTAGAGTTTAAAGGGAGTTAGAGTTGAAACAGGCAACTCTACAAAGGGTTCATGATACCCAGACTCCCATGATCATTCTTTTCATACATAAATATCAGTTCAGAACATTTATACAGCTTCTATAATTTTGCTTTTCTTTGGTCTTCCTCTTCTTGATCTTCCTGACTTTACAATTTCTTCAATCTTGTCTTCTTTTAAAACTTCTTTTGCAACTGTTGGTATAACTTCAACTACTTTCTCTTCTTCAACAACAACTTCTACTTTTGTGGTTTCAGCTGTAGCACTTTCAGCAAGATCTGTTATAACAACTTCAGGTTCTAGAACAGGTTTGCTGTCATCCTGTTCTTCTATTTTGACTTCTTCAACTGCAGTAGTTGCAACAACTTCTTCTTCTTTGTCAATGAACAAAATACCAATTCCATTTGGATTCCCATTCGGATCATTTGTCAATCTTGTATTAGATTTATACAATTTACATTGATTTGCAAATACAACTGGAGTCTTCATGTTTTCACCAGCAATGCAGTTTACATCATGAAATACAACAATTGTATTGTTCTTGATTACTTTTTCAAGGGAGCTCCAAAAATCATCCATTTCTCTGTGACATGTATCAATCAATATGAAATTTGCATCTTTGGCAAAATCTGTTGCAATAAACTTCATGTCATTGTAATTATCAACAACAACTAATTTTACAACTTCTCCCAGCTTGTTGATCTCTAATGTTTCTTCAACTCTTGGAACAACAGCTTGTTTATAGTCAATGCTGACAACTTTTTCTATTGAATCTACTCCGTATAGATTTCTTGCAGCTGCAATATATAAAGTTGCATATCCTCCATAAGGACCAATCTCAAGAATTCTATCCGGTCGATGTTCCATTACTAAATCATAAATTATTCTTACTTCTTCGTCTGTAATATCTCTTACTGCTCTGAAACTTACATTTGGGTACTCCATACTAACCTCCTATAGGTTTTAAAATGTTATTAATTATTAATTAACTTTGTACTTTTACACCACCTTGTCCAGCTAACTCATTGAATAACTCTTGTCTATTACCAATTGCTACACGAAGTACTTGAGTTGAATTGCTGAACAAGTTTGTTATGTTTATATTTACAACTCCAATTTCACCCGACAACGTATTGGTGTCAGATGTTGCTGATTTTACAATGTCAGCTAGTTTAAGTTTCATCTGCATTTTTGAAAGATCAAATTTTGTTGTAAACTCAAGATCTTTTCCTTCAATAACTCTTCCCTTTCCATTATCGATGTCACCAATTTCAGCACTGAATAGATTTGTTCCGTCTGCAGATGCTGGAAAGGTGAATTTCAATGCTGGCACTGAAGAGTTGAATACTTTACCCCCTCTTAAGAGTCTTAGTGTTCCATCTATGAATCCATTGAAAGCAGAGGGTGATGCTGTTGGTGAAATAAGTATACGACTAACTGTTAAGTCAATTGATGTATCTGCTGGATTATCAGGTGTTACTTTTACAGGAACATATCTTCCTATTCTTGTATCAGAGAATCTTGGAACATTTGTTGAATTTCCTTTTGTGTTACTCAATGAAGGAATTGCTTGTTCTGCACTCAAAGAATTTGTTATAGTAGTTTGTAGTCCTTCATATCTGTATCTTTGAAATGATGCTGTTGTTGCACCAGATGCAGCTGTTGAGTCTAATTCAAGATAGTGTGTATTGATATATCTAGCTGTAGGACTTATTTTTTCTACATCATATTCAGCTCTTTCAATCTTGGGTCTTTCAAAAATATGTGGTTCAATCAAAATACCTTGAGAAAGAAGATTTGACTTTGCAGGCAAGAACTGTTCAGAAAACTTAAAAATTCCACCAAGAACATCATTGAAGTTGTCCATTGCATCAATGAATGTATTTACATCTACTAGAGTTTTTCCATTGTATCTTGTTGTTAAGTCTAGAAGAGTTTCATGAAACTTTCCAGAATAACTTTTAAGATATAGTTCAGCAGGATCACCCATCATCTCTTTGATGTTTAGATCTTGAACAACATTTCTAAAATCTCTGTTAACAGCATTGATCGGTGTAAGATGCATTGACAAAGTTCCCGGATCTTTTACATATTTCTCATCATCAGTAGACTGTCTTATCTTGTCATTATCTGGAGACAAAGCTGCAGGGTACCAGTATGAAAATTTTGGAACATTTGAAAAAACTCTATATCTCTTTGTAGTTTGATTTGAAAAAGCTCTAGCAATTGCTGTATTGCTTCCAGTTGTAGAATCCACAATGTAGTTATAACCGCCTGTAAGAATGACATCTTCTTTAAGTTTATAGTGTGCTTTAAGACTCCCATAACCAACTGAATACGGTGATGCTGTAGAGTTTATGAATGAAATACTTTCAAAGTTTCTCACATGTTCTTTCAAATCTTCTTCTACTAAAGCTGTATTCCAGACTCTAACTTCATGAATATAACCTGTGAATGATCCAGAGCCTGGGAAATATGTTCCGAATGATCCTGCACCAGCAGAAGAATCATAGTTCAAACTCTGTACTCCAGATGTAATTCCAGAGGCAAGAACAACAACATCATCTCCACCTGAACCAGAACCAGAAAGACAAGCTAACCAAACTTTTAAGTTGTCACCAGTTCTTGAAGCTATTACATTTACAAAATTATCTCTAGTTTGAA
>ERZ1292629.1284-Hain-H43-01um-R1-1284-length-25032-cov-7_pt1 | contig 25032 bp, 54 predicted proteins | sample MGYA00564399_ERZ1292629 | MGnify/ENA primary metagenome ERZ1292629 (study PRJEB36523, sample SAMEA6512636) | groundwater metagenome | collected 2019-01-08 | study: AquaDiva: Metagenomics assemblies of 32 groundwater samples
AGTGTAGTTTGTTTCGCCACGAGCATATCTTATTTCGGTTGCTGTAACTTTCATAATATACCAGTAACCCCTTTTATCAAGAAACCCATAATAAGCCGTTGCTCCTGATTCATCTAAATCTGACGCAGCGTAATCTGGAACTGTTATATTTGTTTTTAGGGGCATAGTATCCTCTTACTTCCAATCTGGTCCCCATAATGAGATTTCTATTGTCTTCTCAAATTTCCCATTAATAGGATCTTCCTGCTCTTCATTTGGATGCTTGGGTAATTCCATAGGCATAAATGTTGCCAAGGTGATTACTTCCACATTTGCTTTCTTTGTTTTCTTTGCCATTATCTTCCGCCTCCTAATAGTTGTAGTAATGACATTAGCATTAAAGGATCCATTCCCTGTGTTTGGGGTGATGCTGTGCTTGGAGTTAACGCATTTGCTCCAACTAACCCACTCCTAGGAATGCCCCCAGTTCCCATTCCTCCACCCAATAACATTGATAATATCCCCATTAAATCCTGTCCCTGCATTCCTGCAGGATTTCCTTGTGGAAGAATGGTTCCTCCACCTTGCATTGGGAGAGCATATGGCCTTGGTCCCGGAGCTATAAACCTATTGGGTGCTAGCATAGCACTTATGGGTTGTGGAAGAATAGATAAAGCCATATTAAGTAGGGCATTTTGTCTTGCAGGCAATATGCGTTCTCCTGGTCCCACCATTACTGGAGTATTGTCCCTGGGGCCTTGTCCGGCTATAGTACCCCCACGATTCATTCCCATGGGCCGTGCTTGTGGTCCCCCTTGGGGTCTAGCTGAGCTAGGTCCTCCTGGTTGCGTCTGCTTCGGGGGTTTTCCCCCGCTATCAGCAAATTGGATGGCGTCCCGTCTCTGCTTTTCTCCCTTATAATATAACCCTAAAGCATCAAAGTAGTTTTGGGGTAATTGATCAACCATTGGGGCAAACATTGCTGCCGCTCCTGCTAATGGATTACTTCCCTGAACTCCTATTCTATTTATTAATTGTGATAATGCCATTTAAATCTCTCCTTAAGTTACATATTTAAAAATTTAAAGACGTCCTGCAGTTCTTTCTCAGATAATATCCTATTATAAATTATAATCTGTTTATTCCATCCACTATGTTCTGGACCTAAAGGACCATTCAAGGACTTTATATGAAATGCGCCCCCCAAACTGGCCACTGTTCCTTTTAGTGCCCCATTTAAATATACGGAAAAATTACCACCTTGATTTCTAACAAAACATATATTGAACCAATCAGAAGAGAGACTCCCAATATTAACCGACATGATACTAGCTTCTGAAATTACCATTCTTGCGAGACTAGTACCTGCTTGTACATCTACCGAATCTAGAACGCCATGATCCCCTAATGCAAATCCTGCATAAGTGGCATCCAATTTAGGTTTATGTCTAAAAAAAACAGTTAGATCATTTAAAGTCAAGGGATTCGTAATTTGCAGGAAATCTTCTCCTGGGTCACTTCCCCCAATTCCTTGCCAATATACTGATTGATCGGATGTTACCCACCTTGGCTTTGTCCCTATAACTCCATCATAGTAAGCATCATGCCCATTACTACTTAAATCTTTATGATTAGATATATCCTCATTGGCATCTTTAGTTAAACCGAATCTTGAGTCTAACCAAAGAACACATCCAGATATATCAGTTGGAAGAAAATTAGTAGTATTATTCCATCCCTCAGTAGCATCCCATCCAACTCCTATCCAAGAACCATTTATCCAGCGCCCTTTCTTCTTATTAGCCATTAATAGTATCCCGTGACCCTATTAATATGTTCCGGAGGTTGTTTATGATAATGTTTTGTGAGTCCAGGGTGGCGATAAACAACATTCGCCATAACCGTGTACCTCATCGCATCCAATAAGTGATCATCTCGTTTCATCGGACGCTCTTTAGGATCCATCTTTTGGGATCTCCTAGTTGCCCAATCATCCCATAAATAATGTCTAATTTGTCGTACTAGATTGTGACAATTAGATGTAATATACAACCTAGGTTTAGCTCCACCACCTGGATCCAATAAGGATGAGATCTTCAACCTCCCGGCTTGTATATCTTTATGGGCAGGAATAACATATAGCCCGAATTTCTGCATTAGCTCATCAGATACACTTCTACCTGTAATGGATTGTGGGGTAGCAGCCGATGTATCAATGATGGCTAAATTGGGGGGCCAACGTGTTCCAAGTTTGGCTTTAATCCTAGCAACCAACTCGGAAATAATACAATGTTCTAAAATTTCATCAAATATTACCCATACATTCTCAGGAGTTAAGGCCATAAAAACTACTCCATGGGGATTACGATCGTGGGGATCTATACCCAAACAAACCAACCAATCCTCAGGAATACCTTTATTCAAGGGGGCAATAACATGCTTATCTACCTCAAACATAGGATAGATTAAGCCCTGATGAGAGAAGAATCTACCATGTAAAGCAGCCTCCACATTATCCGCCATGGCTGGATCTTTAAAAACTGCAGCAATGGCTTGGGGATCTAAATGTGGATTCTCATATGTACTTACATGCCAGTGTTCCACATATGGTGGTTTTGCTTCTGGATTATCATAAAGGTCCGTGTAAAGCCAACTCATCCCGTGAATAGGCGTACAAGTAATGATTAACTTTCCATTTATACCACCAGAAATAGTACGCATATAGTTGGCCTGGTAAACGGCCTTCGGGGGCTCTTCATCCATGGCCACTAAATGGCGCTCAACACCTTCAAACTTCTCTAAATCCTGGTCATAGCTTCGAATGTCGATAGTAGTACCATTAGCGACTTTAACTACCCTATCTTCCGACATGTACTCCCATATTTGAAAATTACCCATTCGTCTTGGAAGCCAAAACTCAAGCATAGGTAATATAATCATTTTTGCTGTGTTAAAGTCTACACAACAAATACGTATTTTGAGGGGCGGTTTTGGGTAAGTTATAAAAGGGTGTATTCCTAATGCCGCCCACCAAACCTCAACAATATTAGCGCTAGTCTTTCCACTACGTTTTCCTCCAAGAATCATACGAGTCTTTGAGATACTATTGTGGAATGCTAACATTTTATCATTATTAGGCCTATAATTGAGAAGTTTCTCAAAAGCCTTCATACGCTGCTGCGTAGCTAGATCTAAGTTTGATATGTCCATAATTCCAATCGGGTCCCCCATTGTGTGTTCACAACTTCGAAACCTTAGACTAGGTTACGTTAATTAAATGGCTGATGGACTGCCAGCGGATGCTAATGCAGGAATGTAATACGATTTTCCACCAATAAGAGCCTTAAGGAACCTATCAGCGCAGATCGTAATTGTTCCAGGCACACCACTAAGGGTGGCCGAACATCCACCAATAAATGTCATAGCCATATTAGCCGCGCTAGCTGCTGTAGTACCACACAGGGTAGTACCCATAGTCGTAGTCGCACTAATCGTTGTACCATTAAGTGTCGTTGGGGTTAATGTAGCCGCACTAAGAGCCAATGCGCTAACACCAGTAGAATGCAAATTCAAAATTGCAGTTCCACCAACTGCCACATCGATCTCTGTATCGGATACTCCAATTGCACTAAAAGCAAGGCCTCTTCCAAATACTGTAACTGCCAAGTTACACACCTCCAAATGACTCAATGAGTCTTGAATTAATAAGATTTCGTCAATTCTGTATCACTACCAAATCCGTCTTTCTGATAATGTAAATCAAATTCTAAGAAATTTGCATCGGCTTCATATGTATCGTTTGCATCTGCCGCAGGTCTCCATAATCTACCAACCAACATAGCAGAGACTATAGTTAAACCCGACCCATCTATATCCCCAAAATCGAGTTTACGATGCATAGTTGAAGCTCCAGGGTTGTCAATGGCCGATATAGAAGTTGTTGCTGGAAAAGATGCTCCGGATATGGCTATTGAATATTCCAATGCCCAAACTACATCACCAGTAGTTGTATTAGATTTACAATAATGCACGTGGGGATGAAGGTTTGTTCCTAATTTATAATCATGGGGGAGTTGAACTGAAAAATAGCATTGATCGGCTGCAGCACCAACTCCATCAAATTGGTATACCAACAGGTTTCCAGACAATGTTCCCAATGATGGGGGATTTGCACTAATTGTTATCGTTAAACCAGGAACCCTAATATCATCCCAAGCAAGGGCACTGGCTGATAATTTAACAATATTTGTGGCCGTTTGGCCGGGTGTCACCGCCGCCCCACATAATGTTCCAGCTGAGATCGTTATGGCCGATATTCCATTTGCACTTATGGATGGGGAAAAGGCTACTCCCCTTAGATAAGTTGCCGATATGGTAGTATTTCCTAATACAACTGTATTACTTCCAGATCCTTGAGCACTCGCCCCGATGACAATTTGATTGGAGTCATCATTGGCCATACCCCGTGAGGTAGCTCCAATATATATAGAATCTTTAGTACGAAGTAAAGAATTAGTCCCATCTAGGAATCTACCAGCATTATCACCAATGGCCACATTTGCACCACCACTAGTTTGGTTTTGTAGTGCATCACAGCCCACAGCCACATTTGCTCCACCTGCTGTTAGTGTTTGAGACGCTCTGGTTCCCAAAGCCGTGTTTTCAGTTTGGGCTATTGGGGTATTTAGGGCCCGAAAGCCTATAGCCACATTGTCTAAGCCACCAGTATTAGCTTGTAGGGCTTCTCTCCCAAATGCGGCATTTTGTACTCCAGAATTGTTCTGGTATAGGGCCCTATAGCCAAAAGCTACATTACTATTTCCTGTATCTTCTGCACATAGTGCCTCTGTTCCAAAAGCCTCATCAAAGGATCCTCTAACCCATCTAAATGATGCCCCACTTATATTTGTGGCACTTAACCAACTAGCCGATACCGCCACAGCAGAGATAGTAACGGATTTAATATCCGTTGCACTAAGTGTGGCTCCACATAAAGTAGTAGCACATAAGGTTATAGCGCATAAGGCATCATAGCGTTTAATTATAGTTGGCATAATTATAAGGGTATATAGTTACTTCGTGAAGATACGAATTCACTATAAATTATCATAATTTTAGGTTCTGGTAAAATATCTTTTGTCTTCTCTGCTTTTAATATTTGTGACGTTGGTATAATTTGGCTCTCGATAACTTTAAGTCCAAGAAGATCTAATATTATATGTGGAGGCATAGTTGAAGCATCAAACATATAGGATTTATATTTTTTAACATCGGGATGAAAATCTTTTTTTAATTCTTCCTGCTCATCATCAGAAACCCACCAGCTACACCAATAATGTGTAACGGGTTCATCAAGACCGCCGGTGGAATTCAAACCTACTCTAAAAGTTTTTAAGGTTTTTCCTTTATTTACTTTATCTGCATCTAAATTGGCTTCATTTACTTTATTCGCTTCGACGATAATAATTTCATAATGATTTGCCATAATTTTACCAAATATTATATTTAGAATTTGCCCAACCCTGAAGGAGTGTTATATTAGCATCAGAAAGAAGAGAATTATATAGGCCCAAACTTACATAATTAAATGCTGCATCCTGTAACATATCTTTATCAGCTCCCAAAGTTAGACTATCGATTCCCAATGTACCTATATTATATGGTCCCAGTCTTGGTGAATTATCTTTATACCAATAGGAGTTTGCGCCATTCCATACTACAATAATTAAATGGTAGCTACCCCCTTCATCCTCAGGATCAGTTGTTACAGTTTCGGCTCCTGCATAAAATTTCCAGACACGAGTAGCAGCCGGTTTTCCTGTATATAAAACTTGTCTATTGACACCGCCAATTCCATCCGAACAAACCCTATTAGCGATACCCCCATTCATTCCTTTAATAATAAAAAACGTAGTATTTGGTTGTGAGACTAAGCCACCTGTAAAAATGGAAGATTGCATAAGGTCATCAATACCATCAGCCACAAGGGCTGGATAGCCATTAAGTTCATTAGGTGTCCATACAAATTTTGCTGCATTAGTAGCTTGAAGTGCGCTATTTCCTTGTCCCGTTTGGTCGATCCATTGAGATACTCTATCAGAACCATCTTTAATAATCCCTAAATCCGATTGTAATCCTACAATACATCCAGAAATATCTGTAAATGGATTAAATGCAACTATTCCGGCTCCTATATCCCAGCCAAAGGACCTAGTCCAACTTGCAAGATTCCACGGGCCTGATGCCCATTTTCCTGTCCATCGTCCCATATACTATCCTCATTATTGTGAAAATAGTTTGGCATAGGCACTGAATGAATTTGCGACGGCATTTCCACCTGATGTTGCACTAATACCAATACGCATAAAGGGCATAGGAATTGGACTTAACGAAAAGGCACTGGCAGTACCATAAGTCCCACCAGATAAAGCGCTAACTCCAGCCATGATCGATCCTGCACACACGTACAATGAGGGTGTATCAGAATAGGTTAATTCATACCAGCAGGTAATAGCTCCTGCAGATACTGCTGAAGATGGTGCTGCACTAAGCCAGAATCCGAAGAATTCGCCCCGTTCCAATTTCAATCCAGATGAATAAGTAGCCGATGCCGATAGTGATCGAGTTCCATTAAATACTGTTTGGATTTCTCCGTCTCTTTGAAAATAAGGCATTTAATCTTTCACTCCTTTTAAATTCTTTCTAAGTATATCTTTAAGATCATCAGGGTTGAGGCTTCCAAATATACCGATCTGTAAACTTTCTACGCGATGTGGGGCCTTCATGCCGCCTCGATCCAGAATCTCTAAATTGGCATCCAACTTTACACGCTCCTGCTTAGAGTTTTTAGCCAAATCTTTAACCCTCTCCAACGCTTCTGGAAGTTCCAACACAATTTGCAAACGAGTAGCCTGTTGAATAGTATCGATATATTCCCGTATCTTTGGGCTTTTTGCCAGCCGGTAGGCATTTCCTTCTGTCCACTTAGACGAAGCTCTATCGGGAAATATTTCTCTATAAGCCTCGGGCGCAGGCGTACCATTAGCAACAAGTGAAGCAAAACGGAAATTCTGCTCAGATAAAACAGGTTTTCCTGTTTCGATAGGTAGGTTTTCTGATTCGGTTGTTTCTTCGGGCTTTTGGTCACCCGTAAAAAATCACATCCTTAAATGAGGTTACTCAAGAGACTCCCAACTGTAGACGCACCTATAGGAACAGATGGCCTTTCAGGCTTTAGGGCTCTTGGTGTATATGTAGGTTTGGTTTTCTTAACTGTGACTAGGGGTCGACCCAATGAAGGAATTCTTCCAGGATTTCTATTATCTGGAAGAAGATCTGTCCTGTTGTCTTTTCCTAGTTTTGTTGTCTTAGGTTTAGCAGCTCTTTTGGAAGGAATCTTAGGTATATTTATATATCATCATCTCTTTAAAGATATGGGCTGGAAGGCCGGCACAGGTCCGGAAGCCAGAGCCAGTGTATTCCAGCCCTACCGCGGCATGGAGCGATTATCTTTTCTGTCCTTTTCCCATCATGGTTGCTTCATATTTACCATCCATCATGGGCTTTGGCTGTACACTCTTGGCATTCTTATAGGGTCCACCTTTTCCTGATCGCTTTCCCACTTTCTGCATTGCGGTTTCGTCTTTTCCGCCCTTAATGGGAGGTGGGCAGCTTTTTCTTGGATCCATCATTTTGGACATGCCACTTGTATTTGGAATCATATGATTTCCGTGCATCATTTAGTATAACACTCCTTATTGTTCTAAATAATTTATTGCATTTAATAAAGATATGGGATCGTCTTTCAATTCCCCAATACCGTGATTACAAGCCCTACATAACAATCCTCTAACTTTTTTAGTTTTATGGTCGTGATCCACATAATCTGAATAACCTTCATTCAAATGTGTATGACAAATAGGGCATAATCCAATTTGTTCAATCCATAGTTCATCATATTTATCTAATGACAGCCCAAATTTACATTTTAGGCCATTATTTCGTTGCCGTAAACGTTTAGAAATTGGACTTTTTCTCAACATTCTAAGTTTGGCTTTGCGCTCTTCAGAAAGAGGTGGATATGTCCGAGTCTTTTGTATTTCTCGCATATGCTGTTTCAGCCATTCTATATGTTCTGGTTTATGCTTTCTTTTCACTTTAAACTACGGTTCCTACTCCGACTAATGACTCGTATAGGACCCTTAATGCCCTCAATGTGATGAACATCTGTATTGTCGCCTTTATGAGCACGTCCTTCTCTTAATGCGGACCGTCTGGCTTTATTTCTTAGTGCCCTACGATGCTTTTGGTCTGGACTCGATTCGTATTCCGTGTCGTAGATATAATCCCGTCCAGTGCTTTTATTACGTAGTTTACTCTTTTCAGCCATTACATACCTTTCATACATTCGCCCACAATCTTCGAAGACATATCAGTCTTGGCTCCATGTTTCTTAAATTTCTTTTCAGCCGTTTTCCAGTACTGAGCACCTGCCACTTTTTCAGCTCTCTCTTCACCAATACCATACTTCTTCTTGGCTGATGCCTTAATCTTTTCAAACGTCTCGGGCTTCATTATAGCCCCTTTTTCTTGTCGGCTTCTCCAAGCATTCAACCCAGATCCCGCTCGAGGTTTTGGTTTCCCCCTCATTTACATTAACCCCTTTATAATTTCATCTGTCTTAGCTGGGCCCCTCTTTTTAGGTTTCCAACCTGTCTTTCTTAAAGTGCCATAAACATAGGCATCTTGGCGTTCCTCACTTCCTGGGAACTTCTTCGATGCCGTTTTCTTTAATGATTTTTCCATTGCTTTGGGCATATTACTTCTTCCTCTTAGGCCTTTTTCGGGCTTTAGGTCTAATGTCTACTTTTCGTCTACTTTGGTTAATATTGGAACTGGTACGCGTACCTGTTACTATTTGGGCCATTTTAGACTCCAGGGTTGTATAAGAGACCTCTTTTCATATTATGCCTACCTCGGCTTGAGTAGGTCTATACTTCCCTATACTATTGTGGTAAATCATAACACAATTACCGTTTTAGGGTCTATTTTTTACCATAGTGCCAATTTAGGTTGTTTTAAGGGGTTATTATGGGGCTATTAGAGACTATTGAGGTAATCTCGGCTGGATTCTCTGAGTCGTTCTGCATAGACATAGTAGGTTTGATCATCTATCCTCAGTTCTTTGCAAATCTCGGCCTTTGTAGCTCCTTGAAAGAGCATAATTAGCATTCTTCCTAGGGCCTCATCACAGGACTGTAGTATTCCTGCCATATTATCCATAATATGTTTCCTGCCTATTTCTGAGAGATTCTCCCAGAATATGGGAGCTCCTTTAGGAACTAGGGTAGGATCCCACGGACGAGAAACTGGCAATCCTATGGGGAGTTCTATCTGTGGGACATAATCCTGGTTGGCATATGCAGCGCAAGTACAGGGGGTCCGACACGTTCTGCGCTGGTCTACGCCCCACATATCATAGCAGAATTCACAAATGTCATATTGTTCTGAGGATTCTCTATCTTTTATTTTCATTTGGGTACAATGAGATTTGGCACCTCAATACGCTGAGTAGCTTTCCTAATCTTTATATTTCTAATAGATTTGGGGGAGAATACTAACCCACATGATGCACATTCTAACCATCCTAATACCGGATGGAAGTTAACGTAAGGATAGGTAGAGATTGCTTGAAAACAATAGGGGCATATATCGTCTTTAGCATCTTTTAGGTCTTTCTTAATGGCCTCTTCCTCCTTCTTTACAGCCTCGTCCTCCTGCTTTTTCTTTTCAACCATTTCCGTTGACATTCTTTAATTCCTCCTTTAAAAAATCAATAATACATTTTGCACTACAAAAAAATGAATCAAAGTCTTCAATATCCGTATCGTAGGAAATAAAGAAATCTGGTGTTACTTCCGCCCTGCTCAAATTCAACTGCATCCTATAGCCATTAGAAGATGACTTGCCACAATGAGCACATGCTATTGCTTTATTCGTTCCTATTTGAATCTTCGGTCTTCCCATCTAAAACTTCCTCTACGTTTTCTGTTGTGGCTTTATTTATGATATCACGTATTTGTATGGCCAAATCATATATTAAAGCCATAAATAATGGGGTATTGAGCAACCCTGGTTTCCTATGAGTTACCAGATTGATCTCCTCTGCTAATGTATCAAAGTCGGGATGCCTAGTTTTAAAATCCTTGATAAGCTCTATTTCTTGTTTATCTAGCTCTCTTCCTTGATATGGCCATAATTGTATATAATCAGCGTAAGATATTGTTGTGGTCAGATATGATGGTATATTTATATTTGGAACAGGGATTACTGCTCCCGGGCCCAATGACAAAGGAAAATTACTTACTAGGTTGGCAGGCCCGGCACCAGGTAGGCACTGGGCGTTCGGATAGGGCTGTTGTTTTGGCACTCCTGGCATACTCCAAGCAGCACTTCCAGAATATGAGTTCAAATTGGATGGTTTCTTCTTTCTGAATATCATTAGTTCTCCTGTATACACAAATCTATAAACTTATTAATCATTGCTACGTGGGCTTCAACCCTCTTCTTTAAAGGGGCCATTCCAGGCGTCTCTGGCACTGCGCACTTTGGAACTCCTAATTGAAACATTAAGGCTTCTAGGCCCTCATCCATAAAGTTATATACTAGGCCTTTCCTACACGGAGGCCCTGTTTTTTCGTTTGGTCCAATCCAGGCAATACCCTCATATACCTTAGGAAAATATTTAGATAATTCCTTCCTAAGTCCCTTAGTAAACTTTGTGGGTTCTTCATCATGCTCGAGTGTATACAAATATGATTCTTTAACCGTTACATCCTCATGCAACGACATAAAACCATCTTCAGCCAACGGTCTTAAAATCCCTATATTATTTACTAGGATTTGTCCTTCTGGACTAGGCTCTTGTGTCTTGTGGGCCCCCATTCCCCCATTAGTTGAAATGCCTGATAAACCATATCGTTTCTTATTTGCAAATCCATAACAATTCATTATAGGTAAGAAGGATACATTAGCTTTTGCTATAGTTTCCTCATCGGACTCCTGTAGCCATTTTAAAATGGCCAGAGGTCCTGCTTGTTCTTCCCCATGGATGCCTGCCCCTATAAGTAAGCGCTTGCTAGTATCAGAGACTACTTGTTTCCTAGTTAATACTAGCCAAGTAATGTAGCCATCTAAGTAGCCCAGAGGCTTCAACCAGAATCCTCTCTCTGCTGAAACTTTAAGCAAACTGTTTTGGTATGTTTTTATTGCTGCCATCAGATTCCCTTTGAGATTAACTCAATAAACTTCTCTATAAGAGCAACATTAGCGTCTATACGATCCAATAGAGGATATCTTCCCGGAGTTTCTGGCACAGCCACCCGGGGTACCCGCATCTGGAACATATAATCATCAAAGGATCCATCATAAAATTTCCATACCAATCCATCTTCACACGGAGGCCCTTGGCCCGGACTGGCTGTGTCCACGTAGGCAATTCCATTATAGGGATTAGGAAAATGTTTATGGAGTTCCGACTTCATCTGCTTAGTAAATTCCCCAGGTTTCTCCGATGGTTCAAAAGTATAGATATAATATTGAGATGCTGTAATATCCTCGTGCAGGGACAAGTATCCACTGTCAGCCGCTTCCCTTAACATCTCTATATTTTTCTTTAGGATTTCCCCTTCTGGGCTAGCCAAATCACCTTGACGATAAAATCCAGTATTTGTAGGCATCTGGGAGGGTCCATATCTCTTCTCATTAAGAAAGCCATATAGATTAACAATGGGCAAGAAGGATAAGTTGACCCCTTTAAAAGATTCTGGGGTACACTGTTTCAGCCACTTGAGGATAGCCCACGGCCCGGCTTGCTCTTCACCATGAAATCCAGATACAATCAATGCCTTTGGAGCAATAGAGTATTTATCCTCAACTGTCTGAATAAACCATGTTGGATGTTGTTTATCAGGTCCCTTAATTGAGCCGATCGATCTAGGATAGAATCCTTTCTCCTGACATGTAGTTAATAGTGATATTTCAAAACTTGTCATGTATTTCTCCTGAGATGGCGACTACCCGTCTTATTTCCTTCCAAGAACATCGTCTAAGTAGCCGCCCCTCGATTATTCCATTTCCTCTTTAATATTGGTATTTTGGGATTCATACCCAACACGTTCTTCCATAGCTTTATAGTATTGCTCTTTAAAGTTTTTAACACACACTACTGTATCGAAGTAAAGTCTAAATCCCTTAAGTTTTCCATAGTTAGGTGTCCAAATTATTCCCACAAATTCGATTGGCTTCTTGCATAATTCACATTTATCCATTTAGAGGAACCTCATCTGATTCTAAGAACTTTCGTTTAACATCTTCTAATGTGCTGTTCCGGTCGTCCACGTAGGCATGGGCTAAAACTTTAGCCATACATAGATCTGTGTATTTCACCCCATAGCGTCGTAACCAGGACTTCGTTAAATCATAACTACTCCAACTGCGGCTAGTGGCGATAATGATATTGTAGCCCCGCTCATATAATCTATTAACAATATCGATGTTTTCTTTAATGGGTTTAGCTTGATCATACTTATCGGGGGGTATTGCTTCACAAATAATACCGTCCAGATCAATTGAGAATGTCCATTTGGGTTTCATTAACCTTTTTCCACCCCTATCCGGTCAATAATAAAGTTATCAGGCAAACCCTGAATATACACTTTTCTCATCGTAGTATCTATTGGAATATATAAAGTGCCTACCCCATTTTCTCCTACCCATCTTAGTTGTAATTGTCGACTGGTTCCATGAACCCAAACAGTCATCACACCACCAGCTACGAGATCCCTATATTGGTAATTATCCAATACTACAATAAAGGTCTGAGAAGTCCTATTGTCCACAATAACCTCAGTTCCAAAAGGACTACAAGCAAATAACCCAATAGCCAGTAATACACTCATTAATATCAATTTAATTTTCATTAGCATTTACTCCATCCACAAGAATGACATACAAGGCAACCTTCTTGATTAGCAATAAGCCCCCCACAATCTGGGCATGCCCCTGTTGCTGATGCTCGTTCCTGTTCCCTTTTAACGATAATAGCGACCTCTTTCATATTCTTCTCATGATCAAATTTAGGAATATCCTCAGGAGTCTTTTGTTTTGTCAATGGCATTGGTAAACCATCAGAAGGCACTTTAAGGTCCAATGCAATCGCAGCCTCGGGTTCAAATTTCTGTTCTGTCCTAACTCCATATGCTACAAGAATCTGCGCAACCGCATCGGCACACGATAGAATCTTTTGCTTACCCATAAGTGTCTGATGGCAGCTAATACCCCTCAACTCGTCTATAATATCAGAAAAAGATGTACCACCCTTTAACGCCAAGGTAATTAGTCTACCCAACGCTTCAGTTTGGGAAGAGGCACACCCTCCGGCTTTTCCAAGTCTGCAGAATACTTCCTGTGGTATTCCATCTTTACCTTCGTTAATAGTCACGTATATGGAGCCACATCCACATTTAAGTTTAAATGTACTTCCCCGTAAGCACTCAGGTCGATCTTGTTTTAATTTCACTAGCAATTCTCCTAGCTCTTAACTTCTGACATATTCTACAAATTCTATCATAGAAGTGTCCAAACTCTCCATATAAGTATTAAAGTCAGTATTATATTGATTAGTAATAGCCACGTAAGGATTGTCATTTTTTTACCTCCAATCTATATACTAAGGCATCGTGTTTATCACCCAATATGGTCAGAACTTCCGGAATTAATTTATAGAACTTAAAGCCCAGTTTTTTCGCCAACTTAATACTAGGTATATTAAAATCACCAGTAGCCCAATCTAGGGTAGTCATGCCCATAACCATACATGTAGCAATTAGCTTTTTACCTATCTCAGTACCTATCCCCTTACCCCTATATTCAGGATCTGCAATAACAATACCTATTTCCCCTTCCCGAGAAGACTCTGAGGGGTATATGCGGGCATACCCTATCGCCAATCCATCTACAAATACCAGGAAGCTCAAGGTACTCAAATAGTCCTGTAGGTCAAGATCAGATAGGGGGGCCTCCCGCATACGAGCCATACGCAATAGATCAATATCTTCAAGCCAATATTTAATCTGCTCTAAGTCTATCTGGGTCTTAATACGTTCAAATAATATATCCATTAGAGTCCTTTCGAATCAATATCCCTCTGCCAGTATAGAACATAACCGTTCCTAAACCACACCCCAGAATCCTCTCCAGAAGTTAGAATCTCATCCGCAAGGGTCTCTGCCGATTCCTTGGTGATCTGGTTTTCCGTAGTAATAATAAAGCTCTTAATAGATTGAACATATATGTCTCCAGTAGTAGTTGGAACCTTAGCTATAATAACCAAGAGGTAACCGTAGTTTTCTGCAACCATTACAACCCCTCGTGGGTCAATTCCAATGCCATATTCCATGCCAGCAGACCCAGTTCCAATCAATACCCTATCTTTCACATCCTTTACATAATATTCAACTCGCTCAAATGGGGTAGTGGGTTCATCGATTGGGTCAAAGCATGACTTTGCCATTACAAAACTAGTCCAAAAAACTATCCCAAAAATACCAATAGCCAATACTAATGTAATCAATAACTTCTTCATTTATTCTCCTTCTTATGTCTCCATCGCCTTAATTGAGCAGTTCTCCTAGAGTTTCTTCTAGCTCTAAGCTGAATTCTAAACTTTAGGCCTTTTGGAGCTTTGACATGGTCATCATATAATACTTCATCTATATCGTGTTTCTTTACCTTAGCTAATATAACCTTAAAATCCAATTCATGCACAAGTCCACAATCACAGCATGCCATTCTATAACCTTTCATAACTGGAATTATCCATTCATTCTCATGTATCTGATCATACTTCGGCATGCTTCTCTACCTCTTCTAAAATTATCTGTTCTTTTATAGTCTGGCAATACACAACCGCAATATCAGTAGTCCTTGGTTTAAAGTATATACAGGTATCTGAACCACAATGAATAAAGTGAGGACATATCCTATAACCATCTATGGTAGTCTCGGCAATAGGATCCACATTATATGGCCACAATACCTCTTTAATCCATGTATATATCGGAGTTTTATTAATCTGGGCTTTCTTAATAAAATTGTATAGTGGTGGGCCATCTTGCCATTCCCCCACTAATTTATCATACATGTCCTTATTTTTCTTCATAATTTAGCTTTTATATTCCCAGCTATAGATTCTATGGCCAATACCTTAGAAATTCCCATTATTACAGCAGCTGCTTCATCAAGACGAAAGTTAAGATCCCAAAATCCTGACATACTTTTGATCTGCATCCTAATTTTATCCTCTGGTACTCCCCGTGATTTGTTATAGATCCATCCTATGCGCATACCAGTATTTTTAGCAGCACTATACTTAAACATCCATCTAGTTCTTCGTTTCTTCTTCATCTATATCCACTAGTTCAATCATATTGGCATCGTCTCTAACATATTTTTCATATTCTGGCTTAATAGGTCTTGGATCCCATTTTTTTCCATCATCCATAATCATATAGTTATAGCAATAAACTACCTTGGCATCTGTATGATGTGGCTTCATAAACACACATCTGGTATGGCCACATATAATAAAATTGGGGCATACTCTTAATATCATCTTCCCACTCTATTAAGTCTAAGCGTTGTAATGGAGTATAGGGACTCTCCCTAGTAAACCCATCAGATTCGTTATATGTAAGCCTGCAATCTATGTGGTCTAAAGTCGTCCAGCAGGGAACTTTAAAATTACAGGACTCTTTGGGCACATTGCATAGTATGGCTATAGAGCATATGCGCTTTACATAAGGATGGGGATCTCTAGGACCTACCATTATTCGATATCCTCTAATACTATATCTTCTTCAATTTCATCACATATAACCGCAATATCCTTTGTAGTCATAGGCTTATAGTACTTACATGTAGCTTTGCCACATATAATAAAGCTAGGACATATGCGCCTACCCTGTACTCCAACCCCTAAAGGTCTTGTCTTAATAGGAGGTGGGAGTGGATCGACGTGCATTTTACTAGCCATCCCGGCAATTTGCTTCTCTAGCTCATATTTGTGCATAGCCTCCCGACGTCGTTCTTCTTCCTGAAAACGTTCTGGTTCCTTATACTTATTAGAGTACTGTTTGGCGTATCTCTCAAACTCATCCCATTCTTTACCTTCCTTCAGCGCCATTCTTACCACCTCCCTCTCTTCCAATTTAGTTTTTACAGGGGCCATTATATACTCCTTGACAAATAGACATACACCATAGCCATAATCATAAATAGAATAAAAGGCAATATCATATCCAACCATACGCCTTTAGATCTATGTTCCACATAGTCACATTTGCACTTCCACCAATGTGACTTATCAAGCCCATCCCACTTAGACATGGAGGATTGACACCTAGGGCATTTCTTTACCATTTTTAATGTCCCATCATATCATTCTTCCATGGAGACTTACCTGTCCATTTGCTGCCCACAAACCAGAATAATAGATATAAGCCTATGACTATTAATATAACTGTTTCCATTTTCTATCACCTTTTAAGTAGGCCCTCCCAATTACATAGGCCAAGGCCTTGAAATGCTTCATTAACAAACCCTTTCTATAGTAACTACTAACTCTGCCCTAATAGCAAACTTGGTACGCTCCTCACCATCTGTAAAATATATAAATTCGCCTGCTAGTTTGAATTCATTAATATCCTCTAATTCCCTGGTAATAGTGGATCTATTGTCTTCATAATTATAATATGTAATTTTAACTTTATTCATATTTACACCCATTCCTTTCATAATAGATAGATCCCCCATACCACATAGAATGGTACAATTACCCATCCTTTTTCATTTTTTGTACCCAAATAAGCATTCTTTTATATAGAATGGGTCCCATACACCCATATAGGTGTTAGGCCTATATTCACCTATATGGGTGTAGTGACATTGTCCCATATGTATTTTATGTATGGATGGTCAGGATAATAGGTTTTCTTGGGGCAGGGTGGGGGGTATGCGGCACGCCTGCCCAGGCCACCCTTGGCCCAGTTAGGCCAAACCCCCAATTAGCCTTGTGAAACATTTCACAAGTAAGGCCAGAAGACAGGCCAGATAGGACAAATTGTCCCATTTGGCCTAAAGGTCTTACGGTGTTAGGGGGAATGGGGGGAGCTCTTACCTATTGACTTACTATGCTGAGGATATACTAAAGCCCTACCTCTATCTCTGCCCGTGTCTGCTCATCTAATAACGCTTTCCATTCCCTGTAAGCTACCCTCTCCCCCTCAGTCTTCTCATATGGCCATTTGTCGAAGGCGCAAGTAGGAACCAGCTGCTCCATTCGCTCAAGTCTCGGAATAGATTCAATAATATACCATTCTGGTAATTCCATGTTTCACCTAGCTTTCTAACCCATAAGACAGGTTACACTTGGAACAAGTTACCCAGTTAATAGAGGATATAACCCTTTCCTTTTCCTTATTAAGAACAGGCTTCCTAAATACTATGAAGTTAATGGTTGAGCAAGCAGGGCAGGGTTTGTGCAAACCTAACCTTTTGGCCTGCTCCATCTCAGGAAACAAAAGTCTTTCCTCATTATAACGACCAACCTTCACACTCTTAGAAACAATAGACCAGTTAGAATTTAGCCTCATATTACTCCTTTCTTATGCTTATTCCATCAGCATACTCTATGTCGGATAATGCTTCAATATGATCTGAAAACCCCAATACTTTGAAGCACTTAGAACAGAAACGATAGGACTTACATACCAGATTTGAGCAAGATGTTAATGCAATAGATCGGATACATGACTTTGTCAAATCCCTTGTGTTATTGGGCTGTACTTCTATCCCCTTCGTTACAGGATATGGTGAAATATCAGGAAACAAATCGTCCTCAAGAAATGTAGCATTACCCATATAGTGTATCATGTTTTTATCCTCCCTTCATAAGTGAACATAGTAATAGGCAATTCTGTAAATTCGATATTGCAGGATTTATAGGATTTACAGAATTACTGCATTTGCTGTTCAGTTTCGAGCAAACCCATTTAAAATGGATAGAATTTACAGGATTTACAGAATTACTGCTTTTGATGTTAACTTTTGAGCTGGTGAAAGCCATGCTATAGTCGTTCTATATCAATTTAAGGTTGTCCCTGAACCCGATAAAAGGGATAGCGGGATACTTCCTGCCCCTTACTATGAAAGGGGATACTATGAACATTATCCTAATTCATGAAGGGCAAGTGCAGGAATTTGAGTCCATCCGCAGACTACTGGACTGGACTGTTGGCCAACTGGCTTTGGCAACAAAGACAGAAAGGGCCAGCGATCCTAAGGTCGAAGCTCCGTCAAGGGCCGATGCTGTTACCGAAAAGGTAACAGAACAGCCTAAGAAAGAAGAGCCACAAGTCCCCAATTCCTTTGACCTACCGCCGATGAAGAAACCTTTCTTCGGTGGTATCAACAAAGGCAACAAAGGGGCCGACCTTCGGTCATTCCTCTATACCATAAATGGGGAAGCACCTAAGACCAGACCAGCGGATGTGGCAAGAACCCTGTTCACGAAGACCAAGGCATTTTTAGGGATGCCTAAGAAAGACCAAGAGAAGGTCATCACTTGGGGTCTTTCTTTTCTCAAGAAACAGGTAAGGGAGAGCGACAAACCTGCATCGGTTACGACCAATATGGCCGTGTCCTATGAGATCGACCGATTCCGTTTTCTGGCAGGGGCAGAAGTTACCTTTAGGGTTAGCTACAAAGACTAAACGTTAACAACCAATAAGGTAAGGGGCAGAAAATATCCCACTAACATAAGGGGGTGTGCTATGCCACAAGTGCTAAATCGACACAGGCATAGCATCCCGATAGGGGCTATCTATATTGGTAGAGGTAGCAAATGGGGCAACCAATACCATATTGGTATAGATGGCACACGAGATGAAGTATGTGATAAATATGAAAGGGATGCTATGGCTAACCCCCAATTCCTTGAAATGGCACGCAAGGAATTGAAGGGTAAAGACTTGGTTTGTTATTGTGCCCCATTAAGATGCCATGGAGATTTTTTATTAAGAATTGCTAATGAATAGAAAAAGGGGTGCGAACCCATAAGGGTTAACTCTATGTGGTGTGTCAAGCACGTAAAGCATAGACACCCCTAACGATAAAGGGGTTTGCTGTTAAACCCTGCTTAGGCAAAAACAGCATCTTATAATATAGTTGCATATTATAAGAGTAGGTAGCAACAAGTTTAGGGTTGTACTTGGAACAACCAGAAAGAAATACCCTTGTTCTTACCTGAACCATCTGGAGAGGGGCGGATTAGTTGACCGTCGAAGGGTAAGAACTATACTCTCGATGACTAATATTGTCCTTTGGGTGTAACGACAATATAGAAACAAGGGAGCGAAGCAAGAGTAATACCTTGTAATGGGGCGGAGTTACGGTAGACAAACCCAATCTCCGTTATCAAAAACCGTCTTCAGGGCGAAAACTTTGGGTGGTGGTTAGCGGACTGAAGTAGGCTTACGGAAGTAAGTAGGGGCTGTCAATAGGCAGGGTTGCTGACTTCTATACTGCATACAATGGTAGCTTCGGAGGTGCATAGAAGAGAGCCAATGCCGAAGGATATAGCAAGGGCGAGATCCTTGTTATGCCAAGGGAGTCCTACAATCCGTGCTTTGGTCGCTGAAGCGGAGAGCCACCACCATAACGGCCTTGTAATGAATTTTTATAGGCAAGGGTTATCTCATTACATCTCGAAACCCAAGCCCAGACTGGCAGGCGAGCCAGTATTATAAATCAATCCAATAGATTGAGGGCGGAAGCCCAATCAAGGGAGTTCTTGTCCCTTCTCTCCCAACAAAAGAAGGGGCGTAATTAAGGGGGTGATTAAATGAAACGATGGAGTGATATAAGATGCTCTGGGGGATGTCCATAGGGAAGGCGACTATCATCAAGGGGGTGAAATATCTGACTTGCTGATACGTCGAAAGAAATAATCACGGACTGGGGGTAAAATACTATGGCAAGCAAACATGATCCAACGGTTACATGGAAGGATTTAAATTGGTTTGAAAAATATGGAGCAATAGCTGGAGTTATCGCAGTTATTGTGGTAATGGTACTGTCAATGCTGGCAAGGAAAGGGTGAAACAATGATTATGTATTGTGATGGTACAGCGTGCGACAATCCTGATACAGTAGATGATGAAAACATCATCTGCACAGGGCAATGTGAGCACGAAGAGAAACACGGAGAATAATTATGGCACGTACAAGAGTGGTGCATTGTAAGAAAGAATCTTATGATGTATACATTGGCAGACCAAGTAAATGGGGCAATCCCTTCAATATAGGAAGGGATGGCACAAGAGATGAAGTAATACTTAAATATTATAAGTGGATAGCAACACAACCCCATTTAATGGGTTCGTTGAATGAATTGAAAGGGAAAGTATTAGGCTGTTGGTGTAAGCCACAACCATGCCACGGCGATGTGCTTGTTTATTTAATTGAAGGTGGTGAATTAAACAGGTAATAAGAGAGGTAAGAAATATGGCAAAGCAAGGTGGTTCAAGTGCAAAGGGTAGGCAACATGCCAATCATAAAGGAAAATACTTGAAGCAATTAGGAAGGACTGCCAAAAACAAGGAAAAGGCTTGGAAGTTGCATCTTGCCAACCATCCTAATGACAAGAGGGCTGCGACCAGCATTGCAATAGCCAAGCCAAAACTTACAGCCTACAAGTCAACAGCATATTCATGAGGTAAACCATGATCGCTTGTGATGAATGTAAAAGGAGCAAGTGTGCATATGAGGGCAACCAATATGCGTTGGAAAGAGTGGGTAAGAAGGGTTCATGCCCCTTCAACCAAAAGGTAATGGTTGTCGAAGATACATTCAAACTGAATCCTCTCAAAGCCTCTAAACGGAGTGTAAAGAGATGAAAATCAAACCAAACGGATTTACTCAATCAAAATTGCCGCTATTGCGTGCCTTTATCACTATTATAAGTCCACATTGGAAGCGGGTACTTATAATAGGGGCGGAACACATCGACCCCTTCCTAAGTTTAAACTGTGTTATTGTTGACATAGATCAAACTAAACTCCTTCCTTTTGGCTCAAAATATTTCACCTTGTGTAGAGATGTATATAACCCTCACTGGATACTTCCATTAAAGGAACTAATATCAGAATTTGATGCAATTTATATTAACTTACACGGAGGTGTGGAAGTAGCGAAATTAATTCAGGAAGTATATCCTAAAGCGGATTTACTGATTATTACTACAAATAACACAATTTCCAAATTTAAGGAACTTGGAATTGTTAAGAAAATCAACTTACGGGAAGGTTTAAAAGGCTGCGTCTATTTGTCGTACAAACTGAGGGAAGGTGATGAAAATTAAAAAAGGAATGATTCTACGTAAAAAGGAATATGACACATCCCCATCCTATACTCTTTTAGTACTTGAAAGATTAGATGCCTGCTTATCCTGCGTATGGGGAAGAAACCTTACGGGAAAACATGCTTGGAAATGTATGGTAATAAGTAATCACTACTCCTTACAGCCATTTGAGACAGGAGAATTTTGTATTGAATGCGGAGACTTTGAGGACTCATTATGAGACAAAAAGTGGAATGGGATGATTTATGTATCGTCCTCGGAATAATTTCTATATCAACATACAAAGAAGGACTCTTTGGTTTATGCTTCGCTTTATGCTTTATTATCTTTGGCTTTGGAATTCAATTCTTATTTGAAGGGAGATACCGAGATGGCATACACAGAAAAAGAAATTAGGCAAGCGTATCTTGAGGACATTACACACTACTGTCCCAAGAAAAAGACCCACGGGGTGTGGCAGAACACGGTAGTAAAACGTGGCAAGTTATCAGAGGAACTTGTTGATGCCATCGAGGGAGACAAGACATGAAACAGATTAAAGACCAAGTAGCTCCATGGGAAATCGTAGTCTTTGCTATTATCATCTCTATCTTTGCAGTCTCAATACTGGGACTGCTTTCCTTATGAAAGGAGAATACTATGTCATATCGCTGTGAAGTGTGTGATGTGCCTCAGCCCGATGGGACTAACTGCAATTTTACTGTGGTAGAAACAAGGACAAAGACATATGAATCCTACAACCCAAAAACTAAAAGGGGCAAGACAACCCAAGGCAAGGAGATTGTTAGGGAGCTTAAGCTCTGCAAATCCTGCCATAGCAAAGTCAATGCAAACATCGACAGTTCTCTGTAATAGTGCTTTCCATTGTACGCATGATACCTGCGTGCATAGAAGAGAACATACTCCAGTAAACTATGGTAGTGCCTCTTTTTGTACTCACAAAAAACAGTATCCACATTGTGAGGTTTTTTCTCTTCTTGGTGAAGCCCACATCAGGAAGTGCATCTATATAAAGAAAGGAGACAAACATGAAACTTGAATGGGAATGCCCAAAATGTGGGTTAGTACACATCACCCTATCAGATTATGATTTGGCTATAACCGAATTTACAAATTTTAAATGCCCAATATGTGGCACACCTAAACCAAGTATAGAAAAAACAAAAGGGAAATCATGAAGAAAATATGTTTTATATTAGAACACTACGAATTCTGTGCAAACTGCCCATACCTATATCGGTGTGGCAGCAGAGGGGAAGACATCCCCCTTTACATAGAGGAGTGCTATGTTTAAGGAAATATTCAAGAGAGATCTTGCACCAGAGATAGCCAAACATAGGGAAAAAATGGTAGATGGTTTCAATGACGCCAATACCATCCTAAAAACCAACCACATACCCCCTGCCCTACCAAGTGTGGATTTTATGGTATTCTATGATTCTATTACAGGGTGGTATAAGGTAGAAGTAATGGTGCGTGGAACACGAATCATTCATTGGATTATGCCTACACATTCCCTAGAGGAGAAATAGATGTGGGATTCTACGGCCTTACGGCGTATTGCACTGGTAGACCAAGTAAAGGATGAGGAAAGACCTTGGACTTATACATGCAACTGTCCTATGTGTGGTGGGGTTGGGGCATTCATTGATTACCTTGAGGAAGTAGAAGAGTCATTCGACAGTCTTGATCTTTTGGAAGATATGGAGGGTGAATAGTTACACCCATTTGTATAGACAAACATTGGACAATGTGCCCACGTCAGCAGGGCTAAGTCGCTGGCATCTAACTCTTATGAAAGGAGAACACCATGGATAAGTTAACAAAGAAGGATTTCGTGCTCAAGGCTATTGAGAACCTTCGGACCGAGAAGTCGAAGGGTATTCACGTTGTGTATTCGGGATTCAATGCGGCTTTCGAGAAGTATTACAATGAGCCCTCCCGAAAGACCACCGACGAACTCGTAGCCAAGGGGATCATTGAAGGCCGTGCCATTACGGGTGGCTTTATGATCTACAAGAAGGGTGAAATGCCCATAGCCACCAACAACAAACAGGTGGCCAAAACCTTAGCCAAGATTACTGGCTAAGTTCATCAGTACACGTTTAAGATTTTTGTGGGCGGTGGCGAAAGCCATGAAGGGATTAAGTAAAGCAGGATAAACTATCCCAAATCCTGCCCGCCCACAAAATAACTCACCTTAATGAAAGGAGACAAACGTGAACGGTATCGAATCGCTAACCAGTCTTGTATCAGATTACGACAGGATTCAAATACACGGTAGTTGGGTGGAGTATCTGGCTATGGTCATTAAAAGCCCCAGTACTACATATGCCTCAATGCTTCTTGTTGTTGACTTATTCGGTAGGCTCCGCAGAGCTACCCAGAAAGTCATTGTTGAAGATTACAGCGAGCCAGCGTTAAGGCTTTCCCATATCTGTATATGGGAGAATGGAAAAGCCACGTTTCAGCCTGTGGGATAAGATCGACAGATTTAGCACACCATATGGAGAGGTAGCTTTGTTGTACCAGTTCAAATCTAAATATACACCAGGAAGGCCAGAAGATAGAGCCCTAGAGCTTATGGGGCTCTTAACGGCGGGGTCAAGGTGGGGCTTGCGCCTAACCGTATGGAAAAGCATAAGAGAACCCCAAAATCTTTACTTATGCAACATCTGCCCCACATCTGGAAGGCGACTATCATCAAATGAAGCCAGCATCAAAGACTAAACTCATATGTAAAAACGGTTCAAGATGCAGAAAGAGTGCTGGTATAGGGAAATACGATGTTCCCATGAACAACCCCATACTTTCATAAGACTCAAAGATCTAAATAATTGGGGCAACTGTAATAGCCCAAGTAGGGGCGACCGGATCCCTTGTATCTGCGTGGCTTTAAAATCTAAAGCGGGACAACGCGAGTTCCAGTAATACATTAAGTGTATTTTTGGTTTAAACAAATGAGACAGCGGATTAACATCTAATAAGATGTGGGGTCGTCCAATGGCAGGACAGTGGACTTTGAATCCACCAATGCACGTCCGGGTCGTGCCCCACAACCAAGGCGAATATGAAAAGTGAAACCAAACCCCCATATGAAGTTGGGGACATTCTTGATTATATTATCAGTGGGAAAAGCCTACAACTACACGGTAATAGGCGTCAAATAATTAAGGTTGAAGATAACATAATTACTACCATAATTATGGACTCATCCGTGGCATGTAACATATTTATTATAGAACACCACAATCTTAAAGATTCTTGGAATTTAAGTCATTATAAATTGATTAAAAAGAAATATATAAGACGCTTACTTAAATCCACCGCCTTTAAAGGAGATTAACATGCAACACTATGTCTATGAAAGGGTGTTTGGTCGAGCCAAGACAGAACTCAAGTACCACAGTGAGTTCTATACTATCGTTGAGGCATCATTGGAAGTAAACTTAGGCAATGGACACACCAAACTCTTCGTTGCAGAAGGGGTATCCCGCCGATCATACAAGGATCCATATAACAAGGAGATCGGCATTTTTGTGGCTGAGGGGCACGCAAGAAAAGCATTGGGCTGG
>ERZ1292629.712-Hain-H43-01um-R1-712-length-36382-cov-114_pt1 | contig 25029 bp, 40 predicted proteins | sample MGYA00564399_ERZ1292629 | MGnify/ENA primary metagenome ERZ1292629 (study PRJEB36523, sample SAMEA6512636) | groundwater metagenome | collected 2019-01-08 | study: AquaDiva: Metagenomics assemblies of 32 groundwater samples
CGCCCGCGCCGGCTCCGCCCCCCGTCCCCGGGGCGGGCGGCGGCTTCATGCCGCCGACGTAGCTACCTACTGCACTCGTGGTGCCAGGCTCCATCATTGCGCAAGCGTGCGTAATCAGACCCTTCGACGCGGTGCGGTGCGAAACCGATTACGCGAAAGTGCGTAGACTGTTTCCTGGGTGCGAAACCGATTACGCAGTTGTGCGGTACCACTCCGACAGGAGGCGGGCGGCCAGCGCCTCGGGCGTCAGTCCCTCGGGGCGGGCCGCCTCGCACAGCGCACGGACGACGGCCGCAGAGAGGAGGAGTCGCCCGAGCCGGCCGCGCTTGCCGGTCCTCGACGCCTGCTCGTAATGGGAGCGGCACAGCCCGAGGGCGAGGCGTGGCCCACCGCAGACGGTGCATGATGTCTGGTCGCTCATGTCGTCGAGCACAGCAAGGAGAGTGCCGGTCACCTCCTACCGCACAGCACCACGTCAAGAGCTCTCCTTATGAGAGTGACGCGGCGGGGGCTCGATGGCCAGGCCGGCATGGCCGGGGACTAGGGGCGTCTCGGCCGCTCGGGCTGCGCCATCTCGTGGCGCTCCAGCTCGTCGGCCCACATTTCGAACGCGAGCAGCCGATTCACCAGCGAATTGGCGAGGTCGAAAGCCTTTCGGCAGTCCGCGAGCGAGCCACGGAGTCGCACGCCGTCGAGGATGAGGGCCTCATCGCTCTCGGAGCTGTCGAGCACCACCCGCGGCAGGCGGTAGGTGTCGTAAGGGTCCATGCTTCCTCCGTCAAGCCCGGTAGGTGGTGGCGGCCGTCTTGAGCGCTTCCCTGGCTTGGTCGAGGTCCATCGCTATCCCCTCGACCCGGGCTCGGCCTGTGCCCGCTCGGAGGCGAGGATGCTCGCCGCCTCTTCCTCGGACATGCCCGGTGGAACGTCGACGATGCCGGCGCTCGTCTGCGTCACCGGGGGCGAGGGCTTCGCGGCGAGAGCCGCCTTCACCTTCTCGGTCTTGGTGGGCTTGGCGGCGGGCGGCGCAACCGTCACGGCCGGCCCAGGCCCCGGGGAGAGTTCGTCTGGGTCATAGACGCCATCGAGCACATCGGGCGCGTAGGCTCGAGCGGCGGCCGTGATGACGCGCGCCCGGAGCATCGCGGCCGGGTACTTCTGCCAGTTGTCGCCGGCCAGCTTCGCCCGCGCCGCGTCCTCGAGCGAGAAGCGGAACGTCGCGGGAGAGTGGCCCTGGCGCGACAACTCGAGCTCGGCCACCTTGTCGGTCGTCTGTACCCATCGCGCCTTGACGCCGGCCCCGAGCAGCAGGGCCAGTTGCGTCGAGGCCCCGAGGGAGATTTTGCCCTTGATGATGTTGAGCCCCCGGAGCGACTGCATGATGCCTAGGCCGAGCTCTCGCCCGGCGAGGATGATCGCCACGGCCTGCCCGGGCTGGCGCACGGCGTCGGGCAGAAACCCCGTGCCGACGAGCTGCTGGCAGAGCCACCAGAGTTGCTTCATGTTCTGCGGCTCGAAGCCGCCGGCCTTCTCGAGCGCGTCGGTGCCGGGCGGCTCCGAATTGACGAGGTGTCCGCTCCCGTTTCCGTTCGTCGTCGCCAATGCGTCAGTCGCCATCGTTGCCTCCCAGCAAGCGCAGGCTCCGAAATGGGGTCCTGCTCGTAAACTTCTCAATCAGTTCGGCCCTCACACCCGCCTCGGCGCAGAGCGCCCGCCAATCCGTCGAAGGCCGGCCCTTAGTCTCCTTGTACGTGGCCAACCCCTCGATGCCGTCGGCGTCGCCCATCAGCGCGAGCAGTTCGTTGCGGAGCCGCTTCTCTTCGGCCTCGGCCACCTTTGCGGCCGCCTTTGCGCCTCGCAGCGCCTGGACGGCCAGTTGCAGTTCGGCCGTGGGCGTCACGAGCTTTCGCTGCCGCGGCATCGACGCCAGCCGCTCCGCCCACGCGCTCGAGCCGTCCACCGGCGGCGGCGTCCGCGTCACCACGTAGTCACGCCACCAACGAGAGACGGCCTCGAGCATCTGCGACTCGAGCTCTGCGTCGCGCGTGAAACAGTAGATGCGGAGCTCGTCTCCTGCGACGAGCGCGGCAAGCTCTGCCCGCCCTGCTCCCACGCACGCCATCTGCGCCTGTACTTGCACGAGGTACTGGGCCGGCACGTCGTCGGTACCCGGCTCGCCGAATTCGTGCCGCATGCTGCCCCGCACCGTCTTGAGCTCGACTGGGTGGCGCGGCTCGAGGCGGGCGAAGCGGTCGCACGTCGCCCGGAGGATAGGGCACAGGGGGTGCGCGACGGACTCGCCACCAGGGTCCAGCGCGATGCCCGTCTCGTGCTCGTAGAGGGACGCGACGGCGCTCTCGAGCACCTGGCCGCGAACGAGGTCGAATGTCTCGGCGGCCTCGGTCCCCTCGGTCTTGCTCAGCCACACGTCGAGCGGCGAGCGGAACGAGGGCAGCCCCAGTACGGCCGCAACCTCCGACGCTCCGATGCCCGTGCGCCGAAGCGCCTGCTGTTCGGCTGTCATCATGCTCGTTCCTCCTCTGAAGTGCAGACGTCTGCGGCGGCGCGAGTGGCGACGTCGACGAAGCTCTCCCAGGCCGCGCGCTCGACCACCTGCGCCGCCCAGAGCGCGCCCTCATGCGAGAGGGTGCCCATGTCCCGGTGCCGCTCGCGGGCCACCGTCAGCGCGTAGTGGGCCTCCTCCCAGCGACAGAGCGTCCGGCCGTAGAGGTCTCGCGTCATGGCCGCACCTCCCCAACCCAGACACACGCCTCGCCGTGGGCAGCCCCCGTCGGCTCGCGACAGACGCCACAGCGCCCCCGCGGCTCGTAGCAGGCCGGCGGCGCCCCGGACGACGCCTCGAGCCCTAGCGCCCGGCCAAGTCGCGCCAGGTCCTCCTCCCGCCGCTCGTCGACGAGGCATTCGCGGGCCCCGTCCTCCTCGTCGTCACGGAGCGGCAGTACGGAGCGAAGCTCCGGCCCCGTCACCGCCTCGCGGTCTCCATTGGCGACGCAGTAGCGGACGCCCTCGACCCGGAGCGAGAGGTCCGGGACTCGGTACTCGCCGTCGAGTTCGACCTCGCCCGAAACGTCCGCCTCGTAAGTCTCCCCTTGGCGAGAGAGCGTGATGGTGGTGCGGTAGGTGTTCGGCATGTGTCCTCCCCGGTGCTGCGTTTCTGTCGCGACTGCGGCCCCTTCGTGCCCTCGGAGCGCCGAAGCGACTTCCTTGAGCGGTGCCACTCGCTCACTGACGACCACGACGCCCTGCGCGACGAGCATCAACGTACCCGTATACGGGCACCGTGTCAAGTAGTGCGGGATTCGGACACGGCGAGCGTCCGCAGTCGGTCCAGCGCACGACTCGCGGCCGCCATCGCGCGCTCAATGTCTCGCGTCGTCGCGAGGTCCTCTGAATGCCGGGCTGCGCTTTCTAGTCGGAGTCGAGCCGCCGCCACCATCCGAAGCACGTTCGTCGCGTTCATGCGCGCACCGTACGCCGTGGGTGGGTGCGCGTCAACGGGCGCAGCCTCTTGACTCCAGCGCCGGGAATGTGTAGTAGCAAACGAACGAATGCTCGCCTGCGACCGAGCCCAGCAACCTCGATTTCCGCCGCTTGGCGGGCCGCGTCCGGCGGCGCGTCGCAGCGCCCTGTTGACGCGGCAGTTTCTTGTGAGGGCGAAATGATGAGCAATACCCTCGACGGCCTCCCTCTCTTCGAGGCCCGGCCCGACTCCCCGGCCCAAGAGCTCGCCCGCGTAGCCTCCAATCTCGCTTCGCCCATCGTCCGGTGGGTGGCCCTCCGCCGCATCTCAGGGCAGCGCGTCTTCCGGCTCGCGGAACTCTCCGAGGCCCTTGAACAGCAGGGGCTGAAGTTCGCGCCGGATTCGCCGAGGCGGATTCTCGGCGAGCTGCGCCGCAAGGGGCTCGTCGGGGTGACGCTCGAGTCGCGCGCGGACAGTTTGTATCGGGTGAGCGAGTGAAGCCTCCTCTCCTCAAGGCCCCGTTCCCCTGGTTCGGCGGCAAGCGCAAGGTGGCCGCGGAAGTCTGGAGCCGCCTCGGCGCCGTCGACAACTACGTCGAGCCCTTCTTCGGCTCCGGGGCCGTCTTGCTCGGCCGGCCGGACCCTTCCGGCAACGAAACCATCAACGACCTGGACGGCTTCGTCGCCAACTTCTGGCGCTCGGTGAAGTTCCGGCCCGAGGCGACGGCGGAGTGGGCCGACAACCCCGTCAACGAGAATGACCTCCATGCGCGGCACGTCTGGCTGCTCGAGCGTCGGGACGAACTGCGGCCCCGTCTCGATGGCGACCCAGAATGGTGCGACCCGAAGGTGGCGGGCTGGTGGGCGTGGGGCGTCTCCTGTTGGATTGGTTCGGGCTTCTGCTCTGGCTCGGGGCCCTGGGGCGTGGTGGATGGCCAGCTCGTCCACCTCGGCAACGGGCGGGGCGTCAACCGCCAGCGCGTCCACCTCGGCAACGGGCGGGGCGTCAACCGCCAGCGCGTCCACAACCTCGGCGACAACGGGCAGGGCCGCCTTTCCGAATGGTTCGCCGCGCTGTCCGAGCGCCTTCGTTTCGTCCGCGTCTGTTCCGGCGACTGGACGCGGGTGTGCGGCCCGTCCGTCACCTTCAAGCATGGGCTGACGGGCGTTTTGCTGGACCCGCCTTATGCGGACTCGGCCGACAGAGCCGACAACCTTTACCGCGAGGACTCGCTGACGGTTGCGCACGACGTTCGGGAATGGGCCATCGAGGCCGGACAGCGCAAGGACATGCGCGTCGCCCTGTGCGGCTACGAGGGTGAGCACGACATGCCCGACTCGTGGGCCGTCTACGAGTGGAACGCGGGCGAAGGTTTCGGCGCCCAGGCCGACGAGCGAAGCGGCAACGGAAAGCGCGAGCGCATCTGGTTTTCGCCTGCGTGTCTCGAGGGAGCGTCCTCGCGGCAGCGCGACCTTTTTGCCTCCCTCCTCCCCTCTCTGGAGCATGCCGAATGACCCCGCCCCCGACTCCCCTCCCGGCACCCCTTGCTCTGGCGCCACGTGCCGTCACGCATCCCACGGCGTCGGCCTTGACGACGAGTGCGACTCGTGCCGCGCCCGCGAGAAGGCGCTGCTCGAGCAGGTGGCGGCGCTGCGCATCGAGCAGCTCGAGCTTCGCCGCGCCACGGCCTCGCTCGTCAGTTACGCGCGAATGCGGGACGGCAAAGACTCCGTGGCGGCCGAACTCGTCGAGGCCGAGGGGGCGCTCAAGGCGACGCCCAAGCAAGTCTTCGCCGACTACCGGCAGCGGGTGGAGTTCGCGGCGGAGAAGCAAGTCGCAGCGCTCCGGCGCTCGCTCAAGGCAGCCCAAGACCATCTCCTCGGCCGATGCGGCTGCGTGGACTCGGTCTTCTGCGCTGATTCCGCGGAGTCGATTCTCGGCGCCGCCCTCAACCAACCACCCACGCAGCACAACCAAAGGAGCAGCAATGGCAGCCAAGAAGAGTGAGCGTTATGCCATCATCGCCAACAAGTCGTACGGCCTCTATGCCGGCATCGTCGAGTCGTTCGACGCGGTGAACGGCATCGCCGAGGTCCGCGAGTGCCGTCACGTCGCGCGCTGGTTCGGCAAGACGGGCGGCATTACCTCGTTGGCCGCGCACGGACTCTGTGGCCCGAAGGCCAGCGAGAGCCGCATCGGGGCGCCCACCAGGGCCACGCTGACGGGCGTCGTCAACGTCTTCGACTGCTCGACGGAGGCGCGCGCCAGCATCGAGGCGGCGAAGCTGTCGTGACCGGCTCCGGCACCGGCTCCGGCACCGGCGACGGCGACGGCTCCGGCTACGGCTACGGCTCCGGCTCCGGCGACGGCTCCGGCGACGGCTACGGCTACGGCTCCGGCTCCGGCTCCGGCACCGGCTCCGGCGACGGCGACGGCGACGGCTACGGCTACGGCTACGGCTCCGGCTACGGCTCCGGCTCCGGCTCCGGCGACGGCTACGGCTACGGCTACGGCGAATAGCGACACGCAATCGGGCGGGCCTGCTGCGCCGCCCTGGAAAGGAAGACGACATGAGCGAAAGAGAGACTGACTTTGGGGCGCTTGAGGCAGAAGTCAATCGACTCCAGTCCGAACTGTCCGCCGCCCTCGCCCGAGCGGAGGCGGCAGAGTCCGAAGTGCTCCGGCTCCGTGAATACCACGACCTGCCGAAGGCCGAGCGCGCCGTCGTCGTGGCCGTTGCAGCGGAGCGGGAGCGGTGCGCAATCGTGGCCCTCGCCGACGTGACTCCGAATCGCCCGGCGGCCGGACTCAGCGAATGGCAGCGCGGCTACGCCCAGGGACGCGAGGACGCCGCTCTTGCTGTCCGCACCAACCCCTATCGACCTCCCGCCCGGAGTGAGGGCACGCAGCGCACGGGTAGCCGTGTAGACGGAGACGCACCGGCCGCCATCGGGCCGTCAGCGCCGGCCGACCCGCCGGAGCGGGAGATTCCAGCCGCCCCGTCGAAGCAGGAGTCGCCGTGGAACAGCGAGGCGACGCACCGATGCAAGGTGTGCGGCGCGTTGTGGTGGGAGGGCGATGTTCCGCCTGTTGGGCTGAGCTGGTCGCTGCGGTCCCAGACGTGCGGCAGATGCTGCGACAATGGGCTGATGGGGGAGCAGATTGAACCGCTCCATGTCTACGCCGCCCAACTCCGGGCCGAGCGGGACAGCGCGCGAAAGGAGTGCGAGGCCCTCGCTGAGAAGTGCGGCGAGAAGGACCGGCTCCGTGTCGTGGCCGAGTCCGAGCGGGACGAGGCGAGGAAGGAACGCGACGAGGCTAACGCCGCGGTCAAGTACGCGCAGTCCGCAATCGATAGCTACTGTGCCAGCGAGAACGCGATGCGGGCCGAGCGGGACGAACTCAAGGCCAGGCTCGCGGCCATGGTGGCCACGGAGCGGACGCGCTGGGGCAACGTCCGGGTGGCGCTCGACGACGCGGGACTGGGCGCGTACCACGACTGCGCTAACGCGGTTCGGGCACTCCGGGCCGAGCGGGACCGGCTGGCGCGGGAGATGCGCGCGGCGATCGTCGAGTTGGAGCACTGCCGGGACCAGGACGTGAGAACGACGCGCGAGCGGGTGAACGCGATGCACGACTCGGTTCAGCGTGTCATCGCCGCCCTCACCCGCGCCCTCGAGAAAGGACAGAGCAATGGCTAGCCGAACACAGACGCTGACCGTGAACCTGACGCCAGCGGAGGCGCAATTCCTGGTGCGCTGCGCGACCTCGGTCTTTGCGGCCAATGTGCCTGGGGCCGCTGTGTGGTGCGCGCGCCCGCTCGTCGAGCACGTCGTCGCGAAGTTGGAGGGGGCCATCGCCGCCCAGTCCAAGCCGGGAGGGCGGGAACCATGAAGCATCCGCTCGACATCGGCCTCTACGACGGCGACCCGGAGGGCTTCGACGTCTACTCGTGGAGCCCAACGCCACAGGCCGACGTGGACGCCGGGAAGCCGCAGGCACCATCGACGCAGGTGCATCTCTACTTCAACCTGCCCCACGGGCGAGCGGTGTACCGCTTCAAGGGGCCCAACACGCTCGACCGGCTCATCGGCGCGCTCATCAAACACCGACTTGACGTGTGGGGTCCGCCCCAGGACCACGAGTGGAGCGAGGCGAAGCCGTGAGCCGCTGTGTCTGCGAATGCGGCGCGCCGCTGCTCGTCGGCTGCGACATGCGGCATGGAGCGATGCCGCCCCTCCCCCCGCTACATCGAGGCCGCCGAGAGCCGCCAGCGCGAGCGGATTGTGCGGCTGCTCGAGGACGTGGTGATGCCGCGTCTCCGGCCGGGGCTTGCGGTGCTCGCGGTTGATGCGGCCGTCGAGGCAATCCGAAACCACGAGGACGAGAGGCTATGACACTCAGCGACCCGCAACCCCCGCCCGTAGAGAACGAGCACCCGGCCGTCTGGGGCCTGGTGGCGGAAGACTTCCGGCAGCGCGACTTGAGTGGCCTGCGGAAGTACGGCGTTCGGCTTCAGCCGCACAACGGCCGCGACGCGCTCATCGACGCCTACCAGGAGGCGCTCGACCTCTGCGTCTACCTGCGACAGGCCATCTACGAGAGGGATGGCAAGTGACCGCCCCCAAGACAGCCCCCGGTGTCCGTCGCGCCCTTCGACTCCTTGCCTTGGCGCACGTCGAGGCCGGAAGCCTCGCTCGGGCCGTACTCCGAGACCTCGAGCAGCGGCGCGACTGGCGGCCGGCGTGGAAGCTCTACGTCGAGCACATGCGGCGAGGCGGCAAGAAGTGGAACGGGGCCCGCGACCTCGTAGAGTCGAACCTGCCGTGGGAGGAGAGGCCATGACCCGCCCCTCTCGTCTCGGCCTCGCCCTCCTCGGGGGACTCATGCTCTGGGGCTCGCTGGTGGGCGTGGCGTGCTTGTTGGGGGCGGAATGAGAGCCCTAATCGGCCCGCTTCCGCCAGAAGACGGCACGGCTTGGGACTGCCAGTGCGCCCGCTGCGGCTCCGCAACACCCCTCCCCTTCCGCGACCTCCTCCTCTCTATCGCCCGCTCTGCGCGGCAGGAGTCCTCATGCGCCGCCTCCTAGACCTCCTTTCCCTCCATGCCCGCGAGCTGCTGGCGATGGGGGTTTGCCTCGGGCTGCTGGTGTGGATGCTCGGAGGTGGACGGTGACGACCGAGCGTTTCGCCCGATACCGCTTCACCGACAAGGGCGTCTGTCGTTGGTGCGGCAAGCCACCGCCGAAGGGCCGGCGCTCCTGGTGTAGCGACGCCTGCGTGGAGGAGTTCACGGTGCGGGCGTGGCCGCAGAAGATGCGGCAGAAGACGCTGGAGCGGGACCGCGGCGTCTGCGCGGCCTGTGGGCGCGACTGCGTGGCGCTCGAAGAGAGGTTGCGGCGCTGGCTTGCGTCAGAGCCGCCGATGGCGCCCGGCCAACTGTACCGAGTCCGCCCAGAGGAGTCGCCCGAGCACGCGCGGAGACGGCTTCGGCGGTGTCGTCTGGCGGCACGACTCGGCGTCACTGATGGCTCTGCGTGGCACCCGGTGGTGCGCTCGCTTTGGGAGGCGGACCACATCGTGCCGGTCGTGGAGGGTGGCGGCGGGTGCGGGCTCGACAACATCCGCACGCTCTGCCGGTGCTGTCACAAGGCCGAGACGCGAGCGCTGGCGAAGAGGCGGGCGGCGGCCCGACGAGCGCAGTTGCCGCTACTGGCGATGTCGCTGCTACTCCTCGCCCTCGCCGCCTGCCCTCCTCCCTCCCCCGTCCCCGGCATGTCCCCTCCGGTACGCGAGACGAGCGACGGGGGCGGGGGTTGCCTGCCGGGCTACGTCCAGCGAGTCGAGGATGGGCAACTGCTGTGCATTTGGACGCTGGACCGCGGTGGTGACAAATGACCTGGGACGATGTCGACAAATGGCGCGAGACACAACTCGAGCGCCTCCCGCCGAAGCACTGCCAGGGCAAGGGCGAGTCCGCCGACAGGGCGCGCACCCGTCGCGCTGCCGAGCGAATTGAGCTCGGTTGGCACCCGCTCGGACAACGACTCCGCGACCCGCCCGGCGAGACGTGCGGAACTTGCGACAAATTCGTTGTGACACAACCCGGTGCCCACCCGTTCTTCAAGTGCCGCGCCTACGGACTGACGCGCTCGGCCGCCTCGGACATCCGCAAGTCGTGGCCGGCGTGCATTGCCTGGGTGGACGCGAAGCCGAAGCCCGAGGTGCAGACGTCTGCGCGCTCCGGGGACTGGCAGCAACCCAAGGACATCCGCCTGCCGGCCGAGTCGAGCCCGGCGGCGGAGTTTTGGCCACCGAAGGGGGAGCGCTGATGCGCTGGGAAGACGAGAACTACGTGAAGCTCTACGCCCGAGACACGCCGACCTGGCGCGCCATGCGGTGGGAGGCAAAGGCGCTGCTGCCGCTGTTGCTTCGGGTGCTCGACAAGGCCGGACTGCTCGAGTGCGGCGACTTAGGACGGGCAGCCATAGGCCTCATGACGGGCCTACCGGAAGAGGTGGCGGCAGCCGGACTGGCCGACCTCGAGCGCCTCGGGACCGTCGGATGGCACGGCAACGTCCTCGAAATGCCGAAGTTCGAGGAGGCGCAGGAGGCGCGCAAGAGCGACATCCTCCGCAAGCGCGAAGAGCGCCAGCGGGCCAAGGATAAGCTTAACGCACAAGACCATTGTAATAGTACACAAGTCGCGTCACACGATGTCACACGGCGTCACACGGCGTCCGAGATGTCACACGGCGTCACACGGCGTCACGAGATGTCACACGGTGTCACTCTCCAGACATCCCAGACACCCCAGACAGAAACAACTGCGGGCGCGAAAAGGCCCGAGCCCGCCGCCCCGGTCGCGAAACCCGCCAGTCCGCGACTGAAACCCCTCTCAGAGGCGCTGGTCGCGGACTACCTGGCCGTTCGAGGCTGTGACTACCGGCACCAGGGTGCCAAGGACGCACAGGCCCTCAAGTCGCTGCTCCCAGTGGCGACGGACGAGGAGGTGCGCGCCAGGTGGCGACGGGGGCTTGCGGCCACCGGTTGGGCCAGTTGCTCGACGCTCGCCCAGCTCGCCTCGAAGTGGAACGACTTGGCGGCCAGTGACGGCGGGCCGCCTCAGGAGTCCCGTCCCTGCCGACTGCTCTAGGAGCCCATGAAGCCTCACGACACCGAAACCGAAACCGCTTGCCTGGCCAGCGTCGCCACCCTGGCCGCAATCGACACCGACAAGGCCAGAGCCGTACTCGACGGCTCCCGAGTGCTGGCCGAGGACTTCGCGGGTCGCCACCACTCGGCCCTCTGGAGCGTCCTCGACGCCATGGTGCGGGAGGGGCGGCCGCCGGACCTGTTTGCCCTCGTCCCGAAGTGTCCCGGGGTGCCGCGGGAGCTGCTCGCCGCCGTCTTCACCGCCACCGACGCCGGCAGCCCAGCGGAGCGGCTCCGGGCGGTCCGGGAGGCGGGGCAGCGGCGCCGCGTCAAGTCGGCTCTCGAGACGGCACTGCGGCTGGTGTCCGACGAGTCGTCGCCGTTGGCGGCCGGGGCGGCGGAGGCGCGCAAGGCCCTCGAGTCCGTCGGCCAAGACGACGGGGCCGAGACGCTGGACGCCGCGGTTTTTCCCCTGCTTGACGTGCTCGACGAGGTGCAGCGCGGAGTGCGGTTACCGGTGTTGCCGACGGGGCTCGAAGCGCTGGACTCGGTCATCGGCGGACTACAGCCGGCCGTCCTCACGGTGGTTGGGGCGCTCCCGGGCGTTGGAAAGTCGGCGCTTCTTGCTGCGCTGGTGCGCAACCTCGCCCGCGGGGGTCACCGAGTCGGCTTCTTCTCGCTTGAGGACGTCCGCGACTGGTTGCTCCGCCGGGTGGTGTCGGAGGCGGCAGGGGTGCCGGTCTTCGTCCTGGCGAATCGGAAGCTAGGGGCGCACCAAATGGAGCGGGTCGCCGACGCGGCCGGCAAGGCGCACGTTGAGTTACGCAACGTCGTCGTCGACGACCGGCCCGGACTGACGGCCGCCGAAGTCGTCGCCTCCGCTCGCTCGATGCTGGCGCGGCACCAAGTCAAGGCCCTCTTTGTCGACCATCTCGGCGAGGTGCGGCTCGAGCGGACGGACAGACACGACCTCGACGTCCTCGAGGCGCTCCAACAACTCCGGGCACTGGCCAAGTCGTACCGGATTCCGGTCGTCGTCGCCTGCCACCTGCGGCGCCGTGAGGGGCTGACGCCCGAGGCCGAGCCGAGACTGACGGACTTCGCCTTTTCGGCCGCCGTCGAACGGGTGGCCAGGGTGGCGCTGGGTCTCTCGCGCGTGAAAGGCGACGAGACGGGGTTGCTGGTCTCGGTGCTGAAACAGACGCAAGGCGTCGCAGGTGTCGCGGTCGAGCTCCGGCTCGACGGGCCGGCCGCAATCGTCCGCAACGAGCCCGCCCCCGAGACGCGGGCGAAGGCCGATTCGCTGTACGGAGGCGAGGAATGACGGCCGACGAAGCAGAGGCCGAGGCGCTCAAGTACGTGCTGGGCCTGGACGGGCTCGGGCTGGGCGGCAAGGCGGCCGGCATCTACGGGCGAGCCCTGGCGCGGGACATTCGCCCGCTCCTGTTGCGCCAGGCGACGTTGCTGCGGCCGACCTTGGCCGGACTCGAGACGGACGACGCGGCCGTGGTGGCGCTCGAGGCGGAAGTCTGCGCCGCCTGGGGCCGGTGTCTCGAGCAACTCAAGACGCTTTGGCTCACCGAAGGCCAGACGACGGAGACCGCATGCGCCTAGAACTCCCCTACCCTCCGAGCACCAACCGGCTCTGGCGCAGCGACCGAGGCGGCCGTCCGCACCTCACCGAGGAGGCCCGGCGCTACAAGTCGGCGGTGCGGCTTCGGGCGCTGGCGGCCGGCCACCGGAAGCCTATCGAGGGGCCGGTGTACGTGATGCTGGCGGTGTACCGGCCCTTGCGACGCGGCGACCTGGACAACCGCGTGAAGGCCGTCCTGGACGCGCTGCGAGGCGTGGCATTCGTCGACGACGACCAGGTGGTGGGCTTGACGGCATTCCGCCACGACGACCCCGACAACCCGCGCATCGTCGCGGACGTCGAGGCGGCATGGTGACCGGCGCCCCTCCCTGGCGCGGCCATGAGCCCTGGTCGACGTGCCCAACCTGCGGCGTCACCCGCCGAAACCTCGAGCACCCCCGGGCCGAGTGCGTCGGGTGGGCGGCAGAGCTCGAGCCCAAGCGACTGTCCGCCCAACCCCCAACCAACGGAGAGACGAATGGAAGCGAAACCGAAAGCGAAGGGCACCCGAATGCTAGCGCAGCACCGGGAGGGCAAGAGGCTCACCAAGTTCCAGGCGATGCTGGCGAAGTGCTCGGACTGCTGCTGCCAGTACGCGGACGGGATGGTGGATTGTCAGGTCTCGTCCTGTCCGCTTCACCCGTTCATGCCGTACCGGGCGGCGGGCCGCAGGGAATCGATTCTGGCGCCTACACCACCGGTCCAAGTGGCAGTGCCGGAGACGAACCCGTCCGAGACGGGTCCAGGGCAGGGGTAGGCCCTTCCGACTCGCCCACGGGGCAGCCAGGGCCATCAGGAGCGATTCTCAAAAATAAGAAAAACGGAGTACAGTCGGGAGGTGCAAATGGCGAAGCTCGAAGCGGTGAAGGCGGAAGCGCAGACGAAGACGACCACGAAGGCACCGGAAGGACGGTGGTTCCGGGTGGCGAAGGGTAAGCCGCCCTACGGCCACCTCTACGTCGTGGAGGCGCTGCGGCTCTGGGGCGGCGTCGCCGAAGTGACGTGCGTCTCGGCCGAGGACGTGTACCATCTCGCCGAGGGCAAGCTACTGACGCTCCTCAGGGAGGACTTCCGATGATGGCGCTCGCGTGGCCGACGGTGGCGCTCGTGGCGTTGGCGTTGGCGTTCGCGGCGCTCGAGCGGTGGCGGGTGTCGACGCAAGGACAGGAGCGGCTGAGGGCCGAGGTGGAGAGACGTTTCGTCTCGGTCGCTGGCAGCATGGCCGAGCTGGCGACGGAGCTGCGTGGCCAGGTGACGGAGCTGAAGAAGCAAGCACAGACAGACGGGCTGCGAAAGCTGACGGGGGTGCGGTGAGCGAGATGCCTGAGCTGAGCGTTCCTCAGCCTCGTCCTGTGCCGTTTGGCCGGCCCTTCGCCAAGGGCGTCTCGGGCTGCCCTGGCGGCAAGCGCAGGGAGGTGGCGCGAGTCCAGCGGGCACTCGCGAAGATGCACGTGAAGGCCGCGGCGAAGCTCGAGCTGCTCATCGACTCCGACGAGCCGGCGCTGTTTCTCGAGGGGCTGAAGCTGTGGTTTCGCTACATGGTGCCGGTGCCGACGGACTCGAAGGCCGTCGCGGAAGTCGTGCGGCAGGAGCTCGGCGTGCTGCGGCCGGCGCTCGCCGCCAGGCTTGCGGAACTCGACGCATGAGCAAGGTATTTGTGTTGTTCGGCATCCGCGACGGAGAGCCCTACGAGGACCCTGGCGCCGAGGAACTCATCGGAATCTTCGCCTCGCGGGAAGGCGCCGAGAAGGAGCGGCTGGCATGGATTGCCCAGCACGCCCCGCAATACCAGGGACAACTCGGACTGAGCGGACCATACGACTCCGTGGAGGTTCGCGGCGCGGAGGTGAGACCATGAGCAAGCCCGAGAAACCCACCCGAGTCGACGAGAAGGGCCGCCGCTGGTACGAGACAAAGACAGACACGCGCATGCGCTACGAGAAGTCGCATCCGTGGCACCTGCCTCAGCCAGACACCGAGGCGTTCAAGCGCGGGTACGAGGCGGTCGACTGGACGGCCAAATGAATCTCGACGACGCCCGCCGCCGCAACCAGACATTGGTGCGCGAGCAGCGCGTTCGCCTCGAGCGCAAGGCCGTCAGTCGCGGCATCGCCCGAGTCACGCTCTACGTCTCGCAGATGAAGACGCCGCCAGACGACGATGCGCTGAAGGGCCACGTCGACGCGGCCGAGAAGTCGCTGCGCAAGCTGCTCGTCGCCGACGGCTACCTCGTCAACCGAGTCCTCGCTGTGCGGCTGCTCAACGGTGACGTGGAGCTGAGAGCCGAGGTTGAGAAGAGGGAGGCGCCCCATTGACGCCCTCGCCCGACTCCTTGCTGAGGCGACGGCGGAGGAGCGACGCATCCTCCGCGACCGGGCCCGCGCCCAGTGCTGGCGCGCCGGGGACCTGCGTTGGAAACTCGACGCCAACCAGAAGGGCCTGTACGACGCCTTCTACGGCAACGCCCGGAAGCGCTTCGTCCTCGAGTGCGCGCGGCGGCTGGGCAAGTCGTACCTGCTCTGCGTTCTGGCGATGGAAGCGTGTCTACGGCGGCCGGGCGCTCGCGCAGTGTACGGGGCGCCGACCATCAAGGAGGGCCTCGAGATTGTCGTGCCCATCCTCGACGAGCTTCGACTCGACGCGCCGCCAGAGGTGTCCCCCGTCTGGCGCAACGGGCAGCTCGAGTTTCCTGGTGGCTCCCGCCTCGTGCTGTTCGGTTGCGACGACAAGCGCCAAGCGAACCGCGGACGAGGGCCTGGAGCCGACTGGGTGGGCATCGACGAGGCGGGCTTCATCGACATCCTGTCCTACGTGCTGCACTCGGTCGTGAATCCCCAGACACTGACGACCGGCGGGCGCGTGGTGCTGGCGTCGACGCCGAGCGACGTGCCGGACCACGACTTCACGCGCATCGCAGAGCAGGCCGAGGCGGACGGCAACTACGCGCACCGGGAAATTACCGACAACCCGCGGCTGACGCCGGCACAGATTGCCGACTACGTGGCCAACGACGCCGCGGACCTCGGCATGACGGTCGACGAGTACCAGCGGAGCGACACCTACCAGAGAGAGCACCTTGCCAAGCGCGTCGTAGACCGCACCCTCGTCGTCATGGGCGAAGACTGGACGCTTTCGCGCGAGGCGGCGCTCGTGGAGGTGCCTCGGCCGCAGTTCTGGGACGCTTACGAGGCGCTCGACATGGGAGGCGTCGACCCCCACGCGGTCCTGTTCGGGTATTGGCATTTCGAGCGGAGCTGGTTGGTCATCGAAGACGAGCTGCTGTTGCGCGAGGGGCAGAACACCGCCCAGCTGGCCGAGGCCATTCGCGAGAAGGAAGGCGCGCTCTGGGGCGTCTCCAAGTGGGAGGGGACGCTCAAGGCGCTGCACGAGGAACGGACGGACGAGCGGATGTTGGCGCTCATGCCGGACTGGCTGAAGGCGAAGGTGCACGCCTCGGAGGCGGCCCCGCTCCAGCCTTACCTGCGCGTCTGCGACAACGACATCCAGATAGCTCGAGACCTCTCAGTGCTGCACGGCATCTCGTACCTGCCGACCGAGAAGACCGACAAGCGATGGTACGTGAATGAGTTCCGCGTGCTGATGCGCCAGGGGCGAGTGAAAATCGACCCGAGGTGCCGCAACCTCGACCGGCATTTGCGCTCGACGGTGTGGCTCAATCCGCACCAGGCCGACTACAAGCGCAAGGGCGGCGAGCACGGAGACTTGCTGGACTGCGCCGTTTACATGACGCGCAATCTCCGGCAGAACCGCAACCCGACGCCAGCCAACTACGGCGTCGACCTATTCACGCAGCACGTTCGGAAGCAACGGGAAGTGAATCCACTGAAGAAGGCGTTTAGGTTGGTGCGATGACCCCTCAAGAACTCGACGCCATTGAGGCAAGGGCGAACGCGGCGACGCCAATGCCGTGGTACGTCGAGAAGCTGCCATACCCGGAGCTCGGGCTCACGACAGGCGGCGTATTCGCGGCCGACGGCGCGCAAATCATCGAGACCGACGCAGGCGTTTACCCGCCCTCGCAGGAAGACGCCGCGTTCATCGCCGCCGCCCGCTCCGACGTCCCAGCCCTGGTTGCCGAGGTGCGGCGGTTGGGGCGCCTGCTGAAGTAGTTGCGTTGCGGAGCAAATCAGCCGTAGCATTCGCGTTGTAGGCCAGCAACCCGCGCCAACGCCTCACCGACGCTCTGACTCCGACCGTCGCTGAATGCCGAGGGTGGCTTGAGGGTCCTCGCAGCCCGTCGTCGGTAGCGCTCGCCTGACCGCAACCAGGGCTCGGATTCCCAACCCATTCGCGCCCCAGGCGCACCGGAGCATCTCGTGGCTGGCGAAAATACCGTCTCAACTCTCGATGGCCTGTACAGGGAAGTCTACGCGGAGTCCCTGAGCGAGGTGTGCCCCACCTCGAGCGTCATCCTCGACATCATCCCGTTCGATTCCGACTTGCTCGGAGACTCGTACCACCAGGGCATCGTGCTGACGTTCGAGCACGGCGCCACCTACAACGGCAGCGGCGGCGGAGTCGTTACGCTCGCGTCGCCCATCCAGGCGACCTTGAAGGACGCCAGCACCTCGGGCTTCGAGCAGATTATGCGGAGCCAACTCACCTACGCGGCCGCCAGTCGCGCCGCGAACGGTGGCAAGGCGGCCTTCAAGCGCGCGTGGGGGCAGGTGTTGCTCAACCTCCGCAAGGCGGCCATGAAGCGGCAGGAGCTGACGATGCTCTACGGCCAGCAAGGCCTCGGCATCGTCAGCGCCATCGCGGCGGGCGTCATCACCATCACCGATCCCTCGTGGAGCCCCACCACTTTCGCGGGCATGGAGGGAGCCATCCTGGAGGCCTGGACGGCCACGACCGCGACGGCCACCCAGCACAACGGAGACCTCACCATCTCGGCCATCAGCTTTGCCAACAAGACGGTAACGGTGACGGGCACCAGCACGGCGGTCGCCGCCAACGACATCCTCTACTTCAAGGGCGCGCGCACCTCGACGGCCTTCAACGAGGCGGTGGGCCTCATGAAGATTGCCGCCAACACCGGCACGCTCTTCGGCGTCGCGGGCGCGGACTACAGCCTCTTCCAGGGCAACACCGCCTCGAGCTTCGGCACGCCCACCATGGGCAAGCACCTCAACGCCATCACGGGCGCGGTCGAGAAAGGCCTCGACGAGAAGGTGTTCCTCGGTATTCCCCCGAAGCACTGGGAGGTGCTCAACAGCGACCTCTCCGCGCAGCGCAAGTACGACGGGAGCTACAGCAAGGAGAGGGCAGAGAACGGCGTGCAGGCCATCCGCTACTACGGCCAGATGGGCGAGATTGAGGTCCGCAGCATGCCGTTCCTGCGCTACGGCGACTTCGTCGTGTTCCCGAAGTCACCGCTGAAGCGCGTTGGCTCCGCCGACGTCGGAATGGGCGTCCCCGGCACCGACGGCCGGGACGTCTTCTTCCACAGCCCAACCACCAACGCCGTCGAGGCGCGGAGCTTCTCGGACCAGGCGTTGTTCTGCGAGAAGCCCAGCGACCTCATCTACGGTACCGGTGTTACATACGCTTAGGTGACACTGTGCTATAAATGCTGGCGCATTCAACAGGAGGTGCGCCAGCGTGCATGCCGAAACAGCAAGAGGAATCGTCGAGTTGGTGGAGCAGAGATTTTGGGCCAGGGTGCGGAAGTCGAATGGATGCTGGGAATGGACCGGCCACAGGCACTACAAGGGCTACGGCGTGTTCAAGGCCCCGTCGAGCAAATTGCTCAAGGCCCATCGTTTCTCGTGGGAGCTGGAGCGCGGACCAATACCGGATGGCCTTTGTGTTCTGCACTGCTGCGACAACCCGCCGTGTGTCAGACCGGATCATCTCTGGCTCGGGACCAACGCCGAAAACATGGCGGACATGGTTGCGAAGGGCCGGTCGCAGCGGCGTTGCGGCTCGAGTGTGGCGGGAAGCAAACTGACGGTTCTGCGGGTGCAATCCATTCGGGCCGCGGCGGCCGCTGGCGGGCTCACCTACAAGGAAATTGGCCAGAAGTTCGGAGTCGGCCCGGCGTGCGTCTGGCAGGTGGTCCGCCGAGTCACTTGGAAGCACGTCCCCTAACGAAGCGCGGAACGGAGTAACTGCAATGTCCAGCACCACCGTCATCATCGACCACACCGACGCCATCGGACTGACGGACGGCGTCCCTAAGTCGGGTCGCGAAGTAAGCCGGAAGCTCGTCACGGCGCTGGATGGCTTCGCCTCCGGCAACAAGCGCGCGACGTCCATGCAGGTGTTCCCCGACGGTGCGGCCCCGAAGGCGGCGGTCGCGCACATCAAGCTGACGAGCTGCGCGGCCGGCACCATCATCGACATCAACGGCGCGCCCTTCACGGCCATCGCCGGCACCGCCATCGCCGCGAATGACGAGTTCGACATCGACGGCTCCGACGCAGCCGATTCGGTCGACTTAGCGCGCGCCATCAACGCATCGACGCACGCCAACATCAGCAAGCTCGTCAAGGCCGTGAATCCGACGAAGGACATCCTGACGCCGTCGACAGCCATCGCGGGCGACACCTTCTACGTCACGCTGGCGGACGGCATTCGCCATACCTTCTTCGGGGTGGCGGGCGCCGCCACGGCGGGCGGCAAAGACTTCTCAATCGACACCTCGAACGCCGCCACTGCGACGAGCATCGTTGCGCAGGTGGCAGGCTACGCTCCGTTCGCCAACAAGCTGACCGCCATCGACGGCACCACCATCGTCACCTTCCGCAGTCTCGACGGCAACACCTTCACGCTCGTCGGCACCGCCTCCACGTTGGCGGAGTCCGGCGGCACCGTCGTCACCGTCTCGAGCATCCAGAAGGGCGGGCTCGGCAACGCCCTGCAAGTCAAGACGCTCGGCATCGCGGCCAGCGGCACCATCACGCCGACGGTGTCCGGCATCGACGCCAACGACACCGTCACCATCAACGGTCAGGCCATCACCGCCAAGGTACAGCGCGCGACCGGCACCCTCACGGCCGTCTCCTCGGTGGCAGGCGACACGTTCGTTCTGAGAGGCTACACCTTCACCGCCGCGGCCGGCGCCGTCGTGCTGGGCGCGCAGACGTTCAGCATCGACACCAGCGACACGGCGACGGCAACCAGCATCGCCGCGCAAATCAACGGGTTTGCGGCGTTCTCTGGCGTCCTCACCGCAACCTCGGCGGTCGGCGTCGTCACCATCCGGGCCGTCGACGCCGGGACGGGCGGCAACGCCATCACCCTCGTCGGCACTGCGGTCACGCTTGCGGCGTCTGCGGCAACGCTCGAGGGCGGCATCGCGGTCGCAAACGACGAGTTCGACATCTCGTCCGGCACCACCGACGCCCAGTGCGCCACCGACATCGCCCGGTGCATCAACGCCAGCACGACGGCCCTCATCAACCGGCACGTCCGGGCCGACGTTGACGCGGGCGTCTGCACCGTCTGGAGCCGTTACGGCGGCAAAATCGGCAACTGCATCACGCTGGCGTCCTCGGACGCACAGCTTGCCGTCAGCGGCGCTCGGCTGACGGGCGGCACGGTGGCGCAGCACGAAGGCGTGGCAGCCACCGGCACCATCACCATCTCGAGCGGCTCCGGTGCCATCGGCGCCGTCATCAACGGAGTCACCATCTCAATTACCTGGGCCACCTCGGACAACAACAGCGCGACGCTGCTCGCCAACGCCATCAACGAGTCCGAGGATGCCCTCGTTCAGGGCCTCGTGGACGCCACGGTGGCGACCAACGTCGTCACAATTACGGCCCAGCGGGGCGGCTGGTCCGGCAACGCCATCACGCTTGCTGCGACCGGCACCGGCGCCACCGCGAGCGTCGCCAGGCTGGCGACCGGCGCCCTGCCGACACAGGTGGGCATCACGAATGCCACCGCGTTGAGCCGCACCAACGGCACCGAGCGCCTCAGTAACGGCACCGGCGGCGCAGTCACCGCCACCACCGTCACCTTCGGCGTCGCCTAAGGGGCCACCATGCACGGAATGGGCAAGATGGACATGGACGAAGAGGGCTCGGCCCCGCCTGCCGGCCCCGAGAACCGCGAGGCGATGATTGCGGCCCTCAAGGACGTCATCGCTCTCATGGAGGCCGAGGACGTCGGCCGGATGCTGCCGGAGGAAGAGGCGCCCACCGAGGAGCCTGCCGCCACCGAGGAGGAGATGAGCCCCGAGGACGAGGAGCTGCTCCGCACGAAGCTCGGCAGTATGAAGTGAGGGGCGCGTGGCATCTGGCCTCATCGTCTCCGACTTGCTTTTGAGCATCCGCCGCCGGGCCGCCATCCCGACGACGGCCGTCACCGGCAGCGCCGACGCGGACCTCCTCGCCTACGCGAACGAGGAGCTGCAGCTCTTCCTGGCGGCCGACATCCTGCGAGTCCGCGAGGAATACTTCGCGTTCAACTCGGACGCGACGCTTTCCGGGACGGCATACCGAGTCCCGTACCGGGCCATCGGCGGGAAGCTCCGCATGGTGGCGACGATGGACGACTCCGACAACATCGTCGAGGTGCTGCCGCGCATCGAGCCCGAGCGTCTCGTCGACCTGACGGGCACCGGCAACCTCATCGGCTTCTATGTGGACGGCGGCTACATTCGGCTCGTCCCGACCGCCACGACGTCGGCGACCCAGCTTCGGCTCGCCTACCACATCCGGCCCAACGCGCTCGCGTCGTCGGGCACACAGGCCGTCACCGCCATCAACACCACCACGAAGGTCGTGACGGTGGCTTCGACGACCGGCTACTCGACCTCCCTTGCCTGCGACTTCGTGGCCGGCAAGCCCGGCTACCACCACCTGGCCGACGGCATCGACCTGACGCCCACCGCCACCACCAGCACCACCCTCACCTTCGCGACGCTGCCATCGACGCTCGCCGTCGGCGACTACGTGTGCCTCGCCGAGACGACGCCGTACGCGCAGGTGCCGGCCGAGTTTCACCCGGTGCTGGCGCAGCGGACGGCCGTGCGACTGCTCGAGGCGGGCGGCTACGCAGAGCAGCTCGGCCAGGCACAAAAGACGCTGGCCGACATGGAGGCGGCGGTCGGCATTCTCACGACGCCTCGAGTCGACGCCTCTCCGCAGAAGATCATCAACCGCTACGGCGCCCTGTCCGGCAACGGCTGGCGCTACAGGTACGGGCCGTGACGTGCGCGCCACTCTTCTCGCAGCGCTGCTCCTTACGTGCGGATGTGAGGTGCCCATGGGCCAGCAAGTAACGCTCCGGGCCAAAGGCCTCTACACGCACCCCAACCCCCTGGACGTCCCCGAGGGCGGGCAGACACAAGCCGACAACGTCGTCATCCGTCGCGAGGGCGTCATCGAGCCTCGCCGAGGCGTCGCCGCCTACGGAGACGCCTACGCGGCCAACCGGCTCGCCGCCTACGCGGACGGCCTGCTGATGCACGTCTCGACGGGGACGCTGCGCCACTACTCGGGCGGCACCTGGACGGCCCTCTCAGGCAGCTACCCGCCGCCGGACTCGAGCGCCGCCAAGACGCGCTTCGCCCAGGCGGCACAAAACCTCTACCTGACGAGCTCGACAGGCATCTACCGGATGGACTCGCTGACGGCGACGCCTGCGCTCGCTGGAGTGCCGCCGCCTCAGGGATTCAATCGAGACGAGCCTCCGGCGGTCGCGGCCATTGGTGCCATGTCGCTCACCTCGAACGTCGTCAGCGTTACGACAAGCAACGCCCACGGCTTCTACGTCGGCCAAGTGATCACTCAAACGAGCGCCACCGAGGCCCCGTACGCGGCCGGCAACTACACCGTCGTGACGGTTGGCTCGACGACGACGTTCACGTACGCGCTGACGGCCGCCAACGACGCCGCCAACGCCAACCAGCACACGTTCGCGCCTGCCGAAGTGGTGACGTCGGGCGGCTTCCTCGCCGACGGCTACCAGGCCGCATACCGCGTCACCTTCAACGCACCCGACGCCAACAACGCCGAGAAGGAGTCGGCGCCGTCGCCCCGCACCGTCGTCGCCAACGCCACTGGCTCGCGCGGATGGGTGACCGGCCAGGCGAAAGACGTCGTTCTGCGCGTCTTCGTGCCGTCCGGCGTCGCCGTCACGCACTCCGTCAGGTTGTACCGCAGCGCCCAACAGCCGACCGCCATCGAGCCGTCAGAAGAGATGGGGCTCGTCTATGAGTCCTTCCTCAAGGCGGCGGAGCTGACGCAGGGCTGGCTTGACATCACGGACATCGTCCCAGACGCCCTCATTGGCGCGACCCTCTACACGGCCCCGTCGCAAGAGGGCATCGAGAAGGCCAGCGAGCGCCCTCCGTTGGCACGACACGTCACATGGTTCCGGGACCGGATGTTGTACGGCAGGACGTCTGGCCTTGCTCGTCTCGAGCTGTCCATTTTGGCCGTAGGCGACACTAACGGCATCCAAAACGGAGACAACTTCATGCTCGATGACGAAAGCCTCGCCACTGCCACCACTGGGACTCCCGCGTACGGGACAGATCAGTTCACGATTGAAACGGCGGGCTCGGACGGACAGGACATCCGCAACACAGCCCTCAACTTTTGCGCAGTCGTCAATCGCGTCGGCATGTCGAACTACCGAGCCCGCTATGTCTCTGGAGCCGCCGACGCGCCTGGGCATATTCTGCTAGAGGCCACTTCACCCGGCACCGCAACCAAGACGCTTACGACGAACGGCAAGCGAGCGGCCTGGGCACCTAAAATCACCAGCCATGCGACCGGAAGTGTGCAGTCCATAGCCTTCAACCTCTCCCGCACAAGCAGCACCGTCACCGCCACCATCGCATCAAGTACCAGCAACCTGGAAGTTGGCGAAAGCGTAACGTTGTCCGGCGGCAATTCCGACTTCCCGAACGGCGTCAAGACGATTCTGACAGTCACGTCGACGACCTTCACGTACTCAGAGGCAGGCGCCGCCACGACCTTGAACGGCGTGTTCTTCGCGTCGCCCAACGAAACAGTCACCGCTGTCGACACCGCTCCCCACCGCGTCTACGAATCGAAGCCAAGCGAGCCAGAGGCAGTGCCGCTCCTCAACTACGCGGACCTCGGCAGCAAGGACGCCGAGCTGCTCGCGCTCGTGGCGCTCCGGGACGCCGTCTTCGCCTTCAAGGAGGACGGCCTGTACCGTGGCGTCGAGCGCGGCGAGGGCATGGAGTGGCAGCTCTTCGACCCGACCATCATCCTTCTCGCGCCCGATTCGGCCGTCGCGCTCGGCAATATGGTGTACGGACTCACCAGCCAAGGCGTCATCGCCGTAAGCGACACCGGGGCGGAGCTCGTCTCGCGCCCCATCGAGAAGACGCTGCTTGCCCTCCAGGGCGTGAATCTCACGAAGCTAAAGCAGCTGACGTTCGCGGTCGCGCGCGAGTCGGACAGGGAATACGAGCTGCGAGTCATCACGGCGACCGGCGACACCGCGCCCACGCAGGCCTTCATCTTCAACACCCTCACGCGCGCCTGGACGCGCGACACCCTCACGGCCGCGTGCGGCGTGCAGAACCCCGCCGACGACAAGCGCTACCTCGGGGGAGCAACTTCCGTTCTCCAGGAACGCAAGGACTTCGCCTACTCGGACTACTCCGACGTTGACGTGGCCGTGACGGTCTCGAGCTCGGACTCGACGGCCGGGACGGTGACGCTCTCGAGCGCCTCGGGAGTCGCGGCCGGGGACGTCCTGACGCAGTCGACCTACGAGCTGCGCATCACGGCCGTCGCGTCCAACACCCTCACCATCGCCGCCGAGGACGTCGCCACCATCGCGAGCCTCACGGCCGCCGCCGGCACCGTCAAGAAGGCCATCTCGACGGTGGTGAAGTGGGCACCGGTGACGGGCGGCTCGCCCGCCACCACGAAGCTCTTCCAGGAGTCCGCGCTGCTCTTCAGCAATGCGTGGCTGCCGGCCGCGACGCTGGCGTACACGACGGAACTGGTTTCTACCGAGCAAACCGCCACCATCGGCGGCGTCGCCACCATCGGCCAATGGACGACGGCAGGGACGCAGTGGGACGGCACCGAGCGGCCCTTCAACCTGCGCGTGCCGGTGCCGCAGGAGACGAGGCGCGCCACGCAGCTGGTCGTCAAGTGGAGCTGCGCGACTGCCTGGGCGGTCTACGGCATCAGCGGCCTGTCGGTCTCGATGGCGGGCGGCTCTGACAGGGTGGCGCGATGAGCAAGCGAGGCCCACTGCCGGCGCGCCTCTCCATGGAGGACTTCGCGTCGCTGCCGGCCGACGTCATGCCGGCCTTCGAGAAGTTGCTCCGCGTGCTGAACCCATTCCTGGCCGACACCGCGGTCGCCATCGAGTCCATTACCCAGACGGTGACGACCGGCGAAGCCGTGACGTGGGAGGAGCGGCCATTCGTCTACGTGTCGCCATGGACCAACTACGTCACCGGCTTCACCCAGTCGTCTCCGGTGAAGGTATGGCGCAGCTCGAATGGCTGGGTGCACGTCAGCGGCTATGCGGCCCATCCCGGAATACCCGTCGACCAAGACGGCATCCTGACGATGCCGAGCAACTGCATTCCGCCGGTCGCGCACCTCTTCCCGGTCGCGGCCGCCGACGGTGCGACGCGCGTCGTCGGCATCGTGGAACTACTGACGTCAGGCGTGCTGCGCTACCGCACGCCGCCGAACGGATCCACGCTGCTCTCGCTCGATACCGTCTGGTACAAGCTCTGAGGACGCCATGCCTTACTTGAGACAACCCACCCAGAGGACCGGCCCGGA
>ERZ1292629.987-Hain-H43-01um-R1-987-length-30028-cov-7_pt2 | contig 24997 bp, 44 predicted proteins | sample MGYA00564399_ERZ1292629 | MGnify/ENA primary metagenome ERZ1292629 (study PRJEB36523, sample SAMEA6512636) | groundwater metagenome | collected 2019-01-08 | study: AquaDiva: Metagenomics assemblies of 32 groundwater samples
TGCTGCTGCCGTAGGCCGTGACCTTGCTTCTGCCGATCACCCAAAACTCGCCATCACGCAACTCCCGATCATCCGACGCGATCTTCTGCGCTGCCCAATCCTTGAGCATCTTGCGCGCCGACGCTTCCGCTTCCTTGGCGTCGTACCATTCGGGCAAACATGTGTCCATGCCATCGTCCAGCCGGTATTCCCATTTGCCCAACGGCTGAGTCATGTCGCCATTCGGAGGCGTGATTCCAAACCGGACGATGTTGCTACCCCGCACACCATCAGCGCACAGGCCATGCGCCTTGATGATGATCTCATGGCTGTCGCTGTACTTGCTCCAGTAGGCCTTATGGCCCTTCGTGAATACTCCGCTTGCTGGCTTACACATTTTCGTTCTCCTTATTGTTTTTCACACACTTCGCCATTCTCGCCTCGACGCCCTTCCGTGACAACTCCCGGTAGTATTCCACCGTGCCGCGGCGCTTCGTTACTCCCCGGGCCAATCCTCCTTCCCTGCCCATCTTGGCAAAGAACCTAGTCACCGCCTTTGGAACCCTCCTTGGCATACCTCACCATCCTCCCATTTTCTTCACGATGTGATTCACAACGCACCAAACCAACAGCAGCCACCCGGCCGCCGGGACCAAGACGGACCAGACCAGGCGAAAAGCGGCCTTCACTTCGTTGCCTTCCTGTAGCACTCCGGACACAGCCCCTTGCCGGCATCCAGCCACGTCCGAATGACCTCCGTGAGCAAGGATCCACCTGTCGCCGCCAACTCGACCGCATTGCTGCACTTTCGGCAATGCACTACGATGCGCCCTGTTTGATAGTCCAACAGTTCACGCTTCTTCATCGCCCTCCCTTTCGTCTATCTCCATCATCCACGCCTCAAACCTGGCCCATGCCGCACAGCACAAGTCGCCGGCCGCCACAATGACCGCCATCAGGATCACGATGCCGGCCATGCCGAGTAATGCGTCAATCATGCTTCCATCCTCCTTCCGGACGCCCCGAATTCCTTGCGAGGCTGGCCCGTCCTGCCCTTGGACGGGCTCGCCCCGTACCTCCATACCCCCCGAACGCTCCTGGGGCATCCTGAGCGTTCTGTTGTTCTGCTACGCCTGCCGAGTTGCCTCCGTATCATGCTTCAGATTCTTGCCGCCTGCGATCGCGTTCAACTTCTGCACCAAGTCCTGCCGCTTGAATCGGATATGAGCGTTGCCGTTCTTGTGGATCTTGATGGCGAAATACTCTGTTTCGCGCTCCTCTCCGAATCTCGGGCGCTCGTCGTTGGTGCCTTTGTAGAGATCCAGAAGGGGGCCGCAATGGGTTTTGATCGGGCCTTGCCCGTCCAGCATGGAAAACACGTTGTCGAGGTTGCGGAAGTGCTGCTCTTTCCCGTAGTCGATCTGCGCGCGCGTGTTCCACTTCGTGTCATAGAATGCCCGGACAATGACCTTTTCCCCGACTTCATACTGGGAGTTAGTGACGAGGTTCGACCGCGGGCGAAGCCAGTCGAAGACCTCTTTGACCGCCTCAACCTGATAGTCGCCCAACTTCGACACCATGCTGGCAATCATGCCGGTAATCGCGTCATCCGTGACGGGCGGAAGTTTCTCGGGCTGTTCAAGCTGTCGGTCCAACTCGTTCCGGCGCTCCGTTGACATCATCTTGCGAAGTTCCAGCCGATTTACCAAGCAACCCCACGCCTGGCCGCGCAAGTAGAGCATGACTGAATCAGGATGCGTTTCCGCTGTCGGCATGTGCCGGTTTCGGGGGTTGGTCTCAAAGCTGGCGTGGTAGTCTGACCCGAAGCCAGCCACTAAGCGCGCCTGTGCCACGTCGAGAAGCCGGTACGCCTCTCGAATTTCCGTCTCTGCCTGGTGGAAGGCCTCCACCATTTCCGCAATCGTCTGCCGCCTCACTATGTCCGTGTGCTCCATGATGTTCCTCTCTGCCCGCTTACGATGCCAACGGGCGGGCCTGTGTGGTTCTACATTCCCGCTTCGGCCATCTGTTCGAGGAGGCTTTCGCTCTGCAAATCCCGCTCGAACTGGGTGGGCTCCTCCGCCGGGTCCGGGACGGCGGCCGGCGCCGGCGCCTCTTCCTTCCCGGCGAACGTAGCCGCGAAGGCGAGGGAAGAGGCGTCCCGGCGGTGATACCAGCACCAGCCCCGGACCGACCACCGGAAGCCGTGGCTCTTGAGGCTGAGGATCGTCAGCGTGTCCGGCTTGAGCGGAAACCGTATTTCAACCCCGTTCAGCGCCTCGTTGTGGCTGACGACCACCCCGCCGCTCGTGAATGCCTCCGCCGCCTTCTCGCTGGGGCTGGCTATGGGAAACGTCGACCGGGCCCTGGCCGCCTCCCAGCCTTTGACCGGGGGAAAGCCGCCGGACGTGCACGTACCCCGGAAGACAACCTCCCAGTGTCCGTGGGTGACGAGTCCGCCCCGATACGCCGTTGTCCAGCCCTGGATCTCGGCGGGCAACTCGAACGCCTTCGATTCGAGGTAGTTCCCGTGGCCCATGCTGTACTTTTCGGTGTGCCACTCGAACTCATAGGCGGCGAACTCCGGGAATCGGGAGAGGGCATAGCGCGCCGCGCTCTGCGTCTCCGGGCCCTTCGGGACGACCGCGAGGAGAAGCGCCGGGCCCAGTCTGGCATGCCGGTCGAAGTAGTCGCTTTGCATATCGCTGTTGTCGTAGCACAGTTGCAGCGTGACGGCAACATGCCCGGCCGGGATCTCTACGCGCTCGGCCCCAGGCTCCCCGTACTCCGCGAGGAATGCCGCTTCCTTCTCCCGCTCAGTCTTCTCACGTTCGGCCGTGAGCCGCTTCTGCTCGTCCTGCCTGGCCTTGTCCTCCTCGGGTGTCTTGCGCGTGTCCTCGACCGGCATGGCGGCATTGAGCGCAGGCATGGCCGCTTCCACGTCTGCGATGATCGCCTTGTAATTGGCGGGCGTGACCGTCCAGCCGTACCGGGTGCCGACTTCGGCTTGGACCTTCGCAACGTCTTCCCGGACCTTGCCGCCGCACAGGAGCCACGACACGCTTGAATACTCCGAGACTCCCGTTATGCCCGAGAGACTGCGCTGCACGTTGTGCTGCCGCTCCAACTCGCGCCAGCACTCGTTGAACCGCTTGCACATGATCTTGCCCAACCCTTCACCGCTCTGCCACTTCTGACCGTTCATCCTGCCACCGTCCTTTCGACTCGGCTTCTCTTTGTCCGGGCTTGCCACCGGGCCCCAGCGATATACCGGGCGCGCGCATTACTCCCCCGGACTCCCCGGAGGAGGGCTCTGCTATCCCCTGCTGATGATCTCCTGCCTTTTGAACTCGTAAATGTCGTTCCACTCGGCATTGCACACGAGGCATCCGCACTCCTGCCAGACTTCGTTTCCCTCGACGCTGATGTCGTCCCCCTCAATCTCGTCGCTCCCGCACTTCGGGCATTTCAGGTTGTCGGGGGTTGTGGCTTGGCTGTTGATCTCCTCGCAAATGGCGTCGAGGTCATCCATGTGCGGCGCTGTGCCGTCAAGAATCATGGCGATTGCGTCGCCTCTCTGCTTGACCGCCTCCCGCGAAGTCGCCGCCCTTGTCCCATCCAGGTCCGTCTGGAAGTGCCTGAGCGCCGCCAGAATGATAGCCGTCTTCCGTTCTGCCTTCATGCTCTTCCTGCCTTTCTGGCCGCTTTCTTTGCGGCCCTCTCTGCGTCCACGTTCCACCGTGCCACCATCACAAACACTCGCGAGATGGGCGCCCGGTACCACTTCCGGCGCCCGTGCTCTTTGAACGCCACCACATCCCCAGGTTCAAGAGCCACCACCAGCCGGCGGCGGACACTGGCGCACTGGTCCACCGTTACCCGGCGAACGATCTTGCGTAGGTCCGTCATGCTTCACCCGTAGCGAATGCGATTGCCTGCCGCGCCTCGGCCTCGATGGCCTCAAGATTGGCCTGCATCGTCTCCATGCAATCGGAGTCTCCTCGCTCTGCCGCCTCCAGACCTGCCCGCGCGGCCTGCCGGATGTCCCGCAACAGATGGTAGGCATACCCAGCGTACGTCACCCGCTCCAGCCCAGGCCGGCTAGTCCCGTAGTCAAAACGATTCTCGCACTCCGGACACATATCCCCCGCCTCAATCTCTGCCTTCATGCTCTCCCCCTTCGTTGCGTTGCCCAGACTCAAACCAGTTCCCCGAGATGGGGCGGGCTCGCAACCCGCCTTTTGAGTTGTGGTGTGATTGTGTTCGCGGGTTGCGGTCGCGGCCGTAGTCGCTTTGGCATTGCCCGCCATATCGTCCCCCCAGCTATCCACCTCAATCATCACGCACACATCATAAACCACAATCCACTTGCGGTCAATAGATATTTAATCTTTTTCTTCAACCTCTCCAGCCCCATACATCCTCGCTAAAACACCTATCGCACAACGATACCCAACCTCGTTTCAGCCCAGAATCAAATACACCCATGTTATGCTTCCTCCAGACAGCAATGCTGGTAGTGAGTGAGTAGAGAGGGGGAAGGATGTTGCAAGAAACCATGGGGGAGATTCAAAAGTGACCCCTCCAGACCCCGCTCCTTCCACTCCCAATACCCTCCCAAAAAAAGGTCGTCGTCGGCCCTCTCCCGACAAGGCGAACCCGGACCAAGCCCAACCCTCCGAAGCGCAGCAGATAGCCTCCCTCTCCAAGTCCGGCAGTAGGGTTCTCAGGGGGGCAGTTTCAGGGGCATTTCGCGAGCGGGGTGTTCGCGTACGCGAGGGCGTCGGAGAATCGGTCTGCAAGCTCCTCAGGATGACCGCAGAGGGCTCCTTGTGGAAAGACGCCTCCAAAGCCTCCCGCGTTGACTGGGTGACGTTCAGCCACTACCGAATGGCCGTCCCTGCGCTCACAGACATCTACAAGGCCGCCAAGGAGTGCGGCGACCGCCTCCGGCAGCAGATGCGAGAAGATGAAGTGTTCCGGCGCGGGGTGCTTGGCTGGGATGAGCCCGTCTACCAGAACGGCCGGAAGGTCGGCAAGATCCGGAAGTACGACTCGAAGCTCCTGGAACTCGATGTCAAAGCCGGGAACCGGGCGCGCTTCGGTGAGGATGCAGCGCCGTCAGGGCCGGCCGGGGGCGGCATCTCCTACACGTTCATCGGCGTCGTCATGGGGCAACAGACGGGCCCAGACGCGACCAAAGCGTTACCCACGACCATCGACATGCGCGATTGCCCACAAAACAGGCAAAAGACGGTGGATACGCAATCCACAGACGAGGACGGAGCGCCACAATGAGCCAGGACGAGCGCGACAAGACGAGGCTGGATGATGGCGAGGGGCCGGCGGGGGTGGGGGGGCGGGCGGACCAGGGAAACGCGCGACCGGGTAGGGGTGGAGCGCGCGGGGCCCTTTCTCCCTCAGTCGTTGCACCTTTCGGCCCCCTGCCGGACCCAATGAGGATGGTTCTGAGGTTTCTGGCCGTGCAGCATTTTTTTCTGACGAGGCTGGGCATGAATCGAAAGGAGCGAGTATGGCCGATCTGAATCCGATCCAGGCGATGATGAACGGGATGAGCGCACAGTGGCAAAAGGACAGGGCCGGCAGTCAGATGACGCTTGGCTCGCTGATTTACGAGTTGGAAAAGATGAGGCCTACTGACCTGATCGAAGGCTTTGGGTCGCCGCACAGCTATCGCGGGTACTACTCGGACTTGGCCTTTGAGCGCGCAGATGCCCCGATTCTGGTTTCAGACGCGCTCACGATTTGCCGCAAGTGCATGGGCGAAGTGTTCGAGGGCTACAAGGGCGGCGAGTTTCAGATGGGGCGGAAAACGCCTATCTGGTTTGCGTCCTATGGCTCCTGCGGCACGAGGATCATGTCGTTGAGCGAGAAGGGTCAGTTCGAGACCAAGGACGAAGAATCGGCGTTCTGACATGACTGACGAGCTACACTCTGATCAAGCCGATGCTGGGGCGCCAATGGTTTCCAATCCGTTTCTGGAGTGGGCTGAGGCGTTCTCGAAGAAGGTGGCGGAAGATGCCCGGGCGTGTTTGGGTAAGCGCGCGGCTGAGTTGACGAATCGGGAACGGTTCTGCGTGGCGGTGTGCGCTGGGGTGCGGATCACGGGTGGCGAGACGAAGCCTGGGGGTACGATCAACTTCGTGACGGAGCCTTGCGCGGTGGTTGACGACGGTAAGGGCGGGTTCGTGGTGTGCATGATGGCGAGGGGCCGCGGTGACGCCAGAACAGTTCCACGCCAAGATCACGATGGACCGAAAGGCTGTGCTCGACTTCGTTCGAATGAAGGCCAAGGATGGAGTCACGGCTCTGGACCTCAAGGTGAACGGGATGAAGTCAGTGCACATCGGATACCTGACGTTCAAGGGATACATCAAGGGGCATCAGGTCAAAGAGCCAAAGCGTGGCCCACGGGCGTACCATTGGGGTGGAGGCCGGCATGACATCCACATACTACGTCTGCAGCGATGAAATTTTCAACCGGCTGAAGAAAGAAACGCAGGCGCTTTTCGAGCGATACCCGGAAGATGATGGCGTTATGATCTTTGCGCCAGACGAACGGATCAGGCGACAGGCAGAGCGCATTGCCGAACTGGAAGCAGAGTTGGCGAGCTATCGCGGGAAGAACAATTCGGAGCCGACATGACCCGGAAGTGCGTGATCTGCAAGAAGGCGTTTGAGGTCGGGCACCCTCGGCAGCGGTCATGCGGCCGGGATGAATGCCGGAAGAAGCTGCACAGCCTGGACGTTCGGAAGTGGCAGCAGCGGCACAAGAACGGCACGGCGAAGACCTCGCGGTGCCAATGGTGCGGCATGCTGATCGTGAGCGGGGACTACTGCAACGACGGGTGCCGGAAGCAGTCGGAGTCGTATCGGGAGCATCTGGCGAGCAATGAGGGGAAGCGGGTATGATGGCGATGCGGATACTCGAGTTCGACCGCGTGGTGGTGCACGATACACACAACTCTCTCGGCCAGATCTACGTTGTGCTGTGGAAAACAGCAGGGAGCTTCGCTGTAATGAGTGAGATTGGTATGGAGTTCTGTTTGTCGAGCAACTGAACGAAGGGAGATAGTCATGGCGCGTAACTGTCACAACGCACCGAAGAAGCAGTGGAAGAAGTGGGCGGGCCGGCCGCAGGCGATGTTCAACCGGCTGTGGTTCTCGATCCGTCCGGAGATGATGTACTGTCTGGGCGCAAAGGGGATGACGCGGCGAGAGATGAACGTGCTCCGCTGGAACATCTGCTGGATGGCGGCAGACAACGAGCGGGGACTGGACGAGGATCAGGCCCTCGGCTGGTTTGACAAGAAGGCGGTGAAGCGATGATATTCTTCATCACGTTCGCCGTTGGGCTCTCGCTGGTCAACTTCGTGGCCATATGCGTTCTCGGAAAGACGCTGAGGAAACTTGATAAACAGAGAGAGAATCTGTCAGACGCCTTTAGCAACAAGGTGTTGACGCAGATTGAAGAGGTTCAGTACATCAAGAGGGTTCTCGATCATCAAGGCCTGGACCTGAGCGGAAAGATCAAGAGAGCCAGCGAAGGCTATCCAGGGAACATCGTCGAAGGGTTCCCCCAGCACGAAGGTCAGATACCGAAGGCGCTGGCGGCGATCAACGAGAAGCTGAATGCGCGCAGAGACACTTTGCTTGAAGCCGCTAAGGCCATAGCCGACGACAAGCGGCAAATCCAAATCCTGTCAGAGCGCCACAACGTGACTGACGACGAGATCTCCGCCATCTGCAAGTGGCTCAAGATCGAAATTGTTAGCCCTTCATCCCTGATCATGGCTCGAAAGATCGAAGGAGAGAAGCGATGAGCAACGACATTCCGATAGCGGAGATGCGAGACATGGTAAATCCGAATCATCTGCCGATGCAGTTCGATGTATTTTGTTCTTCCGACAAGTTTGGCCGAGACGTACGCATCTATCGCAAGTGTGCGGACACGGCATGGCTGGCGAAGCCAATCGAATGGGTTAAACGGGAGCGAGGGTCGGTTTCATCCCCATGCTTCAATCTTGAAGCCGACGAAGACGCTCAGAGCCTGATGGACGCACTGTGGAACGCTGGAGTCAGGCCGTCGAACGGCGAGGGCAACGTCGGGATGATCGGGGCGATGAAGGATCACCTGGCGGACCTGCGGGCCGACGTGGCGTTTCATCGTGAGATAGTGAAGGCTGGCACGGACCTCAACGTGGCAATGGCAAGGAAAGGGTCGAATCAATGAGTGCATCGCCGTCAGCCAAGCTGCCGAAGGGCTGGATCACGCTGAACATGATCAGCGGGGAAGGCCGGCTGGAGTTTCAGTATGTCAACATTGGCGTCTACCCTCCAGTCAAAGTATCTCCGTGCAAGATAGGCGATGCCATGGGATGCGAAGTCATGTTCTCAGACGGGTGCCACTTCTACGTCATGGAGTCCGTCGAGTCCGTGCTCGAGAAGATCAGGGAGGCGCTGGGATGAAACTTAGACAGGCTTGCATATACCGGGACGGCGGGAGCCTATCTGTGACCTTCCAAGATATCTCCGCTCTTTCCATGTGTCCCATGGAGATCAAGCTGGAGGTCAAGTGGATGGGCCCGGGGCCCCAGAAGTACGGACGGCTCCTCCTGACTCCCCAGACCGAGAACCGGTCGCCGTTCGTCATTCTCAAGGACTCTGACGCTGAGAAGAACATCATGTCAGTGATCGACTCCCTCGTGAAGGATGAGTTCCCTGGCGGATGGGATGAGGCCAAGAAGCTCATCGAGGAGTGGCCGCACAGGCCGTTCGTCCCAGAGGCCGGCCCGGGGTCATACGAGAACTACATCCTCGCCCGGATGAAGCTCGAGATCCCCAGGAGGGAGCCATGAAGCGGAAGAAGAGGAATGCCCCGAAGTGGATCCCGTTCTGGAGGCTGAGGGCTTCCGACGTTGCGATCAACATGTTCAACGACATGCAGCGGAACCTCGAACTCAGCATCGGGAGACGGAGATCCTACGACAAGTGGATCGCGTTCGATGTGGACAATGTTGAGGTGGCTAAGAAGTTGAACCGTCTGATCATCGATCTGTGCAAAGACGTCATGGGCCCAGCGTACTTTCCCAACCCGGATGGTTGTGGATGGAAAGTGATCGCACGGTTCAAGGGGAGGCTCCCATGAAGAGCGCGGCCCAGCATCTTCTCGATAGGGTGGAGGAAATGGCCGTGACCATCCACAACCTTCGGCGCGATCTCAAGGCTATCGACAAACAGTACCATGCCTTGATCAATCTCCGCCGTCCGGCTGAGGGCGATGCGTGTTTCAGGACAGCGGACGACAACCTTTTCTTCGCAAAGCCTCCCTACATGCCTACGCATGTGGGTGATCGAGTGGCTCTTCCGATCCTGCCGAAGGTGAAGCCGTCCATCAAGGATTGCCAAGTAGACTCCACATTCGTTGTCCATCAGCGGATGTACGAGTACCGCGGGTGGAACTACAAGATCGGTGGCGTTGAGACTGAAATATCCATTCTGGAGGAGGTCTTCAAGCCGTGAACATCAATCTTGAGGTCGCCACCGAAACCGAAGTGAAGCGTCGGATCGAACTCGTCGTCAAAGACGCCATCACTCGTGGTCAGCAAGACATCGAACGGGCAATACCAAGCATCGTCGCTGATCTCTGCATCCATGTGATGAAGCATGTCTCGATGGAGACGTTCGGCTCTGAGTTGCGAATCAAGGTGGACATGGGGAAGAAGCCATGAACCTTTATGACGTTAAGGCGCAATGGAATTCCGGAAACAACTGGGGATTGACCCTGCATTTTGTCAATGGCGGTAAATGGATGAAATGCGGAGAGCTAATCTTTGGAGATGATGAAGCCTCCGTGGCCGCCAGTCTCCGGCGTATGGCGGACAAAATATGTCCGCCAAAGCCTGCGGTGAGCGGCTGGATCAAGTGCATCGAGCGGTTGCCGAATGTGGCAGTCGTCGCCATCGTCACGGATGGTGAGGATATTGGGATTGCCATTCGGGCAAACTCCGGCTGGCGATGGGACGTTGAGGAAGTGCCTCATGGCAAAGTCACCCACTGGATGCCGCTGCCGGAGTTGCCGAAGTCATGAAGAAGCAAGACATCTTCATCCCGCTCTCCAAGGAGAACGTCCTGAATGCCATCATCGAAGCGGCCTATATTCTCGATGCTCAGGCCGTGCCCAGGGAAAAAGGTTGGTTCATCTGTCCTCGATGGTTCAGCGTAATGTGGAAGGAAACCGTCGAGAAGATGCCTGCGAGTGATTCATGGTACAGCCGGAGAGAATGTGGACTTGTGAACCTATGAACGATCGAGTGAAAATCGGGACGTCGCCGCTGGCGTTCGTGCCTGCGATCTATGCTCCGATACTCCTCAAGAAGTTCTACTCGGAGTGCGCGCTGTCGGTCATCTTCAAGGACTGGGAGGAGATGAAGAAGTACACGCCCGTCTGGTACAGCCGGCGTGAGTGCGGATTGGAACCTTTGTGACAACGGATGCTGTAGGCAAAACGGACGAGCTTGCGTCTATGATAACAGAGCACCCGATTCAATCACTCCTAGCGGCGGGGTCTGTTCTAGACTCTAAGCCGCTTCCTGCCGATGTGATAGCGCAAGCACACAGCAGGGCCATGTTGTATGCCTTCGCTGGCGCTCGTTTCACGCTTACGTCGCATGAGGCAGGTTCGTATCGAGTATGGGAACGGCAATGGAAACTGCGAGGCCAGCACCAACTGATCATGTTGCGCCTAGTCGAAAACAACATCGGAGCCGACATCGTGATCGGCTCATGTTCGGCAAGCTACGGAGCGCATAATCAAGACTGGCGCCAATGCAACATCGGAGTTGCTCGCTCAGCAGAAGACGTTAAGCCCTTGTATCAGTGGATGGCATCGAGGGCAGAATCGTGAAATCGTATCAATCAGTTGCGGTGTGGAGAAGCCCGGCATCTCGGCAGAATTCATCCTCTGCAGACCATCGTTCAAATCGATGCACCGCTACCACTTGACAGAGAGACACGAAGGAGTATCGTAACAGCATCGGAGGCGACATGCGCGCAGTCAGAGCAAGAGCGTTGAGGAAACTGGCGATCGAGATTGCCGGCAAAAACGAGAGCGGTCAGAAGGTAACGGAGAAGAAGCACTACTGGTTCTTCCGGACCAACAAGAAGACCGGGCTCAAGGAGAAGGTCAACTACAAGCGCGTCGTCATCCAGAACACCGGGGTCCGGCGCCTGTACCGAGTCCTCAAGACCCTCTGGTCGCGTGGAGTCCGCGGAGATGCCGCCGTGGAACAGGCCGGCGAGATGATCAAGGCATGACATGGACGGTGGATCCACAGAGTTCAGACAGCCGCTCCCTCCAGGGTACATGGAGCGCGCCCTTGAGTTGCAGAAGAAGTTGGGGCCCATCGCGGACAAGCTCTTCGACATCGCCTCTGAGTGGGGATGCCAGAACGTGAGCGTTCCAACTCCGAAAGGCCGAGTGATCATCATTGTCGGGCCGAACGGGATCAGGGCCGACACGAAGACGCTCGGTGTCGCCCGAGGATGCAAGCCGCCTGAGCCTGAGCCGCCGATGGACATTCATTCAGGAGGAGTCCCGGGCCTATGAAGCGATTTCACTTACTGGGGCATCGGCCGTACGGCAGGATGCAGAGACGAGCAATCCAAACGCGCTCACGCGCACTTACTCATTGGTCTTCTGGCGCCAGTCGCAGTTACGACCATGCCCCGGTTTCGACGTAGAAGGAGGACACCATGAAGGTCAGCGGTCACGAGTGGCAGAGACGAGCCCACACGCTCCTCGGTGAGAACGTGGCGCTCCAGGGGTACGGGAAGAAGGCGACAGAGGATCTCATGGCGATTCACAAGATCGCGGTGATGAATCACCAGATCGCGCAACTCTTCCTCGATCCGAAGATGGCCGAGGCATGGGAGAAGGTCGCGAACATCGCCGGCCCGTACGCTCTCGACGTTCCCGACATCCAAGTGAAGGCCGGGAAGAACGCGACCACCCTGATCGTGGAGGACGCGAACAACCTCAAGGCTCCGGCCGTGCTTGGCCCGGACGGAAAGAAGGCAGAATGACCCTCGATGAAGTACGGCAAGAGTTCCATGATCTATCGCAAGAGGATCAGCAACTCTTCATCCGAAGTGAGACGCATCGGCGCTTGTCGATGATCGAGCGTAGCATCGTTACAATCGAGAAGAACATCAACCTCATAGCCGATCGTACTGACCCCAGAAACGGGAAGTCGATTACCCGTTTGCCTCAATCAGTTCTGCAAGGCGAGGAACTGAGCAACGCCGCGCTACAGATTGCCGATGTCGTCGTGAAGGCCATGAACGAGTCCGTTGATCGGTTCATCGAAGAAGTCAAAAAGTTCGATTAGCCAAGGAGGCCACATGCCCGTAGCCATGAAGTGCGTGAGAGGCAAGATCAGGACCGTCGAGGCCGACACCGGGAAGATAGCTAAGACCCACCTGGGCCATGCGATTGACGGCGGAGGCTGGCCGTGCAACAAGCAGGGACGTGGCACCGCCCACAGACAAGTTCAGCACATCAACGAGGCAACGAAAGGAGCGAAGCAATGAAGGTTCCAAGAAGCGCAGTCAGGCAAGTCGTCGAGTCGATGCTGGAATGCACGGGCATTCGCAAAGCCACCAAGTACCTTGATGCCAACACGACGGTCAAGTGTACGAGGCAGCGGCCGTACGATTCCCGCGATAGGCAGGAGACGCTCCTTCTGACCATCGGTAAGCCGAACTACGCCGAGCGGAAGTTCATCAAGCTCTGCCAGAAAGCCGGCGATCCGTTCCCTGTGCGGAAGGTCCAGTTTCAGTTCTACAAATAGCGCATGGAAACCCTCAACAAAGTGTACCGGCCGTCACCGACCGGCGTTCGGTTCCATGGATCCCCGGCGAAGGTGAAGGGGATCATGGGGCCGTACGGATGCTTGTCGGGAGACACGGAAGTACTCACGCCAGCCGGGTGGATTCGGATCGACTCATGGTTACGAGCCGGCAAGCCGATGATTGCCGAGTACGATCTCAAGACGCACATGCACCACTTCGCGCAACCGCTGGACTTCATTGCGGCATCAGCCCCGTGGTTCTACCGATTCCACGTCAAAGGCCTGCTTGATATGGCGCTGTCACCCGAGCATACGGTATTGTGCGTCGATAGCGCAGGCTTCTTCACCATGTCCGCGCAGACCGCTTCAGAAAAGGCCCCGCATTCTTGGATCGGCATACCGTGTGGGATGGATGGAAAGCATCACGTTCTACTGAACCGTGAACCTCCTTCCATCATACCGGCCGTGGGCGGAAAGAAGTACTGCTTCACCACGGGGACAGGCTTTTTCCTGGCCAAGCGGGAGGGCCATATTTTCATTACCGGAAACTCCGGCAAGTCTTCCACATGCGTCATGGAACTCTACATGCGGGCTCTGCAACAGAAACCCTACGTAGGAGTCCGCAAAACACGCTTCGCCATCATAAGGGGCACGTACCCGGAACTTCGCGATACAACCCTGGCAACGTGGAAGATGTGGGTGCCAGAGCGGAAACCGGACGGTAAGCCGTTCTGCGTGATCAACTATCAGCCTCCGATGCGAGCGCGCTTGTTGACCAGCCTCGCGGATGGGACCACTCTTGACATGGAGGCTATTTTCCTTGCTCTCGATAGGCCAGAAGACGTGTCGAAACTAAACTCTCTGGAAATCACGGGCGCATGGATCAACGAAGTCCGTTTTGTCCCGCTCGACATCATGCCCGACTTGTTCGGCCGGACCAACCGATATCCCTCGAAGAGTGAAGGCGGATGCACCTGGCGCGGCGTCATCATGGACACCAACCCGCCAGAGGTTGATTCCGACTACTACAAGCTCGCGGAGATAGAGCGGCCCATCGGATACGAGTTCTTCCGGCAGCCCCCTGGCGTCCTTCTCGTTCCCAACAAGGATCCGAAGGCGCCGCCGGTCTACGTGGGCAACATGGGCCAAAACCCGGCATACCCGGCCGCGGAAAACATCGACAACCTGAATGGCGGCATCCTTTACTACACCGACCAGACGAGCGGCGCCGACATGGAATGGATCCGTGTTCATCTCATGGGTGAGTACGGCACGGTCATGTCTGGAATGCCGGTGTACCAAAACCAGTACGTGGACAGCGTTCATTGTTCCGGGACGGTCATTGAGCCGTATCGGGGACTTCCCCTCATTGTCGCTCAAGACTGGGGCAACACGCCGGGGTCTGTTATTTGCCAAGTGTCGCCGCGCGGACAGTTGCGAATCTTGGATGAACTGTTTGCCGAGAACATGGGCGCCCACCAGTTCGGCCGAGACTTCCTGCTTCCGTTCCTGCACAAGAACTACAACGGCATGGCCTACGAGGTCATTGCGGACCCATCGGGTAAGTCGCAGTCGCAGACCAATGAGCGTACGTGCATCATGGAGTATCAGCAGTTGGGCATCCCGACACGAGAGGCGCGGAGCAATCTGTTGACCCCGCGACTTGAGGCTGTTCGGAAACTACTGACTCGCATGATCGACGGACAGCCCGGCCTGTTGGTATCGTCCAAGTGCGTCGAGGTCCGAAAGGCATTTCAGAAGACGTACCACTACCGGGAAATCTCGTCCAGTAGCGGTACCCAGTATTCGCCAGAGCCGGTGAAGAACCACCCCGCGAGCACTCTCTCCGACGCGGTTCAATACGCAGCCATGGAGATCGACTCCTCGATGATCGATCCCATGGGATTCGGCAACCCCAATTTCAACCCGGCGGGAATATCCCACGCTCGTCCGGTGGTCAAGAAGAGTGGGAAAGCGTTCGTGTGACGAAGTGTTGACACGCCGGGGAGGCTTTGCTATGCTTCCCCCATTCGATAGTGAGAAGTGATTACGGTTAAGCCCCGTCGATCATCGGTGAGAAAGGCAGTCTTGGTGCCCAACAGCACTCAGGCTGCCTTTCTCGTTTCGGAGGCGAACATGAAGTAGCTATGCCACTGACGATGCAGACTCCAGCCGTTGGCAATCCGGACTCCGGTGCTGTTCCCAAGCAGCATGGCCTCGTCCAGTTTGTCTCGAACGCCGAACTCGACAAGATGGATGTCGATGCGGCCAAGGCTGAGGAGTCCCAGAGCGAGCCAGAGAAGCTGACGATCTCCACCTACGTCGATCAGGTCTGGGACGCGAACAAGCGGTACAAGGAGGATTCGGGCGTCGAGGAAGACATGCTCCAGAGCCTCCGGCAGAGAGAGGCCAAGTATTCCGGCGACAAGCTCCAGGCGATCAAGGAGCAGGGACTTTCGGAAGTCTTCCTGTCCCTGACCGATGTGAAGTGCAGGGCCGGCGAGTCGTGGATTCACGACGTCATGGCGAACCCCTCCCAGAAGTGCTGGAAGCTCGACCCCACCCCCTTGCCGGACCTCCCCCAGGAGATCGAGGGTGCCATCGTTCAGCGGACCATGGAAGACTGGATGATGCAAGCCCAGCAGACGGGCGTTCCCCCGGAGCCCGAAGTCGTTTACGAGTTTGCCTCTCGCCTCCGCAACCAGTCCGAGCAGATCATCTACGAGATCGCGGAAACCCGGGCCGGCCGGATGGAAACGAAGATCGAAGACCAGATGGTTGAGGGCAAGTGGGATGAGGCCTTCGATGATTTCGTGACCGATCTAGTGACCTCCAAGGCCGGCATCCTCAAGGGCCCCATCGTCCGAAAGACGCGCAAGCTCAAGTGGGTCAAGGGAGTGCAGGGGGTCCGAGTCCCGCATGTGGTGGAGAGCGTCCACTACGAGTACGAGCGCGTGAGCCCGTTCGACATGTACCCCTCGGAGGGGGCCGTTAACATCGATGATGGCGACCTCTGCGAACGGGTCAAGTACACCCGGAAGTCCCTGAGCGCCATGAAGGGCGTCAAGGGCTGGGACGTCGACGCGATCAACCTCGTGCTCCAGAAGTACGGCCCCTCTGGATTCCGGATCGCCAACGTCAGCGCCGATCAGGAGCGGGAAACTCTCGAGCGGAAGAGCGTTACCGCCTCCACAGTCAAAACGCTCATCGAAGGCATCGAGTTCTGGGGCTCCATCCAAGGGCAACTCCTGATCGATCGGGGCATGGACAAGACCCCGGACGGCAAGGAGATCCTATCCCTCGAGGAGTACGAGGTTTGCGCGGTGAAGTTGGGTGACGTTCTCGTGTACTGCGGCTTCAACGAGGATCCGCTGCAGCGCCGGCCCTACTCCAAGACCGGCTATGCGAAGATCCCCGGCTCGTTCTGGTACCGCGGTATCCCCGAACTGATGAAGGATCTCCAGGACATCTGCAACGCGGCCGTCCGGAGCCTCTGCAACAACATGGCGATCGCCTCCGGCCCGATCATGTCGATCGAGGACATCACCCGAATCGCCCCCGGGCAGGACGTCACCAACATCATGCCGTGGATGATCCTCCAGTTCATCCGGAAGCCCGGCGACAATACCGATGCGGTCAAGTTCCACAACGTGGAATCCCATGCCCAGGAGCTTGTGGCCGTCTACGACAAGTTCTCGATGCTGGCGGACGATTACACCGGGATCCCGGCCTACCAGTACGGCTCCGACAAGGCGGCGGGGGCTGGACGGACCATGGGCGGGCTCGAAATGCTGATGAACAGTTCCGCCCGGGGCATCAAGCGCGTGATCGGACGCATCGACATCCACGTTCTCAGCACGATCATTCAGCGGCAGTACGACCTCAACATGATGTTCGATCCTGACGAGTCGATCAAGGGCGACTGCCAGATCCGGCCGGTGGGGACCATGGGCCTCATCCTCAAGGAACAGGTCGCCCAGCGGCGCCTCGCCTTCCTCGAGCAGTCTGGGGCGAACCCGGTCGATCAGGTCATCTTCCCGCCGGAGTACCGCGCGAACGTGTGGAGGGCTCTGGCGAAGGATCTCGAAATGCCGGTCGATGATGTTGTCCCACCGGACGAAGACATCAAGGCCCGGCAGGAAGAGGCGAAACAGGCGGCAATGGCACAGGAGGCCGCGGCTTCGGCGCCGCCGGCCCCGGTCGGTGTGTAGGAAACAACAAGGGGAGGCAGTCATGCAGAAGTTCGTGAAGTTCGTGCTGGCGGTGGGTGTGGTGCTTGTGGTGGCGTGCGCGTTCGTCGTGCCGTGTACGGCGGCTGACCGGGAGCAGTTCTCCGTGAATCAGCTTTCGATCGGGGATCCGCTGGTTCGGATTACTGTTACCGGCACTCAGCTCAACAATGCCGGCAATGGCGTTCAGTCGTTGAGCGCGACCAACATCACTTCCGGCAACATGGCCGAAGCCAGGCTGACAAATGCCGCCGCCTCCCTTGGCGATGACATTGGCGGAAGCATTCCTGTGGCGTCAATCACGAATGCCGCCGGATCACTCGGACCAAGCATTGGTGGGAGTGTTCCCATAGCCGCCATCACGAATGCTCTCTCAACCGGAACGTATACCTTGGGCGGATCGGCCACAATTCCGGCTGCTGGATTGAGCGGTAACATTGCAGAGGCGAGATTGACCAATGCCTTTGACAACATTATCCAGACTGGCGGGTGCACGAACGATGAGACGATCAGTTTTTCTCCCGCGTTCACAACGACCCCGATACTTACCGGAACGTGGGTTGGAAATCCCGCAGAGACGAACGCGGACGGTGGCACTGCGGTGATTTACATCAAGTCGATCAGCGCTTCGTCGTTTGTCCTGTCAAGCGTGGTGCCGCAGACGAACTCGATCCATTGGCAGGCGATTCAGGTTCCGTAACGAGATATGACAGTTTTCCGGGCGGAGTAGCTTCCCGTTCCCGGCAGTACGTGGGGGCCGGCAGTCTTGGTGCCAAGACCACCAGATTGTCGGCCCCTTTCTTTTTCGGGAGAGAATGCGTGAAACAGGTTGATGAACAGGTGCTCCAGGCGTTTGAGGCGCTTCGCACCAACCCCTATCAGATCCGCATTCTCGAGTGGGTGAAGGAGTCCCTCGCGGAGTCCAGAGAGGCCGCTGACGTTCTCGAAGACGTCAAACTCTACAGGGCCCAGGGGGCGAACATGCAGCTTTCGGAGATATTGAAGACTGCAACGGAGGCCGGACAGACCCTCCAGGCGATACGCGCCGGGAGAGCGAAGCCGAAACCTCAGTTGTGATTCAATGAACGCTGGGACACCGACTCGAAAGAGCGGCCCCGGCAAAGCAGGGGATACCCGATGAGGGCCCCCCAAGGAGTAGACCGTGGCAATACCAGAAGCGGTACAGAGACAGGCGGAAGAAGCAGACCGGGCGATTGCTGAGGCGGAAGCCCAGCAACACGCAGCGGCCGTCGAGGAAACCCCGGCTCCGGCCGAGGCCCCCGTGGTCGAAGCCCCGGCGCCGGCCCTCGAGGCCCCCGCCGTCGATGAGGTGGTTCCGAGACAGGAGTATGATCGAGTGACGGCGGAATTGGCGCGGACGCAAATGTCGTTCCGGACTCTCCGGGGCAAGTACGATGCGGAAGTGCCGAGAATGGCTGAGGAAGTGCGGTCCCTCCGAACGATGATTGAGGAGATCCGCGCGACACCCCAGGCCCCAGCCCAGCCCGAGAAGCCGGCGCACCTCCGGTACGTTGACGAGAAGGATCTCGAAGGCGCCGACGCCGACGTGATCAAGCTCCAGGCGGCCATGATGCGCGGGATTGCGGAAGATGCCGTGAAGAAGATGCAGGGGTCCGTAAGGCCTCCGGCCAGTCCTTCTGCCGACATCGAGCGGGAAGTCATCGCCATGCGTGAGCAGAGGGTATGGGATCAGGTCGAAAGGCTTCATCCCGGGGCCCAGGCGATGAACGATGCCGTCTATGAGCAGTGGGAGACGTTCCTTACTGGGATCGATGCTCTCAGCGGCCAGACGTACGCAAGCCTTGGCCTCCGCGCGCTGCAGACTGGTAACGCGATCGCTCTCAATCGGCTCATCGACACGTATCTGTCAACCGGCGCTTCTATACCCGAATCCGCCCAGGCCCGGGCGGCAAAGCTGGATGGGCAAGTCAGGCCGGAGACGGCCCGGACTCCATCACGACAGGGCGCAGCCTCGAAGCCGACCTTCAAGCAGTCCGAGTACGATGCGTTCGTGCGTCAGTACACGCAGGGCGCTTTTAAGGGCCGGCCGGAAGAGGCGAAACGACTGGCAGAGCAATTCGAGAATGCGGCGCTCGAGGGGCGCATACGACCGGGCTGAAACCCCGGCCAAGCCCTAGAGTGACGCGAGGAGACTGGCAATGAGCGTAGCGACAGCGGCAGGTTTTCGTGACATCGGTGCCACGAGCATGCGGTACATCCCGGCGATCTACAGCGGCAAGCTGTTGATCAAGTTCTACGACGCGACCGTTCTGGCCGCGATCTCGAACACGGATTACGAGGGCGAGATCAAGCAGCAGGGCGACACGGTTTACATCCGCTCGACCCCGAACATCACGATCCGGACCTACTACAAGGGCCAGACGTTGACCCACGAGCAGCCGACCTCGACGCCCGTGACGCTGACGATCGACAAGGCCCGGTACTGGGCGTTCGTGACGAACTCGGTCGACGACAAGCAGACCGACATCAAGAGCTACGTCGACAAGTGGACGAGCGATGCCGCGGAGCAGCTCAAGATCAACATCGACACGGCCGTCCTGGGCGACATCTACGCCGACGTCCATGCGTCGAACACCGGCACGACCGCCGGCGTCAAGACCGCCTCGTTCGACATCGGCGCCATGTCTGGCGGCAATGGCATTGGTCTGACCAAGGCCAACATCCTCGAGTACCTCGTGGATTGCGGGACCGTGCTGGACGAGCAGAGCGCCCCGGAGTCCGGCCGCTTCTTCATCCTGCCGCCGTGGGCTTGCGGCCTGATCAAGAAGTCCGACCTGAAGGACGCGAGCTTGGCCGGAGACGGCACGAGCATCATGCGGAACGGCCGCCTCGGGATGATCGACCGGTTCGAGATCTTCTCGAGCAACCTCCTGGCAACCGCCTCCGATGGCACCCGGACCTGCACGTACATGTACTTCGGGACCAAGGCGGCACTGACCTTCGCCTCCCAGTTGACGGAGAACAAGGCCGGCGACAACCCGTGGGGCTTCGGTACGCTCTACAAGGGCCTCCAGGTCTTCGGGTACAAGGTGGTCAAGTCCGAGGCGCTCGGGACGCTGATCGCGTACAAGGGGTAGTTTTGAGAGGGGTGGGGCCGGACGGGTGTTCGGCCCATCTCCCTCAGTTCGGATAGAAAGGACAGAGACAATGGCACAGGATACAAGTCTGACGGCTCTCAACGGCGGAGCGGATTCCGGTTCGCTCAATTGCTTGCAGGTGTTCGCTCGCGTAATCGACTTCGCGACGGAGAATCTGGCAAGCGCCGATCACTTCCCGGTCTTCAGCATCCCGGCTAACTCCCAGGTTGTTGCGGGCCAGCTCGAAGTGCTCACGGTCGATGCCGGCGGCGGCACGATCTCGATGGGGGTAGGCGGCACGGGCACTGGTCTGCTCAATGCTCAGGCGATCTCCTCGGCAACCGCCGTGAAGTTGACCGCTGGTGGCGTGATCACGACCACGGCCGATACCGTCGATCTGCTCGCCAACACGGCTGCGATCACAACGGCGAAGGTTCGGATCACCATGCTGGTTCTGGTTCCGAGCCCTCTGAGCGTTCACGGCTAGTCTGAGCCGACAAGTCAAACCGGAACTGGGAGGGGGTTGATTCCCCCTTCCAGTTCATTCTCAATATCAATGAGGGACGGTGGCAATGGGCCTCTCAACCCTCGAAACAGAGAATACGCAAGAAGGAAGGAAGGTCAGTATGGCGAGAGAGCAAGAGTGGCTGAGGAAGTCGGGCACGGACAGGGTTTTCCCGAGAACGGCGATTCTGGCCGAACGGCCGGACATGTTCCCGGTATCCCACGAAGATGCCATGGCGATCATCGAACGGTCGAACAAGCAGGGTGCGGCCAAGAAGGAAGCCGGCATCTCGACGGCGACCCCCCCGGCGGAAGCGCCGAAGGTCGATCCGCTCGATACGATGGACGAAACGGCGCTCCGTTCCGAGGCGGCCCGGATGAAAGTCCATGTCAGCGACAAGATGGACGAGAAGAAGATCCGGGCGAAGCTGAAGAAGATCCGCGCCGAGGATGCCGAGGCCGCGGTTGACGCTCCGGCCCCGGGCGCTCCCCAGGTGCCAATCGAAGAGCCGCCCGAGGCTCCGGAGCCGGCCGGCACTCCGACAACGAAGTAAGGAGGATCCATGACTCCCACGTCTATACTCACGGAGATCCGCCAGTCCATAGTCGGTGACGATGCCGGAACACGGTGGACTGACGCTACCCTCCGTGGGTACATGTACGCGGGAGAACTGGAGATTGTGAAGCGGCACCCGGAGTCTCAATACGGGACCCGGGTGCTCAACTCTGTGCCGACGCTCTTGGCTGGGAATGGTGATTCCTTCACCATAACGGACGCCTTTCGTGCGGCCATAGTCCACTACACGCTGTTCCGCGTCTTTGGAGAGGACAGCGATGGCGATCAAAACTCGCAACTGGCCGGGAACCATTACAAGCTGTTTCTGGCCTCAATGGGAGATGCGGCATGATTTCCCGCTACGAAGAACTCTACTCCCACATGGACATCGACCTTCCCGGGATTGTGTTCGCCCGGCCGCTCCTTCTCCAGACGCTCCAGACCATCGGCCGGGACTTCTGCCAATGGACGGAGGCATGGCGGCAGCGGATATCCATGAACATCATCACCGACCAGCGGGCCTACGTTCTCAACGCCGCATACGATGCCGACATCATCCGGCCATGGAAGGTATGGGACAATGGAGGGGGAACCGCCGAGGTTGAGGAGACGGACCCGGTCAGCACGGGCCTGTACGACTTCGATCCGGCCAACAAGACTCTGACCTTCAAGTACGATCCGGAGGCCGGAACAGCCGGTACCGCATGGGTGACTGGAACGGTCTACGCCATCGGTGACGAGCGAACGAACGGCAACAAGACCTACGAGGCTCTTTCGGCTCACACGGCCGCGGCAACCTTCGCGGAAGACTTCGTGAACGGGAAGTGGGAGGACATCACCGACGGGCTGATTGTGAAGGTGGTTCTTGTCCCCAGGCTCAACTGCACGGAACTGGCTTCATGGTTCATGGAGAAATGGGCTGAGGCCCTGATCAACGGCGCCAAGGCGTCTCTGATGATTCAGCCCAAGAAGACATGGAGCGACCCAGACCGGGCAAGGCTGTTCGCCTTCGAGTACGACCGATACAAGGCCCTCGCGATCAGGGAGAAGACCACAGAGCACAAGCAGCAGAACATGATGGTTCAGTCGCGCCGATGGGCGTAGAAAGGTAGCAGCATGCTCCAGACCCAAGCGGCGTTGACGGTCAACCTGACCACCGGTGTTCTGACCCCTTCGGATCCGATCTCAGCGCGTAAGGCTCTGGCGATCACCCTGTCTGGCACTCAGAGCCTTACCGCTGGCAACATGCGGGCGGCGCTCTATCGGCTTAACGAGGATGGTGTCAGCGGTACGCTCGTGGCAACGTGCTCTACATTCACTGGCCCGGCTGACGCCTTCGTTGGCAGCATGAGCCTCAACACGTACGAGGTCATCAAGAGCTTCCTCGACATCGGGGACGTTCGCGAGTACCAGACGCTACGGTTCGACCTCCTGATCTACGATGCCTCGCAGGCCATCTACATGGTCTGGGACCACATCAATGTCGCCTACGAGTTCGCGTTGGCTGGCGCTACCCCTGGTAATGTTTCGCCTATTACGAGTGGTACGGAAGCGTGGGGCAATTTCAAACTCATAAGTGGCACGATTCACCTTCAATCGACGAGCGATGGGGAATTTTACCCATTAACGGCGGCTGGATCAGATGCAACGATTCATCCCGTCATGGGAGAAACAGGGATTCCGTAAATGAAACGAATAACGATCCTTCTCTCAATCATCGTCATCGCGGGTCGGGCTCTTGCCGGCGGGTCCGTCATGGTCAACGAAACGACGGGCGTCATTCAGTACCCGACGAACCTCATTGCGGCCAATTCTATCGCCACCACGAACCAGAACACGGCCGTCTCGAACCGGGTCACGACGTTGGAAGGGCAGACGAACGGCTGGGCGACGACCAATCAGTATGTGTCGGTATCCAACCGCGTCACGTCTCTTGAGAGCATCACGAACGCATCGGCGACGACCAATCAGTACGTGGCGGTGTCCAACCGCACGACCGTGCTTGAGGCTGGGGTACTGTGGAAAACCAACGTCTTTGTCGGAGACGTGACCGGCGTGTGGAGCAACATGACGGTGAGCAACAAGTTCGTGTGGGTCACGAACGCCACCCTGGGCGACATCGCGTGGTACAACGGAACAAATTGGGCGCGACTCGCAGCAGGGACGGCCGGCCAGTCGTTGACCACTGACGGCACCTATCCGTCATGGAGCAATGTCACGGCATCGGCGGCCAACTTCACCAACACCATCGGCTCGACGGCCTACACCAACGTGGGCTTTAATCTGCAACCGGGTAGCAATGCCACGCAGCGTCTTTCGGGAACGACCAACTACTTGGATTTCACGCCATTGCTTCGGTATCAGGCTGGGTATGTGGCGAACTACGAGATTCAGGTGTTCGCCACCGGGGCCGGCGTCACAAGCAGCATCGTCGGCTCGTCTATCACCATGACGATTCCGAGCGGGGTCCGGTTGGTGTCCATGCGAGTCCGATGGGACGGAACAGCCTCCACCGGCTTCACCTTGAACATGGGCACTACCGACATGCCCAACTCGTCGCTGGCGAACAGGTGGGGAGCTACCTTCTGGGCGTGCCGCGAAGATACCGGGGCGTTCCTCCCTACCGCTACCTGCAAACTTGACTCAGCGAATCACGATCAGTTGATCGTTGCCGGTCTGTCCGATGTGTCTGTGAACCATTGCATGTTCTCGTTCTAGCGACGTGATCTATGAGGCGGTTGTGTCTACTTCTGGAGTGTGCGGTCTTCGCATCATGCGGAGCTTGGGCCGGTCTGGTAGACGTTCGGGCTGGCTATGACGTTCAGACCGTCAACCCTGTCAGCGCAACATCGTGGAGCCTCTACGGCAAGGTCAAGGACTCTGCCATCACAGGCTTCACTGGCAACGACGTGACGACCGGAATGATCGTGGCGTGCGAGACATCGTACGGCGACATTGACCTCTACATCATCACGGCAATCACGGCCCAGAACTTCCATAGCCTGACGTGCGTAGTGGAGTACGATCAGCCGGGAACTCCGAGAGTAGGGGCGCCACAAGTCGGGCAACAGGCGTTGTGCGGCACTACGTTCTATCAGGGGGTCTTGCCGCCAGACCCAAGCAGCACGAAGGTATCACCGTTTCTGTACTACGGAATCGTCAACGAGAGCTTGAAACGAATCGGAACCAACGTGTACGTGGATGTGACCGAGTTGCAGTCGCAGACGAATAGCTACATTTGGAGAGACGGCCACTTGTGGATGCTCGGAAATCTTGACATGGGCCTTTTCGACATCACCAACGTAGTGATTATCGGAAGGAGCCTTGCAGGTGCATACATCGTCTGGAATCCTGGGTTAGACGCACAGTTGGTTGGAACATGGGACTTAGGCAGTGCAACAAATGGATTCATTACAGTGGAATCCGATCCGCTATCGATTCATACCAATGGCGACAATCACATGGCCGCTAACTTGGACATGGGCGGCAACCAGATCACGAACACGATTCTTGTCCGGTACGTCCCTGGCTATGAACTCGATCTCTTGAACGGCTTTGTGTACGGCGATTGGACATTCCAGTACCACAGCATCCATGAATTGCAGGACTCTGTTTGGAGCAACGGCATTTTCTATGGTAGCGCACGAGGCCTCACCAACTTCCCGGTTCTTCCCTACGTGTCCACCAACTCCGGCAACGCGAACCTTGGGGGCTTGCGTGGGACGAACGCGGCCAATG
>ERZ1292629.1285-Hain-H43-01um-R1-1285-length-24974-cov-14_pt1 | contig 24974 bp, 21 predicted proteins | sample MGYA00564399_ERZ1292629 | MGnify/ENA primary metagenome ERZ1292629 (study PRJEB36523, sample SAMEA6512636) | groundwater metagenome | collected 2019-01-08 | study: AquaDiva: Metagenomics assemblies of 32 groundwater samples
ACTCCTGCGCGATAGCGGTGCCGTCCGGCATTATGGCCGTGTAGGTCTTATGGTTTGTGACTACGTGACCCTTGTAACGCTTATCAGCAGCCATGCGTGTCGTCGCCTTTATGTCGTCCACGGACGGCGTGGAGTCACCGCTGGGATGGCCATGCGTGTCGTAAAATGAATCACAATCCGTCGAAAGGAATTTATCTATAACGTCCCGATAGACGTCAATATTGAAATACCCCACCTTCCCGGACGTCAACACAAGAGAGCCGGTGATCCTGCCATCTTTTAATTTGGTGACAGCATAATGCTCAATACCGGGATGCCTCACAAAGAACCCATCAATCTCCGCCACGTCCTGTATCGTGTCTATCTTCATGCCAACAGCACTGGCGAAACCCTTCTCCATCGTTTGCTTATTTATCCCATCTATGGCCGGATTGGGCCGTATGTCCGTCCAGTACTGCCCCACCGGCAGCACGCGCCGCGTATCGGCAACGGCCAGCGCCGTGTCCGCGCCGGCACCCGCCTCATCCGTAAGCATCTCGCCGGGCGTGTAGACGTGACCAGGCGCGAACAGCGGGAACCCCTCGGCCAGAGCCGCCTGCTTTAATTCGGGCGTGATGGTCAGGGAATGCGCAGTAAAATCTTCATTTTCGTAACCCCTGGCGTCATATCCCGGGACAAGGACCGTCGCGTCCTTAACCACCCCCCCCCACTTCTTCGTAAACTTCCCCACGAACCCCGGCAGCATTTGGTCGTAGAATACAGTCATGCCGTGGTCACCGATTTTTAAATCTAGGCCCTTATAATTCATGGACTTCATTTTATTATCACGAATCTTCACGGCCAAATCTTTGCCAACATATTTCTCTAGATTCTCCGACGTGACTCCCGTCCCGGCATTTGTTGGTGTATCTTTACCTTTTAGGATTACAGATAAGTCATAACTTCCGTCAGCATTGCGCTGATATTGTACTTGGTCCACCTGCTTCGATAAATCATAGCGCTCCGCCTGCTGCGCCCCGGTAGTCCACGCCACGGCGTCGTAGCCCTCCTCCGCGGCCATGCGCAGGGCACGCTTCATCACGAACTCGTGCCAGGTTTTTTTGAGGGGAGCGTCGGGAACCTGCCCTACAGGTTCTTTCATATAAGCATTCATCGCGTCAACTATGTTTTGGGGAGCATTACCAGTTTGTAAATCTCTAGCAGATAAAGCGTCTACATCTGTGTCTCTTAAAAACTTTGGGCCTTTGGTGTTTTTCCAATCTTCGACCATCTTTTTATTCTCGGATTCACTTACCTTGAATCCAACTTCCCTACCTTTTTGTAACCAATCCGATTGAATCTCTTCCAAAAACAACGTCCGCTTGCCGTCAATGGTCCGGTCGTTAAGACGCATGTGGGCCAGGACATTAGGCTCAGCCCAATGGGAAGATGTGAAGCCTTTATCGTCCCCCAACTTCTGCATGGCGATGCTGCGAGCGCGCGCCGGTTCATTCTTAAGCTTCGGCCACGTTTCTATTACGTCCGCAATCTTGTCCTGGATTTGTTTCTCGGTGACCTTGCCGGGGAGAATAAACAACACCTCCCGGTAGTTCTCGCCGCCGGGGAGTTGGTACTTGGAAAACTTTGTGGACAATTCCTTTTTACCTTTTATCTCTGCTTTGGCGGCATCAATATATTCTTGAATGGCAAATCTGTCTTTATTTTCAGTAGGTGCTTCCCATGTCTTTGTCCAGTCGTCCTCATTCACGGCGTCACGTAAGAACTCCGACGGATAGTCGTAGCCAAAATTATCATTACGCTCTGCCGCTGCACTGGCTGCGTCATACTGCGCTTCGGTGGCCTCCTTTATATTCCCGCCCTTGCTCACCTCTTTAATCTCCAAAGCGTTCGCCGCCAGATAATCCAGCACCTGCTGCTTCGTGGGCTTCGGATTGTCCTTAAGCAACCGCGGCAGGTCGAACCAATCCAGCTCGTCCTGTTTGATACCGGCGCTCTTAACCAGACCCAGGAGCTGCTCGGCCGGCATAGGCCCGGACATCTTAGCCTCGATGGTCTTGGCCAACTTGGAGTAAAACGCGGGCGCCGGAGAGGGCGTGTACTCTTGACCGGGCGACATTAAAAACGGCTTATTTATAACCACGTTATGAAGCGCCCGGTAAGGATCCGCGGGAACATAGGCATACTTCCGGTCGGCCAACTTCTTGACTACCTCGGAAGCATCGTTGAAGCAGATATAGGCATAATTGGACAGCGACTGCGCCCGGTCAAATAACGCGTTCAGTCTTAGTGTGAAAGCCTCTTTCTGTTTTGGTGTCATGGCCTCATACGCGGCCTGATTATTAGCCAGCGTGTGCGCCTCGTCCGCGAGATCATAGTAGTGCCCGACCACGGCCGCGCGATTATTTACATCAACTCCCGCACTTTCCAACTCTTTAGACGCCAATTCTTTGGCCTTGACAAATGCCGGATTCTCCGCTATACTAGGTTCAAATGGAACCCTCATCTGAACCCCTAAACTTGTGGCAGGACCTGAAAGAAGAATGGCCCCGGCTTTCGACGGAACAGAAAATGGCTCGTCTTCGGGAACTCCTGGGCGATAGCCAACCTCCGGCGACCGAATAACACCCTCGCGCCTCATCATCTCCGCGTCCAATTTCTCAAAAAATTGTGCTTGGTCGTATTCCGGGATCCAGCCCATCTCGTAAGCGTTTTCTGTGGCCAACTCGGGCGTCATCCCGCCTTTCTCCGTAAAATAGCCGCGCAGCGCCCCTACATCAAACCCCTCTTTGGCAAATGCGGCCCGGTTAAGTTTACGCTTCCAGGCCATCTGCAGGATAGGCGTCTTGGAGCCGGCCGCGGCCTCCTGACGCTTCTCCACGTTCAACTGCTCCTGATTCACGCGATCAATGGCCGCTTTCTTAATATCGGCATACGGCGCCTGTTCCGGCAGGATCTGCCCCGCGTTAAGCCCCTCAACCACCAACTCCCGGTGGAGCTGCTCGCCGGCGCCGGGGAACTTTGCCTGTAGCTCGTCCAACGGCATCGCTGACAAGGACGCAGGCCCGGCGTCCATAAGGTCAAAGTCGTAGTCAACCGGCTCTCGGTCCGATATGGCCAGCGCCTCCGCCTGCTGCGCGGGGTCCATAGCTATCTCGATGTCGCGCTCGTCCACCAACTGCACGTCCTTGGCATCCGTCAGGAGCTTCTCGTAGGATTTGGCGATCTCCTCACCGCTAATATTAGGGTCCAGCTCGCGCAGCGCCGCGCCGTACTGCTGCTCCGACATCTGGTACGGCTTTTGCCCGGTCACCGGGTGCGGCTCGCTTAACGCCTCGTGCGTTTTGGTCTTATCGGCCACCACCTGCTGGATCATGGCTTCTTCGGGTGCCAGGGCAGGCGCCGGCGGTGCGTTCTTGGTGGCTTCCGCGGCAGCGGCCTGTATAGCCCCAGGATGGCCCATCTGCTCCGCCAGATCCTGCGGTATCTTCCCGGCCGCAAATGCGGCGTTCACGGCCTCCGGCGTCAGTTTATCGGCCGGTTTCAGGCCCATAGCCGTCTTTATCTTGAATTCAAGGACTGTGCCCTCAAACGAGCCCATAGGCGGCCGTGGCTGGGCGCCAGGGCCCGCAGGAGCCCCAGGACCGGCTTCCGGCCCGCCTTGCGCAACGTCCGCCCCCCGTTGGGCCATTAAACTACCCCCAGCTCCCGCACCACCCATAATAAAGGCAAGAGGTCCGACATTGGCCGCCCCCTGGATGGTGGCATCCCATACACGCCCCCATTCCGGGTCTTTCTTTAAGCGCTCGAGTATCGCCGCCTCTGTGGGCTCCTCTGCCACCTCCGACCCGGATTCAACAGCCGCCGACCCCAGGATATGCTTTATGGCTTTAGCCGTGCCGACTTTCCCGCTTAACATCTTGCCAAAAGAAATAGCGTTCAAAGCGGCTGACGCCGCGGTCATCTCGCTGGCCGCGATCCGGGCCTGTTTATGCGCTTCATCTTTTGAGAGCCCACTCTTTATCCCCATGTCGCGGGCGATCTTATAGGTTTGTGACCCCTCAATAGCGCCCCCGGCCAAACCAGAGGTCAATGCCGTGCCCACCTTGGCAAGTTTGGTTACAAGTGCAGGCGTGAACTTAAGCGCCTGCCCGCCAATTTTTATATATCTCGCCGCGCCTATGCCGGGCACCATAGCGGCCGCGAATGAGGGGAGCATCTCAGCCAGCCCGCCGGCCCACCAGGATGGATCCTTTAACAGCGATGGATTGTCGGTGACAGACACCTGAAGATCGGCTCGAGCTTCAAAACCTTTTGCCTTTTCCCCCCAATATTTCTCCACCTTATCGCCCAGGTCCACGGCCCCCACATACTGCAGGCCGGTTCCAACCGACTCCGCCAGGCCAAGCGAGCCATGCACCAGCCTGCGTGCAGCTTCTTTCATGGGCTCCGGCGTCGTCAACTTGGCCGTGGCCATCTTCGTTAGATTTTCAGCGGTGGGCTCTTGGACTTTGGATATCTGCTCCGGTGTAAACTCCGCCAACTTGAGCGGCTTAAGCCCGACAGGTTCAGGTACATAGGCGCGCGGGCGCGCGACAACCGGCGCCTCTGTCTTTATGCCGGATAACGATTTATATTCGTCCTGTGATATAGCGCCGGCGTCCAGGGATAGTTTGTAAAACTCATCCTGTGATATAGCTCCAGCGTCCAGAGCCGCAGTAGCGTCCTCTATTTTCATTATTTTAATCCAAGACGTTTGCGAATAGCCAACTGCTCAGCAGTATATTGCCCACCTTTTGCAGCCGGTGCCGCACTATTGCCAGTAGGCTTCGTGCCTCTGCCCCACGTGGACCAGTCAAATAACTTCGCCGGCCCGTTATAATCGGTCTTGTCCTCAAGCGGCTCGGCGGCGGATCCTCCAGCCCCCATGCCTGCCCAATTATCCTTCGTCCCCCCGCCTTGCGTCTCTTTAAGCTTTATCTTGTTGGCGGACGTTATGTTCTCAAATGCAATCCTGTCCTCAAGCGAGAGTTTGCCCTCGTACTTTTTGGCCATCTTATCCTGAAATCCCATGTATGCTTTTAAGTTGGAAGATGGATTCTGATATTCGTTACGCATCACCATGTTGCCAGGGTTCGCCATATTCGCCTTGAAGCTCTCTTCGCTTCCATTACCCATTAATGCGGCCTCTTGCGCGCCCGCCCGCAATTGGTCAATATTATAGCCGCCGGTCGCTATAAAGTTTTTATTGCTGTCCTGCTCTTTCTCGTAGTCCGACTTGTCCTGCGCCATCTTAATGGCGAGAGCGCGGTCGGCGTCTTTGGCCTCACGCGCGGATGGGCGGCCGGCGATCTTGGCACCCAGGTCCGCACCTATCTGCCCCCATGCGTTGCCGAAATCGTAAGGCATTAGAATAACCCCCCGAGGAATCCGCCGGCCAACTTAGCCGCGGAACCCCATAACTCGCTCTGATAACCTTGGCGATTCGCCCTGTTCTGTAGACCGACCGCATTGTCGTAATTGGTCTGCGTCATCTTCTCCTGGAAATTGCGCCCCACAGCATTTTCCCCGGACTGCCAATCCCGGCCCTTCTGCGATTCGCCAGACTGCCAATCCCGGCCCAACTTCGACTCGCCTGATTGCCATGTCCGGCCAAGCCCCGCCTGCTCCGCGCCATACGCCTGCGTGTCCTCGCGGTTGAGGTTCGTCATGCGCTCCTCGCGTGCGCGATCGGCGCCCTGCATAGAGATGCCGGACCATAGGTCGCCAAGCTGCTGAGCGCCCTGGTTACGCGCAGAGGCGACGCCCAAACTTTCGAAGGGGTCACCTTCCATGCCACGCGCCAGCGCCTCGCTGCGGGCCTTGCCCACGTTAAGGTTCGTACGTTCCTCTACAGGTCGCGCCAAACTCTCGTAAAAGTTTTTATTCATTTCCTCGGTGTATTCGGGCGGGTAAGCGGGCATATATCCTCCATCAATCGCTAATTAATGGTGACACCTCTCCATAGATTGTCACCGTGTTAAGTCTAAAATATTGGTCCAGTATATCATTTCCAAATCGCAACCGCACGTACCGGCCATTGGCATACCCGTCCACAAGTCCCTCAACGCGCTTAGCCACATACCCCGCCGTGGAGTCCAGCGTCGTAGACGTGCTCGTGAACACCGTCCCCCGGTCCATAGCGTAGCCAATGTCGAGTTTTCCGCCGGCCAGGTACTGAGCGTCAAACCACACGTTGCGCAACGTCTTGGTATGGTTGGGTTGCTCCCAGGTATAGTCCGGCGTCTCCCAATAAGCGTCAATAGCCGCGCCTTTGTCGCTATAAACGCCTGGCCGCATTATCTTATCAATGGCGCCGTCTGTGCCGGCAGATCCAGCCAGCGGCTCATTATTAAACAGCGTCAGCGCCGAATAATTCGGCCCGTCGAAATGCGTCCAGCGCTTATTGCGCTGATACACCCAGCAGCGGTCATTTTTGGCAGTAGTGCTGGAGTTCATGACGCAAAGATGATACCGATGATCCCATACCAACGACGCTACTGGCGACGCTGACCCTTCTTGCCAATTCGTGGCTACGTCATTTATCGTGACAGCGTTCGACCCGGATGGAACATTAAACAGTGTTTTCCACTGATAGTATGACCCCGTAGAAGCTGTTACCTGGAGATGATTCGTCTGTGCCACCCAGGTAGGAGTGGATGAGGACTTCGTAAAAGAACCGGTGGACGCACGTGTCCAGTAGGAAAGGCTCCCGCCATCCGCGCTTTCAGTCGCATCAAGCGTCAGCCACGTTATAGGCGTAGCAGCAATATATTTCACATCGGAATAATATTCTGCCGTGGTGCGGGCGACCAATGTCACCGACGAAAGCACCACCGTCTGCGTGCTATAAGACGTCGACATGTCGGCCTTGTACTGCCAGTATCGCTTTGACGACGGAAAACGATACCCGCCGCTTGTGTTGGAGCTTACCCACACCCAAGACGGAGCGTCTCCACCTGCGCTATCGGTAGAGTTGCGTAGGCTATACGCCACCGTGGACCCGGACGGCGCGTAGTCGCCATAGACAAACGGCCCACCCGTAGGCGTCGAGAGGCCGGTGTCAAACCATTTTGAGGTGTACGTGCCGGATGGTTTATAAAGATTCCCGTAAAAATTATCAAAAGACGCGCCCGAATTAGCCTGAGCACCACACGTCATATAAGTAGAAGATGTTATTGTAGTTTCTGTAGCAGAACAACTACCTTGTGGTGTCGTTACGGTAAAAAGACCAGCAGTTGTCCGATTAACATGAACAGTCGCCCAGGTGTTGTCAGGTATGCCTGGTATTTCACACATTACCACAGCGGTTCCTGTACTATTTTTTACTAAATTTAATTTCCCCCCGTCTGTATCCCTATACGATACTATCAGGAAATAAGAATACGAAAGATTTGGGTAAGCATTATTATTGATAAAATATACTACCGCGTTGGTTTGAATCCCACGATTTATGTCAAAATACCAATCCCCATATGCTAAAACAGAAGGCGTGTAAATATAACCCGCCACTGCTGTGTTTTGAAGATATTTTGAAGTTGATGGAACCTCCCATGTTCCACTATACACCGTCCAAACTGGATTAGATGTGTAATTACCATCTGTAAATGATTCTCCATCAAGTGTCACGTTGTCCATATATAGAGGACTTGTTGAGATTACATTTACCAGTTGCCCCCCCGCAAAATCCGTCGAACTCGTATCAATAGCCGTCCACGAACTAGGCGTTATACTGCCCGGCGTTATCGTCTCCGACACCAACGCGCCAGGCCCGGACGCGTTCAGCACGCCCAACTGCCAATCGGCCTGCGACGTCTGCACCCAATTCGCCTTATTACTGACAAGCTGCCGCGCCGCCTTTATCTCTGCGTCAATATCCTGTGAAATTAACTCCGGCTTCCCGGAACCCTCCCAGGCATACACGCCCTCGAGCGCAAGCCACATCAATACGCCGTCAACCATCTGCACGCTGCGATCGTCCACGCAACCGATGCCTGGGTCTATGATGCGCTTATAATAGGAATCGTTGTCCTGGCCCTTAAGGATATGCGTGCTGTGGCGCTTCCCGACGAACTTCCCCCACGGCGTGACCTTAAAACAGGTTATACCCTCGCCATCGGTCCGCTGAAACGTGAACAGATTCGGCACGTCGGCCGGCAGCGGTGAAGTCGCCGGCACCGTCCAGTCGGCAGGATCACCATACGCGCTCGCGTGCACCCGGCTATCCCCGGCCGTGGTATTCGCGCAGTACAAGCGCTCGTCCGCGAATTCAAGGAACGTGCATATAGGTGCCGATGACAGCCGCGTAACCGCGGTGCCATTCCATCCCCAGGGCGTGGCGAACCCATCCACGCAGTATTCCTTACCATAGGCCGACGCGCAGTCCAGGTTATACCCCAGCGTGGTGGTGGATATGGCCGCGAATGCCGTGGCCGTGTCGCTGGCGTAGACCGTAGACGACGCATGGCCGATTATATACCTGGTCTTTGACGACGCCACAAACTCCTGCATATACAACACCGACCACCCGGCCAGGAGCGTCTGAAACAACTCGCTGCCGGTGCGCTTCTCAAGGAACCTGCGATCGGTTAGGACGTTGGAAAGCGCCGACGCGTCCGTGTCCGCTATCTGCGCGCTGTCGTGGTAAGTGTCCAAGCCCCCCCAAGCGTTCAGGTACTTGGGGGGAGCTTCGACGCCCTGACAAGGAGTAACCAGGGCAAATATAAGCAGTAATCGCTTTATCATGTCACGGTGCTTCCGCCTCGCTTTCGCTTGTGGAACATCATATAGTCAGACTGCGGGCGCTCTTCCTCGCTGTCGGCCTCGACCGCTTCTTCCTTAACCATGCGCTCCATCTCGGCCTGAAAATACTGATTCTTGGCCACCGACTCGGCGGTCTTTCCCTGGGCTTCGTAGATATCGGCCAACACGCCGGACTCCAACACGTCCAGGACTTCCTCCGGGAAATACCCGAAATCCGTGTTCGTGGCAATATCGGCCACCGCATACCGGGTAATGCGCTTCTTCGCCCACCCGGTGCGGTTAACGGTGGACGCCGGCGTCGGCCATACCTTTATTTTAAGCGCGTCCGTGGCCTCGTCCTGGCCCATCCTGACGTAATCGCCCGGGGTATCGGACGTTGACTCATCAGACGTCTGCGCGCCCTTGTGCCACTGCAGGTAGCGCTTAAGCGTGCGCTTCTTGAAATACCTGCCATTCCCGGTGTCGATAGCCACGATGTCGCCCACCAGCGCGTCCAGCGTGTAGTTTATCACGTTTACAGTCAGCGCCAGCGTGAACTCGTAGATCGACCACGCCCACGGATACCGGCGCCACAAACGGAAGCGCCGCTGATTCGTGTAGTGCACGATATCAGCGGTTACGCTGTCCGTTGTGACGCTCGGATCGCCGTAGCGTGTCTTGCGCTTGCACTGCTGGATGAACTGCGCCAGCGTTAAAGCAGACATGACGACTCCTTACTTCGCTTTGCGTTTGCCGGGCACCTTTGCGGCCTTGACCGGAAGATCCGCGGAAGCAGGCGCGTCGCCTGACAGCGGGCGTGTGTCCAGGGAGCTGTGAGTCCCGGTCACGACTTTATTGGACGCCTTGGGCTTCGGCTTAACCTCGGCGTCGGTGACGTCTATGATCTTGCCGCCCTTAAAGTATTCGTGCGCCTGCACGAACTTCACGTGTTCCTCGTTGGAAACGCGCAGGATGCCGGCGCCCAGCTCGGGGTCAGGTTTGAAGTTAAGGTGCACAGCCTTCGTCTTGGTCCCGAACTTGTCCTTCATGCCGAACGGCTCGACCGTGAGTACCAGCTCCGGGTAGCGTCCGCAATGGAATATGGCTTCTTTCATTTGAAAACTCCTTATCGTTTAAAGTCCCGGCGTGGTTTTTTAGACCACGCCGGGCCCGTACAAATTTACTACGCTTACTTCTCGTCCCAGAAGCAGACCAGCCTGGTGGTCGCGTCCGAGGACATAGCCGTCCCGCCGGTGCCGTCCGCATCTCCGGCAAGGATCACCACGTGCGCGTCTTTGGCGAATTCTAAGGCATAGCCGCCATAGACATGGCCGTTGGTCTCCACGGTGTCCGCCGCTGTAGCCGCGCCATACACCTTTGTGGTGTCGTCGCGGGTTACGCCGTCCGAAACGCCCTCGTATTTACGGAGTTTGCCGTAGATGTTGAGGACGTCCGTCCCGTCAGAACCGCTTTCGCAATACTTAAGCGCGACGCGTTTCCCGGACTGCGGGGTTATACCGATCCTCATCATCTGCGGCGCTGTGTCCGCAGGGGTAACGGCCCCGGTGCCTATCAGCACAGAATAACCGCCGGCTGCGGCAATGTCCCTGGCGGTCCAGGCCGACGCTTCGTTGGCCAGCAGGACAGATAAGTCGTCCCGCTTACCGCCGGTCAGCTTCGCCACGATGTCCGTCTTCGTGTTCAGGTAGTCCACCAGCTCACCCAGCGTGTCGTAGGCCGCGGCGTTGAGCGATATTGACGACACCAGGGCGGTGCCACTGGGAACGTCAATGTCTATCATGCCAGATGAAACATACATCACAGCAGTCGCGATGGTTCCTACGTACTCCACGTTGATGAGGGATCCGTCGTTGAGATCAACGTATTCTGCTACGCTGATTTTGTCCAGATCCTTGACCTGCAAGTCCTGGAGAGAGATGGCGAACGCGTTATTCGCCACCAGGAACAGAACCGACACCAACATGGTTTTTATGAAGTTTTTCATAGGTTTTACCTATAATCGGACCGTCCGATTAGTCGGTCACCCCCGTGACTTGGCCATGTTTCTTCTCGAGCTCGAGCTGCAGACCCACCTCGGAGAGATACTCATCCGTCTTGCCATCTTCGTCGTTGGCCTGGATGTTCTCTTTGAGGATGGTGAACCGGCCGTTCATGTAGCGTATGGCCAGGTCCGCGATGTCCAGGATCAGGCCCCAGCCGGCGATGCCGGAGAGGTCGGTCAAGGAATCGTTGTTGAGCAGTTTGTGCTCAACAAGCTCGATTACGCGGCCGGCGCTCTGATAGCGCGACAGCGTGATGCCGTAGGTCTTGTCGTCGGAGCGCGTCTGCAGCTTCCCGGCCGCGAGATTACTCATAACGGTGCTCATCAGCGGCGAGAGCAGGCAGATGCGCTCGTTTGAACCGTAGCGGAATACCCTGCGCATGAAGTCGTTGAATTCGGCCTCGGTCATTGTGCCGCCCATGTCCTGCACGTTGGTCGCGATGAATTCCTCTATGCCGCCGGTCGTCCGTTCGGGATGCGTCCCGCCGGTGTATTCGCTCTTCTTGCCCAGGATCATCGACAGTTCGATGTCCTTCTTGTGCTCGATAAGCTGCTTGGCTTTCTCGGCTTCCGGATCCTTCTGACCATACTGATCGGTCGCTACTGCGGTACCCGTGTAACCGAACGGGTGCCTGAATATCTGGCAGTAGTTGAACTTCGGCTGGCGCTGCGTAGACAGCAACGACCGCTTGGTCGCGCCTTCCTCGTTGGAATTACCGATGATGTGGAGCTGGCTGCCGTTAGCCGCGGCGGTGGCCGCAGATGCGACGCCGGCCAGGGTCTCTATAGACACCGTGGTCGTGGTCGGGGTTGCGGTTACGCGCAACAGCTCATCCTTGTTGACCCTTACAATATCTCCTGCCCGGAAATATTTGTAGTTAGTCACAGTGATGGTCGCGTCGGCCACAATGACAGCCACCGACAGGATATCGAAGCGCGGGAGTAGTTCGTCCTCGAACCACTCGAACTTCGGATCCGTGGTGCTCTTACTGCGAAGCCGCATTAAAAGCGTGACGAGCGGACCCGCGTCCGGCTCGAGCTGCGCTATAAGCGGGGAAACATCGCGCTTGCGCCGCGTCTCAGTGTTGAGGACGCCGGTGCCGCGCGTTGTAGTAACCATTGTAGGCATAATTTACTAACCTCCGTACTGAATTAGAAGATTCTCTTCGGCGCTTTCTCAAGCAGTCGCTTATTGAAAGCCTCGTCAGAGTCATCGTCTTGCGGTTGGGTAGATCCCACAGGCGCCGGCGGATTACCGCTTCCGGCAGCCGCGGCCTGGGCCGCTGCCTGCGCAGCCGCTTCGTCCTTGGCCTTCTGCTCGGCGTCCTTTGATACCTTACCCTCCCTGTGCTTTTGGAGCCCTAGAGCCGCGTAGTAGAGCAGATCAGGAGTCTCGCGCCGTCCCGCCAGGAACGGTATGCGGTCAAGGATCTGTTCCATAACAGGCATCATAGCCTTGTAGCCAGGGTACTCGACCGCGTTGGTCATCATATGCTCGGACCGGGCGTAGATGTGATCTTTAACCGCCTTAGTCTCCGCTTCGTGCGCGGCTTTCGCTTTCGTAAGCGAGTCCTTCCTGGTCTCTTTCTGCGTCTCCCACTTGTCTCGTTTCGAGATGTATTCGGCGAGATCAACCGGATCCAGCTCTTTCATTTCTGACTTAGTCAGTATTTTGAAAGGCGGGGTCTCGTTTGCCTTCTCCTCGAGTTCCGCCCGCGCAGCGCGTTCAGCGGCCAGTTCCTGCTGGACCTGCCTCACGGTCTGGTCAAGGCGTATACCCTCGGCGCTCGAATGCTCGAATGCCTTCGACAGTTCCTCCCCGGTGTATTCCCTTCCGCGTATCGTGGTCTTAAACACGACAGGCGGTTGTTCTCTCGCGTTAGGCTGGGCCGGATCCGGGGTTTTCCCAGGTTCGGTGGCTGCGGCAGGCGGCGTGGCCGGTGGCGTCTGTGTACTATCAGCCGGCGAGGGCTCGGGCATCTTGACGTGGTCAAGGAATCCGCCTGTTTGCTGCGGCGCGGGCGCCGGCGTGCTGGCCGGTGCGGGCGCTGCGGCTGCAGGAGTCGCGGCTGGCGTTGCTGTGGCCGCAGGTGCGGCCGGTGCTGTTGCTGTCATTGTTATGCCTCCAATGGGGGTTGTCCCCAGTTAGTTATTCGGCGGGTTTACCGCCTGAAATCGTTTACCAGCCCCGGTATATAACCTTAAGGCTTAAAGCGGCGTTGTCCGCGCAGGACAGGCCCCACATATAGAATCCCATAAACTTCTCGGTCACCTTGGTCGGCGCGGCCGCGGTGCCGGTGCCGATAGGCGCCCCGGTCCCGGAACACGCGAGCGCAGGCGACGGTGCGGTATAAGAGGATCCGCTGAACGCATACACGGCACTCGACGCGGTCACGTTATAAAGCGAAAGCTCGCCCCAGGCGATGTGCGGTATACCCTCGGTCTGCGAGGTAACCGGCGCCTTTGAGATCAGCGTCGCCGCTGAACTAGACAGCGACACGGTGGCGACGGTCATGGAACTGGTCGCGCCATCGTAGAAGATATTGGGCCCGGCGCTCGCCAGACCGCACCACGCGAACATGACCGCCAAAAATAGAGTTTTCATTGCTTTATCCTCTCCTGTTCCTTGGTTAATTTAACGGCCGCTTGCCGGCCCTGCTCCACCCATATCATAAGCTGATTCCGTAGATTTAAGCACTCGTCCTCGCGCCCGCCGTTATACGCGGCGCCCATCGCCACGGCGTCCACGCTGAACACGCCGGTGGACGGCTTCCAGCCCGATCCGCGCTGCAGATCCGCGCACCTGACCATCAGATACGGCTCAACGTCGCCCTTCCAGCACCCGGAGCCAAGCATCGAGCGCGCACGTTCACCCTTGGCGATAACCGGCTGCAACTCGGCCTCTAACTTGGAAAATTCGTCAGCGGTCATGCCTGCCCCCCGTTATTGACCATACCAGGCCGGCCACCAGCGCCGGTGCCCTGCGGCCCCATGATCTGCGGCGCGTTCGGCATACCATCCGCGGGCCCGCCAGTAAGCCCTGCGGCTTTCATGGCCTCCTGCAAACGCGCCTGGGCCGCGGCCTCGGGGTTCTGCAGCATGGCCTGCGCGAGCCGCAATGTGTCCTGCGTGTGCAGCTTAAGCATGGCCAGGGTTTCGGGCGTTACCTGCCCGGACGCAGCACCCTGCACGATCTTCGGCGACATCATCTGCACCATATGGTCGATGGCGTGCCCGATTAAATTTTCCTTGGGGTTCGGCTTCACCGGCTGACCATCCAGCATCATGTTTAACTCGGAGTCAGGCGTCATAATATCGCCCACCGGGGTCATTAACTCCGCGTTAAACGTCCAGCCGAACGCCTCCACCACGCGCTGCATGACCTCGGACACCTTAAACTTAAGCATCTCAACGTCCTTGGAATTCATGCGGAACGTCTCGTACTTCATGGCCAGCTCGAGCAATACCATAAGCTGGTTGCGCTGTACCACGTTATCGCCAAACGACGGATCCTCTTCAATCAAGAAGTCGAAGCCTTCGCCATCGGTCCAGATATCGTCGCGCGAAAATTTGGGATACATCGTCTTGCCGCCGGCGTCCATATCCGCGGCCACCATCGGCTCGAACATAAACTGCATGCACATGTCGTACATGGCGATGCACTGCGCGACATCGTTGGCGAGCTGCGCCCTACGCATAACGGCGAAGCGCTTGGCGAGCTGGTTCTGAATCTCAATGAGCCCGGTGGCCGTCTCGTGATACTGCTTCGTGCCCTCCACGCCAGGCGATAGATCGGCGACGCTTATAACGCGCTCCAGCAGGCCCTTCATGTTGGACTCGTGCGCGATCATGTCGTTCGTGGGGTTAGCCTGCGCTATCTGCGCGATTGCGTTATGCACGTTTGGTGACACTCCCGGGTCGATGCGCACGCGCGTGCCGCCCGGCTTCGGCTTCCAGTCGTCAGGGAACGGAACGGAATCGGTGTGATACGCCACCATACCGCCGATTACGCGCGTCCAGGAGCGCATGCACAGCCGGTGGATGTCGTTCAAGCCCAGGAACAGATCCTCGGTGGGCTCAATGGCGCCCAGACCATAGAGATTCTCGGGATCCGGCGTGTAGCAGCGCAGACGGAACGGTATACGCGGCCTATGGAAAGGTTTCTCAATATAAAGGACAAGATACTTGCCGTTGGCGATCGTCCACCTGCGGCCCGGCTCATAAACGTGCAGTAGGTGAACCTTGTCCATGTCGGACTTAAGGTCACCGCGCGCGGCCCTGGTTGCCTGCGAATCACCGGCGCGTGCGCCCAGGACGTCCGACACCTCGGCATGGTAGGAGCTGGTGTCGCTAAAATTAGGGGAGATAGATCCCGGCTCGTGTTTGCGGTAATCGTGGTCAATCTCGGATAGGTCGTAGACGTTCTTCGTCTGCTTGTTGGCGTCCTTATACTTCTGCGAGCGCAGGTCGTCAAGCGCGACCGACTCCTCTTCCTCGCACAGCCAGTGCATGTCATCCACGCGCTTAATACCGGGCTCCGGCCACACCAGGAACACGGACGGATAGGTCACGCAATACCCGATGGACTTGGCGTAAAGCTTGGCCACCTCTACGAGTTTTTTATACTCGACCTTAAGCGGCATAGGCATAAGCTTGCCCAGCACGTCCACGATTTTCGTGACCATCTCCGACACTATCGTGTTCTTCCACTCGGTGCCCTCGATGTACTCGGACTTCCAGTTGTCCTTCTCCCAGGCGTTACCGGCGATAACCTCCTGGCGCTTGGAGTCTGTAAAGTCTAACTGGAAGCGCGATGTGGACCGGTAGGTCTTTATGAGCGCGTAGAAATTGCGTGCGGCCTTGGCGAAACGTAGCGACCGCGCCTGCGGTTTGATGCCGAACTTCTGCAACACCGGCTCGGTCAGACGCGCAACGATATCCTCCACCATGCCGTAGGCATAGGGGATAAACATGTTCTCTTCGTCGGGGTCGTCAACGGCGTCGGCTAGGGCGCGGTAAATCTTATAACAGCGCACCCATATCTCGTGTTTGGGGGAAAAGAATTCCTTGGATAGGTTGTAGCGCTTCTTAGCCAGGTCGACCAGCTCTTGGCGCTTCTTGGGATCGGTGGGGAGTTCAGCGTTCAACTTTATCTCCGATGGCGTTAACGATAACCGCCCGCAACCGCGGGTCCAGCTTCACGAAGTCTGCGAACATCTCAAAGGCTTTGCGTGCCTAGCGTTTGAACATTATGAATTTATTATACAGGGAAGGAAGTAGGAAGGCAATCTCTATTTTTGGCAAATTGGTTTCATGCGACGTATAGCGTGGTAGACGCGCCATACGTTCTTTAAGCCCAACAGGTGAGCCACAGCCTTCGGCGTCAGGTCCATGTTGAGCATCTTTAAAATCAATAGGTCCGCAATCTTGGTCTGTGGTCGTATCACTTTAAGCCCTGCCAATCTTTTTATTACGCAGCGCCTGCTCCTGGAGCCGTTCAAATCCGCGCATGATGTCCGGCGCGATCAGCTGCGGCAGCGACTTGTCGCCCCACTGCTCACGCTTACGCGGGCAGTTGTGGCGCTCCTTAAGGATGCCCAGGACCGTGGCGTTGACCTGCTGCTCAGTGAGCTTACCGCAACCCGGCGCCTTGATGTGCCCGCGTATATGCCCGCCGCAATGCCGGCACTGCGCAGCGTAGGCCAGGTCGTCCGGGAACGTTTTGATGTTCGCCGTGAACTCGACAAACGTAGGGAAGATTAACTCTGCCTTGGGATTTATAGGACGACTCATCCATGCCTCCTAAAATGTTTACATGTCCGAACCGTCGTCTGCTTCGGACTACGACACACACCCTGACGCTCGCACTGCGCACATGTCCGTTGTTTCATTTACACTCCCCTGTATCCAGGCTTCCCATACGAGGACGCCCGCTGAACGTTTTCTGCCTTGGGTAATTCTATGAATTTAACCTTGGCCAATGCAAGATACCTGCGCAGGTCCGGGAAGTCTTTATGGATAAGCTCCGGCTTCTCGGATGTCCCCATCTTCTCGTTGCGGTTCTCTTTATGCCCGTAGCGCGTCATTCCGAAAATGTGATTCTTGCAATGCGCGAGGTCGTAATGCTTTGGACGGATACCCTTCGAGATATCGCCCAACATCGCCTTCACCGCTATATGCCCGCCGGTCAGCGGATCCGGCGCGTCCTGGTAGTTAAGCAGATACCCGCCTTGTCCACCCTCAGCGACCGGCTTCATGCCCCACATCGACATCTCCATCTTTATCGTGGTGTTCGTCGCGAAGCAGGGCGTGTTACCAAAGTTGGGGTCGATAAGCCTGCGCACGCCGCGGCCGGCGTCCTTAACGCCCAGCGCGCGCTCGGTCTCCACAATCATCCTCGCGTAGTCTTTAGGCACCCACGTGCAATCCTTCATCTTGTGGAACGGTGGCCACGAATCGTCCGGCCACTCCGCGATCGTGTAAACGTCGCCATTACGGAACGCGGCATACCAACCGATAGCGAACGGTTTTCGGTCGTGCGGATCCATCACGTTCCACAACGTCCAGCCGGGGCCGGGCCCGCGCTCCCACTCGTCCAAGTGATACGGATGGATATCAACCGGGCAATGGCCTGACTCCTCGGCGCGATAGGTTTTATATATGCGGCCGGACAGATGCAGGTAGGCGCCGCCCTTACGCGCGGCACGCTCAGCCTCGTCGCAATCCTTGAACATGGCCTCAATGGACGCGTGCGGCAGGTGGCCCCGGACGCCATGCTCGATACACGCGTCCTCGGTGTCGGCCGTGGTCACGAACACGTCCTCGCCCAGGCGCTCCGGGATCTCTAGCTCGTCAGCCATCCACGCGGCGTCCTCAAGCGGCGTAAGGACGAACACCATGAGCCCTCCGAACCGTAGGCGCGTTTTCATGGCACCAAACAACTTACGCGACGGCGGCTCATCCGCGATCTGCCAGTCCAGGCTTACAGATTCAGCTTGCTCAATATCTTGGTCAAAGGTAAAGAAGTCGAAGATACTTTTGTTCTTGAATTTAAACTTTTTATCAAATGCGCGACCCTCTTTGCTAGAAGTATACGCTCCACGCGGAAACCATTTTTGTATTTCGTCCGGGTACGTATTGGCCGCAGCGTTCGCCGTGGTATACACGCGCCCCCTATTCGGTTTGCGGAATTGTTTTAAGTAAGGGATGGCGTCAAACCAGGGGTTCGGCGTGCGGCCGGCCAGGTAGGCAATCAAGTTGCATGCTAACGCGGATTTCCCAAACGAGTTACCCGCGCGTAAAATCAATATTATTATACCATTGTAATTTGGTGGGAACTTTTTCAGGTGTGCTAGGAATTGTTCTGACCTGCCCGATGGTGTGTAGTACCGGCAACGCTCATGCTTTGCCCGGTAAATTAAACGCTTCTTGGATATTTCAACGGCAGACAACCCCTCATCGTTCGACATTATTTTATAAAGTCTCCAGGTTTTGCCTTGCCGCTTGCTATCTTAGCGAGTTGCTCATCGGTAAGATTGTCGTAATCGTCGCGCTCAGATAATTCAACCTCTTGCCGCGTGGAGAATTCCTTTTTACGGACGCGCTCAAGGTATTTAACTCCTATCTCTGGATCCTTTTTAGCGGCCTCAACCACGCACTTCCTTGCCTCAAAAACAGGCTTTTCCCGTAATGCCGCAATTCTGTCGGCAAATAATGGGAATTTTTTTAGATATTCGTAATAGGTGTCGGGACAGATGTCGGCATGAAAACACATCTCGGTTACCGGGCAGCCATAACTGGCGGCGGCTTCTAATTTTCCTATAACATCCGGAGTCATTATTGTCGGCCGACCTGCACCAGGTTTACGCTTACGTGGCTCTTTCATTGCCCTATAGGTTACATTGATTTTTAGGATTTGTCAAGACTCCCCCACGCATTACAACATCCCTACAAAATTTTCAAAAAAAGAACGATGACCACCCAAGGCGAATAGATCGCCTGACTTATTATCTGCCGATGGCTCATCGTTTAAATTGTTTTTCTGTTGCGCGGCCTGCGCCTCGGTCAACCTGCGCGGATTTTTGTCGTAGGGGATAAGCGCCGACACTTTTCGCTTCTCGGTTTTCCAGGATAGTGATACCATGGCCATATTATTGCACGCCCGCCCGGTGGTTGTCAAGCCTCCGCCTTGTAAATGCCTTTGCCAACAACCGGCATAATCGGATACCCGGCCAATGTGAGCGCATTAATATCGCGCTGGATAGTCCGCACGCTTACGCCATAGTTCACAGCCATCTTGGCGACAGACCCCGGCGACGTTTGTAACCTCCGGTAAATCGCCAAACACCGAACAAAACGCGACTGGAAATCACCTTGCATTTTTGCCTCCCCTTTTCGCTTTGTCAAGGATAGCCAACTCCTCGCGCGTCAGCCCGCAGATATGGCACCCCGGCGCCACCGGGCACATCGACTCACTATCGCAGGGCTTACGTGGGCCCAGGATGGCCAACTCATCAGCGGTCGGATAGCGCGTGGTTAAACCAACATACGCTCTCTCGGCCATAATTAAATCGCGCCGGACCTCGGCCCGTGTCTTGCGCTCCATATCCGCCATCTGCAACTCCGTCCCGGTGGTGGTCTTATACGGTCGAACCCCCGGTATATAATGCACGCAGTCTTTTCCATCGCACCCCATCTCCCGCAGCGTAGCGCAATCCTTGCAAGGATCGCCTATCCGCGCGTGCCCATCCACCCCGGTCTGCTCGCCTCCCGGGTTATACCCCACCCCCGGCGCGTCCGTGTACCGCAACCGAACCGGAGCAGGGCCCACCGGCCGGACGCCACCCTTATGGATGGTCAGATTCGGATCCAGCGCCTTCGAATCCCGGCAGTCCGCCCACCCCTGCGCATACCCATCCAGGAACACCTGCCTTTCTTTACCCCGGTATTTTTTAACCATCAGACGTCCTCCTTATCATTATAAACGCGCTTATCTTGTATCAGCAGTCCCTGAATCCCCGATTTTTTGGAAACCCCCCCGCTATATATATTTTATACCCTATTTTACCACTTTACATATACATGCTGTAACACAGGGACTTAGGGACCCAGCAATTCTCATTGGTAAAAACCCGTCCCTAATGGTCCCTGGTCCCCGAACGTTATCCACAGCCCCCTGTGGATAACTCCGCAAACCTGTGGATAACTCGCTTGGTCCCCCATTCAGGGACCAACTCAGGGACCAACTCAGGGACGGCCCCAGGGACCTAAAACAGGCCATTATTGACCCCGATTGGCATCTTTTTTGTGATTAAGAACACGCGCGCAGTCTTATCCGCGATCTTACGCTGAGTGTAAACGAACCCCCGGCGCTTAAGATCGCTTACGAAGCTCCGTAGAGAAAGGAACTTATCTATATGATTGGCGCCGCAGAACTCCTTAAACCTGCCGTAAATGCGGGCAACCGGCTCATAATTGTCCGAATTATACCCATCGAACCCGCTGGCGTTATAGTCCGGCTTCGCGATCCCCTCATCCTCCAGGAACTGCATCACGTAATCGGCCTCGTCCTTACGTTCCTTGAGGTAGGCGCGCATCTTATCGGTCCTTGGCATGGCTTTGCCCTGTTCCTGCAGCCTAAACCAAGCCTGAGCGCCCTGTGCGCACCACAGCAGCACCGCCTCGCTGCCTTCCACCATCCTGCGCTTAAGCGACGTGTCTGGGTTGTCTTTATGGCTATTGAGGAAATGGAACGCCCGGAGCCTATCCCACACGGCGTCATCCCCGGCGTCCACGTTCACCTCATGATTTGACGACACCCATATCTTAAATAGCGGGTTATAGCGAAATGAGTCCTTGAACTTAAACGCGCATTGTATGGGGTCGTTTCCGGTCAGATTCTTGATCCTGCCGGCGTCCAGGTAGGTGTCGCGCCCGGTCTCCGCAACCGTGACATACCTGCACAGCGAAAGCCCGGCCAGCTCGAAGTTTTGGTTATCGCTCTTACTGGCCGAACACAGTGTGCCGATGTTGACCGTGTTTGACAGCGGCCCCATGAGATTCTGTATGGCGGTCATAAACGTGCCTTTGCCCGACCGCGGTGGCCCGAACACGTAGAACATGGTCTCCGCAGTGGTGTCGCCGGTCAGCGAATACCCGGCCGCTATCTGCAGGAGCTCGAGCGCCGATATCGACTCCGTGAAGTCCGCGGGATCCTCACCTACGCATGACGCCACAAAATCCACCCAGGGCAGCGACTCCGCGGCCGGATTCCAATTCGTCTTGATTTTATAATTGAACAGGAAGTCTGGCGAATGTGGCAACAGCTCCAGCGTTTTTAGGTTCAACACGCCATTATTGCAATTCAGCAGATGCGGCTCTGCGTTAAAATCTGCCAGACGCCCCAGTAGACGATCCCGGCAGATAGCCTTCACGGAGTCCAGGTTCGCGCGGCTGGCCTCAAACTTTGACAGCGAGAACTTCATCCCGCCCTGCGTTATCGCCTGCTTGCGGCGCCGCAGCACGTCCGTGATCCACTCGCTGAGGTATTTATCGGATAGGTCCTTATCCCAAAAACCATCGTGATACACCATCCACCCGAGCTCCCGGGTATAAAGCACGTTCTTCCCATGCAACGCTAGGAACACCTGGTAATGCCCCTCCTGGTCATGCGGCGTCGACAGGAAGATATTCTCAATAGACGGGTCGTAGCGCCCCACAGAATTCGAGATCACGCGCACATCTTTGTCCGACAGCGGCGGCGAGCAGCGCGTGGCGTTAAACTTCGCCAGGGTGGTGTATATTTCATCCGCGGCGACGCCGGCCGCTCGCATCTTGCCGGCTCTTTTCGTTAACTGGTCATTCCTGTTGCCCTCAATGACCAAACCCGTGGCGTCCGCCGGCGCGACCGATTCCTTCGGCTTCGCCAATATGTCCAGCAACCACTTCGGAGCTGGGGCGCAGTCGTAGTCCTCCGGGCTGTGCACCCAAGTGTAGGGCTTGCCCTCCACCACAGACGGCGGCGCTATAACATACCCGCCATCAGCCCTGATATCTAGATCCGGCAGGAACCCTATCCGGCAACCCATCCCGCCCTCCGGCATTTTAAAGAAGTAATGGCTACCCCCGGACCAGGTACGCGCCTGTACGGTGTCCGGCAGCGGTCCGTGTTTGGCCACCAGCGCGGCCAAAGTCTCGGCGCCCACACCAGGCCGGCCGTCCTTCTTGGGCTTCACGTCCACGTCCAAGACGAACACCCCGGACTTTGCGCCTGTGGCAATAGCGACATTATCACCGTGGAACTTCTGAAATACCTTACCGGTAGTGTCGGCGTCCTCAAAACCCTTGGAGCCCTTAACCGGGATCTTACCGCTGCAAGGGAAAGTTGCCCACCCAAAATCAGCGTACCTCATGGTATGATCTCGTACTGCCCGCCTGCGGCCTCGTCGCAATGTGGAACACGCGTCCCCAACATCGGCGCGTCAAAATGCTCGCCACCGTGATGGTGGACCTTTCCGCAGAACGGACACACGATCGTAAGCGTCCAGACCCCGTCACGCTTGTTTCTTTTGGCTTTATACTTCACCTTAATAATGAGCATATCCCCTCCATATAATTAAAAACGTCCACACGCCGCAGGTCCTCGCAAAGGAAAAGCGACGTGTGGAGCAATCTGTTGTGTGGTTTGCGAGGACCATAATAAATAATACCTTAAAACAACTCACCCTGCAAGTTCGGCGCTGAGGACCCTGAACGCTCGCTCGGCTGTGGCTGGCACAACTCCGTTCCCGCACATTCGGAGTTCGTCCGTTCTATTGCAACCGCGGACCATCCACTCCTCAATCTCGTGTACCACGGCCAGTTCAGAATCACTGAGGCCGGTGCATCGGGCGAGGTCCAGCCCAGGGGGAGGCCCATAAGGCATTCGACCCACCTCGGATTTAATTTCCCCGCCACCTGGCCCCCCAACAGTTTCTCGCCCTTCCGATCCCCGCCCCTGCTCGTCTGACCCCCCGCCATCCCGCTGGGAGAGCACCACTCGTGGCGGCTCCCATCCGTATTGGCTGACTCCTGGGCGGGAAGGCCAGTAACATCCCTCACCAGGCATCGGCATCCGTGTTTCGTTCCGTGTTTGTCCTTCTGGCCCAAACTCCGGCCTGTCGCATCGTGCGCTTGCGGTGTTGACCACCCCTCCGCATACACCGCCCTCGGCAACTGGTCTATCCTCCCCTCTCCTGGTCTGTCCGGCCGCGTTGTCCCCATCCCCGGCGTGTCCTTCCAGTCCCTGCTGCTGCTGCTGGGCCACAAGCGGACCACTCCTTCCAAGGTGTCCTCCTTCTTCATCCCCACCCAAGCCTTGTTCATTGTCCATGAGTTTGCATCTTTCGCTCTTGTCGTAGGCCAAGATAAAAACTCTTTTCCGTTGGTGAGGCGCGCCGACTTCAGACGCGCTGAATATTCCCCACGCTGCCCGATAATTATCTTCTTCCAGGTCGGCAAGGACTGTGGAGAGTCCAAGCGTGACGTGTCCTTCGACATTTTCGAGGAAAACAGCTCCGGGTCTTGCTCCTTTAATCCATGCGCGGCAGTAGGGCCAAAGATGTCGTTCGTCCTCGACTCCGAGGCGCTTGCCGGCATGACTGAACCCCTGACACGGATAGGAAGCGATGAACAGATCAACTTTTCCATCAGCAAAAGGTTCGCAGGGGAAGGTCTTAGCATCCGTCCAGACAGGAACCGCGTCCAGGAGTCCCGCTTCCATTTTAGACACCAAGTTCGCAACGACGAAAGCGTCCCTCTCACAGAAAGCGATTGGGCGCATATTTGGGATACATCGGCGGAGTCCGAGCTCATTGCCTCCGTATCCGGTAAACCATTCCACAACTCGCAGTTCTTTGGTATTATCCACATAGTCCTCCTAAAAATTTAAAGCGCGGGCCGGGCTTGATACCGGCTTCTGTCAAGGCGGGGAACATCGCCCCACTCTTCCCCAGGAACGTTCAAAGGCCGGGGGGATTAAGACAGCTTCTCGTTGGCTCTAGCCGGTCCTTCCCGGCCGCCGCGCAATATCTTACAGATCCTCTAACTTCGACACCAGCCCCAAAATCTCCTCTGACTTGCGGAGAAGATCGGCCGCCTGGCCTTTTATCGCACCTATCAAACCCGGCGGATCGCAGGCCGGCGGCACGTTACCCTGTAACTTCCCGCCCTGCGAGCCAAACATGGCGTCGTTCTTTTTCTGCAACCGTGAGATAACATCCAGCAGATTCGCCGCCAGTTTAGCCTGCTGTTGCTGAATTATCTCCAACTCTCCCGCTTTACATCCAGATTCCATGTACCCTCCTTAAAAGTCCCCGGCGCCCATAACGCCGGGGTTCACTGCCTAGAGATGCTCGCCGTCCTCCACGTGCGTCTTAAGTTTGTCGCGCTTCATAGCGAACTGATTGAAGTACGACTCTGCGGTCCTGAACATCTCCGCGTCGCAGTCTCCGGCCGGGTCGACCTTAAGCACGAAGTACGAGCCCTTGTCGTTCTTCGCCGGCAGGACGCCCAACTTATACTTCCGGCTGAACATGGCCCCGCCGCGCAACTTCGCGAGCGAGAGCAGGTTCTTCCCCGCCTTGTACGACGTCTTCCCGAACGACAGGATCAGCGGCATAGCCGAATCCGTGAACAGGCAGAAGAAGTTCAGCGTGGTGATAGCCAGCGGCGTCTCGCCATCCGGCCCGAACCCGCACTCGGCCAGCACGCGCTGGTCGTTACCGTCCCGGGTCCGCCAGATAAGCGCGCCAGGCGCTACTTCGGCCACATAGCCGGGATCCGCCGGCTTCCGGCCGTTGAAGCGCAGATACTCCTTGTAGTAGAATATCGGCACGAACTGCGGCGAGATAGCCTCCTTGGTCAGGCTATTGATCATGGCACCCGCCCGCAGCGCGAACGTGGGGTCCGATACCTCCTCGCTCGTGGGCTGCACCAACTTGGCGCGGGGAATGATGAGGTCGGTCTGGTCGACCGGCTCCTCGAACCCGCGCGTGTCGTTGTTGAGCATCATGGCCCCGCCGGTCTGGTTAACCGGTGCCAGGGCATTTGTGGGCTCATCCGTTTGCGGGCCCGGCCGCGTAGGTTCATCCTGCGG
>ERZ1292629.1018-Hain-H43-01um-R1-1018-length-29452-cov-8_pt1 | contig 24963 bp, 25 predicted proteins | sample MGYA00564399_ERZ1292629 | MGnify/ENA primary metagenome ERZ1292629 (study PRJEB36523, sample SAMEA6512636) | groundwater metagenome | collected 2019-01-08 | study: AquaDiva: Metagenomics assemblies of 32 groundwater samples
CGGAGGTTAAGTATTCTACTGAAAGTTGGGGGGCGGGAGAGGAGATTACGGAGAATTGATGTGAAAGAAGGAAGTACATTGGCAAATAATTGCGCTCATGCGCTAGAGGCGCTCATCGAGGTATTTGATCCAGAAGATAATACAATCGATGTTGAGATTGATGGAGAGGAAGTTCCTGCTGTTCCAGCGGGATATGTAGTTTCTATTCTCGAAGACGCTCGGCAGACGTTAGATGATTATTGGTATGGCGAAGAAAACGACGGAGATTTATACGAAGAAGACCCAGAAACCTACGATAGGCTTCAATCAATCGAGTCGGAATAAACGAAACTGCGTTCCCTTTGCCGCAACGGGGATGTGTAGTTTGTGTCGAAAGCCGATCCCTACCGGGCATTGGGTAAGGGAATTAAAACTATGGTTCTGCGCCGAATGTTGTCCGGAGTGTAGGAAGACATTATGAAATCGTCGATAATCCCAAGACAGAGTGCTCTACACGATTGGGTTGAAGGGTTGAATATCACTGAGCTTCCAACAAGTTATCAAGTTCTTTGCGGGCTTTCGGCATTGGGGGCGTGTTTGAAGCGGACGGTCTTTATCGATCAATTGCGATGGAAAGTATATCCGAATATGTCGGTAATGCTTGTTGGGCCAAGCGGGATCGGGAAGGATGTAATGATCGACCAAACGCGAGAATTGATCGAGACGACGAAAGCGATTCCAGTATTAGGGGGAAAAACGATCGATCACGTTAAGGCAGAGATGCTAAAAATTGGTTCGCCCGCGGCGTGTTACATTGCGGCACCAGAATTAACGGCATTTTTAGGGGGAAAAGACTACCAAAAAAGTATGGTGCAGGAGTTGACAGACCTATTAAGCACGGGGAATAAATGCGACGTAAGTACAAAAGGCGAGGGGAAGCAGATTATTCCATTTCCTACCGTTACTATGCATGCTGGTACAACTGGCGAATGGCTTGCAAGAGCCATGCCGGATGGATCGTTAGAAGGGGGATTCTTACCGAGGTTTGTAATCGTATGCGAGGAATACTCTCGGAAGCATGTCGCGTGGGTAAAGTACGAAACATCGCGAATGGGGTTAATCGCTGCGCAGCAGGCGAAAGCGAAATACAGTAAAGCGGTAAAGAACATTGTCGCCGAGATGTGCGGGAAGGCGTACGAGATGATTCCTAGCGAGGGCGCGAAGGATTTTTATCGTAACTGGTACGGGAATAGGTTTAGTTATTTCAGCGCTATTGTACGGCCATACGCAAATCGAAGCCGGGATCATATTCATCGATTGGCGATGTTGATGGCATTGACGTGCGGGAGAAGACATTTAGAAGAAGTCGATTACCAGTTTGCCGCGGAAGTGATTGCGCATGTCGCGGTTGGGATCGATCGAGTAATTGCGCCAATTGTTGTTGGACAAAGAAGAATAAGGAGATAAATGAACAAACCACCGATTCATCGGTTGAAGAAGGCGGAGTTGGTAAGACTTGCGACAACGTATTGCAAGCATGGACATACGTTGTTGAGTCACTATGGGTGTTACACACCACAAGAAGAACGGTTGGGGTTTTTGGATATCGAGACTTCGAATCTCGATGCGGATTTCGGAATCATTCTAAGCTACTGCATTCTCAAAGCGGGAACGAATGAGATCCTGGAGGGAGTTCTTACGCTGAAGGATATCCAGCAAGCGAAAAGCGGAGACGAAGATAAGGGGGTAGTAAAGAAACTAATCAAGGATCTTGAAGAATTTGATCGAGTGGTAGGGTATTATAGTTCTCGATTCGATATTCCCTTTATTCGCACTCGGGCATTGGTGACTGGGGTGCCGTTTGGAGTTTACGGATCGTTAAGCCACACGGATTTGTACTACGTTATTCGACATCGATTCAAGATGAGTAGCAATCGATTAGAGAATGCCTGCCGGACGTTGCTTGGAAAGACGCAAAAGACGAGGATCGAGAACCGATACTGGCGGGGGGCGACAAGAGGAGATAAGGCATCGTTAGATTATGTGCTGGATCATAATCGAAAGGATGTGATTGATTTGGAGAAATTGTACAACCAGGTTATTAACTTCAGTGCGGAAAGAAGGGTGTCGATATGATGGGAGATCCAGGAGGGTTGTTTCCAGATTACGATTCGTATATTCTCGCCGGGCCCGAATCGGGAAAGATTGATTGCCCACGCTGCGAGAAGACAAAAGACGATATTTTTACCTGCACAATTTGCAACTGGCAATTTTGTTACGATTGCACAACCGAGGAGGAATGGGAGTTTGATGCGTGTTGTAAGTGTTTTCTTACAAAGTACCTTAATCTGCGGCGGGATTATCGGAGAGTTGTTAAGGCTTTCTTTGGCAAAGGGAGTACCATCACAGTATGAATCCTAAAGGCCGAAAAAACGATACCGGTAAACTGCGTTTTGACTTAATCCCTCCAATCGCATTATGGAAATTCGCGGAAGTGTACACGCTTGGCGCGAAGAAATACAATGACCGCAACTGGGAGAAGGGAATAAAATTCGGTAGGATCTTTGCGGCAATGATGCGTCATGCATGGCGTTGGTGGGCTGGGGAGGAACACGATAAAACAGACGGGCAGCATCATCTCGCGGCGGTAATGTGGTGTGCGGCGGCGTTGTTGCATTACCTTTATGGAGACCAAAAGAAGTACGCCGAACTAGACGATCGCCCGGAAGGCAACATTCTATGAGACAAACAATCAGTTTCGATATCGATGGAGTGATTGCGGGAGGGCATTATCTTCAATGGTGGGATAGGATGCCAGAAACTTACGCGGCACTACCGGTGATCGAAGGCGCAATTGATGGATTGACACGGTTGACGGATAGGTATAATGTATATCTCGTTTCCGGTCGAAGATTTGCCGATGCCCTTACGATTACTCGGATTTGGCTAAGAGAGAAAGGACTCGATCTTCGAGATTTGTGTGGGGTAATTGTTGGGATTCCTCGAATGCTAAAGCCTATAGTAATCGAGAGCCTTGGAAGCCAACTTCATTTCGACGACGATCCAAAGGTAACGCAGATGCTTGGAGTGCGTGGAGCGTGGTTCGAGGGGAAAGAGTGGCCAGGGTGGGAGGAATTGGTGCAAGATAGTCTAAAGGTTAAAACCTGGCAAGATGTGTCGGTGTTGATTAAAAGGATTCTTGGGTAGAAAAGAGCTTTATGCCAAAACTCGCGTATGTTAAATGGCTTGATGCGTGCTATCGGGAGGGGGACCAGGCGATTGAGGATCTAGGGACGGGGAGTACGATGGAATACTATGGGGTGTTGATTACGGAAACCCCAACTGCGGTGGTGTTGGCGATGGAAGTTCCAACGGAGGGAAGGACCCGGAATCCATTTGATATTCTAAAGCAGAATATCGTTGAGATGAAAGTTGTTGAATCGGAGGAGGCGTTTAGGGTAAGGAGAAAGCGAAAGGCGAGGGAAGTCCTAGCAGTTACTGAATCGTAGAGGGTTTCTTTTTTCTTTCGCTTTCAGTACGGCGGCGGAGGATTTCAGTTAGACCAGCAGCGGCGGGGATTGAAAATAGCTCGCGAGGTGGAACGCCGGCGTCGAAGAGACGGGAAAGGGCGGCACGGGAGGAATGCATGCTACGGCCGGAGGGGAGGACGCGGACGGGAATACCGTGCTCGGCGGCGAGGGTTTTGATTTCTGCTATATCTTTCCAGGTTCCTTGCGGGCCTATACGCATAGCGCTTTGATCGATAATAATCCCCCTTACCGCGCTTAGCGGGATTGGCTCGCTTTTGGTGCGGAGCTCGAATTCGAAAAGGGGGTTGGGGGTAGGGGGTGGGGTTGCTCGCTTATATACTTGAGCAACTATAGCTTTTTGCTTTAGTCCGGCGGCCACACTATACTCTTTCGCGTACTCGTTGAACTGCGCTAATTCTTCGGGAGTTGCGAATGGCTCCCACGAAGAAATAAATCCTTCTACAGTCTTTCCGTATCCTCTTTCTGCTATCCCCCAACTTGGCGGAAGTTTACTGCGATCGATAACAAACGAGATCGCTTTGGATTCTTTCGAGGCGATTCGAGGAACGCGAGAGACGGAGACGCCACTCTGTAGAGCAAAGTACTTTAAATCCTGAAGACCGTTAGGCATACCTCGTTCGTCTAAAAAAGTTGAGACATTAATATCGATGCGACCCTTCCGCCACCATGAAGGGGTCTCTTCACCTATAGGACTCCATTCTGTTTCTTGCCTACGCTGTATTGTTTCTGCCCATTCTTTATAATACGGATGCCTTGCAATTTCGGCTTCGGTAAGCGGTTTTTGCCGCCGCCCTCGGGTTGCCTGAACAAACTCGCCAACGTTTATTTCTCCCGTAAGAAGTTTATTCACCGCCTCGGCTCGGGAGAGTTTTGAAGGCGCAACTAAAGGGGTAATATCTCCCCCTGGAGCAATTCCTCCCGCGGCGATAATTCCCTTAAATCCTTCGCGACTCGTGGCATGATAAACAGTGTTACGAGCGTTAATTAGCGCATCTACACGAGGGGTTTGTGTAGGACGAAATGGCGCACGAGCCATTCGAGGTGCGGGTCCCATTGCAGCCATTGCGTTTAAGGCATTATCGAGTTCTGGATTAAGCCCGTAGAGATTTGGGAGAATCGCACCAGCCAATCCCCCAACTGGGCCTCCCATTCCATACCCAACTGCGCCGCCCAGGATCGTTTGCGGAACGGCAGGGGGGAGCGATGCGGCCGCTTGAATTGGGGCCAGCCCGGCGTTGAGGAGCAATTGCCCAAGAGAAGCCGCCGCGGCACCGGTAAGTTCGGAAGGGGAAGGTGGGGATGAAGGTTGAGGAGGAGGTTCCTCAGTAACCCAGGGGGGCAACATCGCACGGACCGGTCGTTGCGGGAAACGTTCTTCGATTCGTTTTTTCCAGTGTTCTTCGATCGGATCGGGAATGGATGGGGAGGGTTGCGGGGTAGGGGTAGGAGTGTCCTGAGGCCGGGTCAACCAGGTTTGATAAAGGCGAAACAGCGTATCGAGCGGGAAGGGCATAATGGTTATCTTTTCATTACTGTTTTAGCAATTTCAGATAAACGCTGTGCTTGTTCTTCCGAAGCATTCGCTGTCCATCTTTCGTCCATATGCAAATAGCCCAACAACCCTTCTGCCTTTTGTGTAGCGAGATTCCATTCCCCATTATGAAAGGCTTCGATACCTTTATCTATTTCTGGTAGAAGATCCGGCCGGCGTTCACTAACCAACGCTCGTAGGTCTTCAAGGTAGCGTTTTACCGCCGCTTGTGGGGCTAGAAGTAGTCCTTTCTCTCTAACCGGAGAGGTGTGTAGCCGCTGAAGAGCTTCAGTTATTGGGAAAACATCTTTCTTAAACACCCTTTCCATAACTTGCTTGGCGATATCGAGAAGTTGTTCTTCGGTTATTCCGGCGGCTTTTCGGACCTCGCCAGCCCGCCGTCCGCGAAGTAGAAACGCTTCCGCCACAAGGCGGTTGGCTTGAGGAAGTTCGTCGATCGCCTTTGCGACTTCGTTGGACTTTGGAAGAAGCGTCTTTTTCAAACTCGTAAGTTGTTGAGTAACGTTGGGTGCGGATGCGGTGGGAGTTCCCGCGGCCTGGAGACGTTTTCGAATCGCGTCTTCGGTTACGCCGAATCTCTCCGCGAGTTCGGCGATGTCTTCTCGCTCTCGCCAGGGCGCGGAACGTTGATGAGAAGCGACACGTCCCGCCCCGGTCTCAACCGCGGAACTGATTTCCAAAGCCCCTTCACCTTCGGCAAGAGGGTTAGACGCAAATAGACTTCTTGGAATCCCTCCAACACCTTCGGTTTCTAATCCACGGTAAACGTTCTCGACTTCGTTTTTGAACATCGCAGTCGCGAAATCGTCGGGGTTGCCGGAGATCGGGGCGGCGCGAAGTTTCTCGAATACCTTCATTGCGCCTTCTTGAAGAAGATCCTCGTGACCGGTTTCGCGACTAAGACCGAATCCGGGACGAAACATTTTGCGGGCAATACGCTGCCATTTAGGATAGTTTCGAACAAGAAGTTGCTCAAGCGCGGGTTCGCTAAGGATTGCTCCTTTGATTGGCCTCGCTGGACCCGCAAGCGCGAGCGCGTTTTCGGGATCGAACAACGACCCTAACGCACCGCGAAGAATCCCTCGAAGGGTCGCTCCAGCTGGTTCGGGACCTTCGAGACTTCGTTCAGGCCGGCCCGATACCGCTTCCATCCACTCCCGCGGAGTAACCGTTCGCTCGGGCGGAGATCCCCCCATTGCGCGAATGAGTTGACGGAGTTGAGATTCGCCCGTGCCCGGCCAAAGTTCGGGTTCTAGCGGCCCGGTTGGCGCTGGCGGGAACGGGTACTGTCGTTGCGGCACGATTAATCCTTACGAAGCCCTCGGCTTGCGAGGAGGATATCTAATTTTGCGTTGATTGCCGCGTAGTTTTGTTCTAAAGTGGTGACTCGATTGCGAATTGTTTGGGCTTCAGTTTCGGTTTTCATCGCCCATCCACCGCCCATCGCAAGGGCGGCGGTGGTTACAATCGATAACAACCACCAGGTAATCGTCGAAGAACTGTTTATAGACATTGGAGATTCTTTGGATATAGTAGTAGGGATTTGTTTACTACGAATCGTATTGATCGCGATTGTGGCATACGCTACCTACCGGATTCTGGGACGCCCCTGAGAGCGTTGGAGAGGCGCTCGATAAGCAATCGTTCAACTGAAGAAGGAAGTTCTTGAGAGACGATTTTCTTCTTCAAAAAAGCCTGAGGGTACTGTTCTTCGGAGATTTCGGCGATTGGTTGGCGGAAGAATTTCGCGAAAGCCTGAAGCGCCCATCGCTGGCCTTTAGGAGTCAACCGCATGGCTTTGACGTTTTCGGCGATAACGTCGCCGATGGTTTTCTTCGGATCGCCTTCGGAGGGAGCGGATAAGAATCGGCCGAAATTTTGCGCAACTAACGAGTTTGCTTCTTGGCTACCGTAGTTACCGATAAGCTCTTGTTGTTGCAGCCCAGGCGTGCTCTCGACTAGATCCTGAAACTTAGTTTGCGACCGAAGAATAATTCCACTATAGGCGAGACCGGGTTTAACATTTACTCCACCGCGCATTACCGCGGGAGAACTAACGGTATGCGCTTGGCCGGTAAAGGGATCGATTCGTGGCGGGAGGCTTTCCGATGTAGGAATACCGATGGATTTAAGACCTTCGAGATTTGGAATTTGTTGGATCGCCGGGCCAACCCATTCCTGTCCGCGAACTTCGCGATAAGTTTGAGCGGCTTTGTCGCCGGCGAGACCTTGGATATCCAACCCAAACGCTTTGAACGGAACGAAATATCGAGAAATCGTTTGGCCGAGAACGCTCGCCACGGCGCGGCCTAAAGTATCAGGATCGTCGGATTGGGTTGCACGAACGATATCCACTAACGCGAGCGCCCCAAGCTCGCCAGGACGGCGAATTCCCGCAAGCAACTCAGACCACTCTCCCGCATCGAGATTCATTTCCGACAACGAACGGCCTTCTTGGAGGAATTTAACTATCTCTCCCAGCCCAGCAAGGGTCGTGAATGGCTGATCTGAGAGAATATTGACGTAGACATTCTGGCCCTTTTCGTCTACACCGGTTTTGAACTGATAGTACTTCGGCCCGGCGTAGTCGGAGGTACGAAGTTGATACGCAGCGCTGAGAAGCATCGTACCAGTGATAGCCTGTCCGAGCTTCCGAGCGGCTTCGCGATGGACGAAACCGTCGTCCGCGCCTTTGAACAAAGCATCACGGAAATCTTTGCTCAAAAGATCCAAGAACCCCATTGGGGAATGATCGGTGAGGTAGGACCATTGGTTCATTAGAAATCGCGGGAAGGGAGGAAATAAAACTGTCATTCCCGGAACCTGCCGATACGTGTTGAGAATGCTTCGAAGTAACTGGGCGTCTGGCGGCGCGGAGAAGGTTTTCTTTAACGCGTATTGGGTCGCTTCAGCAACGTGGCCAGCGAGTTCAGCGGGAAGTTTTTCTGGAGCTAGTGAGTGCCTAAGAAGATTGTCCAGAGTCATTCCCGATCGTTCGATATTTGCTCGTAGGCGGGCGTCGAAGAATATCCTTCGCATAAAGACTTCTTGGGCGTGGTTGCCGAGAGTAAGAACGTCGCGAAGCAGCCCGGCGGCATCGGCAAAGGATTCGGGCCGGGCGCCGCGTTCTCCCCAGGTTCTCCAATAGGTTGCAAGGTCGCTAAGGCTACCGGTATCGATATCGTACCCAGAGGCGCGAGTGAGGGTACGTTTAGTTTCGGGAAGGGCATCGATAACTTGAGCGAGTTTGTGACGGCCGGCTGGGGAGAATACATCGACGACTGCGCCGAGATCGCCCATTAGATCGGCGTAGTAACTTCGCATTGGACGAGGACTACCGATAGCCTTACCAGTAATGGCCTCCAAGGTTCCGCTGATAAGATCGGATGTTATCTTTACCGGGCCAACTCCGACCAACGCGACTTCAAGGTTACGAAGAAAGGTTTTGGGCTGGGAAAGCATCCCAACCAACCCGGCCCGTTCGGCGGTGCGAAGGAATTCGGCGGCTTGGGCGTAGACGGAATTACCAACTCGCGCTCGTCGGGCGGCAGTACGGGCGTCGCGAAGGTAACGAATCGCGGCGGTATCGCCTTCCAACGCACGGGCCATAAGGGTTTCGTTGACGAGATTAATTCCTTCTGTGAAGGCTTGAAGCCCTTTACCCCGGCCGGAGGCGGTACGCTTTAGGGCCTCGGCGATATATTCGGTTGCTTGATTAAGAGGAAGGTTATAATCGTCGGCGATACGAATAACGGTATCTTCAGTCAACGCCCCACGCCGAACCGCTTCGGCGATTTGGACCGATTTATCAGGATTCGAACGAAGGAAATCCGAATCGAGAGCGAGTCGGCGATAGACTTGACTGGTAGTGGCTTGATAAGTAAGGGCCTCGGTGGTTTTGACATCAAACGCGGGGCTTTCGGTGTGACGGATGCGTTCGAGGATTTCGAGATCGAGTTCAGGCGATGGTGGACCGGATCGTTCGGCCCGGAGCCGGGTTCGGGCAGCGGCGACCTCTTCGGGAGTGAGGGTTTCGGGAAGAGTGAAGCGGCGGCCAGCGGCGGTTGCCGCCGCTTCAAGTTCTCCAACTGTACGGACCTTTGCGGCTTCTTCGGCAAGGCGGGCTGCAGCGGTTGCGCGGCTGGCGGGACCAAGAGCGCCTACGCGAGACAAAAGCCCGGCGATGGGGAGGGCTTTTATCCCGAGCATTGCCGCGTTTTGCCCAACCTCTTCAGGGGTAAGGGTCTCGCCAGCTTCGGTACGTCCTCGACCGAGTGTGAGGGCTTCGCTACCGCCGAGAACATCGTGGAATAATGTCGCGCCGATAGCTTTAGGGTATGCGGTTACGTAATCCGAAATATTCGCGGGGGTGAACTTATCCTCTAATGCTTCGCGTTGGTACCGTTGAGCGCGTTCCTCAGTAGCGCTAGGGAGATTAAACTGCAGCGCATCCAAAAACGCAAGCGCCCGTTCGCCGAATGGCCGGCCGGGGAGGAAACCCGTCGTTGCACCGGGAACTGGAGCGGCGGCGAATGGTTGGGCGAGATTTGCGCCGTAGTTAATCGCGCCTTTCGCAAGAAGCGGAACAACCCCAGCCGCGCCTTTACCCATCCTTAACAACGACATTATTCTTGGAAAGGAAATTCCTCGAAGCTCTTCGGCGGTTGGGGGTTCGTCGGGTTTTCGGGTAGAGGACGGGCGCAGCCAGTTTTGAATCGTTTCCTTCCATCCTGGAAGAGGATGTTCCGGCTGAAAAATCGCCCGTTGAAGTTTCTCTTCGAAAGTTAGTTCGGGCATGAGGTACTACGGACGCGGCGGGCTGAGAATTCGAAACATCATTTGCCTAATCGGATCGAGAGGATCTTGCAGGCCAAGACCTTGGAGGGCTTTTATAACCGCGCCTTTTCGGTACTGTGGGGGAATTTTAAGGGCATTATCGTAAACGGCTTTATCGACACCGGTAAGTAATGCCTGACGGGTTTTAATATCGGCGGATTTGTAGGCAACCGCTTCGGGAAGCGCCATTAGTTGCCCTGCGAAGGTGTCTTCCGCTAGATCCTGTTGGGCGGAAGGAGACATTCGCGAACCTCGTAGAGCTTGAAGCTCGTCGAGTAACCCACGATAGTATTGTTGTTCGCGAGGGGTTTCCGCTGTACGCATTTCACCGTATATATTAACGATATAGTCTTCCAGGCCGCGATTTTGCGGAGTAACCCCGGTTGCGATGTAGATATCTAAATCCTGCGCCATTTGTTCCGGGAGCGGACGCTTTTCTTGTTTACCTCTCGCGATAAGTTCTCGAAGCCGTTGTTGGCGCTCGGTAAGGTCTAATCGAGTTTTTTCGCGGTCGAGATCCAATTGCGCCCGAGCGCGGTCGATAGGAGTGGTTGGGGCAACGGCCTGCCCGCCAACCATCATTGCACCAGGGGGAGCCATTGGGGGAAGAATAGCGCCAAGACCTACGAATGGCGCGGTTGTAGGGACATCTTTCGCTGTACCTGCCGCTTTAGCCATAAAGACATCCCACTGGCGGCCGCGTTCGGCTTCGGTACGGCGCTGCTCGGCGGCCGCGGCATCGAGGTCAATTCGTCGAGTGTCGCGTGCCGCGGTTTCTTTGCGAGCGGTGACGCTTTCATCGAGGGCTTGCTGACGGAGTAATCGATCCCAGCGTTCGGCTTCAACGCGGTGTTCGTGTTGGAGTTCTTGCTCTCTAGTTTGCCATCCGAGAATGAATTCTTGCATGGGAGACTCCTATTTATCTTAAGTGCCGTGACCCGATTCGCTCGGAGTAGGCCAACGCTTCTTCCACCAATCACGTGCTCCCATCCCACCAAGGAACGCGCTGATTCCGCCGGCGTTGCTTAGGAATCCGCTCCATCCAGAAGGCCCGAAGGTTGTTTGAGTGCCAGTACCCTTACCGGTTGTCCTGCCGGTTTGGGTCATATTTTCGGTGGTAGTGCCAGAAGCAGTTCCAGTTGTGGTACGTCCAAGCGGTGCGGGACCGGCCCACCCGGTTGCGAGACCAAGAAGTGGATTCATTCGCTCCGAACGGGCTTGACTTTCCATAAAGGGAAGTTGGCTGAAGAACTGCGATAGTTGCCCAAGCCGCCCAAGTTCGATATTGCCAAGCCCCGTTGCGGCGCGTCCGCTCGACAACCCACCCATCCGAGCAAGGGTACTCATGAGACTACTAGAACTTGCCTTAGCGAGTTTGTTCAACTCGGCCATAAATCCAAGTTTTTGAGGTTCCCCGTAAACTGGTTCTTGACCGCGTTTGAGTTCTCCGGTAAGGAGGGGAATCAACGCCTGCCGAAGCGCGGTGAATGTTGGGTCTTCGGTTGGTTTCTCCTCACGGTCCTCTCGCTGTTCGGTTGTGCCGGTGAGTTGGCGGATAAGTTCCTCTAGCGACTCTTGTGTAGAGGTCGCATCGGTTTTGCCTTGTTGGCCGGACTGCCCCTTGCCTTTTGCGGCAGCGCCGCCAATAGCGGAGACAAGACTAGTGATTAATGGAATAAATGCCGAGAAGGCCATATCAAATTACCTCGGTTTCGGGAAGAACTTCAGGTAAGGATGGCAATTGACGTTCTTGCCAATCTCGTCTGGTAACGCCGAAGTGTAGAAGACTCTTTAGGGTGGAATTTTGCGTAAACGCGTCATGCGAACAACCTTCGAACCGAAGAAGTAATCGCCGAGCGAGACCCTTCATGGGATTGTTGCCTTCGGAGGTGTCGAAACTAATTCGGGCGATAGAGGGTTCGGTAACGAAGATTTCCTCGATACTCGCCGAAACTGCGTCGTCGATTAGTCCGATTTTCCATGCCCGCCGCGGTGCGGCAAGGGATAAAGTACAATCCCAAACTGTCGCGGGCTGAAAAACCACTAATCCAATCAACGGCGCTTCGTGTTTGATTCCGAGCCGGTTAAGTTTATCGATTACTCCAAAGGTACGAGTAAAGGGAAGTACTGCGCGAAGGTAGAGTTCGAACTCTACCGCCGACTTCGGGGCAAGGTCGGATTCGAGAATATTATGGTAGCAGTGAAGCCAGGTAAAGGCCCGGCCCGCTTCCGAGATCGGAAAGGGTTCGATAAGATCGACAATGTTCGATTCGATAACTTTCATGGTTATGTCCTAATTGTTTTTTTCCGGCGGGCCTTCCCAGTAGATTTTATTGTTTTTCGAGTCGAAGTATAGTCTGTCGTAAATTTCGATAGGCTTACCAAGTACTCCACGCTCGCCTTCGGGACTACCCTCAAGGTTCCAAAGATCGTAATAGGATAAATAATCGCCAAGTTGGTCTTTACTACGTTCCATTTTGTGCTCTCCCATTATGCCCAAATGGTCAAGAAAAGTTCCCGAACTGGGCCGTTGTTCCAATTGGGATATCGAAGGTGTACCAGTCCATTGAGAAATCGTTCTCCTAAGATGAGGCCAGAAATCGGTTAGTTTAAAATAGGTCTTATTCTCTTTCGATCTACTAGGGCGAAAGTCCGATATTTCGTAAGTACCGTGTAGTTGCGGCAGACCTAAGTAGAGCCTCCAAGTATCTTCGCGCCCTCTAGAGAAAAGCTCCTCAGATCGACCCTTTAGCAGATTTGGCAGAAATTGTTTGACCTTTTCGGTTGTCCCGTAATTATATGGCTCAATTCCACGATACAGCAACTCGGTTAATCCTAGCTTGTACGCCTTTCGTTGTTCTTCGGTAATTCCTTGCTCCGCCATTTGTTGTCTCGCTAACGCGACTAGTTGCTTAGCGGATGGGGCACTACGCGTTTCTAGTTCTTTAGGCAAATGCTCTTTAGCCGATACAAGCCTTTGCTTAATTGCCCAAAATAAAATGTCGTCGAGCGCTGCCATCGAATTGTGTTGCCTTACTATGTCCGGATGATGTAGTTAAATGTCTGATACGGTGGAACGTTTGCGTGAGCGGTGCCCGAACCGGTCGCGCCAGTGTTGCCAGTAATAGGGTGAATATGGGCGCTACCGGTACCGGTAGTGCTTGCGGCGCCTCCACCCGTCGAGCCAGCGCCGGTTTGGACCGCAGTCGGGCCAGGGGCATTGTAGCTATGGGTGTGATTAGATTCGGAACCAACCGTAAGCGTGCCTATCCCATGAACGTGGGAAGGGAGATTAACTTCGGCTAAGGCGATTGCCTCGGCGCCAGCGCCTTGACCGAGATTGTCGGCTTCGGTCGCAGTCACGCGATTCGCAGACACGCCACCCATGTTGTCTTTGCCGAGAGGGTAACGGCCTCGAAGGTCGGGAAGGTTGAAGGTGGTACTGCCATCGCCGGCGCCGAAGGCGGTACCGATAATTCCGAATAATCGCCCGTAGGAAATTCTGGAGACTGCGGCGCCATCGCAAAGAAGCCAACCCGCGGGAGCGGCGGTTCCAGCATACGGGAGGGCTACACCAGTTGGGACATCGGAAGAACGGTCCATAGTTGGAATAAGCCCGATTACCCCCCGGAGTTGAGTTTCGAGATAGTCGCGATTCACCGCATCCCGGCCTTCGAGCGGACCTTCCAGATTCGTGAGACGATAGTTACTCGCGTCGATGTTTGATTGAAATGCGGACTGGCGAACGCGAGCGGCGAGGTTGTTTAGCGCGATTATTAACGCTTGCCGAAGATCGGTGAGGGTTGGGGTGGGGGGAATGAAGATTGGTTCGGTTTTCATGGTTATTTACCCGCCCCTATGGCTTTTGCCACATTGGGATACCAATGACTTACTCCCGCACGGCGCATGTAATCGACGAACGCCTTCTGGTACGCATCGGTTAAGGCATCCGGACGTTCGCCTGCTTTAGCTTGTTGGATTGTTTGAAGAAGGGAAGAGGGAGGTATATAATCTCTGTAATCCCATTCCCCACGCTGTCGCGCTGGTGCCGATTGCGGTGTCGGTGATATCTTCAAACGGTCGAATAAGCGGCGGAATATTCCGGCTGGGGCATCCTCGATTCGAGAATACGCGGCGTATTCATTACGGGCGATTGTACTCGATATATCCCCTATGAGTTCTTGTAAAATTGAGGGACTAAAAGGATACTGTGGGTCCTTTAGACTATGAATCCCATGTCCTGTTTCGTGTCCGAGAGTTTCGACAACCTCCCTAGGGTCTATTCTCTCTATAGTCCGCGGACCAAGAGTAATTCTATTGGGGTTGCGAGAAAAAAATGCCGCATCTGGATAGGCGGTCGCGTCTGCAGATATAGGAAATCTGCGGTTAAGCGTAGGATGCCGTACCGCCCACCACCCGGCCGCTTCGGCGGTTGCTTTCGATACCATTGGGTTTTGCCGGGCGAAGGCTTCGGCGGCTATTCGCGCCGACTTTTCGAATTGTAAAACGTTAGCGCGGGTAGGAATCATTCCCACAACCGGCGCCGGCCCCCCTGGAAGGCCGGGGTCGGCTTCGAGTAGATTTTGAATAAAACGAATTACGCCTGTGGCTGGATTTTCGCCTGGCCTTATACTTTTGTTCATTACTAACCCAATTCCGCTTTTAGGCTTTTCCTTTGCATATTGAGCGAGCCAATCACGAGCGATTTGTGGAAGCAGCCCAGTCAGGCCATAATCCTCGGGGCGGATATAGGAGTAATCGTTTTCGGGCATTACTACTCCGGTGTTCCAGGAACCGTTATTCTCGCAAGCCCTTTAATTCCAACTCGAACCATATCCAAACTCGATTTCCAGACTTTGAAATTCTGCGCACCAACGAGGCGTTGTTGGAAATTATATCCTCTTGCTTCAGGAGGGAATGAAATCCGGTCCCGCCATTCACGGGCGGTAAAGGTTAATGTGTTTGTTGCAGCAGCGGTGCCGTCCACGTCCCAAAAACTTGTGATTGTCGCCGTCCCTTCAGGTTCGATATCGAGAGCGAAGAACCTCCCAATATCAAGTTGCGATGCGCCGCCGAGTTTTTGATATCGAATCAACCAGGTCTTTTTCCCAAATGGCTGCGTTTCGGTTTCGAATTTGGTATCGTAGTGTTTCAAAACTGCACTTGCGCCAACCGCGCCATACACAACCTTTACATCCACCGCAACTTGCGGGGAGATCGAACTAAGATTCAAGTCCAACCCTACCGAAAACGTCGTTCGCCGAGTGCCGATAAAGGTCGCAGTGTGGGTTGCGGTGCCGTTCGCGTATAATACCCCCGTTGCAGTCCCGAGCGGATTCAACACCGCTACCCAAGTTCGAAGGTTCTGATCGGATGGATACGGAATCGGGCCAACCTGAACCGTCGAGAGCCGGTCTGGTTCGGGTTCAAGATGATCCCAGGTGTTGTAGTGTTTAAACGCAGTACCGGTGTAGGTTGTGTAGATCGTTCGCCCGTAGGTTTCAGGGGGGTGGGCGCGGGTGTAGGATTGACGAGAGGTACCCGTTGCGGTGAATGTCGTAACCGCGGTGTTATCGACGAAGGTTACTCCAGTTAACGTACCGTTCGGGTTGACGTCGAAATCCACCGCCGCGGCGCGATTTTCCTCCAGGCTTACTACATCGGTTTTCCAAAAATTAACCCGTGGGGGTTCGGGACGGGCGGCAGAGAAAGTTCGCCAGTGTTTAAACACGACTCCTGTGCCAGCATTGTAGACCGTGTAACCAACTTCCCCATAGGTCTCCGAGGGATACGCATTCGGGAACTGCCGTCGGCCGTTAGTTGGGCCGATGTAGGTTGTTGTCATTGTAGCAACATTATCTACATACGCAGTCCCTAACACCGATCCAGTATCGATGATATCGATATCGACGTTATGCACATCCCAAAGACTTTCACCTGCCTCATTGGGAATCTCATGTTCGGTTCTCCAAAACACGACTCGTTTTGGTTCGGAAAGGGCGTCCCATTGAATCGCGTACAATGCGGTCGGTTCGCCCGCGGTTTGGGTACCTTGAAACGAGAACACGACATTGTTGCAAATCGTTCCGCCAAGGGTTGGAGTAGACCATTTCGACGCGGTGTAGGTGGAGTACATTGTCGAGATCGTCGCGGTAGAGGTGCTGTCGTAGATTGCAAGAAGAGTCGAAGTTCCACCTTTATGCAGTGCGGAGATGTTTTCCAGTACTGTATCTGTTGGGGCGGTCCAGGCGCGAGTACGGATGCTCCAAACAACTCCGGTGTCAGTACCGGTGGTTAACTGATCGGAGCTTCCGTTATCGATCCTCATAATCACACCATCTGGAGTGCCTACCCGCATTGCCGAGTCAACGGGGTCCCAGGCAAGGGATTCAAAGGTCCAAGGGTAAGTGTACCACTGTACTTTTTTGGCCGAGAAGTCAAGAACAAAGACAGTGCTAGGAAGGGTATTGGCTCCAGTTGGAATCCCAAGGTACAGTTTGTCGTCCCTAAAAGCCGCAACGGAACCCCGAAGAGAGCCAAGATTTATGGCTGGAATCCGGTTGCCTTTAATAGCTACAGGGTCTCCAGTGGTGGCGCCTAAGAAGGCGTCTCGAAGATATTCCATCGCCCAATCAATCGGTTGATCGATACCCTGTCCGGGAAGATAGAGGAAGATTCCCTCGGGGTTAAGCAACGGAATACCGTAGGGAGTTTTAACGATTGTTTTGCTCGCGTAACTACCGTGCCTGCTGCCGGAACGGGTAAGGACCCAATCTTGGTCATCACCCTCGAAAATGTTTCCGTGCCATTCGTAGACACTATCACGGTTGACAACGATCATTCCTGGGGGCCAGACAATCAAGCCATAGACCTCATCTCCGGTATGAGAAACGTCAGTTTCGGAAGCGCGTAGAAAAATATCAGGAGTGCCTGGGAAGGACCAGTAGATTTTGTTGGTCTCGGCTACAACGATTCTGTCGTAGAAAGGCTCGGAAGCGACAATGACATTGTTTGGAAACGTCGCACGAGAATGAGCATCGAAGGATTGAAGCGACTGGTTATTAAGCAAAGCATCCTGGTCGCTGATTTGATTAGCCCAAGTAGCGGTTCCGTTGCCGGGTAGAGCGATAGTAGCCGTCTGGACCATGTATGGCCTGGGGAGCAAGGTGCCTTGCCGATACAGTAATCGATGAGTAATACCGTGGTTCCCGGTTGGGGCGTTGGTAGAGTAGATTACCGCTTGCGCGGCAAACAAAGGATATCGGTCAGTCGGGGGCGATGGGGCGGACTCCTCGATAACATAGCCGCTTGAATCGAGACAAGCCCAAGTTTCACGCCAGACATATCCGATCTCGTCAGTAAGAGGGGAATTCGAAGCTCCAAGTATATCCCAGTCATCCATCAATACTACTACTGGACTGTCGGCTTCGAGGACAAATCTAACTCGTTTGACATCTTTCCAGCCTTCAGGGCCCGCAGCGATGTTTATATATCGGAATTGCGTTCGAGGAACGATCCAAGGGGCGTAGACATTAGACGCTTCTGGAATGTCCTCTCCTGCCCAACGGCGCTCTCGTCCGGGATCGGACCCGGCACGAAGACCAGCTGCGCGTTGCATCTCCCATGTTGTCGCGTTGGTTCGAATAAGATTCGATATGCTTTCCTTAAAATCCCCAACTTTGTTTTCTAGGTCGAGTTCCGCTCGATATTCGGAGGCAAAGGAGGCATCATCGACACTGTACTCTTGTACGATTCGCTTTACGCTACTAGGGTTAGAGAACGCGAGCCGAATGGAGTGAAAACCGAGGTCTCCAATCTTATTGCCGGAAATATCGTCGAGACCGGTGCCAACCGGTGTACCCTCAAAGGCGAGACGGTAAATTTCCCCGGCGGCTACAGCCGTACCAGTAAAGGTATTGATAGTAGTGTTAGTTGTATGGGTTCCTTCGGTAAGAGTGTATGTTGTAACGACATTCTTTACGCTTTGAGCAGTGTAGCCAAAGATCGGCCCGGTAGCGGGAGCCTGCTTAATCCAATCCGTAGCGTTGGTGCCATCGTCTTTAATACACTTTGTTGCTGTTGAAACAGCAATGAATGCGTAGTTTCGATAACTTGTAAACCCCGCTCGGACTTCGGGATCGTTGGTTAATCCTGTTGCAATTGGCGTGAAGGTTCCTGATAATCCTCGATAGATTGCGGTGCCAGCATAGACATAAAACGGGCTACTAGCAAGGCTGTTCTTTAAGGACCGATAGATATATCGTATTGGCGCCCCAGCGCTAACAGTCCACTCTTTCGCGCTTCCGCGTCGGACATGCGCGGCCCCGCGTTCGAGGGCGAAATCGATATTTGTAGCGGTCGCTACTTCGTCTTCGTTGAGAAGATGTGGGGGCGCCACTGGATTTACTCCACCGCCAAATGTCAACTGTACTGGTTTAAGTTCGGGCACGTTAGTAGTATTGTTGGCCGATTTCGACGTTGCCGCCGGTTGCGCGAGTGAATCGATCTCCTAGGCGGAGGCGAAGAATGTTGTGGCCGAAGGCGGTTCGCCGGCGGGCACGAACCCGGCGTTCGAGAAGGTCGGCTTCGTTTAACAGTCCGTCCGCAAGTTGCGGTTGGGTGAATTCGAGAAGATTCGCCGCAGCGCGGTACGCGATCACGAGACGAAGTTCGCGTTCGATGTCTGCTACGTCTGGATTTTCCGCAGAGATTTCTGTCGGCCACGAGACTCCCCAAACCTGGAACTCGTAGGTTGCATCGGATTTTGGAGCGACGCGAAACCGTTCAAGATCCCAAACGACGAAGTGCTTTGGGAAACCAGTGGAGATTTTTTTCCATTCCCGTTCGTACTGTTCAAGTTGGAAGGGGGTAGTAGGGAAGTACTTTACCACATCAAGACCGGAGGTTGTGCCGAGGATGAATTGGGGAATAAACACGGTTGTTGGGAAGGCAACGATATCGTCGTTAGCAACAACCGTCATCGTTCCGTGGGTAGTTAGCGGTTTTGTGTTTGCCCATACGTCGATTAGGGCTTCGTTGGCGGCGTCGTAAAGGTGGGCATCAGTCCAGAATACTCCACCGGAGGTTTCGTCAAGGACCATATGAATCAAGTCCACAAGGGGGGTGTTAACCGCGATTGCAGTTCCTCCAAAGAGGACTCCACCGAATAGAGATCCGCCAATGACGCTCATGGTTAGTACCAGTTTGTACCGTCGCTACGCAACGTAATGGCCTGGTTTTGCACGGCTGCTTGAGTGCGGGCGATGTTGCCGCCTGTGCCGAATCCACCAGGGGCGGCATTGGTAAAAATCAAGGTGATCTCGCGTCCTAGCCAAGCGTCGTTAAGAGTGGTAATAGTAATGGTCCCGGTGACGATAACCGCGATTTCATGCAATTCTATCGTGACTGTGGCGGCGGAAGCATAGCTGGGGGTCGCGACATCGGACCAATAATTGGGCTGAATCTTAATGGCACGGTTGGAGACGGTTAGTGATCCATAGATGGGGTCTCCGGTCGTGTTTATGAAATTCCCAGTAAAGCTAAAACCATTATTCCGCATCGCCGTGGAAACGTTCAGTGCATGTAGGTCACCCTTGAAAAGGTTGCCGCTCAGATTAACCCAGGCGCAATTCCCAGTGCATTTGACGCCCGTATCATCGTCTGCAACCGTAACTGAAGTGCCGTTGACCGTAAACTCGACGCCAACAATATCGATCTCTGCCGCCGTTCCCGCGCCAGAAGCGAGTACGATGCCCGGTCCTGTAGAAGACCCTACCACACCGCCGTGAATTTGGAAGCCCGTCACTGCGTTAACCTTAATGCCGGGGATGTCGGCAGTAGGTCCACCCGCACCCGATAGCTCTACATAGACGTTAGTAAGTTGAATACGCTCAAGCGGAGCTGCCGCACTCAGATCGATACCGGGACCAGTGTTGGTTGAGGATGAAACCAGCCCGTATGCTCGCCACACTCGCACGTCCCCGCTGGCGTAGTAGTTACTAACCCCATTACTTGCCGCTGTTGTCTCGGTGAAATGGTAGCCGGTCCCGGTAGCGAGATGGAACCCATAACTAGTGTTGCTGTTCGATTGACTTGCAATAACCCTCGTCTCATTACCATTGAGTTTGATCCCAGTAGCGTTGACTTCGGCAGTGCAGTTAAGCACTGTCCACGCTCCAACGAGATTTATACCGACACTCTGATTGCGGGCCCAAACCTCTTCGATTACGCCCATTACGATGCTACCGGACGACGTAATACCATGAGCTGTTCGTGCGCCCACGCCCGTGTGCTTATCAAGTTTTAACCAGCGCACCCCCGCGTTGCTGGCCGTGATATTGATCATGTGACTCCCGGTATCGTTTGCGTGTAAGACCGTAGCGGCCATCCCAGCGCCTTCAATGTACACCGGATTACTAATAGTAAGCGCTGCATAGAACTCGAACTCGCCTGACGGAAACTGGATGATTCCACCGGCGGTTCCAAGCGCGGCATGGGCCTCTTGACCGCCGCTGGTTGCGCTGGCGATAGCCCACGCTCCACTATGGTTGTTAGCAGGAGTGAAAGTGATCGTTCCAGTTGCCGCGCCAGAGGTGCAGGTCCCCCCAGTAATAAGGACTTTCTCGGCTGTCCCTACTCCGCCGGAGACATAGAGGTAATGATTCGTATTCGCGCCCGCGACGCCAACTGGGCAAGGGGAAAGCGTAACCGTCGCCCCAACCGCTGCGGTTAACGTCCCGCCTGGTGTTTGGGCGGCGAAGTTATACGCTCGGCTGTCCGCGGCGGAAGTCGCAATCGCCTTCACCTCCGCCTGGAGTTGATTGATGTGATGCGCGGCAAGGTAGCCATACACCGCCACACCATTCGTATGGGAGGCATCGGTAGTTCCATCGAACCCTCGACCGGAAGTACAAACAGTAAACGTCGTTGAGGTTTTCGAACAAACCTTGATTACCTCGTTATCGATAACAACCAACGCCGCCCCGCCGGAGGGAACGGTAAAACTCGCCGAACTCGCGACGGTGATTGCCGTTGCGCCCGCGGCGAGTGTTGCCCCAAGTGTTGTACTCGCCCGATGCGAAGCCGTGCCGAGATCGTTGTTCGTTGGGATCTTGTTCGGGAAAACTGCGGTGTTTTGCGCAAACAGCCCGAAAACGGCCACCAGCGCGAGAAAAAGTTTCTTCATAATCATGTCAATTTGCTCCGGTTAGGAGTCAGAATATCCGCCTCGTACGCCCCTCCTGGTCGCAACGCCGGGCAATGGTCGGGGAGGAAGCTCGCCTTGATCGATTTATACCTTGCGAGTTGACGAAGAAACTTTGCCTTCCTTCGCGCCGCCCGGTTCAGATCATGATTTGGTCCGTGCCGGAGATATGCCCGCCAGCAACAATAATTAACCGCACTATACCGTGCCCAGGCGGGAAGAGTCATCGCCGAGTTATCGTCTGTGAAGTCCAACCGCTTAGGGTACTCAAATACTGCCGTGCCAACAACGTCCGGGCCGGGCCAAAAACTAACCGTGCGGGGATCGTGCTGGTAAACAACAAGCGGAGTACCTAATGAGGAGTTTCTCCATTCTCGAACGAGCCGGTCGAGTTCATCCCGGTTTCGGCCGACAAGCCGGACGTTGTTCCAATACACCGCGTCGAGACGAAGTATATCCGAGGCGACGTTCGTGACTGTCAACGTCGAAGTATTCGACCCAACCGTTGCGGTTGCGCTTCCCCAAACACATTCCAACGAATCCTGAACTACGTCTTGCCACGCGGCAATGTAGGAGTCGATTTCGACGTTACTCCACCACCGAGCATTTGGGTCGAGGAGTTCCCTTCGCACCGCATCACGGATTTGAAACCGCGTCCACTTTGTCGATAAGGGCATTCAATTACGCTACTGCTGCTGCCGATTTTTGTTTCCACTGAGCATACGTACAATCGAGTGCAGCAATAACCTGTTCGCCGCTAATCCCAACCGAACATGCGGGCAGACGAACGATTTCCTCTCCGGTATCGATGTTAACGATTTGCTTCAACGGACACGTGTTCGGGTCGTGTTGGACGTAGTGCAACGCATGGCAAGGATAGCATGGTGCAACCGTTGGATCAGGTTCAAGGTGAATATGGTTCTCAAAGTACTTACAAAAATTCTCGTGGCTCGAATGACTAAGAAAAACGATCTTCGCTGTATCGAAACACCCTGCGGCGTTAGTCATCACGCTCTCCGGCCCAACTACCAAATCCGCGTGTTTGGTCATCGCTAACGACATCCGCAGGGGCCACACCCCGGACTTCGGCACGAGCCGCGGGTGCTCGAATTCCAACTTCTTGCTCGCCTGATCTCCAACAGTAACGACAACTGCATCGGGATGTGTACTAAGCCAATCAATTACAACTGGCTCAAATAAACCGTATATCTTATGATGGGAACTCCCGCTGAGGGACCAAAGAACAAGAAACTTGTTACTAAACTTCTTACAGAATCTTCGAGCTTCTCGTTCCTCACTACCGTTAAGATAGAGTTCTCCACGTCTTCCAGTAACTTCCGGGTATCCTCCGAGTTCGAGGGTGAAGTCATAGTAGTTTCGATTACATTGCTCGTGCCGCCAGGACTGGTGGGTGTAGAAATCTCTACGCCCTTGAACTTTGAGCAAGCGGCCCTCAATCGATTCGCTAAGGTTAATATATCGATCATAGTCTCCTTTCCATTCGTTCCAGTATTCACCAAGATCGGGATTAGGAATCGCCTCGCGTTCCTGAAGAAGAATATTCGAAACGTAGGGATTGTTTTGGAGAATCTCTGCCGAATAACGAGTACAGTTAACAGTGACATCGAAGCCATCTTCAGCAAGCCGGCGAATAAGCGGAGTCACCATAATCATATCCCCCAACGCCCCGTAACGAACAACACAGGCGCGAGGTTTGAGGGAACGCTGACGGTCGATGATTCCTCGGCTACCGAGGATTTTTTTATAAATCTGTAACACCTGGTTGTCGCGGATGTAGGAATCTTTCGCAATCCACGAGCCAACATCGCCGACCATCGACCTAAGCGCCGTGGGCGCTTCAGGCTCGTTGTTTGTCGGAAGGAACAAAATCAAATGTCCGCCGACTTTCAACTTTCGAGTAAGCTCGCGAAGAGTAGTTTCCAGTTTTCCAACTAGTAATCTCGTACCGGCGAAAACATAATCGAATTTATCGTTCCCCAGCACGCTAAGATCGGTATCGCATAGTCCAATTCGCGGATGTTGTACCGTGTCTACGTACACCGCGTACTGCCCCGGCGCGGTTGCGCAGTTTGGAAACACCTCTTGGTCGGCCCCGAAGACGATCCCGCGACCGACCAAGTACGCTACACTTCGATACCTAGCCCACTTCGATAATGCGGTTAGGGTTGGATTTTCGAGCCCGCTCAAGTCGCCTCCGCCTCGTAGGCTTCTTCATCGGTTGGAACCGGTTGACGATATCCAAGAGTAAGATTAAACACCGAATGAAAATCCGGAAACACCCGGCGAAATTTCCCCGAGTGGGGTTTCATGTGGGGTTCTCGAATTCTTGCGACGTTCAACGGTAAACGATCGTTGCAGACTTCGCAACGAAAGTCGAGCAATTCCAGCCCTGCCTCGGCGAATTTCTTCCACCCTGACCACGGGCGAGGAGATTCCTTCAAACGAAACTGAAATCCTCCTCCGCACTGGCCTTGAACGTGATTAAGCACTACATCCCCGTCGATCGGAAGCCGAGTATGACATGCGCCGTCGTGAGGGTGAAATTCCCGGTACGCGAGACAGGTGATCTCAGTTGGCACGAGTTGCGCCTTGTCGAACACCGCCCAGTTAGTTGTTTTCTTCGCAGCAGCCGCAGCTACAGCGGTTTCTATGGTTTGTTTTATCAAGTTTTTTTGCCTCAAATGGGAGGGGAGTTTGCTCCCCTCCCAAAATCAAACTACGCCGCGAAGAGCTCTTGCACTTCGAAGTAGATGTGATACGACCCTTGGGCGTCGGCCGTCGCGGTCGCGGTGCCGGTAACGGTCAGTGTTGGTTGAACACCGGCAGTAAAGGTATTATAGGAGGTCGAAACCGTCCCGTCAAGCACCTGCCCCAACGTTGCGGTAGTGAGAGCTACCGTCGCGAAGGTATTGGTACCGTTCAGAAAGTTCGCCTTCAAAGCAGTCGAACCGTCGTCAGGAATAGTCGTAACGGCCATTCGCACTTTGTTGACTTGGACGCGCCGTTCGAACTTCGGAAGATACAACACTGGGGTCGTATTGGCCCCGGTTGCACTTGAAGCTGTCGTTGTGCCAAAGGAAACCGCGTGCGCGACCATTGCTTGTTTACGAGCATCGTACATTTGATTGCTGTAGGACATACTGTTACTCCTTTCCTTACGCGCTAGTCACGAACAGGATATGCTGTTCGGTATCCAGGCTGTAGTCCCAAATTTTCTTGAAACCAAGCAGTGCGTACCATGCCATTCCGAGATCCCGACCGTAATCGGTCGATTGCTTAAGCCGAATTTCCTCGGGGGTGACAATGGCCTCAAAGACGGCATCGCCGCCGATGAACACTGCCTGACCGTAGAGAGAACTGGCGCCAATAGTGTTGCTAAGGTAGCCGGTTTCCTCGACGAATCGAACCTGGTAGTACTTTCCGACTTCGCCATTCAACGGATTACGAGCGAATTCGGCGGAATACTTACTGATATCCACCCACCCACCCGTTGCGGAGTCGCCAAGCATTCCGCCGTAGGCTTCGACTGAAGCCACACAAACGAAATTCGACCCGTCAAAACGGGGAATGTTCTTTTTCTTCATATAATCCACGATTTTGCGGACGTTATACGAAGTAAGGTTTGCGGTTGCGGTTGCGGTTGCGGTGCCATTGGTCACAAACGCGACCGATGCGGTGCTGACACAAACCGCGAGAAGTTCGGTTGCGGCAAACTGAGCGCCAGCCGCGGACTCCAGGACTTTAACCTGATCGTCGCGGAGCTTTTGCTCGGTTACTGCCTGAACCTCGAATTTCCCGAGTGCGGTAAGTTTGCCGGTCCA
>ERZ1292629.1289-Hain-H43-01um-R1-1289-length-24950-cov-7_pt1 | contig 24950 bp, 31 predicted proteins | sample MGYA00564399_ERZ1292629 | MGnify/ENA primary metagenome ERZ1292629 (study PRJEB36523, sample SAMEA6512636) | groundwater metagenome | collected 2019-01-08 | study: AquaDiva: Metagenomics assemblies of 32 groundwater samples
AGGATTACAAGGTAAATATTCTTCTTTAGCACAAAAAGGAAAATTTTGGGAACTTGACAGATTAAGAAGACAAACAGGTGTTGAACCACAATTATCAGATCAAGAAATTTCTAGATTATATACTACATCATTAAGTGAATATACTGTTAACGCTGTTCAATTCGTAGAACAAACTAGAGAATGGGATAAGAGAGCTCATAAGGGTAAACCTGTAGTATTTGAAGGTTTAGACTTTGCCGATTATGAAGAAGCTATTCAAGATGGTTATCATAGAACAATTGCAGATGAATGGTCAATGGAAAGAAAACATTTTGAAGCTTTAAAGAAATTAACAGGTGTAGCAGTTAGTGAAGAAATAGTTCAACACGCTATTAATGCACGTATTAAAACTGGAAATGTTCTAGGAGATTATTATTTTAAAAATGTTCAAGGGGCAACAGGAATAAAACCAGTTCCGGACAATGATGTTGTTCAGGGAATGTTTAGAAAATGTTTAAGAGATAAAAGAAATGGTCCTTATTTTTGGGAGTATCTAGTCAAATCAACTGGTATCAAACCAGAAGAAAAATTAGCACAACAAGCCTATAGACAATTTGTTAGACAAGAAAAAACATATGATTTGACAAGGTTTGTAGAATTTACTGGAATTGTTCCTGAAGAAAGAACTGTTCATGATGCTTATAGGATATTAGTAAAGAGAAATAAGTTTGGTGATAGTTTTTCTGAAGTTCAAAAAGTAACAGGAATAGCACCTAAACCTCAAACAGTTCAGGCAGCTTATTCAGTAATTGTTGATAGAAAAGAATCTATTTGGGACTCTTATTTAAAGAGTGTATTTGAATCAACAGGAATTACTCCATCACAAGAAACAATTCAAAAAGCTTATGAGACATGTGTTAATCAAGGTCATTTAGATACATTTAAAGAGTTATATAATACATTTAAAGTTCAACCAGCAAAAGGAACAAAGAGAGCTTTAGATACTTTTTTTAATGCTTAACTAAGGATGATTTTAATCAGTAAAAAATGATTTTCACATTACCAATAAATATTATTTCAAGTTTTTCTCCGAAGTCTTTTCTAAAGAGCTCTTTTATTCCTTTTCTTCTTCTTCGCTTTCAGGAATCTCATCATCTCCAGCTAATTTTGCAATATCAACAACCTTGTCTCCATCCTGCAGCCTGATTATTCTTACACCCTGTGTTACTCTTCCCATTATTCTTATATCTTTAACACTTGTTCTGATTACAATTCCTTTTTTAGTTGAAACAACAAACCTATCATTGTCATTAACATCTATTGTTGAAACCACTTTTCCTGTCTTATCACTTACATTAAGATTTATAACACCCTTGCATGCTCTTCCAGTCAATCTGTAATCTTCAACAAAACTTCTTTTTCCATAACCTTTTTCAGCTATAGTAAGAATTGAGCTTTTAGCATCAGAAACAATTTCCATTGAAACAACCTCATCATGTTTGTCTAATTTGATTCCGCAAACACCATATGAAGCTCTTCCCATGTCTCTTACTTCATCTGAATTAAATCTTATTCCCTGCCCATCTTTGCTGAACATCATTACTTCCTGTTTTGGAGAAATTCTCTTGACATCAACAACTGTGTCTGTATTATCCAATGGAAGATTAATTATTCTTACTCCTGCATTTCTTGGCTTTGCAAACATCTCTAATCTTATCTTCTTAACCTGTCCTTTCTTGGTAACCATAAATAAATAACCATTAAAATCATTTACAGCAATTACATTTGTAACTGTATCTTCTTTGATATTCAATAGATTAACAATTGCCTGTCCTTTTCCATATCTTTGTGTTTCAGGAACCTTATATGCTTTTAGCCAGAATAATCTTCCTCGAGCAGTAAACAATAATAAATTATCATGAGTTGAGCATGAGATTAATTGCTTGACAAAATCTTCAGAAGTTAATTCAGCTCCAACAACACCTTTCCCGCCTCTTTTCTGCTCATGATATACTTTAAATGGCATTCTCTTAATATAACCCTTGTCAGTTATTGTGATAATAACTTCTTTTTTCTGCACTAAATCCTTTTCTTCAATTTCCTTCACGCTTCTTATTATCTTGCTTCTTCTTTCATCACCATATTTTTCTTTTAATTCATTTAATTCTTTTTTAATTATCTTTAAGATTTCCTTTTCATCAGCAAGAATTTTTTTTAGCTTGTCAATCAATTCAAGCAATTCCTGCTCTTCTTTTTTCAGTTTATCCTGCTCAAGAGCAGTTAATTGTCTTAATTTGGTTTCTAAAACAGCTTCAGCTTGTTTTTTGCTAAAACCAAACTTTTTCATTAAATTATCAAGAGCATCTTCCTTGCTTTTTTTGATAGTTTCTATTACTGCATCTAAATTCTTCAAAGCGATTAATAATCCTTTTACAATATGTTCTCTTGCTTCTGCCTTTCTCAAATCAAACTCAGTCCTTTTTCTGACTATTTTTCTTCTATGCTCAATATAAACTTCTATAATCTCCTTAAGATTAAGTGTTTTTGGAACTCCTGCAACAAGAGCAACCATTACAGCGTCAAATTTAGTTTGCAATTTAGTTGACCTGAATAATCTATTTATTGCAAACTGTGCATTAGCTCCTTTTTTCATCTCAATAACAATTCTCACATCACCTTTGCTTGATTCATCTCTTATATCTGAAACATCAAGTAATTTTTTATCTCTGACAAGCTCTGCAATCTGCTTGACTAATTCAGATTTATTTGTCTGATAAGGAACTTCTGTAATAACAACATATTCTCTTTCTTTTTTTGTTTCAGTTGTAACCTTGCCTCTTACAATAAATCCTGCTTTTCCTTTTTCATATAATTCTTTTAAGGTATTCCCGACAATTTGTCCTCCTGTTGGAAAATCAGGCCCTTTAATAATCTCAATTAATTCATCAATTGTAATTTTAGGATTGTCAATAGTTGCAATAATTCCATCACAAACTTCGGTTAGATTATGGGGGGGAATATTTGTTGTCATTCCAACTGCAATTCCACTTGAGCCATTCACAAGAAGATTAGGAAGTTTTCCAGGAAGCAGAACAGGCTCTTTCAGATTATTGTCAAAATTTGGAATCATTTGAACAGTCTCTTTTTCAATATCCTGCAGTAGTTCAACTGCAAGTTTGTTCAATTTTGCTTCTGTATAACGGCTAGCCGCAGGATTAGCATCTGTTGAACCAAAATTTCCCTGCCCCTGAACCAAAGGATATCTTAATGAAAAATCCTGTGCCATTCTTACCATTGAATCGTAAATAGCCATGTCTCCATGAGGATGGAATTTTCCCATGCAATTATGAGATAAAATACCATTAGCAATAAATTCATGATTATCTTTAACTTGAAAATCATAAGTTTTTTCAAAACCAGATTTTTCTGTTTTTTCAACTTTAATAAAGAATAACTTATTGTCAAAAACATCTTTTAAAAATTCATAATATTGAGAATTTATTTTTTTTAATTTTTCCAATAAATTCCAGTCAATTATCTGGCTTATCCTTAAATCTTTTTCTTTTAAGTCAGTCGAATATCTAATTTTAGTTCCATTAGGATATTTTATTCCAAGCCTGAATTTGCCCCCATCTTTGCATTCATACCACCCACCACCTAAATGCCTATCGCTTAATTCAGAAAATATTTTATCTCCAATAAAGGGTATTATTTCAAAGTTAGATTTACCTAATTTTTTATCTATTAATATTTTTGTCCTTTCATTCTTTTTTTCATCCTGAAGATTAAGATTTAGGGCTAATTTTTTTGCAAATTCTCCTTCAATCTCTATGTGGTAAACAGGATAATTTGATTTTATGATTTTTCCATTGATTGCATGATTTTTTACAGGTTTTAATAATATTTTTTTTCCAATAAATCCAAGTTGCTGCATGAGCAACTGCAATCCATCAATTAATCTTTCAGATATAGAAATGTATCTAATAAGATTTCTTGAATTATGAACAGAACCATCTCCATCAATTAATCCATCTAAAAAAGAATAGATTGTTTTTTTTGGGGATATAAAAATTTGATAAGGTATCTCTTTCGTAAGAGCATTTTTACCAGCTAAATTAAATGAAGATGATAAAAAATTGCAAAGATTTTTATTGCTTATTCTAAGAATATAAATTTGGTTTTGTATCAATTCTCCAGAACTTGTATGCAGAATATTGCGCTTAACTCCAATATTAGCTGAATATCCAAATTCATTTTCAATGATATGCTTTATTTTATTTATAATCTGCTCTGAACATGAGCAAAATCCTATTCTGTTAGTCTTTTTCTCTATCCATCCGTCTGATAAAAATTGTCCAAGCAAATAAGCAATATTTTCATTAAGCTCTAAATATTTATTATTAAACAAATTTATTTTCATATTTTCACTAAAATTAGGATAATCTGCTTTTATGACAACAAAATCTTCTTGGTTTAGATCTTTAGCTTCCTTCCATTCATATTCTAAATTCTTGTTTAAAATTTTAAATTTTTGAGATAGAGTTGCTTTAACTGAAATGCCATTGCTAAGAACCACTTTTATCAATTCTTTTTCAGGCATTTCATATAATTCAACTACCTCCTGAATCCCTGAATGAGTATAAACAAAATCTCCTTTATCAATATTTTGAATAGGTAATAATCCTCTTGTAGTAAGTATCTTGGTGTCTTTAACAAAGCATTCGCCAACAATCCTTGCAGATTTCATTGTGCTTCCTTTATCCAAACCCATTAAATTCATTGCCCAAAGAATTCTTCTGTGAACAGGCTTTAATCCATCTTCAGCAGCAGGAAGAGCTCTGGAGACAATTACACTCATTGCATAATCAATATAAGCTCTTTTCATCTCATTTGAAATTTCAGTTGGCAAAATCCTATTTTCATCCAAGTCCTTGAGATTAATCTCTGTTTTTTCCAAAACTTCTGATTCTCCATTTCCGTTTTCAATTTCTTCATCAGAACTCTCGCTCTCTTTGTCATCTTTGCTTTCTTCATCTTCGTCTTTCTCCGAAGTCTTTTCTAAAGAGCTCTCTTCATCTTCAAAATCTTCTTCTTCATTTTTCTTTGCCATGTTAATTTTCTAAATGATCTGTCATAACAATCATTAAACCTCCTTCTAGTAATGTAGTATCAACTTTTAATCCCAAAAGATGACAATCTCTCGGATGAGAATATTTAAATGGAAGTGTACTTCCTCCAAATTTTGCTCTCCATAATTGGTCAAGATAAAACATCTGACTGCTACTAGTTAATCCCATTCTTCTCACTAAATCATTCATATACTCTTCCATTTTATCTCCACGTATTGCCATTTTAAGTTTATCTAGCTCTTCCTCCAACTAATTCCTCTTCCAATTCACCAGCTTCATTAGAATTATAATTCCCTCTGCTTCCACAATCAATATAATTTTCAAATATCTCTGCATCACTTCCAAATTGCATAATTCCTGCATATCTGTCTTCAACTGGATGTTTCATTTTATTTTTACTCCAGAATTAAAGTTTAATATTTTTTCAGCAAGTCCTTCTTCTACCGGAGTTACATCATTCCATAAAACAGAATATAATGGAAAATTTTCAGTTCTCCAATTATGAGTATCATCAATAGGATTCTTTACTAAAACTGCAACTGCCAAACACCAACTTGGTCTGTCCTCTAATCTTCTCATTAAATAAGTCTCTCCTTCACTTCTCTCTCTTACTATTCCATATTCCATTACGTATCCACCTCTGCAATATTTGCATTTGTTTCAATGAATTTTCTTCTTGGCCCAACAACATCTCCCATCAGCATTGAAAATGTTGAATCAGCGATAACAGCGTCTTCAATGTTTATTTTCTTTAATATTCTTTTTTTAGGGTCCATTGTTGTATCCCAGAGCTGGTCAGCATTCATTTCTCCCAGCCCCTTGAATCTCTGAACATCTGCCTTCCCGCCTAATTTATCCAAAATCTTTTTTAATTCATCTTCTGAATGAACATAAAAATCTTTTCCTTTTCTGACTCTAAATAATGGAGAAACAGCAACAAAAATATTTCCATTTTCAATCAACTCAGGCATATACCTGAAAAAGAATGTCAAAAGCAAAGTTCTGATGTGGCTTCCATCAACATCAGCGTCGGTATTATGACAGCATAATCCTCCAAAACCAGCAATGAAATTTTCATCTTCATTAACTGAAAAATCATAAACATCCCCATTTGTCGAAGTAGCTTCTTTTATATCTTTGACTTCAAGTGCAATCAAATCATCAGATATAATATCAAATCTCTTATTAATTGATAGAGAACTGCTATTTATTTTGGTATCTAAATAAAATGAGTTTCTATGGCTTTCCCATACTCTTTTTAGTTTTATTAAATATTCTTTTCTTGTAATAGAGATTGTATAAACTTTATTTCTGGATGAAACCTTAATATTTTTTCCAGGCTCTCTTTCACATACTCCTGCAATAACTCCATGAGACTGCAGTAAATACATTATCTGATTTGCCAAATCTTTTGATGTTGTTGTAAAAGATATTTTATCCTTGCTTATAGTTCCATCTCCTAAGAAATACCCTCTTAAGAATTCAAGCTGCATTTCTTTGTTGATATTGAAAATAATGTCTGGAATTTTTTTTGTTTCAGAAGAATATTCAGAAAATCCAAACAAACATCTCCAAAACAAAGAGGCTGCTCTGTTAACCAGTTTTAATTCAGCGCAGTTTCTAGAAAAGCCGGTAATTTTAGCTTCAATCCCAAATAAATCTTTAACAGCTTCTTTAAACTCCTGTACATAACATTCATTATAATTTCCTATTGCAAACCTTACACCATTCCTCAAAGAAGAAGAGCCCTCTGCAATCCAGAAGCCAATAAGTTTTGCAAAATTACTATTTATTTTAACAAATCTATTAATTCCCTTACATTTGTAATGAGTAGGGCATAGGCGAACCTCTTCTCCAAGATATTTCAAGTCTTCTTCATTAATCTGAGACAAAGCTATATAGTCCTTTACTTTATTTCTTCCTGAATTTTTATATTGAGTTTCCCATATATTATCCAACTTGGATTTTACTATCTGTACCTGTGATAAAGCTTCTTTTTTATCAATTCCAAGGACTTCTATATATTTTTCAAAATTTTTTCTGCTGGGTTTTGACTTTCCTTTTTCCCAATCATAATAAATACAAGGCTGTTTTATCCCAATTGTATCACAAATAAACTTTTGTGATAATTTCTTTGATTTTCTTTTTGAAACCAAAAACTCGCCAAATCTTTCCGGAACAGCTATTCTTTCATCGATAAATTCATTATCTTCTTTGTATATTTCTTTTATCTTAGATTTTAAAAGCTCTTCTACAGATTTTCCCCTGACATAAATCTCTTCTTTTATTTTATCTTTATTTTTTACTAAAAGTGATAAAACATCTAATCTCGATAATGGATTAAAATTATATAGTGGTAAATTCATTGGAGCAACAATCTTATCACCCTGCTTTATCTCACTGCCTTTTTTTAGCCTTATTTGGCCATTCTCAAAAACAAAAACACTATGCGAAGATGTAACTTTAACATTTCTTCCATAAGATGTTTTTATTTCATAAAGTTTTTCTTGTATTGGATGCTTGATGACAGCTTTTATATTTTTAAATTGAGTTTTTCTTGTTTTAGTATTAAAACATAAAACCTTGTATATTGAAGGTTCTATTTTTTTCTCAATAAGATTATCTATAAACTCTCCAATTTTTACAAAAGATACCATGCCATTTGAAGATTCAACAAAAGTAGCTTCTTCTCCATCCACGCTCATCACGATTACTTTTCCATATCTTAATTTTTCTATATTAAAGTTTTCCTTAACTCCAGTCCCGATTGCAGTTATAAGATTAATTATTTCCTCTGAACTAAGTGCTTTTGTAGGATTAGATTTTTCAACATTTAATATTTTTCCTTTCAAAGGCAAAATAGCCTGGAATTCTTTATCTCTGGCCATTTGTCCAGAACCAGCTGCAGAATCTCCTTCAACAATATATAATTCAGTCTTTTCAACTTTTTTTGATGAACAATCAAGAAGTTTCCCAGGCAATCCACTTAAACCACCCATTGCATTTTTTCTTCTTACTAAATCCCTGGCTTTTTTAGCTGCTTCACGAGCTTTGGCAGAAGAAACAATCTTCTGGCATATTTTATTTGATATATTTGGATTTTCCTCTAAAAACTCTGTCAATGCAAGATAAACCATTGAATCAACAACACCCTTCATTTCAGAATTTCCAAGCTTGGTTTTTGTCTGTCCTTCAAACTGGGGCTCTTTCATTTTCAGGGAAATAATCGCTGTCAAGCCCTCCCTGGTATCATCTCCCATTATTTTCTCATTTTTCAGCATTCCTTTTTTCTCTGCATAGTCATTTATTGCACGAGTAAGAGCAGTCTTGAAGCCTGAAATATGTGTTCCTCCTTCAGTTGTATTAATTGTATTCACAAAACCAAAAATATTCTCATTATAGCTGTCTGTATACTGTATTGCCACCTCAACAGTGTTTGAATCAACCTGTTTTCTAAAATAAATAGGCTTATGCAAGGCAGGTTTTGATTTATTTATAAAAGCAACAAATTCAATCAATCCTCCAGAATAATGAAATGTTTCTGATTTGTCATTTTTTTCATCTCTTAATTTAATTGTAACATCAGGATTCAAAAAAGCAATCTCCTGCAGTCTTTTCTTTAAAACAGCAAAATCAAAATCAAGAGTGGAAAATATTTCAGAATCTGGAAAAAAAGTAATTGTTGTTCCTGTTTCATTTTTTTCAGCTTTGCCTATTACCTTGACATCATCCAATGGTTTTCCTATTTTATACTCCTGCTGATATATTTTTCCATCTCTCTTTACAGTAGCAATCATTTTTATTGAAAGGGCATTTACGCATGAAACACCAACCCCATGCAATCCACCAGAAATCTGATAAGAATCCTTGTCAAACTTTCCTCCTGCATGAAGTTTTGTAAGCGCGATTTCCATTGCTGATTTCTTATAAACAGGATGCTTATCAACAGGAATTCCTCTTCCATCATCAATAACAGTAACACTTCCATTCTTGTTTATAATAATCTCTACAATCGTACAGAAGCCTGCCAGACACTCATCAATAGAATTATCAACAACCTCATACACAAGATGGTGCAAACCATCTTTTCCAGTGCTTCCTATGTACATACTCGGTCTCTTGCGAACTCCATCTAATCCTTCTAAAACCTTTATATTTGCAGCTGAATATTGTTTTTTTGAATCTTCACTCATTTTCTTTTTCTCCTATTTTATATTTCATACATTGAGGAATAAATGGTTTAATCATTTCAATCAATTTTTTTGAATCTTCTTGTTTAAATCTTAAATAATAATATTTATTATCTCTAAACCCGATTGTAGGATTTAAACCAAATTTTTTATTAAAAAATTCTTTTATTAAATTATGTTCATCAAGAGAATAAGCATTAGTACACAAAACAATATAACCTTGTTTATTGTCATAACTTCCATCATCACATATCCAAAAAGCTAAACTTCTTGGATTTAATTGTTCTAAAATATTTAGATTAACTACTTTTTTTAGATTATTATAAAACAAATTTCTATAATAATTAAATATTGGATGAGTTCTAGTTGAAAAATCCATTGCATGAATAAAATCATCTCTTATTCTTCTTTTAACTTCTCTAAATTCAGAAATATTAAAATTAATCAGAATATTTTTTTTAAATTCTGCATAATCTCTTTGTTTCATAGAATGTGAAAATCTAAAACAAGAATTTTTCTCTCTCTGTCTAATACTCGCATCACCCAATAAACTTCCAAGAATCATATCATGTTCTTCTTGACTAATAAATAAAAAAGGATTTTTTTGTATTCCAATATTCCAATCCCTAACTAACTTTATCAAGTTTCTAGCAGAAATATTATAAATATCATATTTTTCAGAAAATATTTTTAACTCTCTATCCGTTCTTAATCTAGCTAAAATTCCTGCTTTACTCTTTTGCAATTGTGGAAAAATAGATAAAACTCTTCCTTCATCTCTAGCAGAATTAATTATTATAGGCCTTATTTTAAGCTCCCGAGATATAGTTAATATATCTCCTTGCCTTTTTATTCTCTTAGAAAGTTCAACTATATCAAACCTTTTCCTGACTCCTTCCAACCCCCCAAGTACCTTAATGTTCTCTGCTTTATAGTCTGATTTTTCTGCCATGTTTCTGTATTTTTTAGGTTTTTTAATTTAGATAGTTTTGACTAATAAATTACTGAAAATTGTGAAATTTTTTTAGCCTAAAATCCTTAAATTTATTATAAAAATAGGAAATTTTAGTTTATAAACCTTTCTATAAAAAAATTCATTTTATCGTCGATAAAAAGGCTATTTTTCTCCTCGAGAAATGGAGAAAATATGTATTAAAAAATAAGTAAGATAGAAATAATATAATAAATCAGATATCTGCCATTTCAGACTTTATTTTCTTGATTTTGCTGAGTTTGTCTGAAAGTCTGTCCATTTTAACCTGATTATTTTTCTTTTTTTCAGTTAATTCTGCTTCTTTTTCAAGCAGTTTTGCTATTCTTTCCTGTAACTGTTTTTCCAATGACTGAGAATCCTCAACATTTCTATCTATTCTGGAAATCTGATTTTTTAAATTGTCTTTGTCTTTATCTAATTTTTTGAGTTCTTTATCAATATCAAGAATAGCTTCTCTTAGCAAAAATTTTTTTTCTTTCTCCTCTTTTTTCTTTTTCATGATATTTCAAGCATATTTTTATTTATAAACATTTCCATTTTACTTTCTGGCTAGTTTTTGCAGTCTTTCCCTGCCTTTTCTGTAAGATTCTTCACTAATATATCCTGAGGAACGCGCGCTTCCTAACAATTCCATTTTGCTTCTTATATCAGAGATAGTTGGTATTCTGAATCTCCTGTCTAAATCACTTATATCATAACCATGTCCTCTCCATTTTTTTATTTCTCTGATTAATTTATCTTCATCGCCTTTTCTCTTGATTCTCTTGTATTCCTTTATTCTTTCATTATGAACCTCTTCTATTGCCTTTTCTCTGAGTTTTCTGACTTTTTCCAATTCTCTTCTATAAATTCTTTTTTCAAGGGAATTGCCAAGTTTTTTATAACCCTGCTTTTGTCTTAATTTTATTAATTCATTTTGTTTTTTAATTTCTGTTTTGTATTCTGCCTGGATTTCTTCAAGAACTTTATCTCTAGAAACTAAAGAATAAAAAAACAGAACAAAAAATGCCAAAAAGAAAAATCCAAATATAATTACAATCCATGTAATCAAAATCTTATTTTCAAGAATTGTTGGGGAACTGCTTTTTTCAACTACATTAAAGATTGTTGTTGAAGTTCCAACAGAGTTTTTATAATTAATAACAACTGACAATACATAACTTCCTTTTTCAATATTTTCTGGAAGATTAATTATCTTTAGATAATCTAATTTTCCGCCAACAACAATGTCTTCTGATTCAGAGACAAGTTTTTTGCCTTCAATATCATTAACAGAATAAATAAGATTTATTTTGCCTAATCCATTGTTTTTAAGATCAAATATTTTTATATCCATGCTTAATTTCTGCCCAAGAATAACATCTCCTTGAGGATACAAATTAACATTAGAATCAAAAACAATCTCATTAGATTGCACTTCCAAAATAATAGGAATAATTTTTTCAGTTCCTGCAGAGATTATTTTTAACCCTCCAAAATAAACAGCTGGTTTCTTGCCGTTTGTATTAAAAGAAACAGCAATACTTTTTTCTTTATTAGATTCTATTTCAAAATTAGACTCCTTAATACTGACCAGATTATCAAGATTAACAGGAACAATAGAGAAAGATTCTTTCCAATCCAAGTTATTGGTTATCTTTATGTTATTCACAACATTTTTATCTGTCTCCATGGAAATTTTCAAAAAAAGATTATCTATTGTGAATGCTTCTTTATCTTGTTTTTTTATAAAAGAATCTTTATAAAAATTAATAATTAATAATAAAACAATTACTGCAATGATTGCTGTTCCCGTTATTATAAATTTCTTATAGTTCATCTCTTTTTATCCTCTCTTTTTGGTAATGTTACAATCATCACCAAGTCTCTGTTAATTAAGTGAAGCTTCTGTTTTACAACTATTGCCCCCATTAACATTCTAATCTTTTTATCAACATCTCTTAATTCATCACATTACCAGTATTTTTTATATTTCAATATTTTATTTAATGAACAATTATATTTAAACCCATTTAATTTTCTCCGAGGTCTTTTTCTTTATTTTACTATCAGTTATTTTTTTAGTTCTCCTTACAAAAAATGTTAAAACCACGACTACTAATATTACTATAGTCAAACTTATTAAGATAATATAAAAATAGTTTCCTAGAGCTGATTTTTCCATTTCCACGATTTCAAAATGAGAAGTTGAAGTTGCAACACCATTAGGATATGTTAATTCCAGCCCTAAAACATAATTCCCGGCTGGAATATTTTGGGTTGCAAATTCTTTTTTAAATGTTTTCTGTGAATCAACAAGAATAGTTTCACTTTCAGTAAAAAAAGTCCTGCCCTCAAAATCCTTGATAATATAGTTCAAAGTAACATCTACCCTTGGATTATCCCCCATTGGAATAAGAGTCACCTGGGCATTTAATTTGCTTCCAACATTTATTTTCTTGAATTCATCAAGAATGCTGATTCCTGCATCAAATAATAATTCTTTTGTATTGACATTCACGCTTACAAAGATTTCCTTTCCATTCACTAAAATTTTTCCAGTATAAATTCCAGGCTTGTCAGGCCCTATTAATTTTATTTCAACTTCTTTGCTCTCACCAGCTTTCAATTTAAAGGAATTTTCTCCTATCTGGACAATATCATCCAAACCCTGTGAAGTTATAAATACATTGACTTCTTTATTTCCAAGATTAGCAACAGTTATTTTGCTTATCTTTACAGTATTAACTACAAGAGGAACTTCTAAGACAGAGGGACTGACAGTTATATTTGATGCTTGCATTGCAGCTCCTCCGCCTCCGCCACCGCCTCCTCCAGAAGTAACTGGAGTTTCAGTTGAAGCAGTATAAGAACTAACAGAAACTCTTATATAATTTATATTTGAATTAGTTATAGTTGATGAATAACTTGAACTGCTTCTCATGTTAGCGCTTCCGACAGCTGTTGTATAACTTGAATCACTTCCATAATCAGTAAATGTTGCAGCATAACTTCCAGTTACAGGAGCCCATGAAAAACTCAGAGTTCCTGTCTGCACAGCAGATATCTGAAAAATAAGATTCATTATTCTGTCTGTCAGCCAGTTCCATGAATCAATTGATAATCTATTATTAGAAACATTTGAATAAAACAAGGAATAATTTCCAGAAGGCAAATCACTTGCATACATGTCATAAGCATCAGTTGCAGTTGCAGCATTTGAATTTGTTTTAAGATAAATATCAGAAGTTATATTGTTTATTGTTCCTGTTATCTTAAGGCTAAGCTCTTCAGCAGAAACAAATGCAGAGCCTACTAAAATAATTAAAATTATAAAAAATAAAGCTAAGAAAATTAAAAATATCTTATTTTTAACAAATTTGGAATCTTCAATATCTTTTGATATTGAACTTACCACCCATCTTTTTACCATCAATAAACAAGCAGAAAAGAGTTTATAAAAGTTGTGCGAACAAAACTTTTATTATCAGATAATAGAGCCCAAACTCCAGCACCTGCTAATGCGCCTGTTGCTAAAAGTTCAATTGTGCCTGGTTCTGTTGTGCCTGATGACTAAAAATCTACCTTCTACCCTCTACAATAGAAAAATAGAATGTAGAGGGTAAGATTTATAAACCTTAATTTTCTAAATAGATTATGGTATACATATATAAAAAAATAGTTGGAAATAAGTCCTATTATTATCTTAGGGTATCTGAAAGAAAAGGTAAAAAGGTAATTTCAAAAGACATTGCGTATTTGGGAAACTCCATAGAAGAAGTAAAAAAATCACTTAATAATCTTCCTAAACTTAAAGAAAAAACAAGAAAAGCTTATAGATCAATGCACCATTTTATTGAATCAAATTATTATCTAGAAAAAATAGAAGAACAAAAGCTAAAAAAAGATGAATTTCTTGAAGATAATTTAAATGAAGCTGAAGCATGTAAACTTCATTATAATTCTGTTTTTGAAAAATTAGATTCAATAACAAAAAAAGAAATTTTAAAAAATTTTGTAATAGAATTCGCATTTAATACAACTTCAATAGAAGGAAATACAATAAAACTTCAAGAGGCAAGAGATTTACTGAATGAAGGTTTAACTCCGAAAGACAAGACATTAAGAGAGATTTATGATTTACAAAACACTGAAAAAGTTTTTTTTGATATTTTTAAGTCAAATGAAGAAATAAATCATGATTTTATCATAAAAATTCATTCAGGTTTAATAGAAAACATTGATGTAAGAAAGGGTTACAGAAATGCAGATGTTCGTGTAATCAGAGCAAATTTTAAAGCGACTCCTGCCCCCTATGTAAAAACAGATATGGATATATTATTAAAATGGTATAATAACAATAAGAATAAATTGCATCCCTTAGCTTTAGGAACAATTTTTCATCACAAGTTTGAAAAAATCCATCCTTTTATGGACGGAAATGGAAGAACAGGCAGGATGTTATTAAATTACATTTTGTTAAAGAATAACTATCCCCCAATAATCATTCATAAAAAAACAAGGAATCTCTATTTAGAAGCATTAAGGAAAGCAGACAAAAGTAATCTTACAAAATCCTTTAAAGAAGATTATTCTGAATTAGTTCAGTTCAATGCTAAAGAACTAACTGAATCTTATTGGAATATCTTTTTATAAAAGTAATTTCTATTCTCTTTTATCCATAAGTTCATCTTTGCCTTTTCCATCTTCCTTTCTTCTGCCTCTTCCAAGATATCTATAAAACCATATGCCTCCGGCAAACAATGCGCCTGATACTAAAAGTGCGAGTGTGCCTGGTTCTGGAGAGTACCGCCAAAAACCAAAAGTTTTATATACTTATACATCTTTACTTGCAGTAAAGTAAATACTTGAATAACCTAAAATGCCAAAAATAACAATATCTGTTCCAGATGAATTATTAAAAAAGTTCAAAGAATCATTTCCAGAAATAAATGTAGCTGAGTTAGCAAGAAGAGTTATCTCTGAAAAAGTTAAAGAACTAAAGAAACTAGAAGAATTAAAATCCAAAGGGGAAATATAAATGGCATCAATAACCTTTGCGGTTGATGATAAGTTTAAGCAGGAAATTTCTAAATTTCTTTGGATAAATTTGTCTGAACTTGTTAAACAGGAATTATTAAGAAGGCAGAGATTGCTTAATAAATTTAATTCTAAAGAAGAACAGGAATTAATTAAATGGTCTGTTGACTTGGGAAGAAGAGCAAAGAAAGATAGATTTAAACAGTTACTAAAAGAAGTTTCTCCTGAAATTAGAGAAAAATTATTATCTAAACTTTCTCCTAAAGAAAAGAGAGAATACTTGTAATAATCTAAAATGAAACTAGTATTAGATAACAATGTTTTGTTCTCAATTATAAATCCTTTTTCAACAGCTGCATATTTATTCTCGTCAATAAGAGCAGAATTTCTTGCTCCAGAATTTATAAAACAAGAATTAGAAAAACATAAAGAAGAATGTTTAATTAAATCAGGATTATCTAAGCATGAATTTGAGATAAGACAAAATGAAATTGAAGAGTCAATTAATTTTTTTAAATCTTCAGAATACGAAAATTTTCTTGAAAAATCATCAGATTTAATATCAGATATAAAAGATATTGATTTTTTAGCACTCGCATTATTAACTGATTCAGCAATCTGGTCAAATGATCCTCATATTAAAGAACAATCATTAATTCCAGTATTAACAACAAAAGATTTATTAGTCAAATTCATAAAAGGAGGAATATAAATAAATTTAAGCAGCATTTCCATTCATATCTTCATCTCTCTCATTACTCTTCTTTCCCATCTTTTCTTCTTCCACGATACTTTGCGACACCCCATGCACCTACTGCAAAGGCAGCGCCAGTCACCAGCATTGCAATTGTTGATGGTTCTGGAGCAGAATCTACATCTAATCTCATATGAGCATATTCACCTGCAAAATTCAACCGAAAAGTTTATAAACATAATTATGTTCGTAAACATAATATAAATAATAATAAGTAAAATGGTATCAATAACCTTATCTGTTCCTGAAAAGACAAGAGAACAAATGAAAATATTTCCAGATATAAACTGGTCTGCATTTGTAAGATCCTGCATTGAATCTAAAACTAAACAACTTGCATGGAAACAAGAGATGTTAACCAAGATAAAAGAAGAAAAAGAATCAGGATTTACAGACTGGACAATTGAAATGGGGAATAAACTAAATAAAGGAATTTCAGAAAGATTAAAAAAGAAAAATTAATCTGAGGTTGATAAATGAAAATTGTTGTTGATGCAAATATTTTGTTTTCTTTATCAAAAGAATCATCCTCAGCTTCTTCAATTTCACAAAGGTTTAATCTTAAATTATTTGCCCCAAAATTTGCCTTGTTAGAATTGACTAAATATAAAGAAGAATTAATAAAAAAGTCAAAAAGAGATTTTGAATCAATAATATCTGATTTAAAGCAGAGAGTAAGTTTTATTGATGAATCAGAGTATTCTAAATTTCTATCAGAACCGCGGATTAAAGTTTCAGACCCAAAAGATATAACTTATCTCGCATTAGCATTAAAGATAAATTCTCCAATCTGGTCAAATGACCCTCATCTAAAACAGCAATCATCAATAACAGTATTCACAACAGAGGAATTAATAGAAATATTAGGTGAATAAATATCCTAAGAAAACTTTATCACCTTTGGATAGCTAAAGTTTTTCTAATCTGATAGTGCATAAATCAAAGAAGCGAGTCATCTGTTGCATTTGTTTAATTTCAGTTCAAAATCCAGATTACTAAAAAGATATCAAAAATTCAAAGCTCTTCTCTTTATTCTCTTTTATCCGCAGGTTCATACTCTTCTTTTCTTCTCTTTCTCCCACGATACTTTGCAACACCCCATGCACCGACTGCAAAGGCAGCGCCAGTCACCAGCATTGCAATTGTGCCTGGTTCTTGGAGCTAGACTTAAGAACCAAAAGATTTAAATATCATTACGTATTATTACGTAATATGGAAATGATAGGCAGAATAAGCAGAGGAACAAAAATGGATCAGGTTTACATACCTAAAACAAGGCAGGGTCTAAATCCTGGAGATTATGTAGTTATAACTCCTCTTGATAAGAGAATAAATCAAAAAATAAAAGAAAAGCCCTACTTCTACAATGTTAAAAATATCGAGCCGATAAAAATGATTATTATAGACAATATCTTTTCTATAATTGAAAAGAAAATCAAAGATTATGAAAATATTATTATTACCGGATCTTTTTTAGAAACAGGTTCTGATTTCAAAGATGTGGATATTCTTATAATAGAAAAGGGTAAAATTGATAAGAATGAGATAGAAAAAGAACTGGAAAAATATCTTGGAATAAAATCTGACGTCATCCCTCTGGACAATAAAACCCTAATCTCCGGATTAAACTCAGATCCTCTCTATCAAATGATGCTTTCAAAATGTATTTCTAAGAAAAGATTTTTATATAAAATAAAGAATAAAATAAATTACAAGTTGCTGGATTTACATTTACTAAAAAGCAAGAATTTGTTGGATGGTTTTAGTTTAATGAAGGGGAGAGAAAAATATTATTCTATAAGAAATCTTATCTCAATTAAACTTTTTCTGGAAAAAAATAAATTATCTAATGAAATTGTAGATAAAGAGATAGAAAATGCATTTAAAATCAGCATAATTGATATTAAAGAAAATATGATAGACTATCCTAAATTTATTAAAACCTATAAAAAATTATATAACATATTATTCAAAAAAATAATGGATGGAATAAAAAATAAAACAAAAGCAAGTTTAAGCAGCATTTCCAGTCACTGCTTCATACTCTTCTCCAACTCTTTCATATTCTTCTTTTCTGCCATTTCTTAAGCTCTACCTTAATTTTGGAAGCATTCGCTACAGAAATTTTTAATTTCTGTCTCATTCAAAAACCATAAAAGTTTTTGAAGATAACCAAAATATTTAGATTATTTGTTAATGTAGATAATCAAATAAAGGTTTGTAGTAAAAAATAGTGTTTTTATTTTATTTCCAAAGATGAATAAACTTATCTTTAAATCTCACTCAAAATCCTATTAATTGTCTTAAAAAATAAAATTGCATTATCAAAGCTTTCTTTTGCAGGCTCAAGATTTGCTTGAGGCAGTTTTTGGTATGTAAATTCACCTCTTTTGCTTTTTTCCAGCTGGAATATTCCAAGAAGTGTTTCAGCCTTAATCATAATCTCCTCATAAATTCTCAAAAGTTCTATTTTTAAAAATCCTTTTTCAGCTAATTTTTTCAATTCTTCATAAGTTTTTTCATGTTCTTCAGGGGCATAGGTTCTAATTCCATTTCTAAACAAATAAGCTTTTGCAGAATAAAATATGCAATAATAAGCATGAGAAATAACAGCACTATAATATGTTTCTGGCTCTGTTATTTTAAAGACTTCTGACTGAATTTTCACATCCTTGCTTAATGCAAGGATTATTTCAGCTAATTTAAGTTCATTATTTGCTCTTTGCAGATATAAACTATAACTTGAATCCATTCTTCATGCCCTCTTTGATTAACGAATAAAATATTTGGGGATTATAGACTATTAAATGTTTTCTAGCTATCTGCTTTCCCAAATTTTCCTGATCAATTTTTAACATTTCCAAGAATTCTTCTTGAGTTATTGCATGCCCATCAACTTTTAATATTGATTTTGTATTTAATGAATGCAGTACATTTTCTGTTATTTTCTTTTTTCCATCACCAAAAATAAAAACTGCAATATCAATATCAGATTTTTTGGTTTGCTCTCCTGTTGCATAAGAGCCAAAAATAACAATTGAATAAAAAAAGGATTTTAAATTCAAATTTAAGCTTTCTTCAAGCAGATTAAGAGTATATTTTACTTCTTTACCCAAATTTTCATTTATATAAATTTCAAAATAAGAATATACCTTGTTATTATTATGATTAATCAAATAAAGTTTTGATGTCCCTATTTTTCTTTCAATTATCAAATCTTCTTTTAAAAAAGATTTTATTGCATTTTGAATGACAGAATTGGATTTCTCTTTGGATAATTCCCTTATTTCCTTATAAGTGTATTCTCTGAATTCATTTCTTAAGAATACACTCAAAATCTTAAGCTGTTTTTTTGTTATCATTTTTCTGCCCTTTAATTATTTTTTAATTATACCTAATTTAAGGTATAATTATACCTCTTTTTAGGTATATAAATCTTTTGTTTCAGAGAATTATTAAATAGTATCAGATAAGTTTTATTAAAAATAAATTGGAATTTATTTAGTTTAACCAAGTCTAAGCAGAATTGCTTGTCACATCTTCATACTCTTCTTTTCCCTCTTCCTTTCTTCTTCTTCTTCCAAGATATCTATAAATCCCCATGCCTCCAGCAAATAATGCGCCTGTTGCCAACATTGCAATTGTGCCTGGTTATGGAGGTACCGCCAAAAACCAAAAACCAAAATATTTATATACATGTGCATACACATTATTTATGTGTTTAAATATATGGGAGGTTAAAAATGGTAAACATAACCTTATCAATTCCTGAAGAACTTAAAAGTGAAATGGAAGAATTTAAAATAATGAACTGGTCAGAAGTAGCAAGAAGAGCGATAAAATCTAAAATAGAACAGTTAAAAATTTTAGAATCATTTACAAAAGACAGTGAATTGACAAAAGAAGATGCAATAAGATTAGGAAAAAAAGTTAATGAAGCAATATCTAAAAGATATGACTTGTCTAAGGGGTGTAAATAAATGATAGTTGTTGTGGATGCAAATGAATTATTTTCTTTGTTAATAAGAGGAAGTAAAGATTCTGCCGAGATATTATTCTCTAATGAGGTTGAATTGATTGCCCCAGAATTCATATTCCTTGAATTCTCAAACAACAAGGAAGAAATATTAGAAAAAACTCATAGAAATGAAGAGGAATTCTTAGAAGTTTTGTTAATTATTAAAAACAAAATCAAATTAATTCCAGAACAGGAATTTGAAGAATTCTTGGATGAATCGCGTAATTTGTTTCCTCAACATACAAAAGATGTTCCTTATTTGGCATTAGCATTAAAATATAAATGTCCTGTTTGGTCAGAAGAAAAATTACTTAAAAAACAAGATAAAATAGAAATATTAAACACGCAAGAATTAATCAAAAGATTAAGAGAAATATAACTTTATTTTCCTTTCACAATTTCTTCATACTCATCTCTTCCATCTTCCTTTCTTCTGCCTCTTCCAAGATATCTATAAAACCATATGCCCCCGGCAAATAATGCACCTGTCACCAGCATTGCAATTGTGCCTGGCTCTGGAGAGTACCGCCAAAAACCAAAAGTTTTATATACTTACACATCTTTCACATAATACACAGAAAATAAATTTTAAAGGGTTAAAAATGCCAAACATAACTTTATCCATACCAGAAGATTTAAAGAAACAATTAGATGAATTGCCTGAGTTAAATATTTCCGAATCAGTTAGAAGATTTCTAGTTGAAAAAGTTAAAAGAGAACTTTTACTCAATAAATTAGACAAAATGCTAGAAAATTCTGAATTAACAGAAGAGGATTGTCTTAGATTGGGCAATGAAGCAAAAGAGAGGGCTTGGAAAAAATTAAAAAAAGAAGGTTGGTAAATGAAATTTGTAGTTGATACAAATGTGTTAATCTCTTTTTTTAGAGATAATCCCGTAAGATTTATTATAATCAACTCGCAATTATTTAATATTGAATTATATTCTCCAGAACATTGCTGGAAAGAATTATTAAATATAAAATTATCTGTTTCAAAATATTCTAAATTATCTCTTGAAAAAATAGAACTGGTATTTGAAGAGTTAAAAAATTTCATTAATATAATTCCAGATGAGTTAGCAATCTCTTTTAAATCACAAGCAGAAAAATTAATACATGACAAAGATGTTCCAATATTTGCACTTGCATTAAAACTCAACTGCCCAATTTGGTCAAACGAACCTGCATTCAAAGAGCAATCCAAAATAAAAGTATTTAATAATAGAGACATTATAGAATTGCTGCTTTGATTCAAGAAAATTATGTAAAACTCAGAATAAATTAAGTTTAAGCAGAATTGCTTATCACATCTTCAACTTCTTCATACTCATCTTTCCCATCTTCTTTCCTTCTTCCTCTTCCAAGATATCTGTAAACACCAATGCCTCCGACAAATAATGCACCTGTTGCCAGCAGGGCAAGTGTTGATGGTTCTGGAGTGTTAACAGTAGCATCCAGTCTCATTTGAGCATACTCAGTATACAAAGATTCAACCGAAAGGTTTATAAATATATAACCCCTATTATATAACATGGATTATATAATCAAAAGATCAGACTCTAAACTAATAGAAAATGAAAAATACTGGCTCTTAATTTATGGAAGAAGAAAAGTAGGCAAGACATTTTTACTTAGAGAATTATGCAAATTTGATAATTATTTCACAATTAAAAAGGATATTTCTGTAATTTCAAACAATGAAACAATTTCCATAAACAACATGGTTGAAAATGTAAAAAAATTACTTTTAGATAACAAAACCGTTGTTATTGATGAATTCCAAAGGCTTAATGAAAGTACACTTGAAGAATTATCGCTTCTTCACCCAAAAGGAAAATTGATTCTTTCAGGTTCTAGCTTGAGAATTACTAAAAAAATTTTTGAGCCTAAATCACCTTTATTGGGTTTTTTTACTCCTATTAAAATGAGCCTAATTCAGCCTTCTGACATGATTTTAAATTTGCATAAAAAAATCCAGGATGAAAAATTAATAGAAATTTGCACTTTCTTAAGAGAGCCTTGGATAATCCCCAACTATAACGAAGAGGAAACAATTAATTTCATTTACAATATAATCACTAAATCAAAGCAGATAATTACAGGGCTTATAGGTGAAATTTTTACAGAAGAAGAAAGAGAGCTTACTAAAAAATATGAAGCTATATTAAGCCTTATTGGCTCAGGCATCTGGAATACCAAAGAATTAACTTCTATACTTTACTCTAGAAAACTCATACCAGACCCAAGTCCAAACCATATTATACAATATCTAAAAAATTTAGAAGAAATGGAACTTGTAGAAAGCATAAATCTTCATAAAGCTAAGGGAAAATATTACAGGCTTATTTCTCCATTAATGAACATATATTATTATTTAGATAGCAGATATAATATCAGCAGCAGAACAATATCATTGGAAGAAGCTAAGCCAACATTGCAAAAACTCATAAATTTAGAAATACAAAATTTTATAGCAGATTTATTTTCTGAAATCTACGAAGGCAGAAAAGAATATTTTGTTTTAAAAGATAAAGAAGTGGATTTTATCATAACAAAAAGAAATAAGCCTGAAATAATAGGAGAAGTTAAATGGAAAATTATAGACCAAGAAGATATAAACAAATTCATTAAAAATTCAGAGAGGTTAAATGGAAGAAGAGTCTTAATTTGCAAAAATAGCAAAATAAAAAGTGAAAATATTGAAAATATACAGATTATAAACCCAAAAAGCCTGATAGCTTTGGTAGAAGAATTTAAGAAAAAACAAAATAAAATTTCAATTTAAAATTAAGCAGCGTTGCTATTCACTTCTTCATGCCCTTCTCCAACTCTCTCATACTCATCTTTTCTTCCTCTGCCTCTTCCAAGATATCTATAAACACCCATGCCTCCAAGCACTGTAACAGCACCTGTTCCTAATTGTATTCATGTTGATGGTTCTGGAGTTACAACATCTAATCTCATATGAGCATATAAATTCTATTTTAATTTTGGAAGACATTGACCAACAATAACAGGGTTATTGTTCCTATCTTCTCTAACCAAAATTACTCTATTTTTTATTAGCATAAATAATCCGAAGCGAGAAATATTAACAAAAAGTAAGTGCTTTTATTCCATTCATTTTTTCCTTTTTGTTTTCTTCTTTTCATTCTCTAAATCTATCTTTGTATAAACCGCTGATTCTAAATCCTCAAAATAACCATTAATGAGTTGGGCAAATGCCTCTCTCCACATTTGGCTATCTTCCATTTTCAAGCACATCTTAAATAAGGGAAGTTTTTCAACCATATCAAGACGATTTAGATTTCTTGCTTCTAACCAATCCTTCCAAAACTTAATTTCATAAGTTCCTTCTCTGTCACATATTCTTATTTTTTTCTTTTTCATTTTAAAGTTTTTTTCTCCAAAAGCCATTTCCATAAGGGAATGAACCTAATTTTTTAATTTTAGTATATTCGGTTCATCCCATTCTATATATTTAAAATATTTATCTTTATATTCTTTTGAAGGAATATAAATAAATCTCAAGTTATCATATTCATTGACTTTAAAATATGTTTCTCCAGTTAAATAATCAAGTATTTCATTTATTTGTTCAGCTCCGAATGGAACTTTATTTTTTATTAATGCTCTTAACATTTTTATGAATATCTCTGCATAAGAATAATTAGTTACTCTTAATCCATAAAATGGATTTTCATTATAAGGGGGATAAAGATGAATTCCGTGTTGTTTCCAACTAAAGACAATTTCAAATGGATGACCTCCATGAGAATGATTTTTCTGCCAATTTGAAAATTCTTCTTTACTATCTTTATTTTTTATATCAAGCATTCCATCATGTCTTCCATCTGCCCATTTTTTATACATGTCGATTGAAGAGAGATTTTTACATTCTTTAAAAGAAGAATTATAACAAATGCTCGCAGTATTTAGATAATCATTTAATGAAATTTCTTTAGTATTAAGATTTTTCTCTAGATGGTTTCGGTAATCTCTTGCAATCTTTAATTTTTCCTTTTCAGGCATTGTTTTTCCAAGGAGATATTTTCCCTTAATCTTGCCTATTCTGAAATCATAGGAAATTGTTCTTTTAATGAAATTAGGGTTATCATAATATTTCATAAATCTTTTTATGTCATTAAAAATATAAAAAAATTCTTTCTCAATAGCCTCTTTTCCAGAAGATATTTTTAAATTGCCGATAAATAAAATATGCACATAAAAGTTTCTTTTGTATTTTACTATGTTCAGAGGAATTGTAATGAATTTACCTGTTTTTCTTAAGGGTAAATAAAAATCTTCATACTTTTCTTCAAATTTATCACTTGAACTTGGGTAAACCATTTTTAAAATTTCTTTTAATAGATTATATAGTTTGGTATTCTTTAGTTCCATAGCATTAAGATTAGACCTGTCAATAAGATATTCTACTTGGCCTAAAGATAATTTGGGGTGAAACATTGATGTATGGAATAGTTGTTTATTATGTATAGGTATTTTAATTCATCTACTTATTAGGCACCTCAAATTTATAAAGCTTTTGGTGCCTCAAGATTTATATATAAAAGTTCCCTCTTTAAATTATGAAAGTGCAAAAAAGATTTTTAAGAAAATACAAAAATAAAGATTATTATAAGTATATGATAAATATCCCTCCTATGAAACTTAAGGAAGCTGGTTTTGATGAAAACCAGTATGTTGATATAGAAGCAAAAAAAGACAGAATAATCATAAAAAAGAAAAAAGCTAAATAAACCTGAATGATAATAAGATAACTCAACCATCAAATACAATCCTCGAGATACCTCTATTATCGCACGGCAATTAGAAACATTTAAATAGTAATTTTATCTTATAATAG
>ERZ1292629.1291-Hain-H43-01um-R1-1291-length-24936-cov-68_pt1 | contig 24936 bp, 22 predicted proteins | sample MGYA00564399_ERZ1292629 | MGnify/ENA primary metagenome ERZ1292629 (study PRJEB36523, sample SAMEA6512636) | groundwater metagenome | collected 2019-01-08 | study: AquaDiva: Metagenomics assemblies of 32 groundwater samples
TGCCTTCGCCTTCGGACTCGGCTCGAAGTATACCATGATGCGCCTCGACTATCTGCTTGGCCACATAGAGTCCGAGTCCGGTGCCTCGAATATTGGTTTTGGTGCCATTCTGGGCTCTGCTCCATTTCTGGAATAGTCTCGGCAATACTTCTGGCGCTATGCCTATGCCGGTGTCTTTGACCTTGAAGATGAATTTATGGGCGATTTTGTCATGAGAGAGTGTTACTGTAATGGAACCGCGGGGTGTGTATTTCATGGAATTGTCTATGATATTGGCTATAACTTGCTTCAATTTGTCGCGGTCGGCGGTGATGCGATAGTCTCTGCCGTTCACTTCGGGCGTGAATGTGAAGGCGAGCTTGCTCGCGTCTATGTTAGGTTTGATTTCATTTATAAGATCAATGTTATTGTTAATTGGCATAAAAAAACAGCTAGGACTTTCATCCCAGCTGTGTGTTGACTAACCAAAGAACAATTATGGTGTCAGGCGATTAGGCCCGCGATAGAGATAGGTAACTTCCCGAACATTTTTGCGGTCCAGGAGAACCATGAGAAGCCTTGTAAGGCCTACACCGAATCCTCCGTGTGGCGGGCAGCCATAGCGAAAGAAGTTGATGTAGTGAGCAAGAGGAGCAAGAGCCAAGCCCTTTTCCCGTGCCTGCTGTTCGAGCGTTTCAACACGATGTTCACGCTGTGCCCCCGTTGTCACTTCAAGCCCCTTCCACAAAAGGTCGAAGCTCTTTGTGATTCCTGGATTGCCGACATGACGCATGTGGTAGAAAGGCCGCACATCAATCGGGTAGTCGATCACGAAAACAAACTCATGACCAAATTCCTTTTTGATGTGTTCCGCCAAACCCCTTTCGCCGGGCGGATCGAGGTCGGTGATTTGCTCCATGGTATGACCTTGCTTTGCAAGAATCTCTCGAGCATTTGCCAAGGTAACCCTCGGAAATGGGAGCTGAGGAATCACCACATCAACTCCGAAGGCGTCCTTGATGGCTTTACCATGTTTCTCCGACACTCGTTTGACCACATGATGCAACCAAGTCTCCTCGATATGCATCAGATTTTCATGGGAATCAACCCACGATATCTCCATATCAACCGAGGTAAACTCGGTGTCATGTCGTGATGTGAACGACGGATTTGCACGGAATACAGGCGCGATTTCGAAGATCCGATCAAACCCTGCCGCCATCGCCATTTGCTTGTAGAACTGAGGTGATTGGGCCAGAGTCGCTTTTTGCCCGAAGTACTCAAGCTGAAACAGCTCGGCACCCGATTCGCTCGCCGTTGCCATAAGCTTCGGTGAATGTATCTCAATGAATCCGTTGTCAGCCCAGAACTCCCTCATCGCCTGCTCCATGGTCGTCTGGACCTGGAAAATCAGGAGATTTGCGGGCTGTCTCAAGCTAAGCATCCGCCAGTCCATCTGCAGATCAAGCGATGATTCCGGCGTAATCGGTAATGGCGCAATGGCAATGCTTGAGACATCAACCGACTCCGCCACAATCTCGATTCCACCAAGCTTCACGCCCTTGTTTTCGACCACGCGGCCGATAACAGTGACTGCTGATTCAGCAGTGAGCGAAGAGATAATCTTTTTCAACTCATCCTCGTCGCCACCTTTTTCATGACAGATCTGAACCTGCCCCGTCTGATCTCTGAGGATCACGAACTGCATTTTCTTTTGGTCGCGGATAACTTGTGAAAAGCCCGCAACTTTTACTTGTTGGCCGATTAAAGCCGGTATGTATTGAGTCAATGTGCGATTCATTTGCCACCTCCTTTCAATTGGTTGTGGTCATTTTGTTCATAATAACTACTATAAACAGATCAACTCCATTTATAGTTCTTGTTACAGAGTAGCAAACAATATCAATATTGTCAAGATTTTTTGTAAATCTACATTTGAATTATGTAATTCAAATGAAAAAACTTAACAGAATTTATCGATAGTATTTTGACCTATTTACAACTAAACTACCACTTACGATCTCAACATCAAAAAAAGAAAATAATTTATCTTTTATCTGATCAAGAAATTCTGTATTAGAATAATTGAGTTTGTTTGCCACGACATAGATTCCCACAACTTCCACTCCCAATTTTCTAAACAGATTTGTCGCAGCACTTAATGTTCCTCCCGTTGATAAAATACAATCTACAATGACTATCTTTTTTATTTTTGTTAAATCGAATGAAAAAAATAGCTCTCTTTTCTGATATCCCGTCTCTTGAGTAAACTGAAATAAATCAGTCATCTTGTAATTAAATGTCCTAGCTGCAACAAAAGGCTTTCCTGATAATAATGCTAATGGTAAAGCCGTGAATATCCCGTCAGTCTCAACAGTAAAAATCAAATCAATATCCTTAGGCATCTTAGAATACATAGTCTCAGCGAGATATCTCACTTCCTCAATGTCAATGGGAATTATACCTTTATACGGATAGACGAAATAATCATAACCATTTTCGTTTTTATATACTGGTAATTTTTCAAATTTTCTCTTAATTGCTTCAAACATATTGGTGCTAATTCAGGTAAAACTTATATATGTCCTTTGGTAAAGATATATACTTTTCACAATAACCCAAAACCTCTCTGGCCAATATTACAAGAAGTGTTAGTCGTTTTCCAAAACTTTTATCATCCCGAGGCATTTGTAATATGGTTTTAATCTGATGATCAAATCCGTCAGGTTGCTTAGGTAAACCGGAAAAGAACTTAGTATAATAACTTTTTTCCTCAGGATAGTTAATTTTGTTAAGATCGAAAATGATATTTTTAATATATCTTACTGCTCTATCAATTTCTAAATTTGCCACCAAAAATTCTTTTCTTGAATATTGTTTATAGATTTCTGAAAACATTTTAAAACCGTGATACTCATTATAAACCCTACAGATTTCTCCCAACTCAATAACATTCTCTACTAATCTTCTTTTTTGCTCTGAAATCGAAATCTTTGTTTTCTTTTTTATTATGTCACTAATTGTTTTGGCACAATGTATCAACTTCACATATGAATAAGCATGTTTCATTTTAGGTGACCATAAGCTGTCTCTAAACGAATTCAGAGATATGTATCGGCCCGAAAACATAATTCCATTATATTTATACATGCCGGTTTTAAGCCCATATTGTTTTTTGATTTTCTCAATATCATCACAATCAAATACACAGGTGAAATCGATATCTGACAAGTCGTCAGCTGTACCCCTACCAACGCCACCTCTAATAATAAGTCCCTGAAAACCTGGGATTATACTGAAAAATTCTTTGACATATTTGTTTACAATATCCCCATATTCCACAAATGTAGTATTATTCAATATATCATGTGTTTCAAATCTTTGGTCTAAAATAACTTCGTTTTCTTTTATCATTGAAGAACGATCAACATTGCTATTATAATTGTCTAGAGTGAAAAGTATTTTTTGATATTTACTACTAAACCTGATTACATCCTCCTTAATAAGGTTCTTCTTTTTAGAACCAGTCAATACTTCGGAAATAAATTTCGCTATTTGTTTCATTTCATCTTCTTTCATTCCCAGTCTCGTCACTTCCGCAGTTCCCAATCTTAGTCCAATTTTTTGTATCGCAGGTATCCGAATAGAGTTTGTATTGATGTTGCATTCAGCCAGCATTTCAAATGCTCTCTGTGGATCAAGTGCGCCCGTGTCTATCCAAACCTGGTGTGTTTCCGTAACACCTTTATCGAGTGTGGGAATTGCAACCCCATTCATAGCTAAGTTTTTTCCTAATGCTTTGGCATTTTTCACAACCTGCATGGCATATTCATTTCCAAATCTTTCCATTTCTAACACGCTCATATACAGAGCCAAAAGACTTCCTGTATGAAGGCTAGATATGTAATCATTTGATATAGAATCAATTTTATTTATTAGATCTTGGTTATTAGTCAAGATGATTCCTTTTTGGGAACCAAAGAATGTTTTATGGGTACTGCCGCTTAAAATATCCCCTCCGTTTTCTATTGGATTCGGAAACGACTTACCGGCGATTAAACCCAGGACGTGCGAACCATCATATACGATCGGAGCATGATATTTTTCCGCAAGTTTTTTTAATCCATCAACTGGAGAATAAAAACTGATGATCGTATTATCCAAATATATTAGTCGTGGTTTTCTAATCTCGAACGTTTTCTCTATTTCTTCCAAATTGAATCGATAATTTACATTACTAAATGGTAAATAGTTAATATTCAGATGATACATGCGACATATTTTTTCGGTCGACGCATGACCTCCATCAAGTGGTTTCAGAGTGTAAATGTTATCATTTTTATCTGTTAAACTACTGATAATCAAACTCATACAACTCATCCCCGAAAGCGGTGATATGTTGACATATTTGACATTAAACATTTTGCAAAGATGTTGCTTCAGTTTTTCTTTAATTTCAAAAAGTTCTTTATTGTTTGGAAAATCATTGAGAATATACCTATTAGAAAGCAACGATGCCTGCAATTGGCTAACCCTGTCGCTGATTATATTTTCTGATGCAATAAGGTTTATGCACCTGCTTTTTCGCTCCTCCTGTATTGCAACAGTTTTAATTAAATTATCTAAATCGGATTCCATGTAATTATTTTTTCTTCAAATTAATATTATACCCACGGCAATAATTCTTGGTCCATGTTATATAACATTTTTCTGTCTCGGATTCAATAATGAAGTATTTTTGTAATATCATCCTTAAATCATTTATCGACTGATGATGACACTCAAAACCTTTACTGTTTCTAAACCGTCCAAAATGCAATGTTTTTATAAATCCTAAAATATATTGTTTCCAATTTGGTTTGAAATCGATAATAAAAGTTTCCAGCAAAACAGAGCCGTTGGCAGAGAGACTTTCAGAAATCTTTCTAAAGAAAGTATCCTGATCTTTATCAGTGAGAATGTATTCAATAACCCCCATCAGTATGATCAGATCGTATTTCTTATTCAGATTTAAACTTTTGAAATCAGAAACAAAGAGATTTGCGTCTTGGCAATTTTTCTTGGCCTCTAATATGTAATTTGGGGATATATCGAAACCCGTCAAATTTGTGAAACCCAAACTCTGTAAATAACTTAGAACTCTTCCATATCCACAACCAACATCAAGAATACTTATATCCTTTGAAAAAGATGTCAGGAAACCCTTATCTGGTAACGGTGTAGTAAATTTAACATCTTCACCATAGATCATGTTTGCCCAGATTGTCATTTGTTTGATTTATTTATGATATAAATCTTTTAAGGTCTCCACCGCAAAAGGAATGATTCTCGTTAAACATTTTCTCAAATCTGATTCATATGTTTCTCGATTTGGTATGCCCTTAAAATCTTCTTCACTTTCCTCGTCTGCTGGTAAATCAGTTGGAATATTTATTGCAGCTGCCGGTAATTTTCTAAACTGACAAACTGATAAAATTGCCGCCGTTTCCATTTCTATAGAAATAACCCCCAACTGACATAATTGTTTGAGCAATACCGGATCTTCTCGCCATCTACCATCTGTTGTTAATGTAATACCTTGTTGGTAATCAACACCTCCTTCAATTAATTTTTTAATGAGGAGGGTATTCAGATTAAAGTCAGATACAATAGGATAGCCGCCTGGTAAGTAATGCCCTGAGGTACCTTCGCTACTAAAACATGCTGTCGTAATAATTGGGCACCAAAGTTTTATTTCTTTCGATAACGCTCCACATGTCCCGATTCTAATTATTGCCTTTGATCCATATACCCTTAATCTTTCAGTCATGCACGCGACCATGCTTGAACCTTGTCCAGAGATAAAAGCAATGTCGATATCATCCACGATTATATGTAACACCTCATCCTGATCATTTGGATAATAGATCCGTTCCCTTTTAGGGAAAAGGGATTCGACGATTGAAAACCATGATGACTTTTCAAGAATAATCCCAAAATTTGTTTCTCTTTTTACTTCTATTCCTTGTTTATACATAATGATTTTTGATGCGCTTATCTTAATGGTTAATCACTATTCTGACAATAGGTTATCGATTCTATTAATATCCCTCGGGAAAAGAGTGGCTTCCTTGATATTTTCTAGACAAAGAAGCTTTGCTGTGATGCGCTCCAACCCAAGTCCAAGACCTCCATGTGGAGGCATGCCATATTTGAAAGCTTGAAGATAATATTTGAACTTTTCAGGATCAAGCTTTTTTTCCTGCATGGAACTGACAAGGTCGTCGTAGTTATGGATGCGTTGCGCACCAGTAGTGATTTCTACTCCACGGAAGAGCAAGTCAAAACCTTTAGTGTATGTTGGATCATTTTCATCTCTATAAGTGTAGAACGGTCGCTTAGCTGTTGGAAAATTAGTGACGAAAATAAAGTCGGAATTGAAATTCTTCTCGGCATACTTACAAAGCCATCTTTCATGTTCAGGCTCAAGATCCGGCTCATTCGTACAATCTTTACCAGTATCTTTTGTGATAAGTGTCTGAGCTTCGCGTAACGTCAATTTTGGAATTTCTTTCGGAACCGTTGGTATAGTGGCACCGAGCAAGGTAAAATCGTCAACACAAGAGATACGAAGAACATCTTCAAGATATTGCAGAAATTGATTTTCGGCATTCATGACATCATGATGATCTTTAATATAACCCATTTCCATGTCTAAACTGGTATATTCATTGAGGTGACGCGTTGTACTATGTTTCTCCGCACGATATACGTTGCCAACAGAAAAAACACGTTCAAATACGCCAACCATGATCTGTTTATATAACTGGGGACTTTGAGCCAAATGTGCTACATGTTTGAAATATGTAACATCAAAAGAGTTCGCCCCACCTTCGGCATCATCACCAATTAATTTCGGTGCCTGAAATTCCGTAAAACCTTCATTCGTAAAGAAGTCTCTGAAGGCTTTGGCAATAACTGCTTGAACTTTGAAGACAGCCGTATGTTTTTGGCTTCGAAGAGTGAGTGGAAGGTAATCGAGATATGTATCGATATTAATCTCAGAATCTTTTTCAAACGGAAGTTCCTTGGCTATTCCAATAACTTTGATATGTTTAATTTCAAGTTCGATATCCCCGTTCATCTTTCCATTTCCAGCCTGAATGTTCTTTTCCGGGCGTCTGTTCACAATACCAATTATTTCTACAACCCATTCAGAACGTATTTCTTTTGAAGACTCAAGGGCTTCTTTATTATTCGGAAGTACCACCCCTTGTATCTTGCCAGTCCGATCTCGAAACTCGAAGAAAACCATTTTGCCTTGATTACGACGAACGTCAACATAGCCTGAAATACTTGTCTCTTTTCCGACAAATTCTTTTAGATCCTTTATATATGTTCTTTGCATGATACTTGTGTTCGAAGAAATGTCCTACCTACTCGCTGTAAATAAAAACACCCCTCCGAATTCATTAATATTAATAAACTCGCAGGGGCGATTTTGTCGCGGTGCCACCCTGTTTTTTTCCTTCATTCCTGCTTATCGGAACAGTACCGGAAGATTCTACTTACCAATCAAAGACTGGCTTTCTTTCTTCACCTCACCGGTGTCAGCCGGGTCATAGGTATGCAAGAAATATAACATATATTAACAAAAATATGCAACAATTAAATCTCAATTATCTATTGAACCCCACGCGTAGCGCGGGGTGATTTTTCTCCGGAAAAATCACCCAGTACCCAGTAGGTCATCTTGCTAGATGAGCCAATTCACGCCTTCGCGAACGGCTCGATTTCCACGATGAAGGTCGAACCTCTGCCCTCGCCTTCAGATTCCGCGCGGAGTATGCCATGATGAGCCTCGACTATCTGCTTGGCGACATAGAGTCCGAGTCCTGTGCCTCGAATATTGGTTTTGGTGCCATTCTGGGCTCTGCTCCATTTCTGGAATAGTCTCGGCAATACTTCTGGCGCTATGCCTATGCCTGTGTCTTTGACCTTGAAGATGAATTTGTGCGGGGGGTTTATTAGTATTGATTACTTGAATATGATGTGATTCGTATAATGTTTCCTAGCACAAAAAAAGGACAGCTTTATTAACAAATTAGAAGTTACGGGAACTTTCATCACATACCTTTTTTCATTCAGAGTATGACTTTTACCAAAATACAATTTTACCTTGCAAATCTCTTCATTCTTACAGCGAATTTCTCTTGAGTATGTTTCTTTTGCATGAGTTTCCAAATCATTTTCACTAAAATCAAAGCCTTTTTGAGCTACATAAATAACTGAATCTATGATTTTGTATGTTGAGGCCTTAATAACTAAATCTGGATGACCTTCTATAGCATAGACCAGATGTTCTCCCCCACGGTTTAGAAATCTTGGTTTGTAGTGTTCAACTAATTCATGATCCTCTGGCAGATTATCGTATGGACTTATAGTTTCATGATTCATACTTGTATTAATTATGAATATACGTGTTTTATATCAACATCACCTAAATGGGTATAATCATTCCATGTCATTAAGAAATACTCGCCTTTATGTTCATTAACAATTGTAATTCCAGTATTTTTTGCAATAAAAAAGTGTTGTAAGAGTTTGAACTGTATTGGGGTCATAGTGTCTCCAAGACCCATTACCGCAATTAACATATTCAAAAGTTGACCATGAGTTACTATAAGAATATTCTCTTCTTTAAAAGTCTGAAAATATTCCAAACATTTTATGGCACGATTCTTTAAATCAAAGAAATTTTCCTCATCGGAATGATGCCGTTCTTTATTTCCAAAATTTGCCTTTACTTCTTCCATAACCTTTATAACCTCAGAATCATCTTTCTTTTTCCCTCTTACAAATGATGGTCGTAAAATCTCCTGAAAAAGATTTGAATGAATCACTTTTATCTTTAGAGTTTTTGAGACTATCTCAGCAGTTTGAGACGCACGCTTCATATCGCTAGCGAGAATAACATCTATAGGTATGGTCTTAAACCTTTCAGCAACAAACTCTGCTTGTTTTATGCCCATATCAGACAATGGTATTGTGCCAAGTTGAAACTCATTCTTTTCATTTCCACCTGTCGCACCATGCCGAACAAAATATAGTTTTTTCATAAAGGGGATCGTATCACAAAAATTTACAATTCTCAATTCATTATGTTACTTATATGTAACCATTCCATTGATTTATGCTTTCTGAAACGGCTCCAATTCCACGATGAAGCTCGAACCCCTGCCCTCGCCTTCAGACTCGGCGCGGAGTATGCCATGATGCGCCTCGACTATCTGTTTTGCGACATAAAGTCCGAGTCCTGTGCCTCGAATATTGGTTTTGGTGCCATTCTGGGCTCTGCTCCATTTCTGGAATAGTCTCGGTAATACTTCTGGCGCTATGCCTATGCCGGTGTCTTTGACCTTGAAGATGAATCTGTGATTGAGCTTGTCGTGAGAGAGCGTCGCCGTGATGGAACCGCGCGGAGTGTATTTCATGGAATTGTCTATGAGATTGGCTATTACTTGCTTCAATTTGTCGCGGTCGGCGGTGATGCGGTAGTCTCGGCCGTTTGCTTCGGAGGTGAATGAGAAAGCCAGCTTGCTGGCGTCTATGTTTGGTTTGATTTCGGCGATGGTATCCTCTATGAGTTGCTTCAAGTCTATGGTATCGAAGGCGTATTTCATGGTGCCAAGTTCGATGCGGCTGACATTCAAGTAATCATCAACAATAGCGACTAGGGTGTTCGTTGAATCAAATATTCGCGACACTCCCGCACGCGCCTGCCCGCCCAGCTCGCCCATGTCCCCCTCCAAAATCAGCGACGCGTAGCCCTTCATGGCGGTCAGTGGCGCCCGCAACTGATGCGTCGCGAACGAAACGAATTCCGACTTTTGCCGATCCAATTCCGTCAAATGTTTATTCGCTTTCTCCAGATCCTCAGCAAGCTTCTCGATGCGTTCGCGCTGGGAGACTTCTTTGAACATACTTCTTATAAGTAAAACCCCTATTATTACCATTAATATAAATAATATCCAATTTATTATTTGTTCATTGGGAGTGTCTGATAATAAGGCTCTAAATAATAGAAGTATCCACAAAGATAACACTATTATTTCAGTTGACACAGCCTTAATATTAAATAAACGGTATCGTAACATCGCAAAAGCAATAATAAGTGGATAAAAAGAAAACAATACAATCAAATAAGGTGGAATATTTATATTAAATGTGATAAAGAAAACATTACTACCTCCAATAAATCCTGCCAATGATGAGAATAGTATGTATTTCAATCGCAATGATTCAGATTGTCCAGTGTTTTGTATTTTCTTAATCAATATTATTCCAGAGTAAATGACAACTGCAAAAAAATAAATTGTAAATACAATGTATAATGGTCCAGCATTAGGAGCGTAATTGAATACAAATTTCGGAATAACTTTATCAACAAATAAGTTTGTCCATACTATTGCAAGATTAAATAATACAGAACTCCCAAGTAAAACAAGGAGTTTTTTTCTGCCATTTAATTGATTTGTAAGAGCAAGAATAAAAAGACAATAGAAAGCTGGAATAAATATTGCTCCTACATGCAAAATTATATCAAATAAATATGCCAAACTAACATCGTCCGAGATGATCATTAAAAAATATCCAAAACTCCAAATTGCAGTGCTAATATTTAACAAGAGCCATGCTCGATTTTCTGGTTTACTTTTGTCATTGAAAAATACAACGCTACCAGATAAAAGTGCAACTAAACCTCCGAGAAAAAGCGATAAATTATAATAATTGAGAAATAAAAACATGTTGATTACACTATTTCAGTATCAATATACTTATTTCCGAGAGAAGAAGCTTCTCGATTACTTTCTAAATAAATCGCTAAGTCTTTAAGGGTCGGAAAACTTACATTAACGCCATGATGAGGTTCTATATGAACATCACCTAAATAATTACCTCCTTCATGAAACGAATCTAATTTACCTTTTAAAGCATAAATTGCTGATTGAGGAGATGAACATGCTACATGTGGATTTTGTACACCATAAATATGCACACCTTCAGGTAAATAATGCTTATTAAAATAACCATGCCAATGACTTAAAGCAAATCCTTGTTGTGAGAGCGTATTAACAAATTTCAAATTGCTTGAAAAATAATTCATTATCGAAGCTATTACGGCATTACCTACGGCATGCGCTAACATAACTTTGGTATCAAATGAAGGTTTGAAGTGTTTGTTAAGTATTGAACCTAGGGGAGTTTGTAAATACATTCTACCATCTTTTAATCCAAGTTTAATTAAGTCGGTTTGTGGATTAAAATGTGTTTTATCACTTCCGGAACGTTGACTTAAAACCCAAACCTCCGGTACCTTCATGCAAAAAACACCTTGAGACAATTCAATAATTATAAATATCTTTTCATTATATATAAACCAATCACGCTCTAGCGAAATGTAGTTACCATATTTTTGTTTTGCTTCAGCGATAGGTATAAGTAATGATAGCTGTACTGGCAATTGTCGAGCTAGGAAACCATAGCTCATGCCATTACGATCGTCTAGATGAATTCTTCCTATCCAGCGATAATATTTATTTCTAAAGTTTAATTCCTCAACTTCTTTCCCTTGAGGATAAAGTCCAATCCTATCAAATATAATACCACTCTCAATAATATCCGTAATCAATGGTATATACATAGCATCTTTGATATCAAATGCTTCTTCTTGAACAATAAAATCAGAAAAACTATGTGCCCGAATAGGAGCCGCAATTTTGGGAATTAAAGCATAAAGTACATGATTTTTAAAGTCTTTATTTAAACTGTATATTGGGTGAGATGCATTAAAGTTATATAGGATCCATGAGTCTTTGCTTACCCCAATTACAATGTTAGTCATGTGGTAAGCAAACAGGGAAAGAGCAGTGTCAAAATGCGTGTAAAAGTCAGACTGTGAATTTATATGTGAAGGAAATTCAAGAATTGTTATAACCGAACTTTCTCGAAAGCTTGATGTGCTATCAATGGGTAGATTTCCAGTTTCACTTTCCCCTACTGCAATAACAGATACCCCCTGTTTAATTCGTCTCTCCTTAAGTAAGTTCTTTGTAACTGCATTATTTATATATGTCACGGTTAACGATTCTTTAAATAAGCATTTCTGAAGACAATAGTTTAGATTATTCAGTAGAATTAACAATAATTTCTTTACTCTTTTCTGTAATGGAACATGGTTCAGTGCCAGATCATAGGGAATGATATTCACTTTTAAATCAAAGAGCGTCTTCTTCAATTTTTCAGCGAAATCGATGAGATGTTGACTTGTGTTTGGGGAGATATACGGAAAAAACGTAATGTTTAACTTATCTGCCATTTCCTTAGGTGTTATAAACACCTTTTCAGTTATACCAAGGATTTTTTGTAAAGCTTCTTGACTCAACATATAGGTAATATTATAACATTATAATGATTAAGTCTGACAAGTGCCTTTGGCTAGTTGAAACTATTAACGACTTATCCACTCCACATCCTTCATATTTATATCCCAATAATGTTATTATTACTGTATGAAATACTCCATAAAATCACATCTAACATTATTTATTTTCGTCTCCATTATTATCCTCGTTGGAGTCATCAATATCCCCACCACTCATGCCGCAGTCAAAAATGTCGTAACAGGTTACGCATGGTCTTCTAATATAGGTTGGATTCAATTCAATCCTCGAGGCAACACAACAGATGATGTTACCATCAGTACGACGACTCTTACTCCAACAATCGGAGACTTCAGCGGTTACGCATGGTCTTCTAATATAGGTTGGATCAAATTCGGCGGTCTGAGTGGTTTTCCTAGCAGTGGCTTTATTTCAGAAAATGCCAAAGTGAATCTGACCACGGGAGTAGTTACCGGCTGGGCTCGAGCCTGCTCTGGTACCTTAAATGCTTCTCCGAATCAGAATCTCCCAGGTGATTGTTCCAGCATAAATCCTCGCACCGACGGTTGGGATGGTTGGATAGAACTTTCTGGAGAAAATCATGCGTCAGGTGATTCATCCGGCAATGGCGGTGTCTACTATGACAACACCAACGGTAAATTCAAAGGTTACGCCTGGGGAGGTGAAGTCGTGGGATGGGTAAATTTCGATCCAAATTCTCCGACCGTTACGACTATTCCGCCTGTAACATGCACGAATAATTGCGGTGGAGGAGATACACCCATTACAGGATCTTGTTCTGCGACTGATAGCTCACCAAATTTGACTTTTACATCTTATCCGTCTGGTGGAACAGGTTTATACTCTTCTTACACATGGACATCAACAAAAAATGGTTCATCAATAGCAAGCAATTCAACTGGGTTAAGTATTATATATAATTCAACAATTCCTGGGGAAGTTTATGCCGCAAATGTTACGATTACAGATTCAAATAATAACACGGGAACGATTAGTTGTGGACCGACTACTGTTGCAACCCCAACTTCTACTGGTCCTCTACTTTGGTTTGAGGGTGGTACAATCCCAACAGGTGTTGGAGATACTAAAACAAAGACAGTGAGGGAGGGACAGAATGTGGAAGTCTTGTATAATAGGACAGGACTATTTTGTAAGGGACGTTTTAATCCCCCTACCCCATCTGGATTTGACATAAGTAGTAATTCGATTTGGACAGATCAGGATTCAATTGTTAATAATACTGATACCGATATTAGTGGTAATCAAAAATATAAATTTACTAGTCTAGTTAAGGGAACTTATAATATAGATTTAATATGTTCACCACCCCATGGTGCTATAGGTCAATCATCTTGGCTTGCGAATATTATGAGTTCCATTTTTTCTCTGTTTGCTCTGGGTGATACTCCTAGCAATACAATAAAGATTATTGTAACCAAAACCTCTATAGAGGAAATATAAAAAGAATAATATGGCGATAAAGAAGAGGCCAGAAAGTTCGCTGGCCTCTTTTGTTCAAAGAGTGATTCTGTCAATACAGCGGGACCGCATTGGTCGTCGCTGTTCGAAAGAACATGGTTGCGTTGTTCGCCGTTTCGTAAACGAAGGATCGAGTGTCCCCTTGCGGAAGGAGATGTGTTAGAGGTGACACGAAATTGTTCGAACCATAGCTCGACCAACTTCTTTGGTCAGGTGAATTCTGGAGGCAATAGCCTCTACCAGAATCTCCTCCGGAAACCGTCACAATCACCGAACCATTGCCTACACCGATCTTGGTTCGAAGAGGTGTTTCTGGAATCAATCTTCCATCGCCATCGAAGTTCTGGAAATCCTTCGAGAGGAGTGAGAGTTTCAACCAGTAGTCCCCGTTTAACTTCGAAGAATTGGTAATTGCCCATGTGGGCAGGTACATGAATCCATCGGAAGCTATAACATTGGTCGATCCCTTGATCCTATTGTCATCCACCTCGAATGCATTTGGATCGTCCATATTCTCAATCTCCAATCGAGCCCATTTGAGGTTGGGGATGTAGAACGGAACCTTGTCGTTCATGGTTGTCGAGAACCACGAGAGGTTTGGGATTCCATAAACTCCACTTACAATAGTTGGTGCTATGTCAATATAGTTGGGAGTTTCGAATGAAGTAGCTGACTTTCCGTTTCCTCCCATACTACAATCAACATAAACTGAAATCCCACTATCCTTTCTGATACTCTGATTTGTATGGACAATCAAAGTATTGAGAATGTTCGACAGTTTGCTGGCGATGGCTGTGTCCATCTGTAACTTATTTGTCAGTGGTAATGTGATATACCATCCACTAGTCATGAATGGTTTCCATGTATTATTGGTATTGTTGAAATACCAACTCCAAATATCGATCACATACACATTGGACACCGCGTATGTTTCCACCCTTTCCATGCTCCCAAAAGGAAGCGATGTAATCTGTCCGCCCGCTTTTCCAGCGAAGAGGACAGTCATAACTGTGATCATGAAGATCACCACCATCGTACTGAAACGATCTTTCATTGGACTATCCTTTCTCTTTTGTGCCTCGTTTGGCGAAGCGGGGTTTAACTAGAAATTAGAGAATGGCGGTCACTTCGTTTATTGTCAACGAGCGAGCCAATCTAGTGATATGCATACCATGTGTGATGCAAAAAGTAAAGTGGACAAGAAAGTAGATTTAATATACACACATATGTATATAATAATATATAATCTAATCAATGGAAATTACATCATATTCAATATTAGATTGGTTTACCGGTATAATCCTTATCGGCATATCAGTTGCTATATTCTGTTTGGGTAAAAAGTCTATTTCTGCTCAATTATTTGCTTTGCTTTCTTTTATCACCGGAATATGGAGTTGTTTGATAGCAGTTGCTGTTTCTTTAACTAACCTTTATTACATGCAACTCCTAACGGAAGGTAATCATTTTCTTGGTACCCTTATAGCCTCCATATTTTTTCTGTTTTCTCTCTCATACCCATACGACGCGAAAATCAATAAGAAAATCTTGGCTACATTAATAGCAATAGAGTTAATATTTATATATCTCCTCTTCTTCACTAATACTATTATTTTCCAAATCTTCACCCTGCCTGACCTAAAATATCTCGGCTGGATATATGGCAGATTGGGATTTCTATTCAATCTCTATTTCATCCTTCCATGGCTTTTCGGTATTGGATTACTTTTTCGAAAATTCAGAAGTTCTACTGATTTCACTGTCCGACAGAACCTACGACTAATGTTGATCGCGTTGATCATTGGCGTCATACCACCAGCTATTATAACAATACTTCTTCCCCAAATCGGAATCTTCGACTACTATTGGCTAAGCCCAACCTCTGCACTTCTTTGGATCCCCCTCATCGCCTACTCCATCACCCGACATCACCTCTTCAACATAAAAGTGATAGCCGTTGAGCTCATAACATTCTCGCTGTGGATTTTTATATTAATTCGCATACTTTTCGCCGCGACTTTTCGCGAAACCTTGATTGAGAGCAGTCTTCTGGCGATTACCGTCATTTTCGGCGTCATGCTCATAAGGAGTGTTCTGCGAGAGATCAGACAACGCGAGCAAATTGAGAGACTTGCCACTAATCTGGAGAAAGCCTATGTCAATGTCAAAGACTTGAATGAGCATCTCGAAGAAAAGGTCGCCGAGCAGACGGAAGAGATCAAGAAGTCATATGAGGTGGAGAAAAGGGCTAGACATGAGCTAGAGGGGCTGGATATAACCAAAAACGAGCTCATTACGGCCGCGCAACACAATCTACGCACGCCACTGACCACTCTTCGATGGCAATTGGAGAATATGAGGAAAAGCATGGGCGATGGTGATGGTGATAATGCCAATGAGTTGCGTCAGTCAATAAAAGAATCGGAGGCATCGGTTGAGCGTTTGACGAAAATACTCGAGGATTTCTTGAGTATTACGGAGGTGAGGGTGGGGGGGGATAAGAATTAATTTTTAATCCTCGTAGCCATTTGCATATATTCTTCTAGCAGTTCCATACCAAATCTTTTACGCCTTTTATCAACATCTTTTTTGTTGGCAAGCGGTGATAATTCTAGATGTCCATCCTTCAAGCGCTTGAATTGAGTTCCAAACAATTGTTTTCTGCCAAGATGAACAAGAATCCTGTCTTTAAGATAGGCAATATTTTGTTTAGCAACAGAAAGAGGATTCTTCAATAATTCATGTTCCATAAGCTTGAGGCATTTCTTTTGAAAAACTAAATCATGGTCAGCATGCTGGGCTATTAACCATGCGCACATACTCGCCTTTTTACCAACCAGAAATATAGTTGGCCAACCATATTTACTAATTATCTTCTTTAATTCATTCGCATGTTTCCTGTCCTCTCTTTTAACACGCGACCAATCATTGGACTTTTCGGCGCAATGTCTCAATCTCTGGTCTTTATTAGCCATAGTTAACAACTGCTTTACTGTTTTTTTATTTATTTTTTGTTTTTTCATAAAAAGTGGGGAACTACAGGAGTTCCCCAGAATCACAAATGAGTGGTTTCTCAATCGTCGGGATCGCTACCGGTATCAGTTCCGGTAGTCCAACTAAGAGAAGCCGCCTCATATGGGATCGACTCAATCGCACAGATGTAGGCAAATGTTTCTGCTTTCATTGACTTTTCTCAACTCCTTCCTACAGAGAGTATATCAGTGATAGCATCAGATATGCAAGCTCCAGCATAATGTTCCAACCAATACCACTGACCATTCGGGTTTACTTCGAAAAAGACAAACTGCCCTTTTTTGTCAACCGCAAGATCAAAAGCTCCGAATTCTAGGCCTAATTCTCGCATCATTTCCATGCACAGTGTGAGAATATTTTCAGGTAATGCAACTACGCGATAATTCAATTTGTCCATGAACGCAGGGTTCCTCCAATCCACCAATGTTTCTTGATGAAGCTGGGAATCTATGCGCACAGGGAACACCTTATTACCAACTATAGTTACACGCAGTTCGTAAAACTTGTCCACATATTCTTGGAACAAACAAGGCGGACATTTTACCAATTTGATCTGATCTAAATGTTTTCGTTCGATTAGAGTTGTTGGTATATTGAAACCCTTGTCTCCATAGCCCAAAAAGCCCTGCTTGATAGTTTTGAAAATCATCTTACCGTGACAAGACTCAAAAAAAGACATGGCTTTCTCAGGATCATTGGTAACTAATGTTCTAGGTATAGTGAAACCAACTCGGCAAGCGAGCGACAACTGGAAAAGTTTTTTCCGAGCTCGTTCAATACTATCAGGTCTACTTAACCAAAAAGCATTAGGTATGCTAAGCCATATCCCTTCTAGAGCATATCTTGTTTCTTCCTCCGCGAATTTTTTCTGCACTGTATCGGAAATATTAAGTGCAAAATGATTCGGGCGACGATACCAAACACTTTTAATATTGTGAGATTCTATCGTATTTCCATTAGAATTAAACTGGAAGGACGATAATCCATTTTCAACGCTAAATTCAATAGTAGGCTCACCTCTTTGGAGTTTATCAGAGTCGAAACGAAAAATAGTTTCGCCCCGATCTTTTAATTTAGCAAGTACAACATCGGTATGTGAACCATCTGCAGAATTGGTCAGAACGAGTACAACATCTTTAGTTTTCATAGAACAAAACCCTTTCTTTTGACTAAATTCAGATTACTATAATAATTCAGTTTGTCAATACTATTGGAAGTGAATTCTCATTCTAATTGCAACATTAATAGTAATGAAAATAAAGATTTTACTTCTGGCTCAGCCCTCTCTCCGGCCTCCTCTGGCTCCTCCTCATCGCCTATTCCATCACCCGACATCGCCTTTTCAACATAAAAGTGATTATGATCGAACTTATAACATTCACATTCTGGATCATCCTATTCAGTCGCGCGGTGTTCGCGAATAATACACATGAGGCTGTGATAGGAACTATTTTGCTCGTTATCGCCATCGTTTTCGGTATATCACTGATACGGAGTGTGTTACATGAGATGGAGCAGAGAGAAAAGATTGGGGAGTTGGAGGAAGAATTGAGGGTGGCGTATGAGAGAAAGGGGGTTTAGAAAGGGGTGTAATGTTAAACTGGAATAGTCTTGTTAAAAGCACTTATATCGTTCATAAAATGTTCCGTAAATACAGTATTGATTTCACTAAAGTCCATATCTCTATCTATAGATTTATAGAATAATTTGAATTTATCAATTCCAAATTGCTCAATTAGTTTTTTAACAAAGAATCCCGCAAATGAATAATAATACATAAAATTATCATTTGGCGTCTCCATCCAATCTTTATGTGTCAAAATCTTCTCAATTGGTAATATTTTACTTATTCCCTCTTTTAGCCATTCTTCTTTTGTCTTGCCTATAACAATTCTTTCCCAAGATAAATATTCGGCTAGTCCCTCAGCAAAAAATCCAGTGGCAAGACCAAGTGGTAATGAAAGAAGATGGGTATCTTCGTGCTCACCTATTGGTTTATGTTCTTCTGTATATAAAATATGAATAATATAATCCTTAAAAATCGCTTGAGCATATCCACCGTCACCCATAAGTTTTATTTTCGTTTCTATATCCGGATAAAAATAATATCTAATCTTTTGTTTTGGTGGTTCAACATTCAAAAAGCCTATTATCTTTTTAAAAGACTCTTCTTGAATTTCTTCTATTATATTAATCTCTTTTTCAGCAACACTGCCGAGAAAGTAATAAAGAATATAATGAAGTGTCTCCTTTCCAATCCACCTCCGATCATCCTTAAAATCTTCTTTATATGTTGGAAGATATTGATTTATTATTTCATTATTCATCAATGCATTATAGCAAAAAGAAAAAGAGTTGTTGATTGTATCAGCAACTCTTGAGTACTCACGAATCACCTCGAGTCCCGTATTTAAGGAGGACTAGTCCCATGTTAATTTGTTTCGTCAGCTCCTTCTGGCACAAGCGCCTAGAAAATCCAGTAAGTCCATGTTTTACCACAGAATCATGGATGCATCCACCGCCACAAACAGGTAGATAGGGACACTTCTCTTCCACACATTCGTCTATCCTTTCAAATAATTCGAAACGACCGTCCCGAGAATACGATTTTGGAGTTTGAAACACACTTGAAAAATCGAATTCTGATCTTCCAACAGTACAAAAACATTTCTGAAGTGAACCATTCGGTTGAAGCACAGCTGAATGTTTTGCTATTGCTACACACCATGGGCCTAACAGAAATTCGTCTGGCAATTCATGCCCGAGATCTCGCGCCACTTTCCATGCCTTAATCGCTTTTTTAGCGATGTACTTTTCACTGATTTCCTCTGTTTGGGCGTTGAGAGAAGGTACAACAATACCAAGACTTAGTTGTATTCTGTTTCCATATCCAAGTTTCGTTATATATTCAATGAGGCTTGGAATAGAATCAGCCGTCTCCCTATCAAGAGACAAACGTAAATTCACCCTTTCAATAAAATGACCATCTAAAAGCATTTTCACATTTGCTATAATCCTATCAAAAGATACATAATTGTTACGTCCTCGACGCCTAGTATCATGTATCTCTTTTGGACCATCCAATGTTATTTGAACTTTTCGACAATCATGCTGACGAAGGACCGAGGCAATACTGGGATCAAGCAGATCGCCGTTTGTAATTATTTCTGTCCAGAATTCAACCCCCGCAGTTTTTACAACGGAAGATATTCTAGACAAAGCATCGATAACGAGCTTTTTCTCGAGCATTGGTTCACCACCAAACAAGATGCATCTGAAAGATTTCACCTCAGTATTAGTCTTCAGATATTGGATTATCCACCCGATAGATTTATCCAGTACTTCTCCAGACATTTTTCCCATTCTCTTTATACCATTTTCGAAACAATATGGGCATTTAAGCTGACATTGCATCGTGGGTAAGAAATAGAATGAAAAAAGTTTAGCATGATTGTTCCTTGTGTCTAGAAATGAATCCCTGTACTCGGCAAATTCATCCCTTTCAACAGAAACAATAAAATCATTCTCTCCAAATAAGATGTTCTTTATTTCTGATTTAATTTCAGTAGCACATTTGTTTTGCAACCATTTATCTACATTGGACAGAAGTTTCCTTGTCATCACAGTCACGGCACCTGTGAGAAAACTTTTGAGAATTACCCTTTTTCCGCTTATTGGGTACCGAACAACAAAATCACTCCATTTATAGTTCATTTCCCAGCCTTTCTCTTTATAAAGAAGCTCTCAAGTCTGTGTACCTGAGAGCTATAGTTCTTTAGCTACCTGATCTTGCGCTGTTTTAGTAGCCACATCCATCCAGACCCATCCTGGTCGGAACGCGAAAGCCCCTGCTTCCAGACTTCAGCAGGACAATGTCCTTGCTGTTGGTGCATCGATTCTCCGGTCTTGAGACCGACTGTTTCTTTGATACCTTCTTCATAACTACCTCTGCCTTCCCCAGCTAGTCGCGACTGAACGGTGACTATGCGGAAAGCATGCATGAAGCCGTGATCGGGTCCATTTTACTCGTTATTGCTATCGTTTTTGGAATATCGCTGATACGGAGCGTATTGCATGAGATGGAGCAGAGGGAGAGGATTGGGGAGTTGGAGGAGGAGTTGAGGGTGGCGTATGGGAGGGCGGAGGGTTAGAAAAATCAGTGCTATAATACTAAGCGTATATTGTAACCGAATATGGACAATCAGAGATATATTCCAGAAGTTAAGTTCGAACTCGCTCCAATAGAGTTGGAGGCTGAATTCTTATACTTTTTTTCTCGAACAGAACGAAGATTTAGCGCTGTATTGAATAGGGTCTATCCTGAACTGGAAGATATCATCAAAAAGACAGACAATAAAGACGAAGCTATTCTGAAATGCCGAGAATTCGCAGAAAGAGTGATTGAAAAAAATAAGGAAATTATTTTGAAGGCAAAAGATAGTATTCAAAATGATTGGAATATGATAAGCCACAGATTCCTTGAAGTATTGGCTGAACATTTTGAAACTGAATGGCCTAGAGATAAAAGCACAATAATAGGATACATTTCAATACTGCCAGCATTTCCGCGATTCCTCGATAAATATTCATTTTGTGTCGGTTATAGGGTAAATACAGCACTAGCAAGGGAAATAATCGCTCACGAGATCTTTCATTTTTTGTGGTTCAAAAAGTGGCTAGAAGTATTCCCTGAAATTCCGAGTGATCAATACGAAAGTCCTCATTTGACATGGAGACTGAGCGAGATAATGGATCTAGGCATTCTTCAATGCCACCATGAGATGCAAAGCCTGATACGATCAACCGGGTGGGGTTATGATTCACTCAAGGAGTTAAAAATAGGGGATGTAAGTGTGATTGAATATTTTGTAAAGGTATACACGAAATGCATGCAAGATGGTCAAAGCTTCGAGGAAATATTGAAAACTTTATGGAAAAAAGCTCAAGAAAACAAGAAAATTCTTGAGAGGTTTTGAAGCGCTCAACATTTACAAGATAAATATGTTGTGCTAATTTCACAATAGAATAAACGAAACAAGACCTTTGAAATACGAGGATGTTATGAAAACAACTCTGGATAAAGAAGTGCTACTTTGCAAATCGCACTTTATACAAACAATTCGTGGTGAAGAAGGATATGTCATCTGGCACTCACTCTTCGGCAATCCAAGAATTGTCTCCGAGGAAGTGCTCGAATTTCTTAATCTATTTGGTACCCCACATACACTAAATAATGTGATAGACGCAGATAATACGGACGATGTACAAATGACTATTATCAAGGATTTGATCAGTGATAATTATCTCGTTTCTCAAGGGTTGGATGAGAGAAGATTTCTCGCCAAGAAAATGGCGGAACGAGAACATACCATCATTAGTGGCTCACTTATCACCTACTTGGAACTTATCATGTCGGAAGTGTGTAATTTTCGATGCACTTATTGCATTCATTTCAACAACTTGGAAACTTCCGATCGTATCAACAGCCCCATGAAGTTTATGCAGTACGATATAGCCAAGGAGGCAGTAGATCGGTATCTTGGAATTCTTCGTAGACACGGAAAGCGTATTGCTGAAATTAACTTCGGTGGAGGCGAACCATTATTGGCATGGTCAGTTATCAAGCGGGTATTTGAATACTGTCATTCTGCATATGGCATGGAGTTCGAATTCCACTTCTCGATAAACACAAATGCCTCTCTCATCACGCAGATTATCGCTAAGACCCTAAAAGAGTACCATGTCAAAGTCGCTTCCAGCCTAGATGGATTGCGTGAAGGAAATGATCGTGTCCGATTGATGAAATCCGGAGGTGGTACCTTTTTCCAGATTTTGCGCGGATTCAATAAGTTGGCACGAGTTGGGTATCCACTTGATGGTATCGCCGTGACAGTTAACGAACAAAACTTTCCAACGCTTGATGAGTCAATCGTTGATTGGGCTGTGGAACATATTATGTCGGAAATCCGTATAGATATCGACATAGTCGGCATGGTAGAAATACCAATCGAGAACATTGTCGAGAAACTCATGCGAATACGCCGATATGCCGAGGATAGAAAGATCTATGTCGCAGGATTCTGGTCTCGTCCGGCGGAAAACCTCAATAATTCCACACTCAATAGTCACATTGCGTTCTGTGGAGCAGTCCGCGGTAACAGCATCTGTATAAACCCATCAGGAAATATATATGGATGTGGTTACAGTAACATACAATTTGGTACATTAACTCAATTTGGTGACCTCCATAAAATCAACAGCCAATATCATAGATTTGTAAAAGGTCATCTCACTGGAATGATGGAGATGTGTAAGGGTTGTATGATTGAAGGTCAGTGTGGTGGTGGTTGTAACATCACGCAGGAATTCGCTCAAACAGCAAAAACTACCAAGATTGAGAGAATGTGCAATTTCTACCGCCAAATGACTCGAGAACTTCTTCTCGAACAACTCCGAGAATCGAATTCTGGGGTTATCAAAAATGATTAGAGTGGTATTCACGGGACTAAGGAAATATGATATATTTTCTTAGTCCTCTTTTAATTATTCTATGTATAATTTATCTAATAAGATTATTGAGAATATTGTTTTGAAATACAAACAGAATAAAAATGTTTTGGGGATTATGTTATTTGGTTCTGTTGCTAGAAATAAGTTTGATAAGTATTCTGATATTGATATTTACATACTTCTAAATCGAAAGGAGAAACATTCGAGAATAAATTTTGTGGAAGATGGTGTTAGAATCGATCTAATACTAGATTCATTAAAAGAAGTGAAAAGATATCTAAAAAAAGACATGTACTCTGTTAGACGCAGTACTTCACATATGCTCGCACATGGACACATTCTTTATCAGGAAAATGTAGTGTTGGAAAAAATCCAGAAACTCGCTACGGAGAATCTATCTCTAAAAACTAAATACTCCCAAAAAGAACTCTTAATGCATAAATATTCCATAGATGATTTTCTGGGAGAAGTTAAACGTGATATAGAGAATAATGATTTAATTGCTTTCGGCCTTGATAGCCAATTACTATTAAACAATATAATAGAACTCTCCCTCAAGTTGAACGGTGAATTCTTCAGACAATCCAATGAGATGTCTGAAGTATTAAAAAAGATAGATGAAGGCTTTCAAAAGGAAATTAATAGTTTTTATAAGACATGTAATATCAAAGAAAAAGAAAAAACTCTATCTAAACTCGTAGAATATAGTCATGAGAAACTAGGCGGACCACTTCCTGAAAGATGGGAAATAAATTAGTGAAAATCAGTATAAACTCTTCTTTCCAAAAGAAACTAAAAAGAGGCTAAGAAAACATACTATGTTCCCTTGGCCTCGTGAATGCCAACTTAGTGGCAATTGCTTGGTTGCCGACAGGTGTTCCGCACTGTCCGTTTTGGAAGAGGCTTAACACTCAAACCAGCAAGACACTTCTTTGGTACCTTCTTCATAACTACCCCTGTCATCCCCAGCTAGTCGCGACTGAACGGTGACTATTTTGTTAATTGCCAGAGAATCTTGACCCCAAAATCGTTATAGAATCAAGATTCTCCGGCAATTCCTCCTTATTTCAAGGATCTCAAATGCTGACATTAGATTACCACAATAACCAAAATTGTAAATAGGATAACTATTTAATTCATATCCTCCTCATCGCCTACTCCATCACCAAGCACAATTTATTCAACATAAAAGTGATTACGATCGAAATCGTGACATTCTCATTCTGGATCATTCTGTTCAGCCGCGCGGTGTTCGCGAAAAGTACGCATGAAGCCGTGATTGAATCTATTTTACTCGTTATTGCCGTAGTATTCGGCATATCACTAATACGGAGCGTATTGCATGAGATGGAGCAGAGAGAGAGGATTGGGGAATTGGAGGAGAAGTTGAGGGTGGCGTATGGGAGGGCGGAGGTTTAGGAAGTGTTGCAGAGCTAGAGCTAGTTCAACAAGTAAGTGCAACACTCCTGTAAAATAGAAGTGTCATGAATTA
>ERZ1292629.1130-Hain-H43-01um-R1-1130-length-27206-cov-18_pt1 | contig 24934 bp, 22 predicted proteins | sample MGYA00564399_ERZ1292629 | MGnify/ENA primary metagenome ERZ1292629 (study PRJEB36523, sample SAMEA6512636) | groundwater metagenome | collected 2019-01-08 | study: AquaDiva: Metagenomics assemblies of 32 groundwater samples
GGACCAGGGGACACCATGAGTTTTGCTCTTGGTTACTTGCATTGGATCATTCCCGCTATCATTCTTACGCTCACCCTTTTTGTAAAAAAATTAAGAGACAATTATCAATTAATTCTAATTTCTAGTTTCTATATCCTAGTTTCTTTGTTCATGGCTCATTTCAAAGCCACCCCCATTTGGCAGGCCTTTCCGCCTATGGAATTTCTCCAATTTCCCTGGCGCTTCCTCACCATTTCCATCTTTGCCGCATCTTTTCTCTCCGGCGCGATAGCTTTAATAATTCCCAAAAAGATCTTAATCGTCTTATTCTGCTTAGTTATTTTAATTAACGCTAACTACTTTCATCCCCGCCAGTGGTATCCGGACATGACAGATGCCAAAAAGTTCTCTGGCCGTTCGTGGCAACTGCTCATAACTTCGGGCATATTTGACTATCTGCCCATCTGGGCCCCCCAGCCCCCAGCCGACCCGGCCCTAGAAGACATCAAATTTATCAGTGGAGACGGCATCTATTCAACTCTGGTCAAAAAAACCAACCGCCAGGAATATTTAATCACCACCTGGACTCCCACGGCGGTAGCCGAACTCCAAACTTATTATTTCCCGGGGTGGGAGATCTGGGTCGACGGCAAAGAAGTCAAAATCGACCCCTCCCGCGATAAACTCCTGGGTCGGATGCAAATCGACCTCTCTCCCGGCAAGCATCAAATCCTAGCCCGTCTCACCAACACCCCCATTCGTACCATTGGAAACACTCTATCAATTGTATCTTGGGCAGCTTTAATTTCTGTTGGGGTATTAGGTTTCAGAAGCCGGCATCACCGCAGCATTAGCGCTTGAGGCATTTCTTTCAGCCCGCCCACCCTTTACATCTTCCTGCGCCAATCTTGCGGCCGCATCCTCGCTTATTAGTTTGACTGCCGCAGCTATTCTTAAGCCCCACACTTGAGCATATTTACCAAAACGAACGAGAATAGGTGATTCTTCCTTTCCTGTTTCAAACATGCGGTAATTGTACCATAATAACATTCGTAGTCAACCTACGTGTAAAATCCCACCTTTCAGGTGGGATTCACAGGTGGGATTCATGTCGACCGTGTTAAATTGGTAAATGATTGGACAGATTTCTGCAACCAGAAGAGCATTACGCTAAAATAACTTCATGGCAGAAAAAGTCACGCCGGGGAAGTGGGAGATTGAATTTTTCGAATCCGCCAGGGGAGAAAAAATAGTCGAATCGTTTTTAAGCTCACTTGAGCATCCAACCAGAGCCAAGCTCGCCCGTTTAATGGATCTGCTGCAAAAGTACGGCCCAAGTCTGGGAATGCCGCATTCCAAAATGATCACTTCAGGATTGTGCGAGTTGCGTGTCAGAGGCAAAATCGAAATTCGCATTTTCTATACGTTTAAAGGTAAATTCGTATACTTTCTTCACGCATTTAAAAAACAATCCCAAAAAACACCTGATAAGGAAATCGAAACGGCTAACCAGAGGTTGAAATTAATATAACGTCTATGATATAGTCGTCATATGCGAACCTGGAATAGTCTCAAAAATGAATGGCTTAAAGATCCGGCTTTCAAAAAAGAATATGACAAGCTGGAGAGCCGCTATGCCTTAATCGATAAAATAGTAGGGGCCCGGATAAAAAAGAAACTCACCCAAGCCCAATTGGCAAAAAAAGTTGGCACCAAGCAATCTGCTATAGCCCGTCTCGAATCCGGTAGCGTCAATCCCTCCCTCAACTTTATAGAAAGAATTGCTTCTGCGCTCGGATCTAAACTGAACATTGAATTCGTGTGATGCTAAAATGATTTCATGGCGGAAGAAGTAACTTTAGGAGATGTAGATTTAACCACCATCAAGGCCAGAACTGTCTCCGGAATCGTTACTCTGGTTAGCCGGTCTTTCTTGCTGCAAATTGTCTCCACCGGCGGTTTTCTGGCTCTGTCGATTTTCTTGGGTCTTCCGGAAATTGGCCTTTTTATAGCCGTAAACGACCTAATTTCCATCTTGGGTTACTTTTCTGATATTGGATTAGCCGCATCGCTAGTACAAAAAAAGGCCCAGGTCAGTCTGACCGACCTGCGTACCACTTTTACTTTGCAGCAAATCATTGTCCTAATCTTGATTGGCACAATGCTTCTTTTTGCCCCGGTAATTTTTAGTTATTACCGTGTCACTGGGGCAGGAACCAGCCTCTACTATGCTTTACTGCTGGCTTTTTTCCTGGCCTCGCTCAAAACCATCCCTTCAGTCATTTTAGAGCGGCGGCTTAATTTTCAGGTTTTGGCCTCGATTGAAGTGGTTGAAAACATCATTTTTTACGCCCTAGCAGTGTTTCTGGCTTGGCAGGGTTGGGGAATCAGAGCTTATGTCTGGGCGGTAGTCTTGCGCGGTTTGGTTGGCACTGCCATGATTTATCTCCTTTCCCCTTGGAAAATCGGTCTGGCCATCTCAATTTCTTCTCTTAAAACTCTTCTTTCTTTCGGTCTGCCATATCAGCTAAATAGCCTTTTGGCCGTAGTCAAAGACCGCTTTCTAAATATTATCTTGTGGAGAATCATTGGCGCAGAAGGCGTGGCCATTATTGGCTGGGCTCAAACCTGGTCTCAAAAACCCCTGCGTTTTATTATGGACAATGTCACCAGAGTTACCTTTCCCAGTTTCTCTCGTCTTCAAGATCATCCCCAAGAGCTCAAGAAAGCCATCGAACGCACCTTATTTTTCATCACCTTTGTTACTTTTCCGATTTTGGGCGGTTTAACTATTCTTTCCCCCTTAATTGTCCAAATTATTCCTAAATATTCCAAATGGGAACCGGCTCTCCTGGCTCTGGCCCTGTATTGTTTCAATTCTGCCTGGGCCAGTGTTTCCACTCCCTTAACAAATACCCTCAACGCTCTGGGTAAAGTCAAAATCAATACTTTCTTAATGATTATGTGGACCGTCCTTACTTGGATTCTCATTCCCCCATTGGCTTCTCGTTATGGCTACAACGGCGTGGCTATTGCTACAGCCATTATTGCCGTTTCCTCACTCGTTCCTATTGCCATCGTTAAGCATCTGACCCACTTTAGTCTTTTAAACAGTGTCCTTAAGCCTTTCGTTGCCACTTTAGTTATGATGGTAATTTCATACCTGCTATTACCGGTAAACGTCACACTAAATATTGTCCTTTCGGCCATCACCTTTATGTTTGTTATTTATTTGTTGGTAGGGAAATCGTTAATCACCGATTCCCAGAAAATCCTCTATGCTCTCGTGGGTAAAAAGGCATAAGCCCTGGCTGCTTATTATCATCGGCACCATCGTTTGGTCGGTGACCATGGTTAAAAGTGGTCTGATTACAAGTTATGGTATGAGTTTTTGGGGAGCCAATGGTCATGATGGAGTTTGGCATATTTCTCTGATAGAAAGCCTGTCCCGTGGCAGTCTGGAAATGCCCATCTTTGCCGGAGAAGTTATAAAAAACTATCACATTGGTTTTGATTTATTATTAGCTGGAATTCATGTCTTAACCCGCATTCCTGCTGTTAATCTTTATTTTCAAATAATCCCTCCTATTCTGGCCGTTCTGGTGGGTTTCCTGACCTTTAAACTTACCAAAAGTTTGTGGTCAGTCTTCTTTGTCTATTTTGGCGGCAATTGGGCCTGGGTCTTGGGCAAGGGGGAATCAACTTTTTGGGCGCACCAGTCCATTTCCACTCTCATAAACCCGCCTTTCGCCCTATCTTTAATAATAATTCTTTTAGGCTTAATTTTAGTTCAGAAACATAAGTACATATGGGCAGGATTGGTATTTGCAGTTTTACCCTATGTAAAAATATACGCTGGGGTACTGATTTTTGTCGGACTGCTTGTAGCCAGCCTTAAAAACAAAAACCTTCTAAAAACTCTGGCCATTTGTTTATTAATTTATCTAATTTCTAATTTCCAGTCTCTAATTTCAAACTCCAAAGTTATGGTCTGGCAGCCCGGCTGGTATCTGGAAACCATGATGGGCTTTTCTGACCGGCTCAATTGGCCTAGGTTTGCCAGTGCCATGACCAACTACCGTTTGGCAGGAAATTGGTTCAAGGGCATTCCTGCGTACTTGGTTGCCCTAGTAATCTTTTTTATAGGTAATCTGGGTACCAGAATTATCTTTTTAAAAAGAAAAAACGATTTATTTTCTCTTGCAGTAATTTTTGCAGGCCTTGCCGCACCCATGCTCTTTTTACAAACCGGCACTTCTTGGAACTCTATTCAATTTTTCTATTATTCTCTTTTCTTTTCCGGGCTTCTTGCAGGCCAATATCTGTCGTCATTAAAAATGAAGAACTGGTTATTAAAAATTGCATTTGTAGCTTTGACTCTTCCCACAACATGGATAACTATAAAAGACATTTACTTGCCTTCCCGTCCACCCGCCAAAATTTCAGTCCAGGAAATCCAGGCTTTACAATTTTTACAAAGTCAGCCAGCAGGATTTGTACTGGTTCCTCCGGCAATTCCGGACCCCTATGCCCCGCCCCCCCGGCCGTTATATTTATATGAATCAACTTCTTACGTATCCGCTTTTTCCGGCCATCCTGTATATTTTGAAGACCAAGGCAGTCTAACTATCACGGGATACTCTTGGGAAAAGCGGGAACAACAAGTAAAAGATTTCTTGACCAAAAATACAGATATCAAAGCCATTTCATATTTGTATATCCCAAATTTAAAATTTGACGCTTCCGGTATGGGTTTTAAAAATATTTTTAGCAATTCAGATGTAACCATATGGTCAAGACAGTAAAAATAATTCTCGTCTTTGTACTTCTGTGTATTTTTTATTCTTATCGTCTTCTCCAGGTCCCTTCAGGTCTTACTGCAGACGAGGGAGCATTTGGTTACAATGCGGTTCTGCTTTCCCGCACCTTGCATGATGAAAATGGCCGGTTTATGCCTTTCTTTGTCCTTTCTCTAAATGGATCAGATTGGCGTCAGCCGGTGACCCAGTATTATTTGACCGCCCTTTTCAAAATTCTTCCTCCGGACGTTTTTACTCTGCGTTTTTCCAGCGTCATCGTTGCTGCTGTCAGCGTACTTCTTACCTGGAGTATTTTTGGAGTAGTTCCCGCTTTAATTGTTGCCACCACCCCGCTTCTCATGATTCAAGCCCATATGGGATTGGACAATATCATGCCGGTTCCATTCACGCTTTTGTGGGTGTGGGGTCTGATGCAATTTAAATCCCGTTCAAAATTTAAATACCTGGTTTTATCTGCTCTGGCTTTGGGAATCTCCTTTTACTCCTATAAAGGCATGCGGGCCATTGTTCCTGTTTGGTCACTTCTTTCAGTTCTCTATCTGTGGCCCAAATTAAAATCCATTTTAGTTTTTTCTTTAAGCATCTTGCCATTTTTTATAATCATCCCTTGGCTACAAGCCCACTACCCCGGAGCAGTTTTTGGCGGAGCCAGGCCCGTAATTGATTCTTATTACAATTTTTTTATGCCCTATCTTTCCAGCTTCGACCCAACTTTTCTATTTGTTACAGGCGATGCCACCCGCTACCACTCCACAGGCATGCATGGGATGTTCCTTCTTGCCAGTCTACCCATATTTGTCATTGGTATTTTTCAAGCCGTGAAGAAAAGGGGCATTTGGACACTTATTTTGGCCGCTTTTTTCCTCGCCCCCCTTCTTTACGGATCAGTTGGTTCTGTTCACCGGGCCAGCCGGCTTATGAATCAAATTCCCCTCTACGCTGCCATTTCCGGATTAGGTTTGTCTTGGCTTTGGAGCCGTAAAAAGATTTTCGGCGTAGCAGCCACTTTACTGCTTGCTCTCAATTATTTCGATTTTATTAACTACTACTGGTACACGTACCCCAAATTTACCCGCGGGGATTTCGGTGATCTTTCGACATACTTAGACTTCAAAGAATTTTCCAATCAGGCCAAAAAACTTAATCTCCGGCCATATGTTTATGCTCCTCTTTTGGAAAACAAAGATCAAACACTTCTTTATTATACTGTAGCCTACTTGTCCCCGGATTACCTGTCTTGGTCCGAAAATGATGGTCCGCTTCCCGAAAACGCCCTACTTCTTTCAAACCGTAAAGATATTCCTGGTACCTCTGCTTTATCTATACCCTTGCCGCATTATTATTTAGCTACGATGGTAAAATAAACCTATGCTCTCTGTAGTTATCACTGCCTGGAACGAAGAGAAGAATTTGCCTCGGGTTGTGGCCTCTGTTAAGAAACTGGCAGATGAAATAATTGTCGTCGTAGACAAGGCCACCACTGACCAGACAGCGGAAATTGCCAAAAAACTTGGGTGCAGGGTTTTTTCGCATGCTCATACCGGAATTGTTGAACCCATGCGCAATTTCTCCATCTCCAAAGCCACCGGCCCCTGGGTTCTGATTTTAGACGCAGACGAAGAAGTTTCCACGAGTCTGTCTTCCCTTATTCAGAAGAAAATCAAAGACGGTAAAGATTACTACCGGATTCCCCGCAAAAACATAATTTTCGGTCAATGGATCAAAAACACCCACTGGTGGCCTGATTATGTTTACCGATTGTTTAAAAAGGGATCCATAACCTGGGAAAATACAGTTCACAGTATTCCTTTTACCAAAGGAGAAGGTGGAGATTTTCCGGCTACAGAGGAATCGGCTATTGTCCATCATCACTACGACTCAATCTCCCAGTATGTAGATCGGCTGAACCGTTACACAGATTATCAAGCCGATTCATTGCAAAAATCTGGCCATACCCTCACTTGGTCAGATTTACTTACCAAACCATTTGCTGAATTTTTACGCCAGTTTTTTGCCAGAGCCGGTTACAAGGATGGCTTGCATGGCCTAGCTCTTGCCGGATTACAGGCATTTTCTGAATTAGTTTTATATCTTAAAGTTTGGCAGGCTAGGGGATTTACTCCTGCACATATTCCTATTCCGGAATTTGAAAAAGTTATTAAGAGCAAGTCACAAGAACTTTCTTGGTGGGTGTATCAGGGAAAAATTGATACAGCTCCATTTTTTTCCAAGATTCTTCTCAAAATATGGCGAGCCTTAGTGCGATAATTATCACCAGGAATGAAGAAAAACTGATAGGTGAGTGCCTGTTGTCGCTCAAGGATTTAGCAAATGAGATTATAGTTGTGGATTCAGGCAATACCGATTCAACCAATGATATTGCCAAGTCTTTCGGAGCCAGAATTGTTTCCACCCAAGATATTGATTACTCTCATTATCGAAACGCCGGCCTTAGGGCAGCCAAAGGGGATTGGATATTTTATCTTGACGCTGACGAAAGAGTAACTCCTTTACTCAAAAAAGAAATTGAACAAGTTATATCTTCAATTAGCTCAAATTCAGTGTATCAAATACCCCGTAAAAATATTTATTTAGGTCAAGAAATGCATTTCGGGGGCTGGGGTGGGGATAAAGTCATCCGCCTCTTTCCCAAAAAACAGCTTTCGGGATATACAGGAGCTTTACACGAACAACCCGTCTACTCTGGCCAACTATTAACTATGAACCATGAACTAGTCCATTATTCTCACAGGGACTTAAGCTCCATGCTGGATAAAACTCTAGTTTTTACCCAATTTGAAGCCCAATTACGTGTAGATGCCAATCATCCACCCATGGTTTGGTGGCGTTTTTTGCGGGTCATGGCTACCGAATTCTGGCTACGGTTTGTTAAGTTATCTGCCTGGAAAGATGGAGTGGAAGGAATAATTGACGGCATCTTTCAAGTATTCAATTCTTTTGTTATTTACGCCCGGCTTTGGGAGCTGCAAAATGAAAAGGGCCGCCGTCTTTAGCCCCACTTGGGATTCGTTGGGGGGTGGGGAAAGATATGCCAGTGCCGTAGCCAACCTGCTTTTAGATGCGGGTTACGCGGTAGACATTTGGTGGCCAAAAAATCTTTCCTCACAAATAAAAAGCCGTTTCGGTATCGATGTATCCCGGGCAAACTTCGTTCCGTTCCCGGATAACTATCAACTATCAACTATCAACTATCAACTAGTCTTTTGGGCCAGTGACGGCAGTCTACCCATTTCTTTAGCCAAAAAAACTCTTATTCATTATCAAATTCCGTTTAAAAATCCCGGTTTCTTAAACAAAATTAAAGCCCGTTTTTACCCTTCAGTGTGCAATTCTTTTTACACAAAGGAAGTCATAGACAAGACATATGGCATCAACTCTCAAGTTGTCTACCCACCGGTAGATGTAGATTCATTTACACCTCAAACCAAAACTAATACCATTGTCTCCATTGCCCGTTTTTCCACACTTCTACATGCCAAACGCCAGGATACACTCATCGAAGCCTTTTCCCGTCTTTACCACCAATTGCCGGGTTGGGAGTTAATTTTAGCCGGAGGATCTACCGATCCAAAATATGTCTCCCAGCTTAAAAAACAGGTTAAAGACTCTCCCGTAAAAATTATTACCAATCCCACTCTTTCCCAAATAAGACAGCTTCTGTGTCAAGCCAAAATTTTTTGGTCAGCCACCGGGTTTGGGGTCGACGTATCTCGCCATCCCGAAAAAGCCGAACACTTTGGTATCACCGTTGTTGAAGCCATGTCAGCCGGGACCATCCCCGTGGTTACCAATGCGGGGGGGCATCGGGAAACAGTCATTGATCATCAAACTGGTCTTCTTTGGACAAACCTAGATCAGTTAATTGACAACACTCTAAAACTGGCTCACGATCCAAAACTTGTGCAAACTTTGTCCAAAAATGCTAAAGATAGAAGTAAGTTGTTTTCTACAGCAGTTTTCAACCGGGAGCTTACCAAGTTACTATGAAAAAACTTTTGCCATATCTCGTCTTAGGTCTGGTACTTAGACTTATACTCATTCCTGTTTCACTCCATCCGGATTTGCGGGCGCCCTACTTAGCTGGCTTTCTAGTTAGCAAAGGAGAGGTTCTCACTTTTTACGACCACATTAGCAAACTCCCCCGGGATCACAAATGGGTTCAGGTCTATGGAGATGGGCAGTTTAATTACCCGCCCCTGGCCTACCTCGTCCATGGTCTATATCTAAAAATTGTCTCCCCCGTTTTTCCCTGGAATACTTTTTGGCATTTAATTGACGACATTGGTTCTTTGCGGACCGATCCTGGCTTTGCCTCACTCATGTATTTTCTTAAAGTCCCATATCTGATCGCAGACATAATCGGACTTTTAATTTTAAGAAAGATAGTTGATGCCAAACACCGTTTTGCCGCCTCTTTGTTATGGATTTTTAATCCTATAAATCTTTACACTTCATACCTGATGGGTCAGCAGGATATTTTTATAGCTCTCTTTATTCTTTTGGCCTATCTCAAACAATCAGGTATTTTCTTAGGGATAGCCGCGGCTTTCAAGCCTTTTCCCTTACTCTTGTTGCCTTTTCTGGGCACTACCTGGCGGCAAAAAATTACCGCCGTAGTTACCGGACTCGTTACTTATATTCTGATTATCTCTCCATATTTAAGTTCCACTGCATTTAAGCACTATGCTTTATTAGCCACTCAATCAGACAAACCTTTTTATGCCAAAATAATGGTTTCCGGATCTCAATACTTACCCCTGTTTGTAGTAGGGCTTGGCTTACTCTTCTGGTTTAGATTTGCCAAGTCCGATCTTCTTTCCCCCTTGCTTATTTTTTATGCCGTTACTCATTTTCACCCCCAGTGGTTAGTCTGGGCGTCTCCTTTGCTGATTCTCCAAGTTCTCAAAGACCGGCAAAAAGTTGTTCCGGTTTTAGTATTACTTATTTCATATTTCCTTATTATTTTCTCTTTCGATCCTTCACTTAATTTTGGTCTGCTGGGTATTAATTATTCATTGCAATGGCTTCTGACTGATTACACAGTGTCGCTAGTTAGAGGAGTATTTGCTGCTACCGCTCTGTACATTATTCTTAAATGAAAAAACTTCTTCCGTTTATTTTTTTGGGCCTAGTAGTTGGAACCTTTTTTTATAAATCTGTTTTTTTTGGCAAAATTCCCATGCCGGGAGATTTTGTCCTGGGAGTTTACCACCCCTGGTTAGACTATATCTGGGGCAATTTTGTAGCCGGAGTTCCTGTTAAAAATCCGCTCTTAGCAGACGTTCCTTCCCTTTTTTATCCTTTAAAAATCTATTCCACTCACTTTCTCAAATCAGGCCATCTTCCCTTGTGGAATCCACTTCTTTTCAACGGTTACCCGCTGTTAGCTACATTTCAATCTTCTGTTCTTAACCCCTTCAATGCCTTTTTTGTGTTTTTTAAAGACACCCTGGCTTGGACAATGTTTATCGCTTTTCAACCCCTGCTATCTGCAATTTTTATGTATCTGCTCCTGCGAGAGCTAAAGCTTTCCCAATCAGCCGGAATATTGGGAGCAATAGCCTATGCCTTTTCTGGTTTTTCTCTCATCTGGCTGGAATACGGCATTCATGGCTACGTCATGGCCTATGTCCCTTTGCTTTTATTTTTAGCATCCAAGTTTATAGACTCACCCCGTCCGGCTATTTGGGGAGCATTGGCATCAGCCGCAGTGGCCCTGCAAATTTTTTCCGGATATCCCCAAATTACTCTTTATACATTGATCTTAATTCCCATATGGACAGTTTTTAAAAATTTCAAAAAAACACTTTTTCTAGGCGCATTTTTGGGATTAGGTTTAGCTTTGTCGTCTATACAGCTTCTTCCCGGATTAGAGCTTTTTCAAAATTCTCAACGCATTCAAGAGCAGGTTGGTGGGGGATTGGGTGTGGCCTTCTTGCCCTGGAGCCAAACCTTAAGCTTGCTGGCACCGGATTATTTTGGTAATCCCACGACCGGAAATTTCTGGGGACCGGGAGACTACACCAACAATTCCGGATACGTCGGAGCAGTAGTTCTTTTCCTTGCTATCTTGGGTATGGGTCGCAAGACAAAGTTTTGGACATTTTTATTTACCGTCACTTTTTTTCTGGCTTTCCCCACTCCAATTTCCCGGCTTATTTCCCACCTGCCTTTATTTTCAGCTGCTACCGCCACCCGGATTTTAGTTTTAACTGCACTATCGGCTTCGGTTCTTGCCGCTTATGGTCTTGAGTCCCGTTTCTCTCGGCGTAGATTTTGGGTGTTATTTATCCCTCTCTTAGCCTCACTTTTGGCCTTTTTAATCTCCAAGCGGATGCTAACCTCGTCTCCATTGGCAAGTATGTTGACGCCCCATATTGCCAACATGTCTACCACCATCAGAAATCTCGTTCTGCCCATTTTTTTCTTGCTTGCTGCAGCAGCAGCCAAGCAAATCAAACTGCCGATAGCTTCTTGGGGATTAATAATTCTTACAACTCTTGAATTATTCAGATTTGGCTGGAAATACAATCCCTTCTTTGATTCAAAATTAATTTTCCCTTTCACCCCAGTTCTAGAATTTCTCAAAGCCAATTCCCCAAATTATCGTATTAACGGGGGAGATGTTATTTCTCCCAATCTTTGGACGGCTTACGGACTTTCTTCCAGTAACGGCTATGATGCAGTTTATCCCAGACTCTGGGCCAGTTATTTATCAGCTTTAGATTGGGGAGACTTCACCAAACCTAAAAACCGTTTTGGAACTATTGCCAATTATGCCTCACCGCTTTTCGATCTCACCAGCACTAGATATATCACCGCTCTCAAGAGAAACAAATTAGCCGTCGCAGATCCGGCAGGAAAACCTTCATATTATTTTGATATCCCCAAACTTAAACCGGTATATTCTGACAGAAGTGTGGTGGTTTTAGAAAATACCCAAGCCATTCCCAAGTATTCACTTGTGTCATCCACCCAAAAAACAAATTCAGATGCAGAAACAATAGCCAATTTATCGACGAAAACTGCAACTTCTTCTGATCCGGAATTTCCCGTACTTGAAAAAAACTCCGGAGGAAAAGTATCGGAAATGATTTCTCCATATCCAGAAAACATTATTTTAAAAACCAGTTCTGATGTTGCTGCAGTTTTACTAAACACCCAGGTTTTTTATCCGGGTTGGAAAGCCACCATAGATGGAAAGACGACCAAAATTTTCAGAACCAATTACGCTTTTCAGTCGGTCTTGGTTCCGGCCGGAGACCACCGGGTCGAGTTTACATATTCCCCAGACTCGTATAGAATCGGGAAGTATATTTCCGGGGCGACAGCCCTTCTTTTGTTTATCATATGTCTACTAAATCAGCTGCCGAGCTTCACAAAGATGTCCCTCCGGACTGGTATGAATCGTCGGTCAAAAAGAACCTAGGTCAGGCCTTCTGGCACTGGCGCCGTTTCAGAAATGTTGACCAGTTTTCTCAAAAAGTTGACGGCAAGATTTTAGACATTGGTTCGGCAGACGGTTTTTTTACCAGCGAAATACTCCGGGTTACTGGTGCTTCCCAAATTTACGGAGTCGATGTACTTGCTAGTTCCATCCGTTATGCAGCCAACCGCTACAAATCTGATTCACGTATGCATTTTTCTCTAAGTGATGGTCACAAATTGAAATTTAGAAATAACGATTTCTCAGCAGTCTATTGCCTGGAAGCTATGGAACACGTCTACAGCCCCAAAGAAGTATTGTCTGAAATCAAACGGGTACTCAAGCCTAGTGGGTATACCATAATTTTGGTTCCTGCAGAAAATTGGCTGTTTAGTAAAGTTGTTTGGCCGCTTTGGATCAAATGGCGGGGCAAAATTTGGAAAGACACCCACTTGCACCAATTTTCAGGACACAAGCTAAAATCTCTCATGGCAGAAATTGGATTTAGAAATATCCAGGAACACCGTTTTCTTCTGGGTATGCTTCTTTTGGTAAAAGCGGTAAAATAAAGCCATGACCACATCGGTAGTCATCCCGGCTTACAAAGGCAAAGAATTGTTGCAAAAAAACCTTCCCGCAATTGCCAAGTTAGGTGCCGGTGAAATAATTATTGTCGACGATGCTTCCCCCGATGGCACTTCAGATTTTTTACAAAAGGAGTATCCCAAAATAAAAGTAATTCATCATGCCACAAACACCCGTTTTCCCACAAGCGTTAACGACGGTTTCAAAGCTTCCTCTGGAGACATAGTTCTTCTTTTAAATCAGGATACTGCTCCAGACCCACAAGCTCTAAAAAAAGTGATCCATCATTTTCAAGACCCACAAGTTTTTGCCGTCAATTTAAACGAAAATTCCCGCTCTTGGGCCAAAGCAGAGTTTAAAAACGGTTTTTTGCAGTTTACCAACGGTCCTTTAGACAGCCAGGTCCATTCTTCATTTTGGGGATCAGGCGGCAGTGCGGCTTTTAGAAAATCGTTGTGGGATAAATTAGGCGGTTTTGACACTGTCTTTACCCCCGGTTATTTTGAAGACCTGGATCTGGGTTGGCGGGCCCATCTGGCTGGCTACTCCATTCTTTGGGATCCCCAAGCCAGGATTTCCCATTCCGCCGAATCCACCAACAAAGAGGAATTTGAACCAATATATTTGCGCCGCATCAAAGAAAAAAATTATTTGCTTACTCATTGGAAAAACTTGGATTTTGGCCGCCTGCTTCAGCACAAATTTTTTCTCATCTTACGCATCCTCCGTCACCCAGGATACTTACTTCCCACTCTTATGGCTTTGGTGTACTTGCCCCACATAATTGCCTGCCGCATCAGGCAAAAGCCCTTAACACTTCAACATAATCCTTTTGTAACGGAATCCTGATTAAACTCCCCAAGCGCAGTATCCAAGGCAAAACTATTTGTTCCCACCTTGGCCGGTGTAATTTAAAGAAATACACATATCCTTTCATCTCTCCGATTAAAGCATATGCAGGACTTAGAGATTTAACGGTTTGGCGTTCTAGATGTACGGCTTGTACGTCAGAAAAATACCAAATTTTAAATCCCGCCTTTTTCATCCTATATTGCCATTCAATCTCTTCTCCATACATATGAAAATTTTCGTCAAATCCTCCTACTTTTTCGTAAACTTCTCGTTTGAGCATCATAAATGCACCCTGAATCCAATCTACTTCTTGAGTGTTATTCATTCTGGACATATCTCTCACATGAATAGTGTCAATAAATTTTCTGATTACCGGCAGGTTATCCACAAATAGCATTAATTGGATTACCCGGCGCAGTGTAGGGAAGAATCCGGTTGACTGACTGGTTTTTCCCCCAGCGTTTGTCAATTTACATCCCACTACATCAAAATCGGTGGAGTAGCACACAGCCAAAGTATCAGGTTGCACCAGACAGTCGGAATTTAAAAGCAAAATTTTGTCCCCCTTGGCCACTTTCATAGCTTGATTATTATTAGCCCCAAACCCCAACGGTTTTTTATTATTAACAATCCTTGCCCCAGGAAAAGTCACCCTTCCCTCGGCGGTGTTGTTTATCAAAATAATTTCGAAATCTACCTGCTTAGACTTAGACAGATGTCTTAGACACTCCAGCGTGACATCAGGCGTGTTGTGATTTATGATTATTACTGACAACATGGCTTGGCTTGTAAGCATCATTTTAGCATTAAGTCTTTTTCTAAGAGTTAGTTTATTAAATGTCGTTCCTCCGGAGCTTTTTGGAGATGAAATCGACGTGGGCTATCAAGCCTACTCTCTTCTTAAAACCGGTAAAGACCTTTACGGACAGATACTGCCCACCTACATTCACTCTCTATCTGAATGGCGGGCCCCGCTTCTCATGTACGCCACAGTACCCACCGTTGCCGCCTTTGGATCAAATGAGTGGGGAGTCCGTCTCCCATCTGCCATTTTTGGTTCTCTTGCCCCAATAATCTTATTTTTGTTAGTTACAGAAACGTTTAAAAATTGGAAATTGAAAATTGGAATTTGCGCCAGTATCGCACTGGCGGTTATGCCCTGGCATGTCTGGTATTCCCGGGCAGCTTTTGAGACTGTTTTAATGCTCGATCTGACCATGCTGGGAACTCTCTTGTTTCTCAAAAAACGCTTCTCTCTTGGCCTTTTGTTTTTAGCGCTGGCCATGTATACCTATAGCACCGCCACTCTTTTTATTCCTCTCTGGATACTTTTTTTGCATTTCTTCACCCGCACCCGTCCCAAAATTCTTTCCCTGGTACTGCTGGCAGTTATTCTTACCCCTTTAATTTTTAATACTATCTCCGGCCGTGCCAGTGCCAGATTTGAACTGTTAAGTGTCTTCAACAGTTCAGATATCTTCAAAAACCAGCAATTGCGTAAAGATGACACATTTTTGCCCATAATTTGGCACAATAAATTTGAGTATTCTGCCCGGGCATTTCTCAATAATTACTTACGGGCTTTTTCTACCGATTTTCTTTTTATCAGAGGCGACCCGGTTTTTAGGCACAGCCCCCAAGTTACCGGCCAGCTCCTTCCTCTCTCCGCCCCCTTTGTAGTTTTAGGTTTGTGGTACTTGGCAAAACGTAAACAGTGGCTGTGGTTTGTCTGGCTGCTTTTGGCCCCTCTACCAGCAGCCCTTACAGCCGATGGCGGATATCACGCCACCCGTCTGTTTTTTATGATTCCGCCTCTGGCTGTAGCCATGGGAGCGGGTTTCCTGCAATTACCCAAATCTCTGGACTACTTCTTACTCTTACTATTGACTATTAACTTCATCTGGGTCGGGCACTACTATGTAGTCCATTACCCCAAAGATGCCTCCGTGTGGTGGCATGTAGGTTACAAAGATGTCCTTACCAAACTTGCCAACATTTCTCCTGATTATTCCCGGGTTTTTATCAACAATACTTATGAGCCTTCTTTAGAAAGATTTCTCTTTTGGACCAAATACTCCCCAGCCCTCTTTCACAAAAGCTTTATTATTGATAAACCCCAAGCCGAAGTCGTTCCCAACTATAACGGTTTCACTTTAGACGGCAAATACTATTTTGGCAATTTTTCCAAAACTGATTACCGGTCTTACTTAATTCCCGGAAGCTTGTATCTGATTAGCCAAAGAGACAACGTAGATGGGGATTGGGACTGGCGGGTTAGTCCTCCGGATAATATTACAGTGTTGGCTACCAGCACCAATCTTTCCAACCAACCTCTTTTTTATCTCATCACCCGCAAATGAAAAAAATTCTTCTGGTGTTGTTGTTTCTCGCCCGCTTGTGGTTGGCCGTTCACGCCAAACATGGCGATATGTACAACAATCTGGACTGGGGGCAAGGTGCGGCCACTCACCCATTAGCAGAGTTTTATGAACTTCCCAAAGAAGCCTGGCCCCACAGCCGTCCCAACCAGCCTCCGGGCAGCATTTTCCTGCATCTGGCCTCATATCAGTTAAATAGTTCAACTTATCAAGTTATTAATTTCTTAAATGCCAAACTTCCTATCTTTCCTTCAAAATTAGTCTGGTGGTGGGAGTTGCATGGGGAACTGGTCACCATCAAACTTCCCTCAATCATCGCCGACTTTCTTCTCGCATTTGTTATTTTTAAGTTTACCCGTCGTCCCCTAATTTCTATTTTCTATTTACTAACTCCCGCTCTATGGTACAACTCCAGTTTTTGGGGTCAAACCGACAGCGTGGTAGCGGCCCTGGCACTGACAAGTTTGTATTTCCTGCGCCAAAAGCGTCTGGCACTTTCTCCGCTGTTTTTTGGCCTGTCATTAATTACCAAAGCTTCCTGGGCCCCCATTTTGCCCTTGTATTTATTATATTTTCTCAAAAATCATTACCGTAAATTTCATTTATTGTCACTGCTTGTCATTGCACCACTTATCGTGTCTTGGCCATTCCACCCCCAGTTAGATCTGCCTGTTTGGCTGGCTAATTTGTATCTTACCCGGCTTCTGCCCGGAGAATCAGGGTTTATTACCGTCAACGCTTTTAATTTGTGGCACCTCTTCTTTGCTCCCAGAGCGGTTTCTTTTGTAGCGGCCAATATAGGATCAGTTCTGGTGGGACTTGTTTTATGTATAGCCCTATATCGCACTTGGAAGAAAAATACTTTTCCGGTATTTTTACATTCTTGTCTCCTGGTTTTATTTGGCACCTTTTTATTTGCCTCCCGGATGCACGAAAGATATTTATACCCGGTTTTCCCGCTGCTTATAATTTCCCAACGGTATTTAACCTATGCGGTTCTCTCTGTAACGTATTTTCTCAATCTGTATTCAGACTGGTGGAACCCCACACTTACCTGGCTCATCTCGCTTTATACCCCCACTTTTACTAAAATCATCAGTATCGTCAATTTGTCCGCCTTTGCATATGAAGCTAAACGCTAAACTTTTACTCATTTTAGGATTGGGACTGCTTTTGCGTACTCTTTGGTTGGACAAATTTCCTACGGGTTTTACTCCAGACGAAGCCGCTTTTGGTTATAACGCTTATTCACTTCTTAAAACTGGCCGTGATGAATGGGCTACTCCGTGGTGGCAACTGCCATTTACGAATTTAAGATCGTTTGGAGATTACAAATTGCCTCTCTACGCTTTCCTTTCTTTGCCTTCGGTAGCAATTTTGGGCTTAACCGAAACCGCCACCCGTCTTCCCAACGCCCTAATCGGCACAGCTGCCATCTTCGCAGTATATCTTCTGGCCAAAAAACTTTTTGATGAGCGCTGTGGGCTATGGGCTGCTGCGCTGATGTCAATCTCACCCTGGTCGATCCAGCTTTCTAGAGGCGCTTTCGAAGCCAATCTGGCCACTTTACTACTTCCTTTAGCTGTATATTTTCTTCTCACTGCGCGTTGGGCGCTGAGTGCTGTTGCGCTGATCCTGTCTTTTTATGCCTATCACTCCACCCGTCTGCTCGTGTTCCCCTTGTTATTATTGGCACCTAAATCACGCAAATTCTGGATTTTATTCTTAATAGGTATTCTTCCCGGATTACTAGGCATGCTCATGGGCCCTGCCGCCAAACGGGTCACCGATGTCAGTATCTTTAGTCCCACGGGAGGTTGGAGTGCTGTGGCTGATCTGCGCTTTACTGCCAGAAACTCCGGACTTCCCGATGGTATTGCCCGCCTGTTTCACAACAAGGTCACCTATTCAGTACCCCTGTTTATCAACAATATTCTCCAGTATGTCTCTCCGCAATTTTTGGTTACCTCGGGTCCCGCTGAAGGCACATATGGCATGATGCCGGGAACCGGAGTAATTTATTTGATTGAACTGGTATTTTTGGGTATCTTTTTATCCCGTCATGCCAAAAACAAACTTATCTGGCTCATTCTCCTGGGCATAATTCCCGCCGCTCTGGCCAAAGGCCCAGGGTATGCTGCCAACCGGGCCGCCGGTATGCTGCCGTTTTTAATCATCGCCATTGCTGCCGGCCTTCCCAAAGCCAAGCGCCTACTCGTACCGCTCTATTTAGTGAGTTTCTTGTTTTTTATTCAAAAATATTATTACCACTCCCCATATATTTTGGCCCGCCCCATGCTTTTTGGTATGCAGGAAGCCGTCTTTAGAGGCCTGGCTCTGGCCCCCAATTATTCCCAAGTTCGTTTTAGCAGATCTTTATCTGAGCCGCATATTTATGTGGCTTTTTATTCAAAATACGACCCAGCTGCTTATCAAGAAGCCGCCGCTTCCTGGCCCCAAAACGTCAAGTTTCTGGATCAATTCGACGGTTATTATTTAGGCAATTACCGTTTCGGAGATTTGCATTTTACAGATCCATTGTCAGGTCCCACACTTTTTGTAGGCCGTCCCTCAGATTTTCCGGAAAATACTCCGGAGCACTTTCACATAGATTACCCGGACAGCACCGCCGCTATTAAAGTATCCGCCAAATCCCCATGAAGATTATTAAACTCCTGTTACTGTTACAGTTACTCTTACTTCCGGCATATTCCCTCATGCTCCGCCCTGGCATTTTTACCATGCACGATTTCCATGTTTTCCGTCAGCAGCAATTCGACAAGTGTTTACACCTGGGATATTTTCCCTGCCGTTGGGCATTTGACGCCACCAAAGGCTATGGTCAACCGCTGTTTAATTTTTACGGCCAGCTTCCTTACTGGATTGGAGAAATTCCCCGGCTTCTGGGTACCCAGATTATTGATGCGGTCAAACTCAACTTCATTTTTACACTCATAGCATCCGCCACCGCCATGTTTTTTTTGGCCCGCAAATTCTGGGGAAACACCGGAGGTGTAGTCTCTGCCCTTTTTTACACCTACGCCCCTTACCGGGCAGTAGACGTCTGGGCCAGGGGAGCCTTAAACGAAGCCTATTCCTTTATTTGGTATCCCCTCATCCTGCTTTTTTTAGACAACTATCTGGAACACCGGCACAGGCGGGATCTTTTTTGGTTGATTATTTTCTCAACTGCCCTGCTTATTACCCACAATCTGTCCATGCTCATGATTGCTCCGTTTCTGGTCATCTGGACTCTCAAAAAACTCAAGGCAGTACCCGGCTTAATAGCGGCCGGACTGACAATTTTTCTTCTTAGCGCTTTTTATCTTCTACCGGTAGTTTTTGAATCCTCCCAAGTTACTCTTACCCAAACCACCCAGGATTATTATTCTTACCAACTCCATTGGACGACTTTAAAACAGCTTTTTGTCTCTAACTTCTGGGGCTATGGTGGTTCCACATGGGGACCAAACGACACTATGTCTTTCTCGGTCGGCTATCTCCAATGGCTAGTTCCCTTGCTCTTGATCCCTTTCCTCATCCGGCACAAAAAATTCCTTTTGCCGGTTGCCCTTGGGTTTATTGCCGTGTTTCTCACGCATGGCAAATCTGAATTTGTTTGGAAACTTATCCCCCCCATGTCATATATTCAATTTCCCTGGCGCTTCTTAACTGTCTCCACCTTTTTTCTCTCTCTTGCCTCCGGCGCAATCGCTCAAGTTCTTCCCAAAAAAATCTTAGTCATCTTAATCAGTTTAGTTATCTTAATTAACTTCTCTTACTTCCGTCCTGATATTTGGCGAAACATTTCTGACCGGGAGCAGTTTTCAGGCAGCTTATGGGACGAACAGCGTTCGTCTGCTATTTCAGACTTTTGGCCCAAAGAAGCCAAAATTCCCACAGACTTTGCTCCCCCAGATCCACTTGTCCTTTACACCACCGATCAGTATCAAAAAGTTCAATTCCCTACAGTTTACTTTCCCGGATGGCAACTTACAGTTGATGGCAAGAAGATAGAAGTTTTCCCCGGTGGCCCATCCCGGCTAATTACCGCCCGCTTGCCTCTCTCATACAATACTTACACTTTACGCTTTACCAATACTCCCTTACGCTTTTTAGGAAATGTTGTTTCGTCAGTTACATTGTTAGTTTTGGCACTTCTGTATGTTAAATATTTTTCTAAATAACCCCCCCAGTCTCAATTGGGACGAGGTTTCTTTGGGCTACAATGCTTTTTCGTTACTCAAAACCGGCCGGGATGAGTGGGGGACTATCCTCCCTCTTATTTTTAGGGCTTTTGGAGATTTTAAACTTCCTGCCTACGTGTATTTCACAGTTCCCGTTCCTTTTGCTGTCCGCCTGCCGTCAGTCATTTTTGGCTTGCTGCTGATTGTAATCTCGTATCTGCTGGGGCGGCGTTTCTTTTCTAATCAAATTGGCTTAATCACAGCTTTACTGGTAGCCATCTCTCCTTGGACTTGGTGGTTATCCCGTATCGCCCTTGAAGCCAATGCCGGGGCATTTTTAATCGTCCTTGGTATCTATTGTCTGCTTTCAAAAAAATATAACCTAGGAATCCTATTTTTGGGTCTTTCAGTCTGGACTTACAATTCTGCCCGCATCTTCTCCCCGTTATTTTTACTGGGTTTTTTCTTCATTAATCGTCGGCATATCCGACTATCAACCATGAACTATTTACTAATAACTATCTTATTCATCCCCATGTTTCTCCAACTTCTTTTACCTACAGGTCAGGCCCGCTACCAAACCCTTTCTCTTTTAGATTCAGGAGCCATCGCCAGAATTGAACAATTACAAACCACCCGTCCCGGGGGCCGTCTTCTTTACAATAAAGTCACTTACTGGACAGGTAGTTTTCTCAAAAATTATTTAAGCTACATATCTCCCAATTTTCTATTCTTAAAAGGCGGCAACCATTATCAGTTCAGCATCCAAAATTTCGGCCTTCTGTATTTGGTTTGTTTGCCCTTTTTTTACTTTGGGGTTTTAGATTTAATTAAAAATTCAAAATTAAAAATTAAAAATTCACTAATCCTCTGGTTATTATTGGCTCCAATTGCAGGCAGTCTAACCCGGGATGCTCCTCATGTCCTGCGGGCTATTCCCATGTTGCCTCTCCCGATGCTGCTAACAGCCGTCGGCCTTTCCCGTTTTGGGCGCAACATTAAAATCATCTTTATTGTCGGTCTTCTAGTATCTAGTATCTATTATCTGGTTTCCGCGAATAATTACAGAAGTAATTATTCGCAATCCTGGCAATACGGTTATGCTCAAACAATTCAATTTATCAAAGACCATTATGATCAGTATGACCGGATCATTTTTACCAAAAAATATGGGGAACCCCACGAATTCGTAGCATATTACTGGCCATGGCATCCGGCTAATTTCCAGTCTCAAAAACAATGGGATTATCACGCCAACTGGTATTGGGTAAACTCGCTTGATAAATTTACTTTTGTCAACGATTGGGAGATGACAGAGTATATAAAAACCCTAGACCGTTCTAAAAAGTATTTAATAGTTCAGAGTCCGGAACACGAAACCACAGGCACTGAAGTTTTCTGGATAAACTTTTTGGATGACAAACCTGCCTTTATAATCAAAACATTATGAAAACAAAACTAATTTTAATTCTTTTGTTAAGTCTTGGACTTAGACTAGTGCTCTTAGACTCTCGTCCCTTGGGCTTTACCTGGGATGAAGCAGCCCACGGATACAATGCTTACTCACTTCTAAAGACTGGGCGCGATGAATACGGTAAAATTCTCCCCCTTGTTCTTAAATCTTTTGGTGACTACAAACCCGGGCTGTACACTTATTTTACAGTCTTTTCAGTTGGGATTTTTGGTCTAAACGAGTTTGCTACCCGTCTTCCTTCTGCTGTTTTTGGTGTGCTGCTGGTAGCTGTAATTTATCTCTTATCCAAAAACAAACTAGCTGCCCTTCTTTTAGCCATCAACCCCTGGGCCATCCAATTTTCCCGTGGGTCTTGGGAAGCCAATCTATCATTACTTCTGACAACTCTTGGGGCAGTCTTATTTATCAGAAAACGTTTTTGGCTGTCAGCTCTATTTTTTGGTCTGACTTTTTGGTCATACCAGGGAGCAAAGATGTTCACGCCTCTACTGGTGATTTCCCTGTTTCTGATTTACCGTCCCGCTATCAAATCTCTCATTAAACCCTTGTTACTGTTACTGTTACTGTTACTCCCAATCGGCTTAGGTTTTTCCACTCAATCAGGCCGGCTCAAAGTATTTAGTGTCTTTAGTTACACCAGAAGCGCAGACGTTACAGACCAGATAAAACATCAGGATAGTTCTCCTTTATATTTCCCCCTGTTTCACTCCGAAGGATATGATCAATTGCGGGGTATCACCCGCAGGTATTTAAACCACCTTTCTCCTTACTATTTATTTGTAGCCGGGGACTGGACCAACTTGCGCCAATCCATTCCTTACTACGGCTACTTCCATCTTCCCGAAATTATAACTATCCTAATCGGACTTATCGTTCTACTACGAACTAATAACCAACTAACCAAGCTATTGTTTGTTTGGCTATTACTAGCCATTTTACCTTCAGCTTTAAGTCGTGATTTAGTCTCTGGTGTTCGATCACTACCCATGGTCATTCCCTTGACCATTATCAGTGCCATTGGTCTTTCCAAAGCCAAATATCTTCTTCCGGTTATCTTGATTTTCTTCATATATTTTCTGGATTTATATTTCCTGCACTTACCTTACTTTACCGGCAAAGACTGGCTGTATCCTTACAAGCCGGCTTTTAAGTTGGTATCCCAATATCAAGACAACTATAACCGGATAATATTCACCAACACTCTGGGTCAACCCTACATCTTCATGCTTTTTTATTACCAAATTGATCCGGCTACCTATCAAGCCCAAAGCAAACTTATAGCAGATGCTCAAGGCGACGTTGGCCAAGTCACCAAATACGGCAAATTTGTTTTCAAACGGGTGGATTGGCCGGCCGAAAGAGGGGATTCATCCACCATTTTTGTGGGAGATCAATTCGAGCTCCCGGAGCAGGATATGAATCCCACCAATATCAAACGTTTGGGTGAAATCTATTATCCCAACGGCGCCCATGCCCTGCGCATTGTAGTTCTAGAATGAAAAAAATAATTCTTATTATAATCCTAGTTTTAGCCACAGTTTTACGGCTATACAAACTATCAGCTTATCCGGTAGGACTTAATGCCGATGAAGCAGCTTTAGGTTACAACGCTTATTCCCTTCTTCTTACCGGCAAAGATGAGCATGGCCACTCCTGGCCGGTAAACCTGGAGTCTTTCGGTGATTTTAAGCCCGCAGGTTACGCGTACTTACTTATTCCCTTTATCAAAGTCTTTGGCCTGACTGAATTTGCCGTCCGGCTCCCCTCTGCCATTTTTGGTGTCCTGGCTGTCTTATTTATTTATCTTCTAACGAAAGAGATATACCTCTCCTCTAACCCCTCTCCTGAATCAGGAGAGGGGAACGCAAGGGGTGAGGTACCGGCGTTGCTGTCGGCTTTGATGCTGGCAATTTCGCCATGGCATCTGCATTTCTCCCGTGGTGCCTGGGAAGTAAATATGGCCACCACTCTCATGATGATCGGCGTCTGGCTCTTCCTCAAACGTCGTTTTGAGTTTTGCGTTTTGAGTTTTGCGTTGGCCATGTACACTTACCAATCTGCCCGTCTTATAGCCCCAATATTAGGTCTCAGCTTGCTCCTACTTTACCGTCCCAAGAAAATTATTCCCAGTTTCCTGTTACTGTTACTGTTACTTTTTCCCCTGGGTCTATCTATTATCCGTTCCGACGCCGCTTCCCGTTTCACGGGAGTTGGGCTTCTGGCTGACGAGGGGCCTCTAAACCGGGTCAAAGAGTTGCGGGGGCAACATACAGCCTGGAATTCTATTTTTTCCCGGGTTCTGCATAATAGGCCGGTAAATTACGCCCTGGCATTTGCCAAAAATTATCTGGATCACTTCACCCCGGACTTTCTTTTTATCAGTGGAGACGTGATTGAAAGAAACCGCGTTCCCGAAACCGGCCTGCTCTACCTCACCGATTTTATATTTCTTGCCCTCGGCGCCGTTTATCTACTTCGCACTGCGCACCTAGCACCTAGCACTAAGGTGGTATGGTTCTGGTTATTAATAGCCCCCCTGGCTTCCGCCCTGACTTTCCAAACCCCCCATGCCCTCCGGGCCCAGAACATGGTTATTCCCTTAACTATCCTTATTTCGATTGGTGTTTTTGAAACTTTAAAACACTGGAAATTATTTGGAATTTGTGCATTGGGAATTGTGTATTTATGGCAGGTATCGCGATACCTGCATGAGTATTACGTCCATTACCCTCAAACATATCCGGCTGCGTGGGAATACGGATTCAAGGAACTAGTTTCCTACATAAACTCCGTCCAAGACCGGTATCCGAAAATATGGGTCACAGATAAATATGATCAGCCGTATATCCTTTTCCTTTTTTACTCCAAATACCCGCCCCAGAATTTTCAGGGCCAGCACGAGTTGTCTTTCCGGGACAAATTCAACTTCTCGACCGTCAGAGATTACGGCAAATTTCATTTTGCCAGCTCTCCCTGGGACAGGGTCCGGGACATGCACAACATGTTAATCGTAGCTGCTCCGGAAGATATTCCGGCAGTCGGTGTTAATATTGTTAAGACTATCAACTTCCCAAATGGCCAACCCGCCTTTAAGATTGTATCAAACTAATACCACCCCTTATGAACAAAATTAAACTTTCAATAGTTTTAGCCACTCATAATGAGGAAGCCAATCTCGGCAGGTGTCTAGAGTCTGTAAAAAATATCGCGGA
>ERZ1292629.1105-Hain-H43-01um-R1-1105-length-27708-cov-12_pt2 | contig 24911 bp, 29 predicted proteins | sample MGYA00564399_ERZ1292629 | MGnify/ENA primary metagenome ERZ1292629 (study PRJEB36523, sample SAMEA6512636) | groundwater metagenome | collected 2019-01-08 | study: AquaDiva: Metagenomics assemblies of 32 groundwater samples
TATTCCTGAATTCAATCCTGAAAGTAAGGTTTATGTTATTCCTACTAATTTTATTCCTGAAGGAATAGGAAAAGAAGGAGTAAGACAGATTGAGGAAGAGTTAAATAAACTTCATTATCCTAATTATGTTTTCTTAATAGAGAAATTAAAGAATGATGAAGATGGTGCAAAGACAATTAATAAGATAGCAGAAGAGTGGTCTAAGAATTCTAGCTTTAATATTCAGAAATCAAGTCTTTTTCTTCTTGCATATAACCCAAGAAAGTTTCGTTTCTTAGCTGGAGCAAAATTTAAGGATGAGTTAAATTTCATCAATAATGCTCATGATTACTATACTAATATCTTTCTTAATGCAATGAAGGGAACGCCTAAAGACCCTAAAACAGGTATTATTAAGATGTTCAAGGCGATTGATCAATACTATTGGTCAAATTTAAGTCCTGAAGCCATTGCTAAGAAAGAAGAAAATGAAAGAAGAAGGAAAGAGAAAGAAGTTCTTGATTATAGAAAACAGGAATTAAAGGAAGTTCAGAAATTATTATTTTATGCTTATGCTGAAGAATACCCTTCTGATTTTGGAAGAGATAATTTAATAGAACGAAGTAATGCTTTACTTCAATCTGTAAATCCTGATGAACTTAAAAATCATTCTAAACTTGTTAAAGACACTTTCAACAAGTATAGTGAAGAGATTAATAAAAATAGAGGGGTAAGAAAAACACGACAATTAAAAGAAGGAGGAGTATTCTCTTTAGGGATTATGCTTGTAATATTTCTAGGCTGGAGAGTTTATGGCTATCGAAAATTAGCATTGCAATTTTTAAGCAAAAGAAGAGAATGGGAAACTAATATTAATACTGCAATGAGTAAGTATACTGATTTCTATACTGAGAAAGATATAGTATCAAAGCTAAAAGACTTCTCAGGAAAGACTAAGGAACTGTATGATTCAGTTACGAAAGAAGTAGATCAGATTTACTTAATCTTGGAGGGATTAGAAAAGATTAAGAATAATGCAGTTTCTGCTTCGAGAAGAGCAAACTTAATAACTTTTAAGCCATTGATAGAAGCAATTAAACTTCTCACTACTTCTTCTATGATTGATACTAAGAACCCAAGGATTGCCCTATTTGGAAAGCCTACTGAAGAGATAGAGATTAATCCTGTTAAAGTCTGGGTTGATCTTGATGGGCAGTATAGAGGGGTAATTAAGAATTGGAATGTAATGAAAGAAGTAGCAGTTAATGAAGATAAGAGTATAGAAGAAATTCTTCGTTATAAAGAAATTGAACAATGCGTAATGAAAGGAGTGCAATTAGGAGTTAACAAGTTTTTTATTGAAGAATTTGAATATATTCGAAATAAGAGTAGATTCATTAAGGATATAAATGCTTTACGGGATGATCCCATAGCATTTATAAAACAAGTTGAAAATGCTAATTCCCATATTAATGAATTTCTTTCTAATATGGAGGATGTGTATACTGAACTTGAAGAATTAAATAGAGCGAAGGATACTAGTAGTAATCCTAAGATCCCTGAAAATGTTATTTTTGAGGAAGAAGATGATCCAAGACATTATTTAGAAGTAGCAGTAATGAATTATGAGGGACTATTTCAAAATATTGATTCATGGCGATACTGTAATGCTAATATTACTGCTATTAGGAAGCAGATTAAAGATATACTTCAATCCTTTAGAGAAGTAAAACTGTATGAACAAGATTTGTTAAAAAGTAAAGAATGGGTAAAAGAATACCTGATTCGACTTAGAGAGGAAGTAAAGTTAATACATGATGAAAGAGACCGATTAGACGATAAATTTGATGAGTTAAGGAAAATCTATGTTTGGCAACAATCCTTTAGTTTTAGTGATTTTTCTGGTTACTTAGTAGAGTGTGAAAGATTCTATGAAGAAACTAAATATCCAGAATGTAAAAGAAAATTAAAAGCATATTTAGGAGAAGTTCAACAATATGAAGGATATTTAAGTGATGTGAAATTAATGTTTGAAAAATGTAACTCAGAGAAGAAAAAGTTCGAAAACAAAATTAAGGCGCATGATAGGAGTTATTATGAAAATCAATTAAAAAAATACACAAGCAACACAAGCATTAATTTTCGTTCTTTTAATTATTCAGCGAATGAACCTCAAGATTATGAGCAATTAAATAGAAAATTGGATCAACATCTTGAAGAGTATGAAACAAGAGTGTATAAGGCAAAGAAAGAGTATGAAGAGGAGCAAGACAGAGAAAGAAGGTTTCTAGAACAACAGGCGAGGGTAAGACGCTTACAAGAAGAACAAGACAGAGAAAGAAATCGATCTTATTCCTCAAGCGGATCAAGTTATGATAAAAAGGATTCTTCTAGTGGAAAGTCTTATTCTAGTAATGATGACTCTTCTTCTGGAGGATCTTACGGAGGAGGAAGTGATTCTTCTTCTGGAGGAGATTGGTAAAAGATGATATAAGGGGAGAGAGCGATCTTTCTCCTTGTATTATTCATCATAGGAGAACTAATGTATAGTAATACATGTAACAATTGTAAAAAAGAAATAATGGGCGTTACAAATTATTGTTCAGGTAAATGTGCTACAGAATATAATAGGAAGATGAATATAGATTTAGCAAAAAGTGTAATTTACTTTTTTAGTGTGATAGGCATTTTAGTGTTTATAGTCGTATATTTTACTAAATGTGTATTAGGAAAGTAAGTAATGAGTGAATCTCAATGGGTTATAATTTATAAAAAAGAGATACTATGTGTCTGTCAGAATACAAAACAAATGTGGGTTATGAAAGGAAAAATAGAGAAATTGATGAATTGGGAAGTAGAAGTTCAATCTGTAAATTCTCCAACAAAAGCATTATTTGAATTACGTGAACGCATCAAATATAGTAAAGGACTTTACTAAGGAGATAGTATGTCAAAATTCGATTTTTTATGGGATATAATTCGAGAGAAATTACCATCTTATGAGGAAAGAACGCAGCAATCAACTATTATTGAATTAATAGCACAAGCCCTAGAAGAGCAAAAAAGTGCTATTATTGAAGGCCCATGTGGAGTAGGAAAATCATTTTCTTACTTAGTGCCAGCAATAGAACATGCAGTGAATAAAGGAAAGAGAGTATTAGTATGCACCGCAAATATTGCGTTGCAAGAACAATTAGTGAATAAGGATCTTCCTTTCTTACAGGAAATCTTCCCCACGAAGTTTAATTATGCTTTAGTAAAGGGTAAAAGTAATTATTTATGCATGTATAAATATTATGCAAATAGGAATAAGGAGGAGATAACGCCTTACAAGAAATGGGTCAGTGAAACAAGAACAGGGGATAAAAGTGAATTAGATCCTGCTCCTAACCCTTATATTTGGAATGAATTTCTGTCTATTCCTGGAGATGAATGTTTTGGAAAAGCTTGTAATAATTATGATGAATGTTGGGCAGAAAAAGCAAAAGAAAGAGCCAGATCCTCTCAGGTTCTTGTTTGTAACTACCATCTTCTTTTTGCTACACTAAATTATCATGGGAATTCAATCCCTGAGTTTGATGTAGCCATATGTGATGAGGCCCATGAATTAGCAGGAATAGCGAGAGATTTCTTTGGAAAGAAAGTTTCTGAAAATTCTTACATTAATATTGTGAACAAGTTCTTAACTACATTTCAAAATAAAGATGATAAAGACTTAGCGGCAAGTTTTATGCAGAAAGTAAGAGATATTTTCTTTCAGTTAAGACAATTCTTAAAATCAGATCAATATAAGATAAGGTTTAGGTCAAAACCTGAATTGCATTACGAAGAATTATTAGATGATTTGCGCATTATAGGCCAAAAGGTAGCAATTAAATTAATTGACTTACAAGCAGATTTCGGAGACGAGAGTGAAGAGGTGCAGCATTTAAAAGTTCTGGATAAGAAAATACAGAACTTAGTTACTAACACTATGTTTCTGTTTGATATGGCTGATCCTAATAGTGTTTATTTCTTGGAGGAAGATAAGGAAAAAAATACTATCCATCTCGTCTCTAAGAGTATTGATGTAAGTGAAATAATAGCTTTAAGGTTCTTTAGCCTTACGAGAAGTAATATTCTTATATCAGCTACGATGTCAGTCAATAAAGAATTTGCTTTTATCTCTAGTGAAACAGGGCTAAAAGATTTTCTTCCTTTAATTGTGACTTCCCCTTTTAATCTTAAAGAGCAGGCATTAATAGTTATTCCTTCTGAGGAGATGCAATTTACTCCTAAAGAAGAGAAGGAATTTCTGATGGAAATGCCACCAATGGTTAAGAAAATAATAGAAATAGTAAAGGGCAGAGTATTAGGGCTATTCACAAGCTATAAGAATCTTAATTTAGTAAAAGATTATTTAAGGGTTAATCCTGTTCCTTACGAAGTCTTTATTCAGGGTGGTGGTATTGCTCCTCAAAAACTGGTAGAAAAGTTTAAGGCTAGTAAAGATTCAGTATTACTCGGAACTTCTAGTCTTTGGACAGGAGTAGATTGTCCTGGGGAAACCCTCACTTGTGTAGTTATAGACAAGCTTCCATTTCCAAACTTCAGTGATCCAGTAGTTGATGCTATTAAAGAAAAGAATCCAAGATCTTTCTTTGAGTTTCAAATTCCTACAATGGTAATTGAATTGAAGCAAGGAGTGGGGAGGCTTATTAGAAGAAAAGACGATATAGGAGTAGTAGTATTGCTAGATAAGAGAGCGATTACTGCTTCTTACAAAGGCTTAATTATGGAGAGTTTCAGGCATGAGTATCTTATGGCTGTAAATACAGATAAGATAGAACCATTTTTGAAGAAGAGGGGAAGATTATGAAACTAAGTAAAGAATTAATTCAGATTTTAGTAGGACTAGCAATCCTAAAATTAGTGTATTTGCTAGTTGTTTTTATGGTATAAGAATATATGAGAAATCTTTCTAATATCTGAAAATAAAATAATTTTTGATTACATACTAATTTATTTTCAGATATTAGATTTCATGAAAGGAAGAAAGAATGGATTTCAATGAAAAGATGAAGAGAATTATAGATAATTTTCAGAGAGAAATAGATTTAATCGTTGCAGAAATGCCACATGATGCAGTTGAGAAGATAACTGCATTATCAGAGAGGCAACATATTGAAGTTGAAAGGCTAACTAATGAAGAGTTAGCCAAGATTGAGAGAGAAAAAGAACAGTTAATGCTTCAGGAAAGAGAAGCGTATAAGGAAGCGGGTTACTCAGTAGCACATTAAGAAAGGTAAGAGAAATGGATACTTCAAAAATAATATTTTCAGCAATACTAGGTAGCTTTATAGCTACTCTAGCAGATGTAATCATGAAAGAAAATGCAAGCGCAACAGGAAAAGTTGCAGAAGCATTAGAATACATTTTGGAATTTCCAGTTCCAAAATTATATTCCATGATTTTGCTAATATTATTAGGAGTATCCATTTCTTTAGTTATGGGAGTAAAAGATATGAAAAAAGCACTGGCAACAGGGGCATCAATCGTTGCATTAATAATGACAGGCATTCCTTATGAGACACCTGTTACACTAACAAGCAACACTCAATTGCAAGGACAGGAAAGTAGTCCTTTTATTAGAAATGCGTATGCGGGAATGAAATCAGTTAATAGTGTTAAGGTAAATATTACAATTAATACATCAGACAATCTTAATCCGCAATGGGTGTTAATTACTGCAAAGGCACTTCCTAAGAGAACTATTCTTGGAAGAAATAAATTGTCTGGAAGTAGATACATTTCTTTTTCATTACCTACTAATGAATTTGAGCTTACTATTGAAGCTCCAGGGTATACGACAGCAGTAATGCCTTTCTACTTAAATGTAGGAAACTTAGAATTAAATATTGTTTTAGTAAAATGATTATTTTTCTGGTATAAGACTTTATATTAAATAATCATTTTAAAAATCATTCTTTTTAATATTATAAGGAATTTTTTATGAAGTTAACGCAAGTGATTGCCTTAGAGAAAGGCATGAAGAGTCAAGAATACTCTTTTAGATCTGAAGTAAATAAGTTACTTCAGAAGCCAGAGTTGTTTACTGGATTAGAAAAGAAATACAGAAAGAAAAATGAAGAGGCGGAAGATCTTCCAGGGGAATTCAAGAAAGTGACGCATCACGTAGAAGAACTTCTTAGTGATGCTCTGAAGAAGTTTTCAGAACTTCTTAGTGTAACTGCGCAAAGAGATTACACAAATCAAGATGCTAAAGCAGATATTGTGGTGGATGGAGTGATTGTAGTCCCTAGTGTTCCCGTATCTTACCTCCTATTTTTAGAAAAACAATTAGTAGATTTTAGGACATTGTTTAATAATATTCCAGTTCTCTCTGAACAAGAGAATTGGATAAAGCATGAAGGTTCTAATCAATACAAGTCAGATGTGACTACAACACAAAGAACCCAAAAGGTTCATACGCCCATTGTTAAATATCATGCAACGCCTGAACATCCTGCTCAGACGGATCTTGTAGTAATGGATATTACAGTAGGGTACTGGGATACTACAAAGTTTAGTAGTGCGGTTCCAGTGAGTAGAAAAAAGGAGTTGTTAGAAAGAGTGGAAAAATTGCTTCAAGCAACTAAAGTTGCAAGAGAAGAAGCGAATTTGAGAGAAGTTAAATTAAAAGAAAAAGTAGTAGGTGATTTATTAGTGAATTACCTGCGGGGGTAATAGAAAGAGAGGTTTAGAATTTCGCCTCATTAAATAAAGAAATTCAAGAGGCAATCTAAAGTTCTTTTTGAAGATAAAGCTAAAAAGAGTAACCATTCCAGGTTCGATTCCTGGCCAGACCATTTGCCTGTAGTAGTGGGAGTTTTAACAAGAAAAAAACAGGTCTTTTCTTACATTACTGCAGGTTAATGGTCTGGTGGCGAAATTGGTAAACGCACTCTAGCAATAGGGTTGGTGAAATATCTTTTTATCCTCATAAGTTCTTTATTGCTACGCTGAATAAATCAAGGTTTGCTTACCAATATTGGAAGATAGGTGTTCGATTCGCCTCTTTCCCTTTTAAAAATTATGGGAAAGTAGCATAAAGGCAATGCGTCCATTTTAATCTGAGGAGCAAATTAAACGTCATTATTCAGGCGAAATCGTAGAAAAAACGCTCAGGACTTAGGGTATAAGTCTTGAGCATACGGATCAGTAGTTTAGTTGGGAGAACGCACGGCTGTAGCCCGTCAAACGAGGGTTCGATTCCTTCCTGATCCAATCTTTTATAGCTTAATCAATCTCTGGTTAAGCTATTTTTTTAGTTAAATAGGGAGGTTAGAATGAGCAATATTAAAGAACATGTAGAAAAGCTATTTAGTATTATAGACACTCTAAAGTTTTGGAGAAAAGAAGAGTACATTGATTACATTTTAGAATTAATCGGAGAATACAGTATTTCTCAATATAATTCTTTAAATAGGGTTCAATTGGAGAAATATTCTGAAGAGGAATTAAGATCTCTTTTATTAAAGCTTTGCATCTTCGTTGATCTGGAAGATGAGATAGGAAATTTAAGGGAATTACTGGAAAATAGTATATGTGACAAAGTAGAGGATTTAAAATTAGATGAGTTAATTAATGTTTATAATTTAGTAGTAAAGGAAGAATAAAAAATGAGTTCAAAAAGATTAGAAAATAAATTAAATAAAATGTTAAAAGAAAAACAAAAACTGAATGGAAAGATTACAACTTTGAAGGATGAGTTAGAGCAACAAGTAAAAGAAATTAAAAAAGTAAGAAGAGCCATTAGAGCATTAAAGGAGTAATTATGGAATTCGAATTTTATAAAGGTGGGCAACTTGAAGTTCAAGGACAAGGGTATACTTATAGAGGAGAAATTAAAGATGTTAAGATGGATGAGGGAGAATTAAATTTTAAATTAAATTGGTTAGCTAAGTTAAATAATGAATGGGAAGAGGTTGAAAATAAAGATTATAAAATCGCTCTAGAAATTTATAATACATCTAATATTGGCCCAGGACCAGAAGGTGGGGATGACAGAATGTGCCTTACTTCGTGGATAGTGAGGGAAACTACAGTATTATTTCCCCCTAATGGAAGTAAACTTAATTTTAATGAAGTAAAGAAGTTACAAAAATAAGTAAGATTTCCCCAATACACTGCCTCGCTCGAATTCCTATTAACAATGTTAAAGGAAGTAGTGTATTGGGGATTTCTTTTTTTAGCTTTGTTTATGGTATAAGTATTTAATTCTAAAGAAAGTTTATATTTTTTAGTTAAAGAAAGGAGATCTTATGGATATAGCTATAAGCAAGTTCTTAGAAGAGAGAAAAGAGAAATGGCTTAAGCCAAGACTGAAAAGTAATTTAGCGGAAGACGAAGTTCAGAGATTAAATGAAGAAGCAGACTATAATTTTAGCTTGAATACTTGGCTGCCCGATGCTGCCAGAAGAGCGCAATCAATTTATTTTACGAGTCATACAGGGAAGTTTAGTCATCCTGATTCTAAGATTAGCAGGATTAATCTTCAGAATACTAGGATGAATAACGGGCTGCTTTATAGTGGAAATATGCCTGCGGTAAAAGTAGATATTGCGGGTAATGCTGCAGCAATAGATGTATATAAGTTCTTATCGTTAGAACTGGAAGATGGCAAGACTATTCTGGAGCACTTAAACTGGAAAACTGATTACATTAAGAAAGAGTTAGTAACTACATTAGAAACGTTTGAAGAGACGTGTCAAGGGCTATTAAGTATTCAAGAAGAAGATGTTACACAAGTAACTGATGGTAGAGTAAAGCAAGTCTATTTCCCTGTTGAAAATGATTACCATTTACTTTCTTTGTTAACACCATCAGGAATAATTCATGAATTAAAGACAAGAATTAAGAAGTTTCAATTCTCAGAAGAGACTAAAGCGGCTAAGGAGGCAAAGAAGAAACAACAACATTATGAGGGAGGATATAACGAACTTTTAAATTTGACGATGATAGGTTATGGGGGAGCAAAACCACAAAACATTAGTGTTCTTAATAACCAAAATGGCGGTGAATTTTATCTTCTTTCTAGTCTGCCTCCAATACTTAAAAGATATAATATTCGTCTTCCTAAGAAAGATTTTTTTAAGGAAACGATTTGGGCTAGTGATTATAAAGAGTCTTTTCAGATTCTTCATAAAATCTTATTTACAAGCAGAAATAACTACAAGATTAGGGATGGGAGAGACGACTGCATTTTATATACCTTAGATCAAGTCATGAATAAAGTGTGGAAGATTAGAGAAAAGGAAGCAGGGGGGAGGTGGAGTGATAGTAAAGAGTATTCTGCTTTGCCTCTTTACCAAAAAATATTACTTGATGATTTCTATTTAGAAACTAGGGAGAATCAAGATGATCAAGATTGGATGGATAGAGTAATTTATCAATTTGTTCAGTGGTTTGTTTCTTCTTATAAGCGTGTTATAGGAAAGCAGGCAATCGAGTTTGACGATATTGATATGCGTTACGTTAGACTTCTGATAGATAAAAATAAGGAAGCATTAATATGAAAGGATACTTAGTAATCTCGCATTTAAAGATACAAAATGCTAATGCATTATCTAGTCCCTATACAATTGGCTTTCCAGCGATGACAAGTTGGTTGGGGGGTGTTCATGCTTTGCAACGTAAATTGAATCAATCAGGGTTCGAAGATCTTAAGTTTATGAGCGTGGCTGTATGCAGTCATAGAATGGATCTCCAGACTTTCAGAGGTCCTGGAGATTTCCATAGTTCAATTATTGGGACATCTAATCCGTTGAATGCAGAAGGTAAACGAACTTCTTTTATTGAAGAAGCGCGTTGTCATTTAGATGTTTCATTAGTAATTGAATACGAGAGTAAGGATGAACTTAACTTAGAATTAATCCGAAATTTACTTTATTCTGGTCTTAAAATAGCAGGAGGTGACATTCTTAATCTTAGAAAATTAATAATTTTTAACGAAGAAGAAAAAGATCGAGTTATGCGAAGATTAATGCCTGGATATGTGGTTGTAGGACGACAAGATTTAATGAATGGTAGTGATGAAGACCCTATGACCACAATTCTAGACTACTTAACTTTGCAACATCGTAGTGAACAAAATGATAAGGAAGAAATAACTTGGACAAGTAAAAGAAAAATAGCAGGTTGGATTCTTCCAATTGCAGTAGGGTTTTATGGAGTCACACCTCTTGGACGAGCGAAAAATCAAAGAGATCCAGACAAGCCTCATTGTTTTGCAGAAAGCATAGTAACGCTAGGAGAGTTTATAATGCCATATCGAATTAAAGATATAGACATGATGTTATGGCATTACGACTATAATTCTAAGGATAGATTATATCTTTGTAAACAAAATAAACCTTATGAAATAACAAATGGAGAAGTAAATGAGTAAGAAAATAATACCTTCGGTTTTAGCATTTGATAAAAAATTAGTAGTATCTGATGGGTTTATGTTTGGAGTGTTATGGGAGAATCGTAAAGGAGTAGCAATACCATTAAGTGTAGTTGAGAAATCAATAAAAGGAACAATATCTCACAGGCTGCATAAACCTTTGCAAGAAGATCCCGTGAAACTAGATGCGGATAAAGAGAACGCAAATCTGCAGACAGTGGACAATTGTGCATTAGGCAGAAATCAGGATACCTTAAAGCTTCAGTTCTCTTTACGAGTGCTTAGTGGAGTAGAAGTTCCTTCTTCTTGTAATTCTCTTGAATTTAAAGAAGTCTATGCAGTTGCTGCAAACGATTATTTGAAGAGAGAGGGATGCATGGAATTAGCACCGCGTTATGCTACGAATATTGCTAATGGGCGATTTTTGTGGAGGAATAGGGTGGGAGCAAGGAATATTGAAATTGAAGTCAATAATAAGACGAGTAAAGATGTTATAGAAGTATGGAATTTTAATGCTAAGGATATTAGCACAAGACATTTTAATAATAATGGGCATATAACTGAATTAGCAGAAAGAATTGCAGATGCACTTTCTGGAAAGACGGAATTCTTGCTGCTGGAAATCAATGCATATGTTCAAGTAGGAGAAGCCCAAGAAGTATACCCAAGTGAAGAACTTATTCTTGATAAGGGTCGAGGTAAAAAAGGAAAAGTCCTTTACTCAGTAAATGAGATTGCAGCGATGCATTCTCAAAAGCTAGGTAATGCATTAAGGACAATAGATACTTGGTATCCTGGGTATGCTGAGTTAAACATTGGCCCTATTTCAGTTGAGCCTTATGGTTCGGCTACTAATCTCGGCAGAGCATTTAGAGATCCTAAAAGTAAGGTGGATTTCTTCACTCTGTTTGATAAGTGGGCATTTGGTGAGAAGATTGAGAAAGAAGAAGAGCATTATGTGATGGCGACCTTGATTCGTGGAGGAATCTTTGGTAAGAGTTCAAAGGAGTAACTTATGAATGTATATCAAGAGGTTACACTGTTACCCGATTTAATATCCACATCGAATTTCTTATGGAAGAGAGTTTTTCCACAGGTGCATTTAGCACTTGTAGAGATGAAAGGAGTTGTAGGAATTTCTTTTCCTGAATATAGGGATAAATGGCTTGGGAATAAACTCCGAGTCTTTGCAGAGAGTGATATGCAGTTGGATCAATTAAACTTAAGACACTGGTTACGTTTTTTTGCTGATTACACTCATGTTACTAGTATTAGGCAATTACCTGTGTCAGTGAGGTATGCTCGGTATAGGAGAATTCAAGTAAAGACAAATAAGGAAAGGCTTGCTCGTAGACGGGCAGTACGACATAACTTGTCATACGAACAAGCTTTAAAAGACTATGATAATTTTATTGAACCACGACTTACATTGCCGTATATTAATATGAAAAGTGTAAGTGCTGGAGTAGAATTTAAACTATTTATTTCTAAAGAATTAGTTCCTGGTTTGGATAAGGCAGGATTTACTAGCTATGGATTAAGTAGTAGAAATAAGTGGTCTTCAGTTCCTGAATTTTAATTGTAATATTAACCAATATTTTCTCTGTATTACTTATTCTTAGTAATTATGCAGAGTTTGTAATACTCAGAAAAATATTGGTTAATTACTATAATATCCTTAAACTGCAGAAAGAATGGAGGATTTTATGGATAATAAGTAGGTGTAATACCGCGTATGTAGCTTAGAATACAAAAAACACCGATTGAGCGGCAGAATATTAGTGTAATACCGTGTATGTAGCTTAGAATACCTTTTCAAAATCGTGGTGCGTCCCGTTTCTGTGTAATACCGTGTATGTAGCTTAGAATTCTATCAATAAACTTTTGCTGTTGATTAACTCGTGTAATACCGTGTATGTAGTTTAGAATTTGCATTTAAAACTGTAAAACCTTTTGCCTTTGTGTAATACTGGGTATGTAGTTTAGAATTGTAAAGATGCGGCCTGAAGTTCTTTGAACTTGTGTAATACTGGATATGTAGTTTAGAATAAACTCATTTTCTTGATAAATCAAGTGCCAAAGTGTAATACCGTGTATGTAGTTTAGAATGCAATGCTTTTCAATTTAGCTTTCGATAATCCGTGTAATATCGTGTATGTAGTTTAGAATCTTTTGGTAAGCCCGTCAAGAAGGTCAAAAAAGTGAGATACTGCGTATGTAGTTTAGAATATATTCAATACCAACAAAATTATCTGTTACCGTGTAATACTGTGTATGTAGTTTACAATGAAAAGTAGGAATTCTTCTCTTTAGGGAATTGGTGCAATACTGTGTATGTAGCTTAGAATTATTGGATGGTGGGAGGAATTTTTAGCAATAAGTGAAATACTGTGTATGTAGCTTAGAATAATGATTGGGGCCATGTTTTCTGGTTTCCGAGTGTAATGCTGTGTATATAGCTTAGAATGCGCAAAGACCAATAACTAAACCAACAAGAAAATGTAATACTATGTATGTAGTTTAGAATGCTCTTCATCCGAAATTCCTTTTGAGTATAATACTGTATATGTAGTTTAGAGATCTCAATTTACTTTCTGGAAATAGATCTGTCTGTATAATATTGTATATGTAGTTTAAAATATTTTTCGAACTTAAGAGATCATGATTGATTCATGAAATACTGTGTATGTAGCTTAGGAGAGTTGTCTTTTTGACGCCATCCTCAAGACTCAGTGAAATACTGTGTATGTAGTTTAGAATTTTTAAAAATGGCGTTTATAACGTCAAAACTGGTGAAACACTGTGTATGTAGTTTAGAATAGAATAGAGCAAGTGTCGTATCTATTCAGACGGTGAAATACTGTGTATGTAGTTTAGAGTGCATTGCTTGGTGGGATGGAAGTGTTTTACTTGTGAGATACTGTGTATGTAGTTTAGAATTGGATACTTTTCCCAATCCCATTGTTTGGTATGTGTAATACTGTGTATGTAGTTTAGAATTCCTTCAGTTTAATTTTTTCTCGTAATTTATAGTGAAATACTGTGTATGTAGTTTAGAATACCGCATGAAGGAGCGCATCTCGTCTGATTCCGTGAAATACTGTGTATGTAGTTTATAATAATAGTAGGCATATTTCAAGGCTTCAGTGGCGTGTAATATTGTGTATGTAGTTTATAATTTTTGTTACAAACTATAGAACGGATTTTCTAAGTGTAATACTATGTATGTAGTTTATATAGACTCAAAATACCCTCGGCGACTCTCAATTGATAAAATACTGTGTATGTAGTTTATAATTTGAGATCTAAAAACTCTCTCTGCATCTTTGTGTGAAATATTGTGTATATAGTTTATAATAATAAAACAATTTTTAATTGCTGTTGCAGCAGATGAAATACTGTGTATGTAGTTTAGAGTAGGATGCAGAAGATCATCGATACAGTCACTCAGTGTAATACTGTGTATGTAGTTTAGAATGCTTTTATGAAACGGCCTATAATAAGAGCATGGTGTAATATTGTGTATGTAGTTTAGAATTGGTATATTCTAGAGTTGGATGCTCTGTATATTGTGTAATACTGTGGATGTAGTTTAAAGTAAAGAGGAGTAATGGCGTAGCCTTTTTAAAGGGTGTAATGCTGTGTATGTAGTTTAGAATACTAAGCATCCAAAAAATCGGGTATTATTTTAATGTAATACTGTGTATGTAGCTTAGAATACGCGCAAGAAAAGCTTGTTTATAAGGATCTATGCAATACTGTATATGTAGTTTAGAGATCTCAATTTACTTTCTGGGAATAGATCTGTCTGTATAATAGTGTATATGTAGTTTAGAGATACGATCTTTCAATTTTTAGTCATTTTTCCTATTATGTAATACTGTGTATGTAGTTTAGAATAATTCGCTTACATCTGCTTAAAAGTTTTTTAGTGTAATACTGTGTATGTAGTTTAGAATAATTCGCTTACATCTGCTTAAAAGTTTTTTAGTGTAATACTGTATATGTAATTTAGAATTCTACTTGACCGCTTCTGCAACCTAAATGCGCATGTAATATTGTGTGTATTAGCTTAGAGAGGGAGAAAGATCTGTATTAGAAGAATCCCCATGTGTAATACTGCGTATGTAGTTTAGAAAGCGTTGTTGATATTTTTCTGATCAATATGTAATACTATGTATGTAGCTTAGAATGATAAAGCTAATTGAGTGCCTTACGCCCAAAAGTGAAATACTGTGTATGTAGTTTAGAATCGCAATCACCCGCAAATTTTAGACTTTTTTACGTGTAATACTGTGTATGTAGCTTAGAATAAGTTCAGCAGCAAGTTTATTCAAAGCATATGGTGAAATACTGTGTATGTAGCTTAGAATCGAAATTGGTTATCAGTGCATACGATGCGTATGTTCAATACTGCGTATGTAGTTTAAAGGATATTTCATTATTTGTAGAGCTAAATTTTTTGGTGTAATACTGTGTATGTAGTTTAGAATAAAGTCGATCTTATCATTTAGAGCGGCCCTCCGTGTAATACTGTATATGTAGTTTATAATGCTTTTGTCTGGTATTCCTTCAAGCCTTTTTGATGTAATACTGTGTATGTAGCTTAGAATATTCATAAACATCGATTCGTTGTTGAAAATCAGTGAAATACTGTGTATGTAGTTTAGAATTTCATAATCAGAAGTCGATTTGCGACATCATCATGAGATATTGTGTATGTAGTTTAGAATTCATTCAGAAGTTTCATAAACGAATCATCTTCGTGTAATACTGCGTATGTAGTTTAAAAAGCGTTGTTGATATTTTTCTGATCAATATGTAATACCGCGTATGTAGCTTAGAATTGCTAAGAGTTATCGCAGAGTTTTAAATTACTGTGTAATACTAGGTATGTAGTTTAGAATTGCTCTGATCTACTTTTCTCAAGATCCAGAAGGTGTAATACTGTATATATAGCTTAAAATTAAGTTTTATAATTTTTCTTAGCTTCAATGTAGTGTAATACTGTATATGTAGTTTAGAATATGAGTTTTCGCAATACTGGCTAAGAGATAAAGTGTAATACTATGTATGTAGCTTAAAATACAGCGAGGGAGTTTTTTCAACATGACCTCAAGTGGAATATTGCATATATAGCTTAGAAATGGGGCTTCAAATTAGAATCATGCAGGTGGGGTATAATGTTGCATATGTAGTTCAGAAAATGAAAGATTTACTCAGTCCAAAAGTCGAGTTATGTAATACTGTGTATGTAGTTTAAAATCGTTTCCCTTCTTCAAAGCCAAGGGTATTTTTGTGAAATACTGTGTATGTAGTTTAGAATGTTGTTTTCTTTCTCTTCTCATCCCTCGTTTGTGTAATACTGCGCATGTAGTTTATGATGCTGCGTAATCCTCTAAAAATCGATTAATTTGTGTAATACTTTGTATGTAGTTTAAAATTTCTTTAATATTGAGTCTTTTTAGCACACAGAGTGTGAATACTGTATGTGTAGTTTATTAGGCAGGTTTTATAAAAGAGGATAAAGAAGTTTAATATTGTGTATGTATTTTAAAAAGATGGAAAACGTGATTACGCCATGAATCAGGGTTATATTACTGTATATGTAATTTAATAAAATCGACGTTTCTTTTGAAACTGGTTATATTAATTATTGAATATGTAATTTAATAAATGTGGAATTCATCTGTATAATTTAATGTAAATTATTGTATAAGTAACTTATAGAACTAAGAAATTCTTAAAATATGAATTACTGAAAAGGTAATTTAAGGTAGACGATTTTTTAAGCGAGTCAAAAACTTAAATAATTGTAGTGTATATAATTTATAATTATCTTAGGGTGAATGCTTACTTGGATGAAATACTGAGTATGTAATTTAAAATGCTTCATCTCGCCTATGAAGCGAATTTCTTATATAAATTACAGTGCATGTAACTTAAGAAATTTGTTTTTCACTTCCTCGTAGAATTGATTGATTAATTATTGAATAAATAATTTATAAAATGAAACTGCAACTCTTTAACTTTTTTGATTATTATTGTATAAATAATTTATAGAACAAAACCTTATGATATAATATATAAGTAGATTATTTTATAAGTAATTTATAAAAGTGTTTATTGTAGAACATTACTGCAAATGTAGTTTAATAAATGATATTTTGTCCATTTTTTTCTACCATCTTTGTCATTACTGTGTAAGTAATTTAGAATAAAAGAACAGGAATAAATTAAGAAAGGAAAAAAATATGCTAGAAATTTATAGATATGAAGGCGGGAATATTCATGCTAAGATAGGAAAGTCAGAAGGTTGGGTGCAAACTACTAATCAGGGGATTTATTGGGAAATTACTTGTAAAAGATTTGAGTTTTTAAGAACAACTCAAAAAGATAAGTATGCGTTGATTAACGGAGAGTTAGACCCTTTGATTATGCATGTTACTAATGATATGGGATTAACTATTTTGATTGATGTAAAGTTAATTCAAGGTAGAGTAAAAGATAAAAATGTATTTGAATGTAATGAGGTATTTGAAGCAAAATTTGTGGCTTATTCTTATTTTCATGTAGATATTGAATAGAGAGAAAGACAATGAAAGATAAAGGAAAAAATAAAGATTCTGTAAAAAATAAAAGGATTCTAAAGAGAGAGATTGAAGATTATAATTCTTACGGGAATTATCTTACATTAAATGGAGTGTTTACGAATAGACGATTATATCGAAATTACTACTCTATAAAATGTAATTTATGCTCGCATACAATTATGACTAAAAATAGATTCTTGAGATTTTGTGAAAGTTGTAGAGAAACTAACATGTATAAATTTGATGATTGGTTTCCAGGTCAGTATGCAAAGCAAAAATATGGGATTAAAGAAGAAAGATTAGTAAATGAATCAAAAAGAAAAGTAAGTTTTACTACGAAAAGAAAAGATGAGTATAATAGGTTTTAAGGAATAAAAGGGCTTTGGCCCTTTTTTAGGAGTGAGAGAAATGAAAGCTCTTTTAATTTTAGCTATGATACTGTTAGCCAACCCAAAACAAGAAACGCTCCCAGGATTATGTAAGATAAAATCTTACACTGAAACAACCCTGACTTTTGAGCCAAACGGGAATGACTGCTATTTATGGTTTCCTTTTAAAGATAATCAAGAATTTCCCATATTCAATAACTACCCTAGATTAAATTTTGATGTGCAATATGAAGGCAATTTTGAGTTGGAATTAATGCCTGCATTTGGTGAGAAAAACGGGGCTGTGATGACTAAAGATTACGCAAATATACAGCCCAATTACAAGATACCAGGAGCAGTAGTTAAAGTCAATAAATCAAGCAATATAACCTTAAATGTTCGAGACATTTATGCGGGAAAAAGAGAAACTCTTTTTGGTATTGTAGTTAAGATACTGACCAAATCTGAAAGTAGAGAATCAATCAAGTTGAGCCTAGCCAATGTTAATATAATTTCAGGTAATAAGTACAGTCTTGAAGATGTGAATAAAGAAAAAAGTAAGTTACAAATTGAAAGAGAAAAAGTTACAAATTGGGCTAAAACAGTATTAAACAACGCTAAAGACCCTGAAGCATCAAAATTAATCTATGCGCCTAAGCCAGGAAATTATGGGACTCTTAATGCACTAGACACCTTTATTACTAAAGTAAGATTACTAGAATATAAAGTATTAAATCTGAATAAAAAAGGGAGTATTTACTTCTTAGAGAATCCAGTAATAGATACTAAAGACATGACTATAATACCAGGAGTAATATCCACCAAGGGGGCTATCACAGTTTACAAGAATGAACTTAAAGCAGTCGGGTTTAATGTAATTAATGCGACAAAGATGCCTGATGGTATTTATGCTATAAAATCCCATTTGCAAGGTGGGTGCGATAACCTTTATGCAGAAAATTTACATTGGACTAAATTCTTTAATTACCTTAAAGGAAATAAAACTTGTTTAATTCCTGAACTTCTGGTTAAGGAAAAGCAAGATGGCAGAATTCAACAGTTTATTGATTTAATTCAGTATAACCGATCAGGAAATTTCACTAAAGTCTATGATTTTGGAGTAGGGAAATTTACCTTATGGATCAAAGTTATTGATTCTTTTCTTCCAGAGCCTAAAGTAATTTATGGTATATACAACTCTTATACAATTACAGAAAAAGCACAGTGGTATCAGGGAACAAGAAAGACGAGAGAGCAATTCTTAAAAGAACTAGAATTTATGAGGAAGTTTGGCATTACTGCCCCTTTAATGAATGTAAGAGATTTCTCTTTAAACCCAAGCTCCTTCATTGTCTCAAGTGATTTTGGAAGGGTATGTTATCTTCTTTCTTCCAGACAATTAACTGATGAACAAGCATACAACCAAGCAAAGTTAGTGGGTTTATTATACCCAAGTCTGTACCATCTTACTTTTGATGAACCTACAGAAGAAGTGATAGAAAGAATCCTTCCTGCAATGCAAGGATTAAAAGATGGGGGAGCTTATGTTGCGGGTGCTATTACTCTTCCGCTTGCAGTAAAGTATCGCGATTATTATGATGCTGCAATCATAAATCCTATCGAGTCAGAAGCGATAATAAAAGAATTTATGCCTTTAGCAATGCAGGAATTTAGGAAAGGAGATTCTACTAAAAAAATATGTAGGTATAATGGCCCACAAGCACATACTGAACGAGCAGAACTCCAGCGCAATACCTTCGGTGTAAGACTTTTAGAACAGGGCTATGATTGCTATTTTAATTTTGCTTGGCAACACATTCATGGAGATCCTTACAATGATATGGATGATGATATTACTAAAATTACTGAAGTAATTAATATTGAAGGTAATAAGATTACAGTAAAGAATACTGAGTTTGGAAGATTTGATTATCTTCGAGTATCGGACGAGAATATTTTTAAAAATCGAGAAGTAGTCTTAGATAAGATTGAAGGTAATACTATTTACGTTAAGAATCTTGTTTTAGGAAAGTATATTATTGCTTTTAATAAGACAGAAGAAAGGGATCACATTCTTGCTTATCCTACTGAGTCTGGGGAGTTAATACCTACTTTACAATTAATTGGGTTGATGGAAGGTATAAATGATGTAAGAAAATATGGTATGAGTAAGTAAGGTAAAAATCTTAGTAATAAAGGTTCAAACATTTATTTTAGTAGAGGTAAATTAGTATGATACTTAAAATTCAAGCACAATGTGATTGTGGTGCTACATCAGAGTTTGATTTAGAAAATAAGAATGGGTTCGGTTTTACTACTTTAGAAGTTTGTAAAGAATGCAAGAAAGTAATGAGATTTGTGCTGTCTTATAATCCTCCAGTAAAGAGAGAGGAAAATGAGGAACGAACGGATTTTCCTACTAGTCTTAAAGAATATATAAGACAATATTATTTACAAGAATTTAATACTAAAATAAATTCTTTCATTGAAATTCCAAAAGACTTTCATAAAGATTATTATGAATTATCTTTAAATGGGGAACACTATAGTGTAAGATTAGAGACAGTAGCATTGCGCATAAATGATATGGCCTTTCATGTAGTAATGGGGTTTGATCCAAAACTAAATAATATTATTCTTAAAAGTTATGTAAATTTTTAAAGGAAGAAATTAATGTCATTCTTATCTTCTATTTTCAAAAATGGTGCAGAAGGTCTTCTAAACGGAGCTAAAGGAATTATAGAGCAATTCCATTTATCCCCTGAAGATAAAGTAAAAGCGAATCTTGAAATGGAGAAATTAATTTATTCTCAATTTTTAGAAGTAGAAAATACTTACCGTATGGAAATAGAATCTAAGACTGACATCATTAAGACTGAACTTACTCAAGATGACCTCTATACTAAACGAACTAGGCCGTTTCTTTTACGAATGGGGTTTTATGTAATAGTAATAATTCATGCTGCTTTGCCACTTCTTTTTTATTACTTTCCTTCTTCGGATAATCCTCCTCCAGTGATTGTTCTTCCTGAATTATTTTGGGTAACATGGGGAGGGTTGGGTGGGATGTATTTCTGGGGTAGAAGTCAAGAAAAAGTAGCAGGAATAGCCAATTCAAAAGGAGTTAAGTAATGGAAGAAAGTGACGCTAAAAAGATAAATGCGCGAATTTTGAGGAAATTAGAAGAGGAAATAGAGCTTACTGAAAATCAGATAGAATTAAGTAAAGCAGGTGCAGCATTTATACGAGCCAAAATGAAAGATGATAAAGTGTTAGAAGAAGCGAAGAAGAAATTCTTTAAAGCAGTTTTTGGAATATAAAAACCAGATAGAATATGGTATAAGAGATTAAGAAGATAAATTTTATTTTATCTTCAAGCGAGATTAATATTCAGGAGAGGTGTTCATTCATTTCTCCTATTTTTTTATTTAAAAAGGGTTAATTTTATGGCACATCAGATACTAGAAAATGACCAGATGTTTTATTTAAAGAATCAAGTTCCCTGGCATGGATTAGGAAAAGAGTTCAAGGAAGACAGACCTGCTACTTCGCAGGAAGCTTTGATCTACGCAAATTTAGGATGGAAAGTGAACAAGCGACCTCTTGTTTTAGCTAGAAATGGAAAAACTGTAGATGGACATTTTGAGGTGTATAGGGAGGATACGGATTATACTTTAGGGATTGTAGGGAAGAGTTATACCGAGCTTCAACAAGCAGAAGCCTTTTCTTTCTTTGATGCAATTGTAGGAGATAATCAAGCAATCTTCCATACGGCAGGTAGCTTGTTTAATGGAAAGGTCGTATGGATTTTAGCTAAACTTCCTGGAGATATTAAAGTCTCTAATGACGACTGTATTGAAAAATATCTTCTTTTAACTACATCACATGATGGAAGTAAAGCAGTGCAAGTAATGTTTACTCCTACAAGGGTAGTATGCAGTAATACTCTTAATATTGCATTGAGAGAAGGGGGAAATAAAGTATCAATTCGGCATACATCCTCAGTAGTAGAAAATTTAAAGCAAGCACATAAACTCATGGGGATTACGAGCAAATTTTATGAAGAGATGGGAAATGTATTCAATATCTTTACAAAAAAAGCAATGAATAGTAAACTATTAGATCAGTATATTGATGCAGTATTTAAACCAGAAGTTAAAGAAGATGAAGAAGAAAAAGAAGTAAACGAGTATACTAGAAATACAGTAATCCAGTTATTTGAATCAGGAAAGGGGAATAAAGGGGAGACACTGTGGGATGCATTTAATGGGATGACTGAATTTGTGGATCATCATCGCAAACGAGGAGCTAAGGAAGTAGAGAAAAGATTCAATTCTTTAATCTTTGGGAATGGACAACAAGTGAAGCAAAAGGCTTACGATGAAGCATTTAAATTAGCTGCGTAAATGATAGGGTTCAGTCCTCCTTTCTATTTGCCACCATTCTTTGTTGAGTGGTGGCGTCTTTTTATAAGGAAAATAATTAATGAAAACACCACTTGTAGAAATTAAAATTAAATCAATTTACAATAATGGAGCTTTACTCCCACAAAGAATGGCGAGATGTACTCCTGATACGTTAATGGCTTTAATAGGAGTAGATCAGGAATTACAGAAATTAGGAGGTAATCTTGTTCTTTCTGATTTAATGCGTTCATATGATATGCAATACCAATCTAATCTTGATTACAAGAATGGAAAGAAAAAAGCATATTCCCCTTCTCCAGGAGGATCGATGCATGAGGCAGGGAGAGCAATCGATCTTGATCTTAGTGCGTTAAAGATTTCCTTAAAAGAATTTTGGGTTATTGCTCAGAAGTACGGTCTTTATCCTATTATTAAAGAACCCAAATCTTCTTTAAGCGAAGCATGGCATTTTGATTGTCGTGGTTCTCATCAGAAGGTTTATGAATATTATTCTACTCTTCAGAATTCTAATTTTAAGAGTCCTTATGCTGCGATGGCTGCGAGTGCAATCTTAGAGATAGGTGAGAAGGTAGATAGATTTCCTGATGGGAAAAAATATATTGCAAGAGTTCAATCAGGGTTAATAAGGTTAGATCAAGATCCTGGAATCATGGATGGATTAATGGGGATGAAAACAAGAGCAGCATTAACTGCATTAAAGATTTATGAGTATAATGCTTTAGAGAAAATTGAAGACATGCTTCAAGAAATGTATCCTCAAGAGTATAAGGATGTTTATAATGAGGAAAGTGATACAATGATGCCTGAGCATCTTTTAGTGTAGGAGGAAAGAATGGAAGAGAAATACACACAATGGATTAAAGAGAATATTAAAGATGATGGATATGGAAAGTGCCATGAATATTGTGGAAAAATGAAAAAGGCATTTCCTGAATTAGAGATTAAGAAAGGATTCTACTACGACTTTCAATGGGGAGAAAGAATGCATGGGTGGTTAGTAGACCCCGAAGGAAATATTGTAGATCCTACTAAAAATCAATTTCCTTCTAGGGGAAACGGAAAATATGTTGAAATAGAGGACGAAGAATTACCTACGGGAATGTGTCCCAATTGTGGTGAGTTTATTTTTGATGGGAAGTATACTCATAAAGAGTGTTATGATGCATATGTAGCAAGTCTTATGAGTTAATGGAGAAAAGTTCATGAGAAACTCTCAGAATCAGCTAGAAAAAAATTCAGGAAAAAACTCCGTTTGGATTAATTCGGATTGGTGGGAAGAGTATATTCCTGAAGAAGGTTATGAAGATTGTGTAGAAGATGATAAACAGTTTATTTTTCAAGATTATTGTGAGGAATTAACTTCTTTTATGAATAAAATTAATAGGAAAGGAAAATGGGTAGCAGAAGTTAAAAATTTTGGATGGAGAAGTCTAGATGGACATAAAGAATTCACTGCTCAAACAGGATTGAAATTACTACAGAAAGTATTACCAAATACTCAGTGCCATTACCTAATTTATAAAGTAGGAAAAGAAATTCATATTAATAATTTTCACCATGATTCTCCAGTAGGAAAGGAATGGTATTACATAAGGCGAGCAAAATGAAACATGAACTAATAGGGATAGATTGGAGTTATGAAAATGGAGAAGACAAGTGTGTAGCGTGGTGTGCAGATAGTCATAAAACTAAGTTATTAAATAAAGTAATAGAGTTAGCAAAGATAGATCCTGTAATATGCGCTGGATTAAAATTAATAAATTATGACTTTAATAATGAGCATACAGATAAAATATTACTAGAAATGCTAATAGCTTTATCAGAGAAGAACAGAAAATTAGCAGAAGAGAATACTGATTTACGAAAGAAACTTCCTTTACGTTTAAGAAGAGGATTAATATAAATGAAATACTTATATTTCTTAATTTTTGCAGCAGCACTAAGCTGCTCACAACAAAACTGTCAGTTTGAAGATTGTGCAAACGGTAGAGATGATGATAATGACGGGTTTACTGATTGCAGTGATCCTGAGTGCTATAATGAATCAGAATGCCAGCTTGATTCAGAACAGTATTACTGTGCTGATGAAGTGGATAATGATCAAGATAGCTTTGTAGATTGTCGAGATTATGATTGTTATGGGTATGTAGACTGTGAAGGAGCATATTCTACTTGTGATGATGGTTTAGATAATGATAAAGACGATTATATTGATTGTGATGATTCATCTTGTTATGCAAATTGTAATGTTGCATTTCTTTGTTTAGGAGAAAATACCATTGAGTTATGTTCAGATGGTATTGATAATGATTATAATGGGTTTCCTGACTGTGAGGATGATGCATGTTGGTATAATTCTTGTGTGGAGGTATGGAAGGTATGTCATTAAATGATAATCGGTTTGAAAGAATTGATGATAAGATTAGTAAACTGGAAGAAAAAATTGACGCTTTATGGACTAGAGTGGAGGAATTAATAGAAAGGAATAATGACTTAAAGAATGAGTTCATTTCTATTAAAGATGATTTAGAAACTGACTTATATAGAATAAAACTAGATCTTGAGTCAAAGAGGTAAATTATGGATATTGAACAAGCGCACAGTAGGCTAGAAGTAGACAGAAAGATCAGGAAAGTAGATGAAAAGTTAGAAAATGAAATAGCATTAATGAATGAAAGGATGTGTGATTTAAGAGAATTTTTACTTAGTTAGATTAATGATTTAAAAGAAGAGTTATATCATGTTAAATACGGTACTGAGAGATAAATTATGAGTAAGAAAAATCCTATAAAAGTAAAGAAATGGATCTCTTGGAAGAAAGCTAAATTATTTCCAGAGATTGATCCTATAAGTAAAGAGCACTATGCTGCATTAGTAAAGGAAGTAACTACTAAGAAAATTAAACTCTCAGGGGAGGAGCATCAATATACAGATAAAGGTGTTCCTCTTTTTTCTGATAATACAGTAATAAAAAAATCTTACAGGGGATGGGGCAGACTTATGGCAGAAATTTGGTCTATTGAAGATGGAGCAAATTATGATTATATGGATTTCTATATGGGAAAAGGAAGTGATGTATGCCTAAAGTAATATGTTTTGAAGGTATTAATAAATC
>ERZ1292629.1008-Hain-H43-01um-R1-1008-length-29632-cov-8_pt1 | contig 24910 bp, 31 predicted proteins | sample MGYA00564399_ERZ1292629 | MGnify/ENA primary metagenome ERZ1292629 (study PRJEB36523, sample SAMEA6512636) | groundwater metagenome | collected 2019-01-08 | study: AquaDiva: Metagenomics assemblies of 32 groundwater samples
TTGGATTTTGCTCGAAATAGTTTCGAACTTTGTCCAACAAACACCGCCAGTTAGCATTTGACGAATTCAAAAAACGTTGTAGTATCTAGGTCAGTAATTAGTTCATTTCAAATTGAAACAAAAAGCAAGAAGGAGACAATTATGGCAAATGAAGCTCTACTAGAAAAACTCCACGGTCTGCGGACAGACGCGGAGAAAGTTGCGCAGGAAATAAGAGGAATAAAAGACGAGCTCGGCGACAAAGAGACGGAACTCAATCGCATCATTGATGACTACTATGAAGAGTGGATTGAACTCCTCGCTGAAGAATTCCGTACGCGGGGTGTTTTGTGGTGTACGTCCTGCTTTGCCGGGGAGTTTGGGATTTTCGGCAAACTCACGATACTTCCGGAGAGTGAATTACAACCTCTCTTCATTGAAGGGAGGGTAGAACGCAGATGTGGTTATCAGGGGGGCGAGTACACATACGATGATTTTGCTGTGCTGTATCGTGCGTGCCCGGCATGCCGTGACGCCGCTTTTGATAAACACGGCTGGCGGGGTGAATACGATAAGCAACTGAAGACACAGGCATATTTCCACACGTTTCGCGTAGAAAGACACGATGACGGTTTCTACGCATGCGAGTTTGGCAACTGGGTCAAGCTTGAAAACAAGGACATTGGGAAAAGCGACATTTCAGACCTCAATGAGGAGTTCATAAAAGACCTTGCTGAAAAATGGAATCTTCCAGCGCGGATTGAGATTGACAAGGATGGAAAACTCGCGATTCACGAACAAACCACAGTAGCCAAAGCAGTTTAGTCTATTTCTAAAGCTTTTAGGGCAATCTATGACAAATAGATTGCCTTTTTGCTATAATATTATTATGGAAACACTCCAGTTAACATCAATCGCTTTGGAGCTTGTGATTGTGGCGGTCGCGCTTGGTATTGCGTTAAAAAAGGGAATAGCGTATGGATATGGGTTCGCGCTCACATTCGCGATTTATGTTTTTTACGACCTCGCGAATCTCTTCTCGTGGGAAATTTCGGTATCTGTGTTACAGATAAGTTTTTTCGTGGCGACATTATCGGCGCTTATTTCAATTTTGGCGGTGTATAAAAATAAAACTTAATTTATTATGCTAACCAATCTTGGCCTTATTATTATTTTTTTTGGGTGGATGTATCAGTTATTTCGCCTGAAACGAAGTAAAGCGCTTTCGCCGGTTTTTGTTGTTATCTACATAATCGGAGTTATTATGCTCATTGCGGACGGTTTGCAATCTGGATTGATAGAATTGGCTGGCCTTAACACATTAACGCTTGCCGCGGCGCTTGCTGTATTTCTGGCAATTACAAAAGGGAAGTAATAATTTTGCTTCTGCGCGCTCCAACTAAAACCAGAGCGTTTTTGACATTTCGGCAGATTTTACATACACTTTGTATCAGTAAAATAACTCAAACACTATCAAACACTAAATTAAGGAGGAGAAAGCGATGGGAGAAGAAAGAAAACTTGTTTTTGACATAGAGATCCAAACAAGCGGAGCAGAACTCACCCAGGATGAAAATAGGCGAGTTATGGATGCTGTAAGCGACGCAATCCGCGAAGCACTTCCCGATGTTAAAATAACCTCTAACACGCGCATCCGCCCGGCTGATCAGGCTGAACCACAGTCAGACGTTATTATTCTTGATGATAAAGAAGTACACAAGATATTACACATGGGCTGAGTGGGTAACAGACGGCAATTTTGAAAACACAAATGCCCATTGCAAAGTTGCAACGGGCATTAAAATTTTTCCAGCGTTTAATTGCTCAAAAACAAAAAATCTGGCATTATATAGAATTATGGAAGATAAAAATCCACAAACTTCATTTTTTGAAGTTTCCGGCGGACAAAATTCAGCGGTTAAAATTGAACAAATGGTTTTACATGGAAAAAAACCGGGTCCGGTTGTCTGGCTTACTGCAGGTATCCATGGAGATGAGTCTGGTTGTGTTCGGGTTGTTAGAGAAGTTATAAAGCGCCTTAAAAATGGAAAACTTAGATGCGGAACAGTGTACGCGTTCCCGCTTCTTAATTATTCAGGGTCAATAAATAATTCCCGGCTTATTCCAAAAAGCCAAGAAGATTTAAACAGGCTTTTCCCAGGAAATAAAGATGGTTCGCTTGGCGAAAGAATTGCGCATGCGGTTTTTTCAAAAATAACTGAGTCAAATCCAGTGGTTGTTTTAGATATACACGACGATATAGACGCTAATTGGATTAAATCAGTTTCGTACGTTCTAGTAGACCCCAAAAGCGGGTTCCGCAGTTCAGGCGCATATAAGGCAACAAATAAACTCGCGGAAAAAACCGGGCTTATGGTTGTGCGTGAAGAAAAAACAAAAAACAACGAATGGAAAAAAACATTATCGGGAAGCTTGATTTTGAATAATATACCATCAATGACAATTGAGCTTGGCAATACGAATACCTCAAACAAGGTCAATGTAAATCTAGGAATAACATCAGTTTGGAATGCGCTTGCGTCGCTCGGCATTGTAGAGCCAAAACAGCTTAATTTAAAAAGTTTTATAAAAAATAAATTTAGCGGTAAGCCGCTCGTTTATTCTGACCGGCCTCGTATAAAGATGAATGGAGTAATTAAATTTTTAATAAAGCCGGGCGATGTCGTAAAAAGGGGGCAGATTATAGCTGAAATTTCTAATAAATCTAGAAAAACGCGAGGTACGGCGGTTAAAGCAATGAATAATGGTATTTTATTAGGTCATGCTAACCAAAATGTTGCGCATCCGGGTTTTAAAACTTTCTCATTTGCTGTTGTAAAAAATAGTTCTACCATACTATAATAAAACACATGAATGATAATAAATATATATTGCCGGTTTCGATACTTGTCGCGGGGATATTGATTTCCGGGTCAGTGATATATTCAAAAGGGCAAAAATCGCTCTCGGCGAACTTGGCGGATACGACAAAAGTTAATAATGGACAGAATGAAAAAGTTTTTGAAAATGTAAAGCCGGTAAGCGCGGAAGACCACATTTGGGGAAATGCCGACGCTCCAGTGAAAATTGTTGAATTTTCAGACATGGAATGCCCATTCTGTAAGAAATTTCATGAAACCATGAATCAAGTCATGGAAGAATATGCAGGAAAAATCGCGTTGGTGTACAGGCATTTTCCATTAGATGAATTACATCCAAAAGCGAGGAAAGAAGCTATTGCGACTGAATGCGCTAATAAACTTGGAGGAAATGATAAATTTTGGGCATACTTAAATCGTCTTATGGATATAACGCCTTCGAATAACGGCCTTGATCTCGCTGAATTGCCGAAAATCGCGCAGTATGTCGGACTTGATGCAGTAAAATTCAACGCGTGTTTGGAGAGCGGGGAATATGACAAATATATAGCGGATAACGTCGCTGATGCTGTAAATTCCGGCGGGCGAGGAACGCCATATAGCATCGTAATAGCGCAAAACAGCAAAAAATTTTTAATAAGCGGAGCCCAGCCGTATGAATTTGTGAAATCAATCATTAATCGCGCGCTCGCGGAGAAATAATTATGAAGCAAATACTTGTAACCGCAATAATCATAAGCTTTACCGGGATAGCCGTGTTTGGATTCTACACAATGCATCATGGCGAGAACGAGGCAAATTGCATAGCCGTCGCCTCGCAAGGAGGAATTGTGCCATGCCATGAAGCCGGCACAACGAAGTCAGCCAGCTTTCATTTAAACGCGTTCAGAAGTTTCTTGTCGGTCGTTTTTACAAACGAGAACGCGGCTTTCCCGGTTTTATTTGTATTGTTGTTCATAATTGCGGCTGGATTTATGCGCGCGATACTTCCCGCATTTTGGGTGGTTCGTTTCGTAAAAATATCAAATATAAACCTAACGCGGGCAGAAAAAAAGAAAATTCATTGGCTCTCTCTTAACGAAAATAGTCCGAATTTTGTTTAGTATACGCCGCGCGCAAAACCTTGCCTGCCAGATGGTTTTGCGATGAGGCATATTTTGTTTCGTCAATCGCAGTTACTATAAAATCAATTTATTATGAATAAAAATTTTCTAATGTGGTTCGGAATAGCAATAGCCGTACTTCTCGGCATCATTTGGATTGCGAAGCCGGCGCCAGGCGCTCCGCTTAACGGCAGCGCTATTTCCACTGCCGGCTCATTTTCGGCATCAGGCAACTCATTTGATTTCGGCGCCATAAGCATGTCAAGAGGAAAGGTAAAAACGACATTCACGTTCAAGAATACAAGTTCAAGTTCCATCGCCATTTCGCGGGTTTACACTTCATGCATGTGTACTAATGCGTCGCTGATTACAAGTAGCGGACGCGTGGGCCCGTTTGGCATGCCAGGGCATGGGTTCGTCCCGAGTGTTGATAAACAAATACCAGCCGGAGAAGACGCGAAAATTGAAGTTGTGTTTGACCCGGCGGCCCACGGTCCAGCAGGTATAGGACCGATAGAAAGGTCGGTGTATGTCGAAACAGAAAACAGTTCGCCTCTTGTGTTCAACATCAAAGCAAACGTAACCCCATAACTATGGCAAATAAGAAATTATTTGCGGCTATAGGCGTCGGCGTTATCCTTGTTGGCGGGGCTCTTTTTCTGCAACTTACGCGGTTCGGCACGGAAATTGTGTGGAGCATTTCAAGCGGAGGAACATGGCTGTTTCCGCTAGTCTTTGTTTCCGCATTGATAGACAGCATCAACCCATGCGCCTTCTCAATTCTGCTTCTCACAATCGCATTCTTGTTCAGCATGGGAAAGCTTCGCTCAAACATATTAAAGATTGGAGGATTCTACATTGCCGGTATCTTTGTGGCGTATCTCTTGATTGGTCTTGGGATTTTCCAGACGCTTCATCTCTTTAATACTCCACATTTCATGGCAAAAGTCGGCGCGTGGCTGCTGATTGCGCTCGGCGCAATTAATCTAATAAACGAGTTCTTTCCGAAGTTCCCGATAAAACTAAGAATACCGCAATTTGCTCACAAGAAGATGGCCGGGTTGATGGAAAGAGGGTCGGTGTTAGCAGTATTTCTCCTAGGTGCGCTCGTTGGCATTTGCGAATTTCCATGCACAGGAGGTCCGTACCTAATGGTGCTTGGACTCTTGCACGACCAAGGAACATACTTGAGAGGCGTTGTGTACCTGATTTTCTACAACATCGTTTTTATAGCGCCGTTAGTTGTGGCGCTCGTCATCGCGAGCAATAAAGAGTTGTTGGAAAAAGCGCAGGAATGGCGCAAGTCAGAGATGGGGAAGACGAGAATGTGGTCCGCGATCGTGATGGTTATTTTAGGATTTTTGATTCTAGCGCTGTAATGAAAAGGTCAATAGTCAATAAAAATTAAAATCATAATGGGTAATTATTACTATAATCATATGTTTGACGGCGGATGGTACGGAAATAGCTGGATGGGTTTAGTGATGATTCTTTTTTGGGTCGCAATCATTGTTTTTGTCGTTTTGATTGTGCGGGGAGTAACTGGCGATAAAGAAATAGGAAGGAAAGAAAAATCAGCGCTCGAAATTCTTGAGAAACGATACGTGCGCGGCGAAATTGATAAAAAAGAATTTGAGCAAAAGAAAAAAGATCTCGCGGACGGAGAGTAGTTCAAAAATACACTATAAAATAATTATGAATGAAAAATATCTTATTCCGGCGAGTATAGTGCTGTCAGCCGGCGTTATAGCGGTGGTATGGACGTACAAAACTGGCCTTGAAATAAAGCCGTTAGCGCAAAATCAATATGCTCAAGTCAGTTCTTCCGTGAACGCAGATGGAGAAATAGATGGAGAAACATTACAAGCAGTGTGGGGAAATTTAGGCCAACAATTAGTAGAAGCAGGCGTCATAGATAAAGAGAAGTTTTTGGCGCTCCATGAAAAGCGCGGAGATATAGGTGATTCCGAGAAAGAGCTGTTGGAAGGAATTGGAAACGGAAACCTTAAAATAAATAAGCGGAACGCGGGATACATGCTGAATCTTTTTTGGGCGCTCGGATTAGGCAACAAAAATCCTATTCTTGAGAACGGTCCCATACAGAAATATGGCGACCCAGCGGGATTTGCATCAACTGGCGGTTGGACCATTGCTAATGGAAACGCAATGGACCATTACAGCAGGCACGCGTTCATTTCTCTAACAAGAGAACAGCAAATATTAGTCGAGAAGGTTAGTCAAAGCGTCTATAGGCCGTGCTGTAATAACTCAACGTATTTTCCTGATTGCAACCACGGAATGGCAATGCTGGGTTTTCTTGAGTTAATGGCATCACAGGGCGTGAGCGAATCGGAAATGTATCAAAACGCGCTTATTGTAAACTCTTACTGGTTTCCTAAGGAATACGCGACGATAAACAAATATCTCGTAAACCGCAACCTATCTCTTGTGACGGCGGATCCGAAAGAAATTCTTGGAACTGACTATTCAAGCGGCTCTGGATACAAAAAAGTGCTAAGTCAGGTTGTCCCAGTTGAACAAAAAGGCGGAGGCGACTGCGGTGTATAGTACGCAGAAAGTGTACAGTAGATAAATACACTGTTGCCATTGGATATAATAAACAGGTAAAGGTCGGATACATTTAGTAGCACCACTTAAAAAAATGGAACTTAATAAAAATAAATTTGCCTTAGCGGCCGCTGAAGTCATGGGTGTTTGGTATGTTATTTGTACCCTTCTTGTCGCACTGGTTCCAGAATTGGCATTGAAACTTTTCAGTTGGATGGTGCACTTAGTGAACATTCAAGCCGGCGTCGGTTTCCCAGAAGTTATATACGGGTTCATTGAGATTATTGTCCTTACCTACGCGAGCGTCTACGTTTTTGCGCTATTGCACAATAGGGCAATTGCGAAGTAGCTGTCGAAAATCAACAAAAAGAGAACGGCTAGTACGCATTTCTAGTTTGGTTCAATAACATGACGGTTTTGTTAACCGCCCTAAATATGCACAATCATAATAAAAGTAAACGAAGCCCATGGACAACATTAGTAATGATGGTCTGTTGCGCCCTGCCGCTTGTTCTTGTTTTTGTTTTTAGCGCAGGAGGCAAAGCATTAGGCGCTTCGCCGTGGATTATTTTTAGCGGGATTACAGCGATGGTAATTGTCCACTTCTTTACAATGGGAGGATCGCGCAAGCATCCTGACGGCGAAAAACATGAAACGATTGATAGCGGCAGTAAAAACAAAGACAGCAAAGATGACAGTCCGCAAGCCGGTGGACACTCAAAACATGGATGTTGCCACTAAATACAATTGATGAAATCCAAACAGAAAGCAAAGATTTTCTTGAGGGCGCTAATCGCAACCATTTCACTCTTGCTTTTTTACTTCGTTGTTGTTTCGGCGATATCAGGCTGGAAGTTCGCCCTGTCCCAATTTGAAGGCTACTGGTATTTTCTTATTAGTCTGGCTCTTGGATTCGGTATACAGATCGGTCTGTATTCTTATCTGAAACAGCTTGTCCAAAACAGCAACATGGCTATGCAGGGAAAAACAGTAGCTGTAACCGGGGCAGCTTCCACCTTCGCGATGGTTTCTTGTTGCGCGCATTATCTAGCAAACATTGTACCCATACTTGGCATTGCCGGCGCCCTATCTATTATCGCCCAATACCAAGTCAAGATTTTCTGGCTCGGCCTTGCATTTAATGTCTTCGGCCTCGCATTTATCAGCAACAAAATCATCAAATTCAGAAAGCATCTATGAGAAAAACAGTAATCGTAATTTTATCGGCGGCGGCTTTTATCGCGGGCTTCCTCATTTTTTACCAGAGTCGTCAAATAGAAGAACAGAAAGTGCCAGCCGCACCAGAAACAAGCCAGCAGATAGGCGGCTCCCAGAAATGGGGAACAAAGACCGATAGTCAGGCAAATGTTAACATCGTGGTCACGCCGCTCGATCTTTCACCACAATCCGCAGAGTGGAAATTCGATATCGGTATGAACACGCATTCAGTTGAACTTGATCAGGACATGACAAAATCCGCAGTGCTCATCGATGATCAAGGTAAGGAATATAGGCCGCTCACATGGAAAGGACCGGCCAGCGGACATCACAGAGAAGGCGTGCTTTTGTTCAGAACAATAACGCCTGCTCCAAAATCAGTCGAATTAAAAATCATGGGAATTGCCGATACGGTCAGAACCTTTACGTGGCAACTAAATAGATAACATGCAATACATCTGGCTAATTTGGAGTTTACTGTTGATTGCGATCTGGCTAGCCGTCTACGCATTCCTCAGTTCTGAAGACAAGAAAAAAGAGATGCTTATTGTGAGTATGTGGACATCTCTATTTGGGCTAACCGAACCGCTTTTTGTGCCGGCATACTGGCTGCCGCCGTCCTTATTTAATTTGGCGACGAGAACCGGATTTGATATTGAGAGTCTGATCTTTTCTTTCGGAATAGGAGGCATAGCAGTCGTACTGTATGAGGTTTTGTTTAAAACAAGACACGTGCCGGTTTCTGAAAGAGAGCATCATTCCACTCGTCACCGTTTTCACTTATGGATGATTCTTTCAGCTCCGGCCATTCTTGTTTTGCTTTTACTCACGACAAATCTAAACCCAATCTACTCTTCAATTATCGCCATGGTGATAGGGGGCTTGGCTACATGGTATTGCCGACCTGATTTAAAGACAAAGATGATCGTAAGCGCATTCATGTTTTTGTCTCTTTATCTTGTGTATTTTCTTACACTGATTGCTATAGCGCCCGGGTACGTTGAAAGAGTTTGGAATCTAAAGACGATAACCGGGATTTTAATTCTCGGCGTTCCGATTGAGGAACTGTTGTTTGCTCTAGCCTTCGGTTTTATATGGTCGAGTATGTACGAACACGTAAAATGGCGTAAACTAACAACATCACATGGGCATAGATAAAATTATCACAATAGTTTTAGGCATAATTGGCGTTGCTATTACATATTGGTTTTTCTTCATGAAAAAAACAAAAGAAACCGTCGCACATGAATCATTGGTTGATATAACGGTTGAAGGCGGATATTCGCCCGAGAGCATCACAATTCCCGTTGGGAAAACCACGACCCTGAACTTTACCCGCACCGATCCGACGAGCTGTCTTGAGGAAGTTGTTCTCAGTGATTTTAGAATCCGGAGACAACTGCCGCTCAATCAAAAAATTCCGATAGAAATCACCCCGCAGAAAACGGGTGAGTTTACGTACTCGTGCGGGATGAACATGTATCACGGAAAAATCATAGTTCGGTAAACTCGCCGTAAAACAAAAATGCCAACCGCTAAAAAAACATTTTTGGTCAAAGGTATGCACTGCGCTTCGTGCGCTATAACCGTGGAACATGAACTGCGGAAAGTTCCCGGCGTGCATGAGGCAAATGTGAATCTCGCGAATGAAAAGGCGACGGTCGCGTACGATTCGGAAAAAATCAATGATGATGTCCTGCGCTCCGCGGTCGCAAACGCCGGCTATGAAGCGCTTATCTCGCACGAATTTGAGGAGGAAGATAAGGAAAAAATCGCACGCGAAAAAGAATTATCAGATCTCCGGCGTAAAGTTATCGTAAGCCTAACACTTGGCGCGCTCATTGTGTGGGGAAGTTTCCCGGTGCTCATGTCGTTTGCGCCCGCGTTTCTTAAAAATCCATGGATAGAACTACTTCTCGCAACACCGGTTCAGTTGTGGGCGGGTTGGATGTTTTACCGCGCCGCCATTCCCGCGCTCCGGCATCGCACCGCAAACATGGATACGCTCGTCACCCTCGGCACAAGCGCCGCGTACGTTTACTCAATTGCGATAACGGCATTTCCTCAAATCATCTCGGCAACCGGCGCGGCTCCCGTGCCATATTTTGATGTCTCAACGATTATCATTGGTCTCATTCTCTTGGGACGGTATTTTGAAGCGAAAGCGAAAGCGGGGACGAGCGAGGCGATTAAAAAACTTATCGGTCTTCAGGCAAAAACCGCGCGAGTGATTCGCAATGGAAAAGAAACGGACATTCCAGTAAAAGAAGTTATTATTGGCGATAGTGTGCGCGTCCGTCCCGGAGAGAAAATTCCGATTGACGGAATAATCGAATCGGGAGAATCATCAATAGATGAATCTATGGTGACTGGTGAAAGTATTCCGGTTGATAAAATAGCCGGCGACGCCGTAATCGGAGGAACAGTAAACAAAACTGGAACATTTGTTTTTAAAACAACACGTATCGGCTCTGAAACGCTCCTCGCGCAGATTATAAAACTGGTTGAGGAAGCGCAAGGAAGCAAAGCCCCGATTCAGAGATTAGCAGATAAAGTTTCGGCTGTTTTTGTCCCGATTGTAATCATACTCGCGATTGCGACGTTCGTTGTCTGGTTTGCTTTTGGCCCGGAACCGCGTCTGACATTTGCTCTCTTAAACACAATCGCTGTTCTGATTATTGCGTGCCCGTGCGCTATGGGACTCGCGACTCCGACAGCGATTATGGTTGGAATAGGGCAGGGCGCGGAACATGGAATTTTAATTAGGAACGCGGAAAGCTTGGAGATGGCGCATAAAATTACAACGGTTGTTTTTGACAAAACCGGTACGCTTACAAAAGGAAAACCTGAAGTAACCGATGTAATCGCGTTCGGAAATGTTTCTGAAAATGAAATATTGCGCCTTTCGGCGTCGCTTGAAAAAGGATCCGAACATTCGCTTGCTGACGCGATTTTAAAATATGCGGAATCAAAAGGAATTTCCGCGAGTATTGTGGAAAAATTTGAAGCTATTCCGGGCCATGGCATATCAGGAATAATCAACGGCAAGCGATGGTATCTTGGAAATAGAAAACTAATGGAGCGTGCTGGAGTTTCAACCGCAGAGCGTGAGAAAGACGCCATAAGGCTTGAAACAGAAGGGAAAACACTGGTTTTTGTAAGCGCAGAAAATCGCCTAGCCGGCGTAGTCGCAATTGCTGATACACTTAAAGAAACCGCGCATAGCGGGGTAGAGATTCTCAAACAGATGGGAATCGAAGTAGCTATGATTACTGGCGACAACGAACGGACAGCTAAAGCAATAGCAGGCGTCGCTGGAATTGAAATGGTATTTGCCGGGGTTCTGCCTGGCAAGAAAGAAGCACTTGTTCGGGAGATGCAAAACAGTGGAAAAATAGTTGGAATGGTAGGTGATGGAATTAATGACGCGCCTGCACTTGCGGCGGCGGATGTGGGAATTGCGATGGGAACCGGCACCGACATTGCGATTGAGTCCGCCGGCATCACGCTCATGAATAAAAACATCGCGTCGGTAGCTTCAGCGATAAGGCTTTCAAAAAACACAATGAGGACAATCAAAACGAATCTGGTATGGGCGTTCGGATACAATATAATCTTAATCCCCGTTGCGATGGGAGCTCTATATCTTCCATTCCGCATTCTTATGAATCCAATCCTTGCGTCGCTTGCAATGGCGCTGAGTTCTGTTTCGGTTGTTGTAAATTCGCTACTTCTCAAGCGGAGAAAACTGTAATTTATAGTTTAAATTTGCGCTGAAAAATCCAGCATGCTACACTAATCACATAAAGGTCAAAAATAAAAATTATATGAAATATATCATAGCATTGTTAGTAAGCCTCGCTTTGGTATCACCGGTGTTTGCGCAAAATACGCCGACAAAACAACCAAATGCTGGAGCGAAAGGCATTCTTGAGAACTTAAAAGAAAAAGTAAAGGAAGTTAAAACAGGCGCGAAAGAAGAGGTTAAAGATACCCGTAATGAAATAAAGAACGAAGTTAATAAAATAAAGACGCAGACTTCAGCTGGATCGGTGAAGCAATTTAATGAAAAGCGCGCAGAAGCTCAAAAGCAGTTTCAAAAACAGCAGGAAGAAATTAAAAAGGCTGTAGAAGCAAAAAAGGCAGAGGCGAAAAAAGAGATAGATAAATTGAAGGTAAAACTTCGAGAAAAGTTGAAAACAGTAAAAGATGAAGCGAAAAAGAAAATCGTAGAAAATGTTTTCAATCAATTAAATGAAGTAAAAGACAAGCGCGTTGAGAACTTCAAAAAATCAGCCGACCAAATTGAAGAAGTGCTTGGAAGAATTGTAAATCGTGCTGATAAAGCGACAGCGAACGGCGTTGATACAAGTTCTATTACTGCATCAGCAAATAATGCAAAAGCGGCGATAGCGGAAGCGCGGTCGCTAATCACAGCTGAAGCTGGGAAAATATACTCAGTTTCAATTACAGCTGAAGCAAATTTGAAATCAGATTTGGCAAAAACGCGCGAGACGTTGAACGGAGACCTGTTAAAAATCCAACAATCACTCAAGTCAGCGCGGGATATGGTTCATAACACAGCTGTTACATTAGCTAAAATTTCAAATATAAATCAGTATGAAGTTGCTTCGTCGACAACTTCTGAATCGGCAAATCAATAATGATTTATGGAAACGCCAAATATACCGACAAATGAAAATGGAAATGGAAGCGGAAGCGCGATGAAAATTATTGTAGGAATAATAGTTCTTATAATTGTAATCGTATTTGTGTATTACTATGGAAATAAGGAGCAGGCAATACCGGAACTGCGGGTTCAAGCGCCGACAGAACAAGCTGCTGTTATAGAAACCTTGGATAAGGATACAACTGGAGAGATTAATCAGCAGATTCAGAATATTGACCTTGGGAACATAAACACTGATTTGAAAGGAATAGACGACCAGCTAAAAGGTTTATAATTTCACTGGAACGAACGAAAAAAACCACAGACCTTTTGTCCGCGGTTTTTTTAATCTTACCGCTTGTTATTTGAAACATTTCAAGATTCTAAGAAAAGTGTAGCACGGTTTTACAAATAAGTCAAATTACATAACTTGGTGAAAGTGCCCGTTTTCTAGTAAACTAATGGCGTGCAGAAAGACACCGACCTCATAAAGCAAAAGCTGGATATTGTTAATTTCCTGCGCTCGTATGTAAACCTTGTACCCGCCGGCAAGAACTTCAAGGCACTCTGTCCGTTTCATCAGGAAAAGACGCCATCGTTCATCGTTTCGCCGGAGCGGCAGACGTGGCACTGTTTCGGAAGCTGTGCGGAAGGCGGAGATGTAATCAAGTTCATAATGAAGTATGACAATCTTGAGTTTCCTGAAGCGCTTCGGTATTTGGCAGAGAAAGCCGGCATTACTCTCAAGACGTCAAATTTGCGCGAAGAACGGGAATACAACATTCTCTACGACATTCACGCAGAAGCAAAACAATTTTTTATCGACCAGCTTGAGAAACGTAGTGATGTAACCGTGTATCTCCAAAACCGCGGTTTGCATAGCGAAACAATCCATGAGTTCGAACTCGGCTTTTCTCCTGGTGGCGAAGCCCTAGTGCTTAATCTCTTAAATCTCAAATTTGATGTTGCTGATATGCTTCGCTCAGGACTTGCGTATAGAAATAAAAACGGGCTGTACCGCGATAGATTCGATGGAAGGATAATGTTTCCGATAGCAAACGCGGTTGGGAAAACCGTCGCGTTCACTGGGCGTATTCTCAAGGATTCCGAAACGGAGCCGAAATATGTGAACAGCCCCGAGAGCCCGGTTTTCAACAAATCAAAGATTCTCTACGGCTTTCATAAATCAAAAAATGAAATCGCGCACGCTAAATCAGTAGTGGTTGTTGAAGGCCAGATGGATTTTCTTATGGCGTGGCAGTCTGGCGTAAAAAATGTTGTCGCGGTTTCAGGAACGGGACTCACGAATTTTCATCTTGAAAGGCTTCGGCGTCTTGCGGAGACCGTCATTTTAAGTTTTGACAACGATAACGCCGGCATCAAAGCGCTTGAACGAAGTCTTGATGCGTGTAATGAGTTTGATTTTCACGTGAAAGTGATCGACCTGCGTCCGTATAAAGATCCAGCAGATGCCGCGAAGAGCGACCCGAAATTTCTTCTAGATGCCGTAGAAAAAGCAAAACCGGCATTCAGCCACATATTTGAATTATATTTCGCCGCCGCGGAAAAATCCGGAGACATGGCACTTAGGAAAAGAATTATCCGGCACCTGCTTTCACAAATACGCCATGTGCGGAGCGGAATTGAAAAAGACAGTTTGATAAAAGAACTTTCTCAGAAATCAGGAGAGAGTGAATCAGTGCTAATTGAAGAGCTTGAAAATCTGCCGGAAGAGCGCAAAGTCTCGGTTCCGGAACAGAGTACCGTAGAAAGCAAACAGCCTATTTCCGAACGCATTGATACTATCGCAAAACGGATAATTTCTCTGGCCTTTACCTATCCTCATCTCTGGGATATAATACGCAAGCATAAAGAACGCTTTCCAAGTATTTATCATCGAGTTATTGATGATCCGCAAGGCGTTCAAAATTCCGTATTTGAGATGTACTCGAGTTACATCGTAGGCGCTATTGATGAAAAGAAGCTTCAGGAAGAATTACTCGACCTTATTAAGCAATTGAATATTGAATATCTGAAGAAACGCCAGATAGAATTGAAAAAGGACATAAACAAGGCTCAAGAAGACGGAAACGAGGAAGAAATATCAAAAACAATGGGGGCATTCCAGAATCTAATTCGAGAACTTCACGAGTTTATTGATAGCGAAACAAACAGCAATAATGAAAAAAAAGAAAAAACGGACGCGTAAAAGCGCTAAAAAAATTAAAAATAAGCCGCGAAAGAAACGCATTTCAAAAAAGAAAATGCGGTCGCTTGCCGCGAAACGCGGGGCGAGGGTTCGTAAAACTAAGAAATTCGCGGTTATGCGCGAAAAGTATGATGTGCATCTAAAAGAACTCATCGCGCGCGGAAGAAGCAGGGGATTTGTCACTGATTCGGAAGTCTTAAATTATTTTCCTGAAATAGAAAAAGACTTGCCGTTTCTTGAAGAGGTATATTCGCGCCTTGATAAAGAGGGAATAAAAGTCAATGAAACAAGCTCGCTTATCAAAAATATTGAAAAGGGCCGTGAAGAAATCAGCGCGTCCGAACTTCATGACGCAACCCGCATAAGCCAGGATCTTCCGGACGCCGTGCAAATGTATTTGAAGGAAATTGGGAGGACTCCGCTTCTTGTCCAAAAAGAAGAAAAAGAATTGGCAAAACGAATTGAAAAGGGAGATGAAATAGCGCGCCAAAAACTAATTCAAGCAAACTTGCGTCTTGTTGTTTCTATAGCGAAGCGTTATGTGAACCGCAGTCCACACCTTTCAATTCTTGATTTGATTCAGGAAGGAAATATCGGTCTTTCGCGCGCGGTAGATAAATTTGATTACAGAAGAGGATTTAAATTTTCAACCTACGCGACATGGTGGATTCGCCAAGCTGTAACCCGCGCGCTCGCGGACTACTCGCGCACAATCCGTATTCCAGTGCACATGGTTGAAACAATTATGAAATATACACAGACAAAGCGCCGTTTAATGCAGGAGCTTGGCCGTGAACCGATGCCGGAGGAAATTGCCGCCGAGATGGGAATGGATGTCGCGAAAATTCACTATATACAAAAAATTTCACAGGAAGTAATCTCGCTTGAAACGCCGATAGGCGATGATGATGAGGATTCAGTACTCTCCGACTTTATAAAAGATGAAACAAGTATGAGTCCCGACCAACTGGCGAGTCACGCGCTTTTACGCGACCAGATTCGCGAGGTTTTAACCGACCTTACGGAACGCGAGCGGAAAATATTAGCGATGCGGTTCGGCCTTGACGATAACATTCCGCATACGCTTGAAGAAGTTGGAAAAGTTTTCGGTGTTACGCGCGAACGCATCCGTCAGATTGAAGCGAAAGCGCTTGAGAAAATAAGAAATCACAGGGATATTAAGAAATTAGAAGGCTATTAATAAATGCCTAATTCCTAATTACTAATTTCTAATAGCCCTTCGGTCCGCCAACTGGCGGATTCTGATATCGGGTCATTGGGTATTTCATTAGACATTAGAAATTAGATATTAGAAATTTATATGCACATATGAACTCATCCGACCTCCGCAAAAAGTTCTTAGATTTCTTTAAGGCGCGTGGCCACGCCATTGTGCCCTCTTCGTCTTTGATTCCCGACGACCCGTCGGTGCTTTTTACAACCGCCGGAATGCAACAATTCAAGAGATATTTCACAGGCGAGCTGGATCCGATGAAAGATTTTGGCTCAAAAAATGTCGTGTCGATTCAAAAATGTTTCCGCACGTCGGACATCGATGAAGTCGGTGATGAATCACACCTCACGTTCTTTGAAATGCTGGGGAATTTTTCATTTGGCGGATATTGGAAAAAAGAAGCGATTGTATACGCGCACGAGTTTATTGCTAAAGAGCTAGGGCTCTCGATCGACTATGTAAGTATTTTTGAAGGGGACAAAGACGTTCCAGCGGATGAAGAGTCCGAAAAAATATGGAAATCACTCGGTATAAAAGACATAAGAAAATTCAGGCGCGAAGATAACTTTTGGGGCCCGACAGGCGCGGAAGGTCCGTGCGGTCCGACATCAGAGGTTTATGTGCGCGGCTTGGAGGTTTGGAACCTGGTATTTAACGAATATTATTGCGATAAAAACAAGAAACTTACACCGCTCAAAACAAAAGGCATTGATACCGGCATGGGTTTGGAGCGCCTTGCTATGATGGTACAAAATACACCGACGATTTTTGAAACTGATTTGTTTGATTTTCTCATAAAGCAAATGCCGCGAGATTTACCAACAACGACAAAACGGATAATTGCCGACCATGTACGTGGAATTGCATTTTTGATATCCGATGGCGTTCGGCCGTCAAATAGGGAAGCTGGCTATGTACTGCGTCGGCTGATGCGTCGGGTCATTTCGTACTCGTATCAAAAGAACATTGGAATATCTCCCGAGACACTTCTTTCATCAGTAGTTGAAAAATTCAAGGACATTTCAAACTATAAAAATCTTGATTCACAACTAATGGAAAGTACTTTTAAAAATGAATATGGAAAATTTATTCGCACAGTCGGCTCCGGACTTAAAGAACTTGAAAAACTAAAATCAGTGGACGCAAAAACCGCGTTCAAACTTTACGAAAGCTATGGACTGCCGTATGAAGTAATTAAGGAATTCGAAGGAGGCATACGCGCTAAGGATTTAAAACGCGAGGATTTTGATAAGGAATTTGAAAAACACCAAGAAATCTCACGCGCAGGCGTAGAAAAAAAGTTCGGCGGGCACGGACTTACGCTTGATACCGGCGAATTAAAAGCGGGAAGCGAGGAGGAGCAGAAAAAAGTAATCAGGTTTCACACCGCAACACATCTGCTTCATCAAGCATTGCGGGATGTTTTGGGAAATGAAGTGGAACAGCGCGGGTCGGACATTACGCCGGAACGGACTCGGTTTGATTTCGCGTTTCCGCGGAAAGTTACACCCGAAGAATTAAAGCGCGTTCAAGAAATCGTGAATGAAAAAATCAAAGCTGATTTGCCGGTGAGAGTCATTGAAATGTCAAAAGAAAACGCCGAAAAAACTGGCGCGCTAAGATTCTTTAATGGAAAGTATGGCGATAGGGTAACGGTATATTTCATTGGCGATTCGCTAGAAAACGCATTCAATAAAGAATTCTGCGCCGGCCCGCACGTTTCGCACACCGGCGAAATCGGAAAATTCAAAATCACAAAAGAGGAATCTTCAAGTGCTGGCATCCGAAGAATCAGAGCTGTCATACAATAAGAAAAATTGACGCGTTGTAGTAATAGTTGTAGGCTGTCTCTAGTTTTTAAACAACCGTTTTACAGACAGAATATTCACGTGTATAGGAGGAATTAGCAATGATAACGCATGACAGTAAGCTATCTGATATTATAGGTAAAGATCTTGGAAATTTTCATTTAACGTGGGCATATTTTTTAGAACTAAGCCACGGACTTATAGGTGTGTTTCCTGCACTAATTACAGAAACAAAGGAACCGTTCGTGTGTTTGAATGAAAGTCTACTTGAGAAAGTGAAAAAACTTTTACCGGAAAGAAAATCAAAAGTTTCGGAAATGTTAGTACTGGCTACGGTCGGAGATTCTAAGGATAATCCGCATCTTTGTTTCAACCTTCGCAGTGTTGAGGAGTTGGAAGAAACAAGACCGTTCAAAGTTTTATCAGAAGAGGATATTAACACACTCTCAGCCATTCATGGATCTCTTGAATGGGCGCCAGGATTGATTAGTTGAATCACAGTATATAAAACTTAGTTTAAATCCCCTCACGGAAAGCATCATTTTTCCGCAGGGGATTTTTTATCCAGTAGCTGAGTAAGGTATAATAAAAGCAATGGGAGAAGACCGCGAAAAAGACATCACCTATTTCGGACGGGTGAATTTCAGGAACACGAATAAACTGTTCGGCATTAAGCGCGCCGACCGCCGTCAGCATATGTACATCGTCGGTATGACCGGTACAGGAAAATCCGTGATGCTCCAAAATATGATGGTTCAAGATATCGCGAACGGCGAAGGGCTTTGTCTTGTAGATCCGCACGGCGAAAACGTTGAGACGCTTCTGAAACGCATTCCTGAAGAACGGCTCAAAGATGTTGTCTATTTCAATCCGGCTGATACTGAATACAGTGTAGGATTTAACGTACTTGAATTACCAGACCCAAAATACAAACACCTTGTTGCATCGGGACTCATGGGAATTTTTACGAAAATTTGGTCCAATGTCTGGTCGGCAAGAATGGAATATATTTTAAATAACGCAATCCTCGCGCTTCTTGAAACACCCAATTCTACTTTGATGGGTATCACGCGCATTCTTGTTGATAAAACATATCGGCAGGAAATTATTGGAAATGTAAAAGACCCGGTTGTTAAGGCATTCTGGGTTAGTGAGTTTGAAAAATGGGAACCAAAATTTCGAAACGAAGCAATCGCGCCGATTCAGAACAAGGTAGGCCAGTTTCTTTCAGCATCGCTTATTAGAAATATCGTTGGCCAGCCAAAAAGCACGATAGATATCCCTGAAATAATGAACACGAGAAAAATTCTCCTCGTGAACGTATCAAAAGGACGAGTGGGAGAAGATAATTCCGCTCTCTTAGGCGCAATGATTATCACGAAACTTCAGCTTGCCGCGATGGAGCGTGTGCGCATTCCGGAAGAAGAACGGCGCGATTTTTATCTCTATGTAGATGAATTCCAAAATTTTGCGACAGATTCTTTTGCGAACATTCTCTCGGAAGCTCGCAAATACCGTCTTGACTTGGTTCTTGCGCACCAGTACATTGGCCAGTTGGTAACCGATGTTTCTACGAAAATCCGCGACGCGATTTTTGGCAACGTTGGAACAATGATTGTATTCCGTGTTGGCGCGGCCGACGCGGAATTTTTGGAAAAAGAATTCGACCCGGAATTCATAATTCAAGATATGGTAAATTTGCCAAATTATCATATTTACCTCAAGTTAATGATAGATGGCATGCGAAGCCGGCCGTTTTCATCGACAACACTCCCGCCTTTTAAAACAAAAACGATACCAGACGCAGCGGAGAGAGTTATTGAACTTTCCCGCGAAAAATATTCCCGCAGGATTGACCTCATTCAGGGAGAAATAAATGATTGGAGTGAATTAAGCTTGATTGATTCGCAAGAGAAAGCGGACGACAGAAAAAAATGGAAAGTGAATTGTTCTAATTGCAAGAAAGAAACAGAAGTCCCGTTTGAACCGGAGGAGGGAAGGCCGGTATATTGCAAAGACTGCCTCGCAAAACTGAAGGCAGGAACAATAAAGCCGGCGCATCAAACTTACGCACCCGTTAGGATAGCTCCGAAGGAAGAAAACAAAGCGCCTGTGCAAACTGAAGCAAGTAAAAGCGAAATCAGCTTGAAACAACTCCCAACTGAAGAAAAGGCGCCGAAGTATATAAAAGCTTCGGCGGAACGCGATGTTAGCAAACTTCGCGACGCGATTAAAGAAGCGCTTGCGAAAAAAGAATAAAAATCTTGGAACTTTTATAGACTTTTTTCTACTCGTTCAGTATATTCGCAAGTAACTGTATTTATACGGATAATATCGCCCTCGTTTATAAAAAGTGGAACTGACACTTTTGCACCGGTTTCAAGTGTTACCACTTTTGTTCCGCCCTGCGCAGTGTTTCCCTTTATCGCTGGAGGCGCTTCTATGACTTTAAGCTCAACTTTCGCGGGGAGCCTGACGCCAATGACTTTCTCGCCGAATTTCAGCGCTGTAATTTCAGAATTTGATTTGAGAAAAAATCCGCCGTCTCCGAGAATTTCATCACTCAAAGAAAAACGGTTTTTCGGACTACCTTTTTCATGAAACCAGCACTCGCCTTTGGTGCGGTAGATGAAAATCGCCGGCATCTGGTCTATTTCCACTTCGCGGAAATCCTCGTTTTGGTGCGCGGTATAATCCTGCGCTTTACCAGTAATGAGGTTTTTGATTTTAAGCTGTGTAACGGGTTTTCTCTGTTGCATGCGGATAAACGCGTACTCCATAACCTGATATGGGTCCGGGTCCTCATTCTTGGTGAAAATAGTGCCAATCTTCAATTCGTTGTAATCTAGTTTTGCCATAAGATAAAGAATGAATAATGAATTATAAATGGTGAATTATGGGAATTGTATCTGAAGATGTGGAAAATTTCAAGAGTTTCTCACAAATGAGAAACGGCTTGCATAACGCAAGCCGTTTTAAAATTATTCTTAAAACCCAACTTTCTTTCCTAATACTGCGGCGTTTTTTTTAAGCCATATCTCCTTCTTTCCTAAAGCCGTCACTCTCCTTCCCGGGTTCATCCATTTCATGTACGGGCTAAACATTTTCTGCCTGATTTTTTTATGTGAATCGCGAGGTTTTGGAAAGAAAAAACGTTCAAGAAAATACCATGCGATAAAAATACAGGAAAAAAATAACAGTAAACCAATTATCCATAAATATAAAGGAAGCGATGCCTCCTTTTGGATATTGAATAATATCGTTGCAAGCGTTATTACAAATACAAACAATGCGCTTACTTGAAAAATCCCTTTTATTTTCATAGCACAATCTCCTATATAATGTGTAGATTAAATATTTGTAAAACTGGCTGTAATGTAGTGTAATATACCAACGAGCTAGATACAAGAGATCTTAAAAAATAAACCCGCAAATTTCGCGGGCTAAACTATCCTGCAAAAGCAGGTGGATCTTTAAATGAATCATCATTATCTTTATCACCGTTGTCCCGCTTTCTTTTTGGATTTATTAAAAGTACTCCAAGGATAAATATGCAAGCGACTATCACAACGGCTTTTATTATTGCAACCATTGCGGACCTCCATTGTTTTTGTTGTGAAAATTTATAAACTACTGCTATTATTCTAATCACAACGTATTATCTATGTCAAATAAAAACAAAAATAAAAACATTTACCTTAAGCATAGCCGAAAGACCAGTCCTGAGCATCGCCGAAGAATATTTGTTGCTATGTCAGGAGGAGTTGATTCGTCAGTTGCCGCGCTTTTACTTAAAAAACAAGGATACGACGTAACCGGCGTGTTTATGCGCTGTTTCAATTTGGACGGATGTTCTGAACGCGACGCCGAGGACGCGCGCCGGGTTACGGAACATCTCGGCATCCCATTCTACGTTTTTGATTTTGAAGAAGAATATAAGCGCGACGTAGTTGAGTATATGGTAGACGGATACAAGCGCGGCATCACGCCGAACCCTGATGTGGTGTGCAATAAGTATGTAAAGTTTGGCTTATTCTTGAAGCGCGCTCTTGCGCTCGGCGCCGACCATATCGCAACGGGGCACTATGTACGCATCGCAAAAACTACGGATAGAAAACTACTCACTACTCACTACCAACTACTCACTGCGCGCGATAGCGCGAAAGACCAATCATATTTTCTCTGGACGCTGACGCAAAACGAGCTGAAACATTGCTTATTTCCGATAGGCGATTACATAAAATCGCAGGTTCGTAAAATTGCTAAGAAAGCAGGGCTTCCGACCGCGGAAAAGAAAGATTCGCAGGGAGTTTGTTTCTTGGGAAAAGTGTCGGTCCATGACTTTCTTAAGCAATACATTCCAGAAAATCATGGCGATATCGTAACAGTAGAAGGGAAGAAAATAGGCGAGCATGAAGGCGCGCAGTTTTATACCATTGGCCAGCGCCATATTGGCGTAGCCAATCGCGGACTCGCGCTGAACGGACGCAGACGAACGCAGAAATCAAACATGAAACCGCTGTACGTGACGGAGAAAAACATAAAGACAAACACTCTTGTTGTTGCCGAAGGTGATGAAAACCCCGCGTTGTTCAAAAAGGAAATAACATTGCGGAATATAAATATCATTAACCAACGACATTCTCACATTCTGCAGAATGTGAGAATGTCAGTGCTGGCGCGGGTTAGATATAGACAGCCGCTCGCGAAGGCAGAACTCACACTCAATAAGAAAACCGCAAAACTCGTTTTTGATAAGCCACAGAAATTCGTCGCCCCCGGCCAATCGGCGGTTCTGTACAACAAAAATGGCGAACTTCTCGGAGGGGGTATAATTGAATAGTGCCGAAGTATGATATTTTCTTTTTCTCATCGTTTTTCTTCCTCGCGGGAGTCGGGCTCGCAAGCGCGGGATTAGGAATATGGCAGGTATTCTTATGCGCCCTTATTCTGGGCGCTTTTTGTTTGATATTGTGGGGGAACGGGAATGAAAATAGGAGGCAAATCTTATGGCTCGGTTTCTTGGGATTCTTCGTGGTTTTAGGGGCATTCTTTTACATTTCTGACGATGCGCGGTTTCGGTCGGTTGAACTTCCAAAAGGTACGATTATATCGGACGGAACAATTGTTGAAACGCCGGTTGTAAAAGGAAATAAACAAGAATTGGTTGTCGCACTTGATAACCTAAGCGGAACAAGAATTCTCGCATCTATACCGCCTCTGCCCGAATTTTCATACGGAGACAAAATCCGAATTGAAGGGACAATCCAAAAAGCCGAGGGTTCGTACGGCAGATATCTTGAAAAGGAACGCGTCCGCGGGATTATGAATTACCCAAAAGCGGAATTTATTGAAAAAGGAAAAACATCGGTAAGATCATTGCTTCTCAAACTTCGGGGTAATGTTGTTGGAACATTCCAAAAACTGCTCCCGCCGGAGGAAGCGGCATTTCTAACGGGTTTAACACTCGGCGGAACAAGCGGTTTTTCGCAGGAGTTCAAGGACGCCATGAGCAAGAGCGGAACAACACACCTCGTTGCGCTCTCGGGCTACAACATCACGATTGTTGTCTGGGTAATGCTGAGCATTTTCCTGTTATTTTTATCTCGGAGGGCGGCATTTTTTGCGGTAACCGTCGCCATTATTGGTTTTGTTTTGCTCGCCGGCGCAGAAGCGTCTGTGGTGCGCGCGGCAATCATGGGTATGCTCGTGCTCCTCGCGCGCGAGGCGGGAAGAATATATGACTTCCGGAACGCGATCGTGTTTGCGGGGCTTATTATGATTTTATGGAATCCGAAAGTGCTCGTGTTTGATGTTGGTTTTCAACTCTCGTTTCTCGCGCTTTTAGGAATTGTGTATCTGCGCCCGGCGATTATGAGATTGTTTAAAGTTCACGAAGAAGAAAAAGAAAACCAGCTTTCGTGGAAAGACAATCTCATTACAACGTGTTCCGCTCAGCTCGCTGTTGCGCCGGCGCTCATTGGTTACTTCGGCAGTGTTTCTCTGACTTCTGTTCCTGCAAACGTTCTGGTCTTGCCGATGGTGCCAGTCACGATGGCGCTCGGATTCATCATCGCTGGCCTCGCGTTTATTTCGTATTACGCCGCGCTCATGGTGAGCTGGCTCGCGTACGTGCTTCTGTGGTTTAAAATTGCAATAATAGAATTGTTTGCGCGCTGGAGCATCCCGATAAGTTTCAAAATCGGCATTTTCGCGGCCGTCGTATACTACGCGTTGCTTGTGGCGGTTGTAATCTTTAGTAAAAAGAAAGTAACAGAACGATCATGATAGACGAAACATATACATACATCACAAAACACAAAGAGCGGGCGGCGATTCTTATCATCGGCCTTACAGCCGTGAACGCGCTTGTATATTGGGAGATAGTGTCGGTAAGCGCCAGAAGCGGCGATTTACAGGTTCATTTTCTGGACGTATGGCAGGGCGATAGCGAGCTCGTTGAACTTCCGGGCGGCGTTGATGTTTTGATAGACGGCGGCCCGCCAAACGGAAGAGCCGCGCGCGAGATAGCTTCCGCACTTGGGCCGACTGACCGATATATTGATCTCGTTTCAATAAGTCATCCTCAACTGGACCACTTTGGCGGGATTGTTGACGTGATTGAACGGTACAAGGTCGGCGCATTCATTTGGAACGGCAGAAGGGAAGGCGCGCCGTCGGCGTTCGGCGATTTGGAAAAGAAACTAAAAGAAAATAATATCCCTGTAATAACACTTGGAGCGGGGGACAGGATTCTCTACAAAGACAACGCAATCAATGTGCTCTGGCCAACGAAGGCTGCACTTGCGGGAAAAGAATTAAACAACACGAGTTTAGTTTTGGAAGTAAAAAGTAAAAATACTACGGCGCTTTTCACTGGAGATATTGGAGTAAAAATAGAAGCGTCACTTGTGCAGACTGGATTAAAAAATATTGATGTATTAAAAGTTCCGCACCACGGTTCAAAATATTCATCATCAGCGAGTCTATTGAATGCTGTACAACCCCTCATTTCAGCAATTGAAGTCGGAAAAAATTCGTATGGCCATCCAACAGAAGAAACGCTTTCACGCCTGAAATCCGCCGGCTCTAAAATTTTCCGCACCGACCGCGACGGCACAGTAACCCTTGTCTCGGATGGCAAGACAATAAAGGTTTTCAAACGATAGAAATCAATGACCTCCTCCACGCACTCCGGCGGCTACTCGCTACAACGCCGCCTGCGTGCGGGGTTTCATGGTAA
>ERZ1292629.1293-Hain-H43-01um-R1-1293-length-24895-cov-9_pt1 | contig 24895 bp, 35 predicted proteins | sample MGYA00564399_ERZ1292629 | MGnify/ENA primary metagenome ERZ1292629 (study PRJEB36523, sample SAMEA6512636) | groundwater metagenome | collected 2019-01-08 | study: AquaDiva: Metagenomics assemblies of 32 groundwater samples
TAGAATCCCATAATTACCTCGCACTCCCACGAATATTCTTCAAAGGATATTTTATCTCAAAAATTGCACTAGTCGGACAATAAATAATATCGTTTTTTGTATTATTTGAAACATTAAACATTATAGTCGAATAACTAGATCCGTCAACCGTTCCAACAAGATTTTTAATATCTAAATCAAAAACAGTAATTACTCCGGAAACATCATAAAGTAATCTCAATATCTGTGCTCTAATAATCGGTTGCCCCATTTGCCATTTAGTAATATCAAAAAAATCTTTCAAAGCCAGCATACAATTACCAAGAACTTCTGTTTTATTAAAATCCGGACGACATAAAATACTAAAATCTATTCCAAGATTAATAACATCGCCATCTAAGATCTCAATCGAATCAGTTAACATCCTGAACCGAGAAAGGTATCTTCTCAAATTATCTTTCAAAGTTGTCGAAGCCGTTGTAACGTTACCAGAATTATTTCTAGAAACGATCGTTAATTCAACGCTACTTTTATTAATATCTCCCGATTTTACACCGGCACGAAAAATTGAACCAAATCTTGTGGGCAACGAAAGTGTTCGAGCAATATAATCTTCAGCCGTCACTACTCGTGATTGCGAAGCAAAAACGGACGGAATCAAATGTCTGACTTCATCGGTGGTCAATTCATCACGACCGCCTTGAACTGGTCTGGAATTCAAAACAGAAAATGAACTTTTAACATTATTGACTATAGCGGCAGATAAACTTGAATCTGAAACCTCAAACAAAATTTCAGATGTAGTTGAAATCTGTCCGGAACCTATATTTGTATTGAGACCGCCACCGGCGCGATATCTAACTGTCAATGTCGTATTTGTTGGAGAAACACCAAGCGTTCTTGTCTTCAAAAAATTTTGAGGATCAATAGTAAAATCTGTAAAGTTCTCTTTTCCAAGTAATGGCAAAGAAAGATCGCCAAGATTTGGGATCAATTCCCCATCAAATTTTGATGCATCGCCAGTTCCAAAAATCATTGAAGTTTTTTTAGTTTCAGTATTGTATTCTGTGATGAATCGAAAAGGAACAGAACGAAGATGAAGAACATATGGGACATTTGTCGAATCTGTTGCTGTATTTACAAGACTATCAAAAACAGTATCTTGCGCCAAGAAATCAACCTTGTACCAAATATTTCCTTCACTGTCTTTAACATCAATTATTTCAAGAACATCTTCGTCTGAAATTGTTAAAGTCAAAAACGGTTGATAACCACCAACAGTAAATGAAGTTGTTTTAGTTTGCCCAGCCTTGATATCTATCTCTTGTTTTTTTAAAGCAAAAGAAGTCGGCTGTTTGGTTGCCGAATCTGTTTCGGCAACAGTAGAAAAAAGAGGATCATTAAAATCTACCGTTGAGAAATCACAATCTTCAAGAATTTCATAGATTATACCATTTCCAAGCAATTTCGAACCACGAAGAACTTTTCCAGCATATCGCATATCGGGCTGGATCTTTTCATTGCTGCCGGTTGCCGGGACGCTCAAAAAACAATCAGTTTGCCCTTGGGCCGCGGATTTACCCATCAAAGTTGTATCAAAACCTAATTGCCGAGCGTGACGAAGAACATTTTTGGGCTGAATCGCACTTTCGGTAAATGTTTCATTAAATTGTTTGTCGAGATAAAAATGGAAATTATCAGACGTGAAGGCCATTAATTCAACAAGCATCATACCTACAGAACTTTCATTAAAATCAGAAATAGTATCAGGGAAAAAAATTCGTAAATGCTCGATAAGATCTCTTTTTATCGATTCATAATCTTTTGATAATTTTTTACTATTTCTTTCTCGTGTTAAATTTGTAGTTGCCATCTATTCTTTTTAAGATCCTCTATAATATTTCCATTTCTTGTAATTTTCGTTTATCCCAAAGTTCTGAAGTTGGATATTCTTTATGAAACCAATCCCATTTTTGTTTTGATTTTTCTCTCATATAACCTTTAATTTCAATCCATTTTTGATCTTCGATTAAAAATAAATCTGGACGGTATGTTCTCTCGTTCGGTAATTGAAAAACTTCTGATTGCCAAAAATATTCAATATGATTTTTATTCAAATATTCTACAACCAATTTTTCATAAGAACCTTTACAGATTAACTCTTTATTTGTTTTCCAATGAAAAAGAACAAAACAATGATTAGAAGATTTTGCTTGTTTCAAAGCAAATTCTGCCACTTGAGAAGTGCATCCGACGCCATATCTTTCAATATTAGTATTTCTTCTTTTTTGTTTTGCGCAAATTCGACACCAACTACCTTTAAATTTTACATTAGCAAAAGAACTTTTAAAAATGTTTCCACAATTACATTGAAAGTCTAATCTGTCTTGATAATTTTTATAAATTACCGACAAACATTTTCCTTTTTCTTTTATATAATCATTTATAAACTGTATACTATATTTTTTTGGTTTTGCCGATTTACACTTTTTATGCCAATGACCCTTCTTTAAATGTAAAAAAATAGGATTCCAAACCTCATTACATAAATTACACCTTACATTTAGTTTTTGATGATTGTCAATATATTTTTCGGACAATAAGATTCCGCCTTTATCCTCAATAAATCTTTTTACAAATTCATACGTTAATTTTTTCATTTTCTCTAAAAATCACTCACAATCGACGCAAAATAGATAAACATAGTTGCGTATCAATTCTTCCCAAAAACCTCGTATAACTCATCTTTGTGCGTTTGGTGAGCATTTTAAACCACCTTATTCTCCGTCAAAATACGTTTTACATTTTCTTCAGTCAATTTTTCCCAATAGGGTATACGAATAAAATGTTTGACTTCTTCAGGATGCTCAGCGATAAGTTTATTTTTGAGTTGATCTCTATGTTGAGTTTTTTGATATTGTTCAATCCCGCCCCAGAAGTCGATTGGTTTAAAATGTTGCTTACCATCATACTCTATTGCCAGCTTTAAATCTGCAATATAAATATCCAATTCCATCTTCTTTATATTTTTAAGCCAGCCGAATCCTTTAAAGTTATAAAGAACATTACGATCAGGAAAAATATTTTTAATCATTTCAAACAACCGTTCTTGGGAATCAAAAAAGGTCGAACAAAATGGACACCATTGCCCGTTTTTTATATTATTAAATGCCGCAGACCATTGATGTTTTTTTGAACATTCCCATAGCAAATTCGTATGACTATTTTTATACACCACAGATAAACATCGGCCATCTTTTTTTTCGGCTAATTCTATACAATTTTCGATAGTTTTTTTAACGTGCCCAGCACAAAACGGACACCAATCTTGCGTACGAACTCTACCGTATGTAGCCAGCCATTCGTGCCCAAATTCACACACCCAAAGAAGTTTTGTGAGACTATTTGTGTAAGTTTCAGACAAACATCCTCCGTTTCTTTCCTTTGCTGTCTTTTTACAATCTTCTATGGTATGTTTTGCTTTCCCGACACAAAAGGGACACCACCCGCCTTGTTGAATGTCTCCGTATTTTGCCCACCATTGGTGTTTATCTTTGCATTCCCAAAAATATTTTATATTCGCCCCGGTATAGAATGTAGACAAATACTTACCATTTTTATTTTCAGCTAATTTTCGACAATCTTCAATGGTTTTCTTTTTGGTACTTTTCATGTCTTTAGTCGAACCTCTAAAAAATCTTCCAGGTCTGAACCATTTACCGAGAAAAAAATCTTTATTGTTGTTTCGTTCGGATCTAAATTCAGGTCATTTTGACCAGTTTTTACCACAATATCTTTTACCGTAACAAACGGCATCCACTTTTCAATACTGCTTACGATTGCATCTTGAATGCGATTTTCAAAATCTTGTCCTTGATTCTCAAATAAAAGAGGCCGAAGATTACTTCCAAAATCATTAATTACCAATCTTTCTCCATGATTCGTTATCAATAAAATTTTTAAATCATCTTTAATGGCGCCTAAAGATGTTTCGTTTGTAGCAAAAGCACCGTCCACACTACGTTTCAGCGGAAATACAATGTTTAATCCCTTTTTCTTTATCGATTCTTTTTGTATTTGCTTGATACTCATTTTTATAAATAGTAAGAAATAAACAAAATCAGTCTTTGACTTTTACTGTTTTCGAACCTAATTCTTGAGTTTGAGACATTTGAGACAATGGAGGGGCAGCAGTTCCGGTTTGTGCAACAGCAGAACCCGCAGTCGCGACGGTATGTGTATGCAAATTAAATACATTTTTCAGGGCATCCAACTCTGCTTTTACTTTATTAACTTGCGCAACCGTATCTGATGCGTCTTTGCCCAAGATTATTGTGTCGGCATCGAGCGTAATATCGCCACCCTCTACAACAATTTTCATCCCTTTTCTAGCAACAATTCTAATTTCATCACTTCGAATACCAATGGCTGCAACTTGGTTTTCTTTTGAACCGACATCTATTTTAAAATTATCATCAACATCCGTATTCATAGAAATAATAATCGTTGAAAGATCGTTTTCTAAATCTAGATCCTCTTCTTTTTGCCGTCCGGCGACCAAGTGAATTGTACCTGCATTTTCTTTTTGTCCAGACCCAACATCAGAAGGTCTATCTCGACCCAGCACGACTAAAGTGTTATTTGACCCCTCAATTACCCGATCACCGACGCGAGCAGTAAATTTTGGGACACTTTCTTTCTGAAATTCGGGAGAAGCATCAAGAGGTTCAGCTTCAGATGAGAGATCTTGAACTTGTTGTTCTGAAATATTCGGATCATTTAATCGATATTTTTTGATTCCAAGAGTAATGTTCTTATCGTCAACCTCAAATGGTTCAGGTATTCTAGAAAGCCAGAGGCCATGACCTGGGGTTTCAAATAATACATAAACATGTTCTCCTTCTTTGACGGGAAAAACATCAAAAGGAAAAACAGGCCAGAATACTGGGAGATCAATATTTTTCAAAAAAGCATGTGGAGAAGGCTCACTGACTATTCTTGCTCTAATACTGTTCTTTGGATTTTTAACTGGTTCTTGTTCTAATTTACCACCGACATGATCAATTTCAACAACCAACGCTCGCTGAAGAAAAGAGTCTCCCGATAGTTTACCCTCTGTCAAATCTCGGAGTGCGGAAAGAAGGTTTTTTTCGGGGAACAATAAATCGTGCTTGCTAATGGGGGTTTTCATTATTTTATAGAGACATCTATTTCTTCAATGTTGATCTTCCTTTCTTTAAATTCATTAACTAAAATTTCTAATTCTTTCCTGACTTTGCCATATTTTTCAAGATATTTAGCAAGTTCAATAGAAAGTTGCTGATAATCCAGAATCAGGATTTTATACCGATCAATCAACTCACCAGTTTCAACACCTTCTAAAGCCATTAGTTTCCGATTTCTTTAAAAACATCCTTTTTATCCTCGGCGTCCAAATCAATATCTTTACTGGTTGTTTCTTTCTGATTAATTCTAACAACATCAACTAGTTGAGCCGTTTGTTTGATACAAAGTTCAGCAAGTTTTGAAAGAACCAACCCCTGCATTACATATTCTTCACGAGTAACAGTTTGAGATTTAAGATCATTGTATGCTACCATAATCATTGATCTATCTTCTTGAAGCTGTCTCCAAAGTTGATCGTATATTTCAGTTAAATCTTGCCTTTTTATAGGATCGCTCATATCTTTACTCCATTTTTTATCAATATTTGTTTAACATTCTCTTCGGTAATCTTTTCCCAATACGGAATTCGAATGAAATATTTGATGTTATCGGGATGTTCAGAAATTAGTTTATTTTTATTTTGATCTCTTTTGATTGTTTGTTCGAATACTTTATTTCCTCCCCAAAATTTAACAGGTTTAAAATGCTGTCCTCCGTCAAATTCTATTGCAATTTTACGCTCTTTTATAAATATGTCTATTTCTTGTTTTCTTTTCCCTGTTGTTAGCCAAGCAAACCCATTGAAGTTGTATACGACTTCACAGTTTATAAAAAGTTTTTTTATAATCTCGTATAGCTGTTTTTGTGACTTACATCGACAGCAAATTGGGCACCATTGTCCGTTGTCTACATTATGAAATGTCGCAAACCATTCATGACCGTCTATACAGCGCCAAAGATATTTTGAAAAAACGCCATTATATTTGTCGGAAAGACAAATTCCTTTATTTTTTTGCGCAATATTTTTACAATCATTAATTGATTTATTTTTGCCAGCACAAAATGGACACCATCTTTTTTGCCTAATATCATTATATCTCGCTTCCCATTCATGCTCAAATTTACAACGCCATAGCATAGGCACTTGACTATTCTCATATTTTGACGAAAGACATTTACCTTCTTTCTCTTTAGCGGAGTTACGACAATCTTCAATATTTAATTTTTTTGTACCACACGCAAAACACCAATATCCTTGTTGAATTTGTGCATAGTCCGTAATCCATTCATGTCCATTTTCACACTTCCATAACATTTTAGTGAAACAATTCACGTAAACGTCGGATAAACATTGTCCCTTTTTTTCTTTAGCTAAACGTCTACAATCTTCGATATTTTTCCTATACATTAAAATTCACCAGAATAATATTTCTTCTTAAATAATAAATATCGACGACGAAGTTTCGACAAATTTAATGCAATTTGCTTGGTATTTAATTTTGAGATATCTCTTAAATAAATGTATACAGATTTTTTATTAAGCATCTGGATATCATCAATCTGTTCAAACAAAGTTAAAACAGCATCCAGAACTTTCTTCTCTTGCTGATTTTTAACTTTCGAAGTCCAAGAATCCATCTCTTCTCGCAATAATTGCAGAAATTCAAGATTAAACAAAGATTCTTCGAAATGAGGAACTATAAATCTTTTTCTGTCTTCTGATTGTTCAAGAAGCTCGCGCGTTATTGGAATATTCTGTTGAATTCTTTTTTTGCGCGATTTAACTTCTTGTAAAAACCAATTTTTACATATCTGGTTGAAGTATGAGAAAGAGCGGCCTTTAGCGCTCTTGAATTTAAAAAGGCACTCAAATAAATAAGATTCACAGTCGCTCTGAAGAACTTCAACGTTTTCAATCGACTTGAAATTATATACGAAAACAATATTTTCGATCAATTTTAAAAAGGCAGGGCGAATACGAAGCGTAAAAATTTCTTTTCGCTTTTGGGGATCCAATTCGTTCTGAAAATCTACTATTCCTTTATCTATGCTTTCATCAAAATAATTAGACATTACTCATTTTTTGTAACTTGACTCTCCTTTTTTAAATCGGCGGCAATCGCAGAATACTTAGATAATATTTGAACCATAACCTGAACTGCTCTCACAAAGCTCGTAAAATCGGGATCAGAGGAAACGGCCGGGCGTTTAGATAAAATATCAACAAAGCGTGATAATTCTTCTAATTCCACCAAAGAGTTTTCATAAAATGTTTCATATCCTACAATCAATTCGCCAGCATGGTTTAATTTTTCAAGCATTCCGTTATGATAATCTTCATGCTGCTCAAAAACTTTTTTTGAAACTTCTTTTATATCATTGACGTGAGATTGAACGGCATCTATTTTCGTCAACAAACTTTCATTAAAGTCGTTATTCGCAATAATAGAAACAGACATTTCTCCATCAATACCAGCAACTTTTTTGTCCAGATTGTTTAATTTTTCAGAAAAAGCATCTTTATTTTTATTAGCAATCAACCAAACCCACGCAAAAATCGCAGCAGTGCATAAAATATTCAAAACAACAAACAGAACAAAAAAATCCATTAATTTACTCCTGCGTTATCATATTTCAGTTTCCATTCTTTGACCTTTTTCAAGTAATTTATAGTTTCATGTGGATAATCAGAATATTCTCCAGACTTTACTCTTTCTACGCATACTGGCCCGCAGTTATATGCGCTAATCGCACGATCAAGATTTCCAAACAAATTATTCATCTTCCAAAGATAATAACTTCCAAGTTGTATATTATCTCTAATCTTAAAAAGATTAAAATTCCTTTTATTTATTTCAACGGAGATCTCCGTGGCGGTCGCGGGAAGTAATTGCATCAAACCCCGAGCGTCAGATAGCGAAACAGCACTAATTCTAAATGCGGACTCGACCGTAATAACAGCAAGAATTAAACTTACTTGAACGTCATTTTCCTCTGAAGACTCAATAACGGATTTTGAGATCTCTGTAATTTCCCAGATCGTTAAACTTTTTGTACCTTGCTGTTTCAAGGTATCAAGAATAACTTTTCTAACTTGCTTAATTCTTGCCCATTTTTTATTGTCTGGAGCAATTGAAGCATCAAGAATAGATAAATTCTCTTTCATTTTAAAAATATCAATTTGATCGTTTTTTCGCGCCGTTTCTATGTCTAATCTTAGTTTTCTATTTTGCTCCTGTAATTTTTTAATTTCTATATTTTGAGAAAAATAAGAAAATAAAGAAAAAACAACAAGAGGAATAAGAACAAAAACTATTCCTGTCAATGCAGATATATGAAATCTGTGAAACATTCTTACCCACTATATCACAAAATTAGAAAAAGTACAATTTTTTATTCAAGGACGAAAAACTTTTCAGGTATTTTAACAAAAAAGAAAAAATTATCACATTTTTTACATTTTTTCTTCTCAGCAAAATTTCTAGAAAACTTTAATATCGATTTACAGGTCGGACATCGATATTGTCGTTTATTTTCTTTTTTACTTAAATTGGTCATTTTCTCAACGATCATAGATCAAACTTTTTAGCACGAGCGATTTTTCTTTCTTGTAGAAAACTTTCCATATCTTTATTTACGTTCATAATAGACCAAGAACCCTCGTTTTCAATAATATAAGCATCACAAGAAGCGGTAAATATTTGTTCTTTGTCAAACGAAAAAACGTCGCCTTCTTTCAAAATCCTAAATTCTTGCGGATTCCAACCAGAGGCATCTTTAACAAAAACAGTTTTTGGTTTTTCTTTCATAGTCTTTTAATTTTCTCGACAATTTCATCAATATTTTTCGTATTAATATTCAACGCCAGTAAAGCTGCCATTGATTTTTTGCCTAAAATACCATCGATACCACCAATCTCAAAATGGCCGAGACGAATTAATTGCGCTTGAACAAACAATTGTTTTTCTTTGTCCGTTTCTTCTTTTGGATTCCAATTTCCAACATCAAGAATAGCACACTGTGCTGTCGTGAGATATCCAACTTTTGAACGAGCAGAAGACCAAAGACCAAGATGATCAGCGTGCCATGCTTCAGATTCCTCCATATTTGGTTTATCAATTATTGGAGTAAATCCAAGTGGTTTATAAAGACTCCAAAATTTTTCGAGCCACTTCTCTTTTGGCACACCTTTGAACCCCAATTCTTGAATATCAAAATCGACCGCGCGCCCGGCTTGATGAAAAGATTTACCAGGAGCAGACGCAACAGCATATTTTTTTGGATCTTTTGTATGAAGATCAAATAACGCTTGTTGTTTCTCCCAAGACCGATAAACGGAATTGATCTTAAGCTGTCCACCTTGTTGCGTTACGGCTTTTTCTAATTCTTTTAGAGCGGCATGAGTATCGGGAGTAAGCAAAACCTCCGAAATTGTACGAGATTTAGAATATTTGAAACCAATAGCAGCGACGAGTTCAATACGTTTCGGTTGCATTTCTATAACTACTTGTCTACAAAACCATTTTCTCCAAATTGTTTGTATCATAGTTTAGATATGTAAATCAATCTCCACGAACCAATTTTTCACTATCTTTATCCTCATGATGTGTAGAAAACTCAAATAATTCAGTATCTTCTACTGCAAGCATCATGTGTAATCTTTTTTGAGGAACATGAAAAACATCGCCTTGTTCAAGAAGCGTTTTTTCTAAAAACGTTGTTATGTCTTTTGTCTTAAATGACTCGTTCCCATAATATCCATTTTCAGCTTCATCAACCAATTTTTTAATATGATCAAAATCATCTGACCAAAACACCCATATTTTTCCGCTATGTATGTAGAAGCTTTCTTGCTTTTCAAAATGAGTATGAAGGCTACATTTTTTTCCTTTAATAAAAAGAAGAAGTTTCCCGCAATATTTTTCATTATTTTCTATAATTTTCTCCCCACCCCAGCCTTTAGGTATCCACGGTAATTCTCCCGCATTTGTCTTGATCATGTATTTTTTCCTTCAACAGATTTTCCTGTTGTTTTAATAGCAAATTCAATAGCGTCTTCTAAATTTTGTGATCGAAGATAATCCGTTACCAAACTCGCAAGAAAAACGTCACCGGCCCCAATTGGATTTGGATCTTTAGCCGGGCGAACCTTAAATTGTCGGACTAACTGATCACACTTTCTGAGTTGTACTGGTTTTTCTCCGTGCGTAACTATCAGATCTTTAATTTGATTTGTATGCTGTGCGTTTTCAAACTCGTTCCAATTGATTTTAATAACGGCATTATCTAAATCTTTCCACATTGAAAGATCTTTTTTCTTCGTGTCTATAAAAATCGGACAACCAAGACCTTTTAGCTTATCAACAACAAACCAACCGACACAACCTTTTTCATAGTCTGAGATTACGATGCAATCGAAGTTGTCGACCTGAATACATGAAAAAGATCTTTTAAATGCGCCTATAACAAACGGATCAAACTTTAAATTATTGTCCACACGGACAAGTTGTTTATTTGTTTTTTTATCAATTACTCGATGTTTTACCATTTCACCAAGAGCCGGCGTCCAAGGACTAGAAAATATCTGTTCAATGACATTGCTTACATCCATACAAATCAATTCAGCAATCGTCCAACCAGACATCGGAGCAGCGACAAAAATGTCATTTTGAGGATTTAAAGATTTCAAGTTAACGGCTACGTTGAGGCAGCCACCTAAAATAATTTTTTCACTAATAACGTCAAGAACCGGTACAGTCTCGTCCTCTGGAGACATTCGATTAACGTTACCCGTCGTGTATCGATCAATAATCGGGTCTCCAATAACGAGAATTTTCATTTTTGATATCGTGCACTTTTGACTATTTCGTCAAGCATAAATTCTTTATAATAAACATGTTTTGTCAGTACGCGATCAATAATTTTAGAAGTAGAAAAGTTTTCAAGAGTATTAAAAATAGCGACTTTTGCAATATCTGATCCTACAACGTTCCCAACCCACTGATCTGATTTAACAATAAAGTCAGGTTTGACTTGTTTAATTAAATTGTGGAGTTGTTCATTGGTGTCAAAACAAAAAACATCTTCAATCGGACCAATATCCAGTGCTAAAATTGCCTGTTTTCTTTCCTCAAATGTAAAAATAGGACGACTAGAACCTTTATCTCTTCTAATTTTTTCATCACTGTCAAGAGCAACGAATAATTTACTGCGGGCGAGCTTATCGCACGACAAAGGAAGATCTCGAAGACGCGAAGCAAAGACAAAAAGATTAAAATGTGCCACAGTAAGCAAATCAAAACAACCATTAACAAAAATCGTATTCATTTCTTTTCGTATCTTCCGCTAACTTGTTTCAAATCTTCCCAGTCATGTTTTTCACGAACAACCAAATTTTTTGTCCAAGCACTTTCCAGCATTAAAGGATCTACTCCAATATCTTTCGCAAATGCAATCAGTGCATTAATGTCTTTCGGAAAGCAAGATTTGGACCACCCTAATTGTTTGTCGTCTCCGGGAACGCGCATATGCGACCTTCCAATACGAACATCCAATTTCATAGTTTCTACAAGAGAAGTATAATCCAGTTTTGCTGCTTGACAAATCTGATAAATTTCATTAAAAAACGACAATTTGGTTGCCAAAAAACAGTTCGTTGCGTATTTCAATAATTCTGCTTGTTCAGATGGGACTCTAACAATCAACGCTGGGTTTTTTTGAACAGCAGCGAAATCTTGAAACAATTTATCAACACGAGGAAACAACTGTTTATTTGAAGTAAAACCTAAAATTATTCTATCTTGTTCCAAAAAATCTTCAAAAGAACGCTTTTCTGTAAGGAATTCTGGCGAAAAAACAAATGTATGTCTGCGATATTCATCCTGAAATTTCTGTGTAGATCCGGGTGGAATTGTGCTCTTAACGATAATTGCTTTTGACTTCTCAGCAAAATGATCTATATCATCAATAACAATTTCTATAATTGAAAGATCGCAACTTCCGTCTTGCTTCATCGGCGTGGGCAGGGCAATAAAAAGAATACCAGAATTGTTTACTACAGATTCAAGATCTTCCGTATCCTTATATTTATCATATTCTCTAAAATCTACTTTATCGCGAAATAGATATTCAAAACCAGCACGTACAGAATTTCCTACAAACCCACAACCCACCACTGCAAGCTTATACATAAATCATCTCTTTAGAAAGATTTTGTTTCCACTTTATAGTTAGCTTGAAGATTTCGTAGTGTTTCTACGGTATTTTTTACACGTTCCGAATCCGCACGGAGACGATCAAGATCATTGCGAACCTTCACAAGAAGTTCCGTTACTGCGGTTAACTCGCCCCGCAAGCCGCGAGAAGTTTGCATTAGACCCTCTTCAAGAAGACTCAAACGATTATTCAACGCAGTTACTTGTACTTCCAATTCACTCTTTGTAGCCATTTTTTATTTCTCCTTTTACGTCACAGACGTGAAACAACCATATCATAATATTTTCTTCGGTAAATAAAAAAAGTTAGATACTTCTACTTATTTTTTTATTAACCGTCCTCCCCCCAGAATGGGAATTATATCCTTTTTCGAAAGAATTAAAATTATAAATACACCACTTTTCCATTATATCAATATAATTTTCTGGTACTCCAGAATATAAAATATTCCACCTGAAATTGCTATATCCATATTGCCTAATCGCCGCATGGAATTTTACTTTCCACTCGCGCCGGTGGGGTTGCATGGAATAACGAACATGTTCTTTAATTCTTTTAGCAAGATTATCAGTTTGCCCAATATAGACTTCACCAGTTACAATATTCGTTGCACAATAAATTATTCCGAGACGCATTATTTAAAATAACCATATTTTCTAAGATAATATTCTGCATGCGCAGAAATATTTTGTTGAAGTGTATCTTTTGGTTCCCAATCAAGAAATTTCTTTGCCTTTGATATATCCGCTCGCGTCAACCGAGCCTCACCAACACGAGGTTTAACGTAGATGTATGAACTTTCGATTTCTCTTTGTTTCAGCTCTTTTTGAATTAACTTGGCAAGATCCAAAATAGAAATGTCTTGCCCCGTGCCTACATTAAAAACTTCGCCCTTAAATCCTTTTTCGCATTGTTTCGCGGCTTTTATATTTGCCTCTACAACATCATTAACTTGCGTCATATCACGAGTTTGAAGTCCATCTCCCACAATTGTCATGTCTTTTTTATCACGAAGCACTTGTTGAAAAAAGAGTCCTACAACAGGGGAATATTGATCAGCGTTCAAACATTCTCTTTCTCCGTAAACATTAAAATAACGAAGACATACGCCAGACAGACCATAAAGATCACAATAAACTTTTATCAATTGTTCGCCGGCAAATTTTGACCAAGAATATTGATTTAAACAATCTGATTCGTAACTCTCTTTTAGAGGAAGACTATTCACGTGTTTCAGCCCATAAATCGAAGATGACGAAGAAAATACTATATTCTTTATTTTAAACTTCCTCATCGCCTCAAGTATGTTCATCAGCCCTAAAACATTACGAGTTAAACAACTCTCAGGATCTTGAATGGCCGGCTGAATCCTCGCCAAAGCTGCCATATGAAAAATGCAATCAATTTTCCGATTCAAAAAGAATATCCAGTCGAAAACTTCTTCAAACCATTTGGCCGAAACAGATCTTTCGAAAAACGTAAATGTTTTATATTTTTCTAATATATCAAGATTTTCTTGAGTTCCAGTCGACATATCGTCTATACCGACAACTGTATGTCCGTCTTTTAATAATCGCTCAGCAAGATTTGACCCAATAAACCCGGCGACACCAGTTATGAGATATGTCTTATGGTCTTTCATTAACATTCACCTTTCCAGATTTAATTACTTGTTCGTAAACTTTTACATATTTATTGGCAACAATTACAGAAGTAAAGTTCTCAAGAAAATATTTTCTACAGTCGAGCGGATTAATTTTATCAACACCAACAATGGAGCGAATAATGTCTGTAGACGTTGAGCACACAAAACCAACATCATTTCTAATAATTTCTGGATATACACCAAGATCTCTTGCGATTATAGGCGTACCAGAAGCCCAGGCTTCAATCGTAGAAAGAGGACAAGCGTCTAAAATATTGCCGATCATCAATAACGCTTTTGTATTGGATAATAATTCCATTTTCTCTTTTCCATTCACAAAACCAAGAAACTCAATTTTTTGATTACAACTACGCTTGATCTCGTCGATAATTGATTGATTTTTGCCGCCGCCGGCAATTTTTAATTTTAAACCTAATTTTTTAGCAATAGTAATAGATGAAAATAATCCTTTTCCTTCCCCCCAATCTGTTCCCGCCATCCACAAAAAGAAATCATCTTTTTTTTCTTTGTAAACAAAATCATCTACACCAACACCGTTCCAAATAAAACAATTAGAATTATACATTTTAGAACAAAAATTGCTTACAAATACAAGATTGTTAATATAATTACCAACTTGTCTCATTCTTTCTGAAGTGTCTTGTGCTCCTCCGTGAGCGGTTGAAATCCAAGGAGTATCTTTTAATTCAAGTCCATATTCATGAGGAATTCCTCCATGAAGATGAACAATATCTGTATCTTGAGGAATTTTATCAACCAGTTTTCCGTATTCTTTAGGAACCACAGAATCTTTATTTATTAATAAATTAACTTCGTGTCCCTGTTTTACCAACTCTTTTGATAAAGCCTCTAACATACGTTGAGTACCTTGCGCATCGCGAGCAGGAAAAGTATAATTATTAACTTTAGTTATTTTCACTACCAACCCTTTTTGATAGTGTCGACAATATATTGTCTATCTTCATCTGTGACCCACCATCCTACTGGTATAGCGATATATTGATCATTAAATTCTCGAAGTCCGGATAATTCTTCACCAACGTTTTCAACTAACGTTTTATCTTTAAAACAAGTATATTGATCGTTTCTAATATGAGCAACATTAACCAATATTCCAGCATCTAGCATCATTTTCGCAAATTGTTCACGTTCTTCAACCTTTACCATGTAAATCCAATAAGAAGGTTCTGATTTTTGCGGAATCAACATTTGCTCTAAACCACATACGCTTTTTAAATGTTCATCGTAAAATTTACCATTTTCGGTATGTCGAGAAATAATTTGTTCTACATAATCCAACTGAATTATACCAACGGTAGCATTCACATTATTCATATGAAACTTATATCCGTACTGTTCAATATCATAATGCCACCGTGTGGCTTCTTTCGCTGCTTCGCGATTAATTCCATACCATTTAAGTTTTTTGGCTAATTCCCACAAATGCGCATCAAAATCATCATAAATATTCACAACCAGCATCCCACCGTCAATGGTAGTTAGATGTTTAATTGCCTGAAAGGAAAAACATACATACTGTATTGCACTATCCGAACCAACAAACCTATTATTGTATTTTGCTCCCAAAGATTGGGCCGCGTCCTCAACAAGAGGAATATCGTATGTCGCAGACAAACTAAATAGTTTATCTAATTCAGCAGGATAACCAGCAAAATCAACAAAAGAAATTGCCGCTACTTGTTCTCCGTATTTTTTTAGCTTTTTTTCAACATCATCAACAGAAATATTTCCTGTTTTTGGATCAATATCGCACCAAACTATCTTTCCGCCTTCAGGAAAGATGGGCATATTTGTCGCAGTACAAGTCATCGGTGTAGCAAGAACCAATTTATTTCTCACGCCGGCACATCTATACGCTAATTGAAGTGCTGATGTTCCGCTGTTTACTGAATGTGGTCGTATATTGAGATCAAATTTCTTTTGGAATTTTTCTTCAAATTCTTTGACCTTTATTCCCTCAGAAATGAAACCAGAATACAATACCTCTTGAAGAGGCGGTATCAACTTTTCTGCGGGCGGCAAATATACCTTCATCAACGGAATATTTTTCTTCATTTTGTCTTCCTACACACCGTCACCGATGGGAACGGAACAAGAGTAATAAACTCAAATCCTCGACTATTCAACTCTTTTTTAAAATCATTTATTGGTTTCTTATTATATTTTTTCATCCACTCAACATTGTCTCTTTCTTCAGAACCTCCCTCAAATAAAATCAAACCATCTTTTTTTACTTTTTCGGTCCACAAATCAAATATAGTTGAAAGATTGGTTCCGTCGTTGGAAATATCAACATGCAAAATGTCGATCGAATCATTTTCAAAATCGTTTACTGCCGCGAAAGCATCTTTTTTTCTCAATTCAATTTTTTGTTGAAGATATTCGTCGTATATCTTGTCAAGAACATTATCAACTGTACTGTGCTTAAATTGATAGTCTTCAAACAAATCAATACCAATTACTTTCCCGTTTTTTGAAATACCGCGAGCGAAAGATAAAAGAGAATATCCATCGAGTACGCCAAGCTCAACAATTAAATTTGCCTTTGTCATAACAGACAAAGAAGTAAAAAAAACAGAATATTCGTTTTGAGTATAACTACTTCTCATTTATAGTCCTCAATAATTTGATCCAGCACATCAGACATATGATATTCCTGCTCCCATTTCAATTCTGATTTAATTTTTGAACTATCCAATGCATATCTAAGATCTTGTCCACTTCTATTTGGAACAAATTCTACTACATCTTCAATTCGTTTTCCCATTTTTTCAGAGATCATTTTGACAATTTGCAACACAGAATACTCTTCATCTGATGCTATATGATATGTTTCCCCGTTTTGCCCATTTTCTAAAACATTCAACACCGCATTACAATTGTCTTTCACATAAATCCAATTACGAACATAAGACCCGTCACCGTGAACTTGAACCTTGCCGTCGTTTAAAATCTGAGTAATTATATGCGGAACCAATTTCTCGGAATGCTGTCGGCCTCCATAATTATTTGTTGTTCTGGTTATTCGATAAGGGATTCCATATGTTCTCCCCCAAGCCTTTACAAGCATTTCAGATGAACTTTTAGTCGCACTATACGGATTAGAAGGGTTATGTCTGTCGTCTTCCTGAAAAAATCCCTGCTCAATATCGCCAAAAACTTCATCTGTCGAAATATATATAAAAACAGGCCCCTTATACTCCCATCCTAAGTTTATATGATTAATCTTTTTCTTACACACCAGTTCTAATAAATTGTGAGTACCGAGAACATTGCTTTCAACAAATTCGTCATTCCTCGAAATACTACGATCAACGTGACTACAAGCGCCCGCATGAACGATAAAATCACAGTACGGTAACTCTTTCAAGTTTTTTATGTCTGCCTTAATGAATGTATAATTTTGAGACTCTGGTTTAAAGTCTTTATTACTGGCGTATGATATTTTGTCAACATTAATGACCTTATACCCACGAGCGAGGAGAAGCTCACAAAAATGACTAAAGATAAATCCTAACCCTCCAGTAACAAGAACAGTTTTCATTTCTTTTTTGTAACGCAGTTCAGCATCAAGGCTTCTGTATTTTTAAAATGAAATGTATTAATTTCATATGAAAACCCCAATATTCCCATTATATTCTCAATCTTCTTTATCGTATAGGCATTTCTATGAAACTGCCCCTCTCCATTTTGATTACCAAAGAAAAAAGCAGTTAAATAACCCCACTTATTATTCATATTTCTATTGCCCTGACCAAACCAGTGCTCATCTGTACGCAACTCATAAAATTGTTTAAATTCATCATGAGCGCACAACCATTGACGACATAAATTGTCAAAATCCGGAACAGTAAAATGAAAAGTTGCACCAGATCTCAAAACACGCTTTACCTCTTTAAAAAACTTTCCTTCGTCTTCAAACGAAAGATGTTCTAAAAAACCAAGACACAATACCTCATCTATTGTTTCATTTTCGTATGGAAGATTAAAAATATCATAGTTCTGAATAGTGATATTCCTTGGGATTTTATAACCATATCTTGCTTCTATTTCTTCTCTTGAATGACGATCGATATTGATATAATTTTCACGTAAATCACCGCCGGCACCGATGTTGAGACGAATCACAGATACTTCTCCCTATATTGCTTTGTGATTTCGGGATACGGATCTTTCTCCGGCAAAAGCCTCTCCCAAAACGTTCCATCTTTATTCAATAAATCTTTTTCATTTCCAGTCTCTTTCCACTTTTCAAGATAGTATTGCTCGGAAGTCTTTCCTTTGTTCGTATTGTACTTTTGAATATAAGAAGTATCTCTACTTAATTCCTTTATGTTAAAATTAACAGAAGATATTCCCCAACGACAATTAGAAAAATAAGCTATATTGTCCATTCTTTCCATGTCTTCTTTCTTGCTCACAAATCTTAATCTTTTCTCTCTTTCGACACCTTGAATATGTTCGCCGGGATAAACATACCCGGGAGAAAATCCTAACATTTCGTGCAATCTCAGATACCAATCATTATCTTCCCAAAACGGGGAAACATTTGGTTGATCTTCATCCCACCAACCCATTCTCGCTATTGTTTTCTTGTGAAACAAAAAAGTATCAAATGTATGAAGATAAATCTGTTCTAAATTGGGGTTCCATTTCAACAACCTATCCAATACCTCAATAAATCCATCACCCAATAACATGTCATCTGCCGTAAGCAAAACCCAATCTGTTTTAGCTTTTGCGATCATTTTATTCATTGCTTTGGGCCAACCAACATTTTCATTATTCCAAGTTGATTTCACGTTCGAGTGTTTAGCTGCGAGGGCTTTCAACACAATCTGATTTCCTAACACAGAAGCATTATCCCAAACAAGGACTTCACCAAACCGAAGATAGGTCGGTAAAGTTTGGATCAGTAAAGTTGGTCGATTAAAAGTAACCATCGCAACTGTAATATCGTTATATCCAATCATTAATATTTCAACCAATGTTGTAAATACTGCTTTGTCCAAGCAATATTATAATAAATGGGATTATCAAAATTACTATTATTGCAAATATTATCTACCAATCCACCAATAGTTTTTTCAATATTCGTATTTGCCTGATAATTAATAGACTTTCTCAATTTAGAACCATCCACTCTATAATTTCTTATTTCTGTTTTAGGAAATTGATAATCACATTCGATAGAGATATTGTGGCCTAATTGCTTCAGCAAAGAAAATGTTCTTAACGCTAATTCTGAAACTCTTATATTATATCCTACAGCATTATAAATACCCGGAGTGTCTAAATCTATACAAAGACAATATATGTCACATATATCATTGATATCAATCAAGGGTCGCCAGTTTTCGCCGCCGCCATTTAATCTTATTTTTTTGTTTTTCAGCGCATCTTTAACAAACGTATTAACTACCAAATCATAGCGCATTCTTGGTGAATAACCACAAATAGTCGCTTTTCTTAAAATAATGGGTTTAAAATTATTGTCCGCTAATGCAAGGAGTTTTTGTTCTGCTTTATACTTAGAAAGAGAATAAAACTTTACCGGATTAACAATGGCGGATTCATTCATAACTATATCTTGATTTTCATTAGATGTACCAAAATCATATATGGACGCTGTTGATCCGAAAATATATTTTTCAACAGCATAAGTTTTACAAAGTTTGGCGGTAAATTCAGTTAAATCTGTATTTAATTTAAAATTGAGTTCTGGATTAAAATCAGCCATGGGATCATTAGACAATCCAGAAAGATTGATAAAACAAGAACAATCCACTAAATCCTCTCCTAAGAGGTCAAACCCATCTTTTTTGACTATTTTAAAATTCTCATTGTCTTCTAATTCTTTCAATCCTTCGAAACCGAAAAATCCTTTATCAACCGCAATCACTTTATAGTGTCGTTCAAGAAGTTTTTTACAAAGAACACTACCAACATAACCAGCAGCACCAAGCACCAAAATACTCATTTTCTTTTCCAATTTATATTATTCCAAATCCTCTCATGAAAATAATATAATAACATTCCAGAAATATTCGCTATAACAGATATTTTCATAGACTGTTTAAAATCATTCAAAAGCACAAAGGCAACCAAAAATCCATTTAAAGTAGCAACGAGGCGCCACGAAACACTTTTTACAACCGATCTTATCTTTTGTTCCATTAAATTAATTTTTGGTTAAACAACGGATGTTCCGTCATTAATTCAGGATGTTTCCCGAAAAACTTTTTAAATCCCATTTCTTTAAATTTTGCCCAATCCTTTTCAAGATATGCCGCCACATACTTGTCTCCAGTTGAGCCATCGAAACTTTTATAAAACTGTGCTTTAAAATTAACTCTTTCTTCGCCAACGCACGAATAATGAAAAGCACTAAATATCTTTGGATAGTCAGAATTAACGTTGGCAACATGTTCTGGAATTCCAACAGGGACGGCGAGAACGGTATCTCCGGCATATTGATATACCCCAAGCTTGGGCCATTGCATCGAATCACCCCACGATAATTCACAATCATCTGTTATTTTAGCAAATCTCGGATTTCTAAAATCTTTACAATTCCAAAAATCGGGAGCAAACATTAACATCCAAACATTTAAACCAAGAATACCATTTTTATCACAATTATTTAAAATTTTTCTCATCGGCAAAAGTGCTTGTCGAGGCCATATTTCATCTGCTCCAACTGTAAACAGCCAATCTCCACGCATTTCTTTTGCTAAAGAGAGAGCAGGAAACATCAATTCTTTGAATGTCGCAGGTTCATTTTGTCTTTGGATTATATGAATTTTTTTATCATTTTTCCATTTATCAATAATTTCTTGAGTCCCGTCTATTGACTGGTGTTTAAAACCGGCCGCAAGAGACGCTTTCATTCCCGTGTCTGTCAAAATTATTTCATCAACAAAATCATATACCGCCCGGATTGAATAATCTAAAAAAAGTTTTTCGTGATAAGAGGGTATTGAAGCAATAATTTTCATATATTATTTAACGTAGTACAAATCTTTTCAACCTCTTCTGTCGTTAATTTGGCGTGAGCAGGAATGCAAACAGAAGAATTATACACTTTTTCGGCATTTGGAAATGAAGCATCTTGCATATATCGACGTATTTCGTCTTGCTTGTGAAGAGGCAAAAAATATCGTTTATGAGGAATTTGTTTGTCCTGAAATACCTTACTAAGGCAAGGATAATCGACTTCAAGTAAAATAAAATCTTTATAACATGATTGCACGCCAGACGTTATTTTCTGAAACCTAAACTTGTTTTTTAATTTTTCTTTTAAAGACAAAACCACATTTCGTTTTTTTATAAGAACGTCCTCAAAAATATTCATTGAGTGATATCCTACGATCGCGTTCATTTCGCTCATTTTGCCATTACAGCCTCGATAAATTGAATTATAGTCACCTTGAAATCCATAGTTTCGAATATATTTCAATTTTTCATATAAGGCAAAATCATTAGTACAAATCATGCCTCCTTCACCGCTCGTAATGACCTTGGTAGCAGAAAAAGAAAAACATTCAGTATATCCTAAATTTCCTGATTTTATATCTTTATACGTTGAGCCAAACGAATGTGCCGAATCAAAAAGAATGTTCAAATTATATTTATTTTTTAAAAAATTCAAAGAATCAATATCGTACATATTTCCGAAAACATTAACTAAAATAAAATCTGTCCATCCTTTTTTTGCATAATTTTCAATAGTATTTAAATCTATAAGCAGTGTTTCAGAATCAATATCAGACAAAAAAAACATCCCAGCGTTCCATTCAGACGCCATCCAAGTTGAATTAAATGTAAACGTCGGAATCACTATTTTTTTCATTCCAAGCGCATATACACACATTTTCAGTGCCGTATCACAACTTGGCGTTGAAATTACATATTTACATCCAACGAATTCTCGTACCTTCTCCTCAAAAAGACAGCAATATTTTCCAAAATTAGTAAGTTGCCCCGTAGAAAAAATCTCATCAACAGAACTCTTAATCAGTTCTACGTCAGGTAGAATGGGATCAAATAAACGGATCATTTAATTTTCCTTGCCGGAATACCAACGTATATCCCTGACTCTGTGATATTATTAACAACTACAGCACCGGCTCCAACAATTACATCATCGCAAATAGCCACATCGTTAGATATCACAGATCCGATACCAAGATAAACCCTATTTCCAATTTTACATCTTCCTGCGATATTTACGCCCGGAGTTATATTACAATAGTCTCCAATAACGGTATCGTGGCTAATGGAACAGTTTTGATAAATTGTACAACATCTACCCACCACATTATTCGCAGTAAAAGTTACATACGGAAAAACAATACATCCTCCAACAAACAAAACATTTTTAGCAAGAGTAGTTTTATGAACAAGATTTACTCCAAGACTATTTGGATATAATCTTTCAGCAAGTTTTTGTTTAATTACCGGATCTCCCACACAAATCATAATATTGTCACATTGGCGATAATATCTATAATAATAATCTAGGCTATATACTTTTTTTGCAAAATCACAATTATTCCTATTTTCATCGATATAACCCTCAAAATTATAATCATCAGAAAATAAATTACAGACTTCTTTTCCTAACCCGCCAGCACCAGCAATCCAAAGATTTTTCTTAAACCATAGCATATTTTTTCACAAATTGATTATTTAATACGCTAGCATCGAAACCATTCAAAATTTGATGTTGTCGATGAAACTCTTTCAATTGAGCAGCACCCAATTCTTCAATCATCGATACATTGCCCAAAGAATACTGTTTCAACGCCTCTTCTGCCCATTGTCTGTTATACGTTTTTCCGTCATATACAGCATCACTTATCAAACGATATCTTACACGTTTCAACCCCATCTCTAATTCAATAGATGTATTGTTTCTTTTGGCTTGCTCAAAATGTTTAGATTGATCATAGTGTCCAATTAGAAATCCGTTTTTACCCAAACCAGATAACCGAGAACTGTATCCCAATCTCAACGTTTTCTCATTACCGTTAAAAAAAGGCATTTCATGAAGAAATTTTCCATATCCCAACAAATGTCCTCTTTTAAAAATATTCAAAGTGCTCTTTGTGCCATACGAAACCAAATCTTCTTTTATATTTGGTGTATTTCTATCCTTAAAAAACCATAAAGTATTCCAGTTATAAAACTTAATATACGGAAGAACTATTTGATTTATATCGTTTCTATTTAGAGACTTTTCCAGCCTATCATCTTTAATGGAACCACACGGAATTTCGTCTAAATCTGGTTGTATTAGCCAATCAGATTTCGCCAACTTGATTGCTATATTTCTCTGCCGAGCGAAATCATTTTTCCAGGGCACTACAATTATTTCAACCTCATCTTCATAAGATTTAGCTATTTCTACAGAATTATCTGTTGAGCCTCCATCAATTAAAAAAATTTTTCCAATCCAAGGAACAGAAAGCCAACTTTCAATCCACATTCGGATTAAAGCTTCTTCATTAAAACAAATACTACAAATATCTACTTTCATTTATCTTCCGGTAATGCTCTATTCAACCACGTACTACGATCAAAACCCTCGTGCTTTATCAACCCGGGATATACCAAGTTTACTCTTCCGGATTTACAAATAGAATTAGGGTGATTTCGAATAAACCACCAATCACAACTTGAGCCCATTCCGTTATTTGGCTTGCCTCTTTCTCGGCCAGTTTCAGGATCAATACGAGAAATCGGGAACATTGAAAGAAAATATTCTTTTTCGGCAAACATATTTGTTGCTCTAATCCAAGGTTTCAACAATAACGTATCTTTTCCGAACTGAATTTTACCTGTTGTTTCGTGCTCTGGAGCGTTATGTCCAGAAACAAAACCGATATTATGTTTTTTTCCAAACAACCCATATACCTTCACCAGCTTTTCAAGCCAACCCGGAGAATATATCACATCATCTTGAACCATACAAATAAAGTTTTTTTGATTATTGTCTTGATATTCATTAATCATTTTAATATGAGCAAGAGCAGAGTTAATTGATACCCCCAAGCCAAGATTATCTTTGTTTATGATTACGGTATCGGCAACATCCGAAAGAGGCGCATATTTATGCTCCCCGGCCCCATCGACAACAATAGTGAGACGAAATAATTCTCTTTTTGTATTATTCAGAAGAGATTTCAAAGATTGTTCAAATAATTCTTTTCTACCGAAAGTTGTAATAAAGAGATCAATCATCGACAATTTCCTTCCGAAATAGGAATATAGATTATTACATCGTTCCGTTCATTTTTTCCAGTAACCTTACAATAACATCCTTCTTTATTGCTGTCAAAAGAAAGCTTCGAAATCTCACACTTTTTATCAAGATTAGAATACGTTCTTGTCCGAGAAACAGAGGCCGTCGAACACGACACAACCAGAAATATACCCACAAATACCCATAACATTTTCATTTTTTGTTTCTCTTTTTTCCTTTATCGTCTTGCCAACCGCAACGCCAACACTTCTCGCCGACATTCATGTAGTAACCATCACAGTCGCCGCACCAAATTTTGCCAAGTTTAGGTCGTCTTGAAACGTCTCGATTTTTCTCCCAATCTTCTCTCGCTTCATCGGTCTCCACATGTCCGTAACTTGTGTATTTTTGCGAACGGCATTATGGACGCTTTTCATTTGATCCTCCAAATCTGCCACTCTTTGTTCTATTGGTCTTGATTGTTGATCAACTTTTTCTTGTAATTCTTCTAACTTCTCGGTTATATCGTAAATCTGTTTTTCCAATTTAGAAGAGTTATGTATTTCTTCTAATACACGATTAAGATAAAAATCCTCTAAAGA